>Ga0137412_10001575_pt1 | contig 17829 bp, 16 predicted proteins | sample CZODoug2_1_16fun_FD_122160 | JGI IMG/M metagenome (GOLD analysis project Ga0137412, IMG submission 122160) | Vadose zone soil fungal communities from Angelo Coast Range Reserve, California, USA - CZODoug2_1_16fungal (Hybrid Assembly) | ecosystem: Environmental > Terrestrial > Soil > Vadose zone...
GAGAATCGCCCGACGTCCGTCCTGCGATACGACGCTCTTCCCCGATACCTGCACTTCAATGAAGAAATTGGCCGACCTACAAGCGGCAACGTGTTTTTTTGAATGAACGATCGAGGCGGGCTGTGAGCGCACCTCCGACATGGTCATGTCGCGAAGCCGAGCGACCTTCAAAGAGGCCGCAAAATCACCATCGTCACGGGCCTCTACGGCCTGCGGCGTGAAGGATTCAGAAGCAAGCTCGTTCCAGTAAGCCAGCCGGGCTCGCGGTGCGTGCCCGCGAGTGTCGAAATGATTGAGATGACCCATGCCAATACCCCCGTCGGTATTGAGCGGCGTGGCGCCGTGGGCGTCAAGGGCCTCGCTAAGCTGGTGTATTCAATCGCTTTTTTCTGTGAGTGACTTCATACATGCGAATTGCCTTTCAGCAAGCTGGCAACGCGTCAGTGTCTGGGTCTTAAATAAAGGGTCTTATAGGATCCTTGCCATCCCACTGAATCGACGCCTTGTAGAATCGCGTAAAGATGGCTTCCATCTCCGGACCGTTTTCAATGACTTCGATAAACCCCGGCATCTTGCCTTGGGTATCTACGTATCCCACCCTCCCGCCGGTTGGCACGCGGGCTTGGAAAGCCAGCGACTGGCCGCGCTCTTGATAGGCGGCAATGTCGCGATCGTAATCCTCGCTACCCAAGCCAAAGTGATGAAAACCAAACCCAGATTTGTCTATGACCTCTTTGTAAACGGAGGGCTCATCATCCAGCGGCTGTATCAACTCAATCAGCATGTGCCCGGAGAAAGCCATCGCGGCGGAAATCGCGGTGCGCGACGCTCCATCCCGGTAAGTAGCCTCATCGCCGCTCCAGCGATCAAGGAGGAACCAGGGCCCTACCCTTAGGGAATCGACCCAGTGACCAATGCTGGCCTTCACGTCGGGCACCACGTAAGCCATCTGGATGATGCCCGTTCTAGGCTGCCCAAAATCGAATTGCATCGGAATTCCTCCAAAACATTGAGCGAAGGGAAGGTCTCCTCACGTCCACATGTTCGCAGCCGCCACGGCAGGCCGTTAGCGGTAGAAGGAACAGAGCATTTCGTCTCAGCGGCCAGCATGAGCGCGCTCCTCGTCACCCAGATAGGCAGCTCACGGGTGATAACATTAGCGAGTAGCTCGTCGATAATGCATCAGTTACTCACCGGCGCCATGCCCTCGTCGCAGCGGCGGCGGGAAACCTAGCTCTCCAGTTCGAGCAGCCCACCATCCGCTGGCAAGATATGGCCAGTGATATACCTCGCTGCGTCACTGCAAAGAAATGCGACGGCCGGAGCAATGTCTGCTTCCGGATCGCCCGCATATCCCAGAACATTACGCCGCAGACCGATGGCGGCGAAAGGGTCACTGCCGGCCGGCTGAGCGGCCATAGCTTGCTGCCAGACATCTGAGATAGCGATTGGTGCCACACAGTTCACGTTGATCCGGTGTTTCGCCCATTCCATTGCCGCCACCTTCGTGAGCCCAACCACCCCCATCTTGGCCGCCGCATATCCTGCGAGCTGCTTCGTGCCGCGAATCCCCGCCATCGAAGCAAAGTTGACGATCTTGCCTCCCCGCTCTTTCATGAACGGAACCGCGGCTTTCATCGCATAGAACACCGAATTGAGGCTTGTGGCTATACACTGCTCGTACACCGCTTCATCAAAGCCATCGAAGGGTTGGGGTGCCATCATGTACGCGGCGTTGTTGATGAGGATGTCAAGCGCTCCAAAATGGGCATGTGAGGCGTCGATGAAGCCTCGGAGTTGGTTCTTGTCTGCGACGTCACACTGCCGATAGAACACGTCCGCGCCCAGCGCCTGAAGCTCGCTCGCGACCGCGGCCACTTCCGCGCCGTTACGAGCACATATGGCAACAGCGGCACCCTCTCGGGCGAAGTAGGTTGCCACACCACGCCCTATTCCTTTCGAGGCACCGGTGACAATCGCCACCTTGTTCGCAAAACTCATCACGATCTCACCTCCGCATACCCGGCATCCATTTGACTATCAGGCCCCTGGAAGACGCGAACTGTCGTTTCGAATGCATGACGCGCTACCGATTCCAACGGCCAATCTCTGACGTTGGCATCCAAAACTTCAACGCCATATGGCCCGGCATAACCGACGTCCCGCATTGAGGAAAGAAATCCGTGAATGTCAAATTCACCTTCTCCGACAAACATTCGATGATTAACGGTAGCATCGACGATGTCTTCGGGCGGCGTCATTGATCCGTCGTTGAGTTCCGCGCGGATTAAATCTGAGGGCCCAAGATTTCTACGAAGGTCGTCAGGCGTGATACCCATTCGCACGAGATGCCATAGATCCAGCATCAAACCCCCGTTTGGCGCATCCGCTTGCCGTATGAGCATTAGCGCCTCCTCGATCGTGTTGATTCTCGAGAACGGCCGCGGCGTAACCTCGTAAAGAACATTGATACCTCGCTCCCGACCCTGGCGGCACAGCTCAGCGAAGCATTCCACCATCCTGTCGAGGGTGCACTGCTCATTGAAAAAATCTCCCACCTTCAGATGGCTCGCACCTAGCCCCTCTGCCGCGTCAAGGAGGAAGCAGCGCATCTCATCAGATTGGGCTCGCCGCTCGCCAGTCATGAACCAATCGAGCAGAAACTCCACTTCAACATGGATGATCCCATGTGAATTCAGTGTCGCCTTCATCTCACGGAATGAGTGCGCTGTCCGTAGATGCTTGAGGTCCGTATGCCAAAATCCCATACCTCTGAAACCCGACGTCGCAGCCGCGGCCGCGCGTTCCGGCAAAGAATAGGGGCAGTACTCTTGCGAAGTCCAAGGATGAGCGCCTGCGGCCAGTGTCCAGTAAGAACCGATAAGATCTGGCGTTGGCCTTTGCGCAATCATGCCGGATCTAACCCTTTCGACTCACCGCCGCGCTCGAGTACTCGGCCAAAGAATTGCCTGACCTGCTCCACCAGTGCCGCCGGAACCTCCATGGCGGGAAAGTGGCCGCCCCTAGGCATCAATTGCCAATCGACGATGCTGTAGTGCGGCTCGAGCCACTCTCGAGGTACCAGGTAGGGCTCCTTAGGAAACGCGGCCACGCCGGTCGGCACACGAACTTGTGAATGGCGAAAAAGCGGTGGGCTGAGATGTGCCGACTCAAAGTAAGCACGTGCCGCGCTGGCGATGCTATTCGGTACCCAGTAGAACATGAGATTGGTGATTATTAAGTCCATGCTGAAAGTGCCGAATACATTCCCGCCGCAATCAGACCAAGCTCGAAACTTCTCCAGAATCCACGCGGCGAGGCCCGCTGGGGAATCTGTTTGTGCAAGCGTCAGCGCATCTGGCTTCGTGTTTTGAAGGTGCATATAGCCGGTTTCCGCATACATCAGATCGTTGAAGGCAGCCACCGGCGGCGAGGTGTTATCAAGGTTCTCTGGTGGATAAGCGAACGGCAGATTGATATGCAACCCAATGATCGCTTCGGGTAAAGCGCAGCATATCCGTGTGCCTACGATAGTGCCCCAATCCCCGCCCTGAATGCCGAATCGCGAGTACGCAAGGTGCTCGCGCATCAATTTGATGAATGTCATAGCAATGCGGTCTGCGTCCCAGCCAGAGGTCGTTGGCTTGCCGCTAAAGCCGAAACCTGGCATCGAGGGGATCACGAGATCAAACGCCGGCGCGCCGGTGTCACAAGACGGGTCTGACAGCGGCTCAATGAGCTCGAAGAACTCTACAATCGATCCTGGCCACCCATGTAGGAGGAGCAGCGGCACTGCATTGCTGCGAGAGGAGCGAACGTGGATAAAGTGAATGTCGATCCCATCCACATTGACCTCGAATTGCGGCCATTTATTGATCCTCGCTTCTTGGGCCCGCCAGTCATACCTGGTTCGCCAGTGGTCACATAGCTGGCGCACCTCATCGAGATCGGCCCCATATTTCCAACCGCTGTCGGGAATGTTCTCGGGCCATCGCGTGCGGGATAGGCGCTCCTTCAGATCTACAAGGACTTCCTCAGGAACATTCAGCCGGTATGGACGCATGGTCGGCACGCTACTTCACGTACTGCGTAGCAGCGGCTTTCCGTAGTCGGCGCCTGGTTCGTGCAAAGCCGATCCTGGCCACCCAACGTGCGGATCGGCTGTTCTGTGAGGAGAAGAGCATGAGCGAGCGCGTCCTTGATTTATTTTTCGTCGAAAAGGCAGATTTGCGGCCCGTTGCGCCATGTTCGGCCTCGGATTAGTGAGCCATGGTGCCCGCCGGCCCGATCGTCATTCCTCGAGCACGCGCTCGGATGTAATGACGCATGGCGTCCAACTCTGTGTCGGTCAACTCGGCGAAACGTGGCATACCACGCTCCACCAACCCGCCGTCGCGAACGATGGCGGCAAAGGCTGGCGCGGATAAAGGAATGCTAGAGGCGCGAAGATCTGGTGCGACACCACCTGCAACTACGCCTGGCCCGTGACATAAGCTGCAGCGTAAGTACTCCTTCGCGCCCGCGGTAACCAAGTTGTTGTCCAGCGGGAAATCCTGGGCGGCGAGTGGTATTGCGGGCGTCGGAGCCTCCTCGGGAGGCAAGGTTGTTGTTCCACCGATTCCGAATGCCAAGAGCCTTCGCTTGTGATGCCGCGACTGCCAACCCCATTGGGCAGACGCAGAGCCGAACGCGCCCGTTGCCCCATTCAGGGGTCCGGCAGTAATGGCGACGTATTGCCGTGAGCCGATGCGATAGCTGAGTGGAACGCCCGTCACCGACACCCCGGCGTAGAACTTCCACAGATCCCTACCAGAGTCGGCGGCGTAGGCATGCAGATAGCCATCGGCAAGGCCTTGGAATACGAGGTTGCCACCCGTGGACAATACGCCACCGTTAGAGATGCCCGGCGTGTCGATTTGCCAGACTGCTTTTTGCGTGCGCGGATCCCACGCCTTCAAGACACTGTGGCCGGCATCCTTCGGAACATCCGATTCGCCCAAGGCGAGGCCCGTAAAGTCGGCGGTAATCGGAGTTGGGTTCCAGTTCTTTCGATTGACACCCTCTTCACTGAACATGGAAGGCATCTCGAGCGTTGGCACGTAAACCAATCCCGTCAGTGGGCTGAAGGACTGCGGGGTCCAATGATGAACGGCTTGAAAACTGGGCCAAAGCAAGATGCCCTTTTCCTGATATCGAGCCCCGGTTACTTCAATCGGCCTGCCCGTTTTGACATCCACCCGATCTGCCCACGTCACGGTTCCCAACTTCTCCGCGGAGATCAACTTTCCGGAAGTACGATCCAGTACGTAAAAAAAGCCATTCTTCGCCGCATGCAACATGACTTTCCGAGACTCGCCGTTGACCTCTATGGTCGCCAAGGTCATATCTGTCGACGAGTCGTAGTCCCATGCATCCCCTGGGGTTGTCTGATAGTGCCAGACATACCTCCCCGTATCGGCATCAAGGGCCACGACGGAGGCCACGAACAAGTTATCGCCGCCGTCAGGACTTCGAATCTTCCAGTTCATCGGGCTTCCATTGCCCGTGCCCAGATAAATCCGGTTCATATCCGGGTCATACGTAAGAGAGTTCCAGACAGTGCCGCCGCCACCATAAGTCCACCAATGACCCGTCCACGTCTTAGCGGCCATCTGCATTACATCGTCCGAGGCAACGCCGTCCTTCTTCCCGGGCTCGCCTGGCACGACAAAGAAGCGCCAGATCTCTTTGCCGTTGTCCGCGTCGTACGCAGTGACGTAACCGCGAAGAGGCGAAAAGTCGCCGCCCGCGTTGCCGATAACGATCTTCCCGTTGAAGGCCCGGGGCGGCCCGGAAATGAAGGCGCCATTGGCCTTATCAAGAGTTTGTACGCTCCAGCGAAGTCTCCCTTTCTTCGCATCCAACGCAATGAGGCGGCCATCCTGGGTGCCGACATACACAGCATCTTTCCAAAGCGCCAAACCGCGAATCCCCCAGCCTACGCGTAACTTCTTTCCGGAAGCCTGGGGTACGCCAGGATCGTATCGCCACAAGAGCTTGCCGCTGCTTGCATCGATCGCATGAACGATGCTGTAACCCGCCGCCACGTAGATAACGCCATCGGCTTCCAGCGGAGCGGTGATCGAATTGGTGACGTCAAGATCGAGAAACCACTTCAAACCGAGCTTGCTGACACTGCTCGGGTTTATCTCCTTAAGAGGACTAAAGTGATTCTCGCTAAAGGTCCTGCCGTAGGAAGGCCAGTTGGTACCATCTGCTTCGTCGGCCAGCATTTTGTTGTCGACCGACAATCCCTGAGCAGCTTCGCTCCAGACCAGTGCAAGGAAGAGGCAGGCGACGAAGCGTCGACCAAGGGAGGTGATGTTCACAGATCTGTAAATAGCTCTCATGCCGTCCCCGACACCACAATCTTGCCCACGTGCTCATTCCGTTCCAGATAGGTGTGTGCGTCGACCATGTCTGAGAACGCAAACACCCTGGCTATTTTCGGCCGTAGCGCACCTTCCCTGAGGCCGCCCTCGATGAAGGTTCGTGCCCGAGAAAAGCGCAGCGGATCAGCGATGGTTTCGAACACTAAATATGCGCGCATCGATACTGCCTTGCTTGCCGAAACGGCAAATGGAAATATGGTCTGAAAAGCATGGCCGCTCAGATTGCCGTAGAGAACTATCTGGCCGTTGAACGCGACCGTCTGGGCCAGCTTTCCCACCCACGGACCGCCGACCGGGTCAAAAGCCAGTCGGACCCCTCGCCCACCCGTAATCCTCTTTACCTCCGCAATCAGATCGCTCGAGTCAAGCGTGACGACGTGGCGCGCGCCGAGGGATTGGAGTTCTGCTTTCTTTGCTTGGGTCCGAGTGACCGCAATGGCGACTGCGCCCACCATGTTGGCGATCTGAATCGCACCAATTCCCACGCTGCTCGAGGCCGCCGAAATCAATACCGCATCGCCTGCGCCTAACCCACCGACCTCGATGAGGCCACCGTATGCGGTGAGGTATTGCATCCAAATCGACGCGCTTTCTAGCGCGCTTAAGTGCGCGGGTCTGCTGAAGACAGCTTTCGCCGGCACGATGGCGCGCTCCGCGTAGACCCCGTACTGATTCATGGAAAACGTCGGAAGAATGCAGACCTCATCGCCCACGCGCAGCTCAGTGACCCCGGAACCCAGTGCCTCCACAATGCCGGATGCCTCGTAGCCAATTCGCGCCGGCATTACCGGCGCCTCCAAATATTGGCCCGAACGAAAAGCGGCTTCGGCTCTGTTCAGACCGATCGCTTCAATGCGAACGAGGATTTCGCCATCGCAGGGCGCCGGCACATCAAGCGACTCATATCGCAGTACGCTAGGGGAGCCCACCTCGTGAAATCGTATAGTCGAGGCTTTCATTTTATCCTTTGCAAGCGGCAGCCGGTGGACGATGACCGACCCTCACCTTGCCGCCCTGCGACGTGGCCCATTGGCTCGACATTGTTTATCTGTGCAATTAGGAGGCTACTTGCCCGCATTTGCGTGCTGGACCGCGGCGCTTCGCACGCTGATGCTCGCGCTACCGATACTCTCGATCGAGCAATGGAGCTGGTCTCCGACCACCACGGGGCCGACACCTTCTGGCGTACCGGTGAAGATGAGATCGCCGGGCATCAAGGAGTAATGCATCGAGGCATATTCCACGAGTCGCTGAACATTGAAGACGAGATCGCGAGTGTTCGCTTGTTGCCGAACGACGCCATTAACCTCAAGTCTTAAATCCAGCGTATTCGGATCCTGCACTTCATCAGTCGTCACCATCCACGGACCTACGATGCTGAAGGTGTCGAGCGATTTTCTTAAGCTCCGGTCTTCCGGGCCGCGTAATGTCATGTCAAGCCCTAAGCAATAGCCGGCAATGTATGCCAGGCTCTGTTCTCGGCGGATGTTGCGTCCCGCCTTACCGATAACTGCGACCAGCTCGAGCTCATGATCGGTGCGACGTTTCGGAAAGGTGATTTCAATTCCCTCACCGAAGCCGGCAACGGAACTGTTTGCCTTGAGAAATAGACCATACTCGTCGATCGTCTTTACGTCCTTCGCGAAATTCCTGCCGCCGTCCGCATTGGCCTCCGCCTGATGTTTTAGATAATTCACCGGTGCCGCTATAACCTTCGAGGGATTGGCGACAGGGCTTTGAAACCGAGCTTCGTCCAGCGACACTCGAGGGCCGGTGCTGACAAGCGGAGCCGCAGCACGCAGTACCGCTGGCAGGTTCGCAACAAGAACATCAGATAGCGGAGCCGGCCAATTGAGCGAGGGCAACACGGAAAGTGCCGGGCTGACATCAACGACCCAATTGCCGTCGACGATCCCCAGACGATCGTCGTTAAACCTGCAAAGCTTGGTCATGCCTGGGCGACTTCGCGTGCTTCTGAGGCACCTTGGCCCGTTTCCGCATCGATCATGCGACTGATGAGGCGCCGCGACCACATCGAGCCCTGGTCGATGCCCAAGTTGATGAGTCTGCGTTCCGGATGGGCATCAATGGACTTCTGTTGAGCTTCCAGGATGACCTTGTCTTCTGTAAAGATCTTGATGTTACCGGCGCGCAGCTCCTCTGTAAGCGCGGCATCTTGAATAGCAAAGTCGCGGGCGTAGCCGAAGAAATAGTAACAACGCCCATCTTCCTGGGGCGTTACCGTGTTCAGGACGCGTCCATTGAAGCCGTTTTCGCGTTTCCCTTCCGTGGCGCCAGTAGCGGTCGGCGTCAGTCCCACGTCGATGACAATGGTGTTAGGAGCCTCGAAACGGATGATCTGCCAGCGGTCCACGTGCTCTGCCGAAGTGCCGCGCGCAATACGAAGCTGTTTCGCCATGAAAGGTGGTCCATCGCAGTCGATCATCCAACGGGTCAAAGTTACAGTTTGATCGTCGTGCTCGACCGTGAGAGGAACTTCAGTAATCTTTTCATGACCGATGCTTGTCGCGTGGACGAAGGTCTCGTGGGTCAGATCCATCAAGTTGTCCAGCACTAGCCTGAAGTCGCACGCCATGTCGAAGTGCGAGACGCCAGCAGCCCACCCCGGGTCGCTTGCCCAATGGATATCCGGAATTGACTGTGCATCTGCTCGAGCGGGGTCACCCATCCATATCCACGCCAGGCGGTGCCTCTGAATGATCGGATAGGAGCGGATTTTTGCGCCGGAAGCCGGTTTCTCTCTGGGCGCGGGCATGCGGACACAGCGGCCCTCACCATTGAAAGTCATTCCGTGATAGCCACATACCAAATTGTCTCCATCCAGCCGGCCCATGGACAACGGCAACAGCCGGTGCAGACAAGCATCATCGAGGGCTACGACCGTTCCATCCTGTTTACGGTAGATCACGACCTTAAAGCCGCAAATGGTCCGGGCGAGCGGGGTTCGACCGACATCGTCCTCCCAAGCGGCCGCGTACCAAACGTTCAAGGGAAAGTTCTTGCCAGCCGCCATAACTCACTCCATTCGAGCTGCCGCGCGTTTCCTACCAGGTGCTTCCGGGTATCGCCTGGCGCAGGTCACCAGCCATTTTCATATATAGGAAGTCGCTACTTCATTCATATGAAAGCGAACTACGTCCGCAAAGTCAAGCTTGTGTTCAGGGGCAGTACGCTTGCCGGCGACGGCTTCTGCCTGCCGGACGTGCAGCCACCGCGTTTGCCGCAACTTAAGCGAAGGAGCTTGACCTATTCCGCCCGTTTGGGATCATTCACATCTATGAAAAAGAATCCCGACACGGCAGTCAAATCCGCCACCCGCACGCTCGATCTGCTGGAATTGGTTGGAACCTCCAAGGTCTCCTTAACATTCGGCGAGATTGGCGCCAAACTTGCCATTCCGAATAGCAGTCTGTTTTATCTTCTGAGCACCCTCTGCCAGAGAGGCTATCTGGTTTTAGACCCGGTGCGAAACAGCTACGCGTTGGGGCCCGCGGTCCGCACGCTCATCGCCAAACGCCGGGCAACTCAGAACTGGGCCGCTCTCGCGGTGCCGTTGCTTGATCGAATCACCTCCTCCGTGAACGAAACGTCTACCTATTCCGAGCAAAGAGGCGATGAAATCGAGTGCATTGGGGCGACGCTTGCCACCCAAACTCTCCTCCCGGTTCTGCGGGTGGGCGAAAGATCGCCTCTTTACGCCTTTTCGGGCGGCAAACTGCTCCTGGCCCACATGGACGACGTTGTGGTTGAAGCCTATTTGGCGCGTACGCCGCTCAAGAAATTTACCGTCAATACGCTTGTGAACAAGGCAGCGATCAGAAAAGAGCTTCAGGAAATCCGTGCGAGGGGCATTTCCTACTCTCGTCAAGAACATACCTTGGGCGTGATTGGCATATCCGTGGCTGCACGCGCGGGTGAGCAGGTTGTGGGCTCCTTCGGCGTGGCGATCGCCGCGCCGCGATTCAGCCGCCAAGTGGAATCGGCTGTCTGCCGACAACTTCAGTTGGCGGCTCGTCGCTTTGCAGAACTGAGCTCTTCAGAGGCAGCAACTGCCTCATCAGCACAGAAAAGATCTAAATCGACGGTCCTCTCCTTTTCGGCCGACGACAAGACGCTGGCGACCGTTCCGACCGTCTGACGCTCTTTTACCAGATTCAGTGCCTTTCGCGAGTCGGCTGCAGCCGCAGCCCAGCAAGTCGCGTTCCTCGAGCGTCTCGGGGCGGTACGTGGCGGCCAGGAACGTTCCACTGGCGCTTCGACATTCAACTTCCATATAATGATTTTTTATTTCCTGTATATGAAGTTATATGCAAAGCGCTTTGCCCCGAGATTCCGTTCCCGCCGACCTGCGTGAAGGGCTGGTGAATTTCGCCCGTTTCGCCTCAACAGAGATCTCCACCATGGATGAATCTCTTTTGCCCGAACTTGCGCAGGCACTGCCCGTAGGAATGTCCCTCTACGTTGCGCACACGCCAAAAGCGACGCTGCAGGATGTGATCCGCACTGCGTCCAAGGCCCAATCTCTCGGGTTTGCCGCCTGTCCCCATATCGTCGCCCGCAGGCTTGCAAGTCGCTCGTCTCTTGACGACGCTTTGCAGACTCTGCGACACAATGGCGTGCATCAAGCGCTGTTTGTTTCTGGTGATCTGGATGTTCCGCTTGGTCCTTATTCCAATACCTTAGAGGTCATCGACAGCGGGCTACTGGACAGCTCCGGATTGACGGGCATCTCGTTTGCTGGTCATCCTGAAGGGCATAGGCATGCTGAGGAGCAAGTACTCCTCGCCGCGCTGCGGCATAAACAGGCATTCGCCGTGCGAACTGGTATTGCCGTGCGCGTGGTAACGCAATTCGGTTTCAACCCGGACTTGATTCGCCAGTGGGCGGACTCCCTAAGAGCGAATTCGATCACCCTACCGATCTCTGTAGGGATCGCCGGCCCTACGCCCCTGTCAAAGCTGATTCGCTTCGCAATGCAGTGCGGCGTGGGAGCCTCAATCGGATCAATCAAAAACAGCCTAGGTGCGATGGCAAATCTGGCCCGGATGGCGAAAGGTCCCGATGAAATGATGTTAGGCCTGGTCACGCGCCGGTCAGCATATCCGTCGACATCGATCGTGGCTCCGCATATCTACGCTTTCGGAGGAAGCCTGGCTACAGCCAGATGGCTGCGCGCAGTGATTGAAGGTCGAATCGAACTTGCCTCCAATGGTGCGAAATTTGCCGTGAGAACAACCTGGGAGTGAATATGGCTGCGAATGAAAACGTCCGATCTGAAGGCATGCGCGGAGCCGATTCGCTGTTTCGTGCCGTATATGGCCACTTCATCGATGGCACGTGGGTACAGGGGTCCAGCGTATATTCGGCCCAGTGACCGCTATTCTTACATGGACCGACGAAGCGGAGGTCCTCAGACTCGCCAACGATAGTGAATATGGCTTGGCGGGCGGCGTATGGACCCGTGACTTGGCTCAAGCGCACCGAATTGCGCGCGGCCTGGAAACCGGTACAGTCTGGATCAATCGTTATTACAATTTTCGGATGGGCACCGCGCTTGGCGGCTACAAGCAAAGCGGGTTCGGACGGGAATTTTCGCGCGATATACTCGACGCCTACACAATCACAAAATCAGTGGTGATCAACCTGACGGACGGAAGGCTCGGACTATTCGGTTGAGCGCGAGCTTTTATGAAGCGGACTTGAGGTGGCGCTCAATGCTCAAACGACATGGCAGGCTCAATGCCCCCGATGACACCTTCTAGCGTCTGAGCGATTGCCAACAGGGTTGCATCATTGTCCAGCGACCCGTCCACTTCGATGCCTACCGGCAGTCTATCGCGTGTCATTCCCGCTGGAATACTGATACCGGGCGCACCGATGTAACTTGTGACCATGGTGTTGCGGATCATGGTGTAGTTAGTGGGCAGCTGCTTTCCGTTGATTTCGAGAAAAGTCCTTGCTTCGTCACCCTGTTCCTGAATCTTCGGGGGCGAAAATGGTACCGTCGGGAAGATCAACGCTTGAATGCCGTTTGATTTAAAAAGGGCATCGTATGCCTTTCGGACGCTGTCTCGCTGCGTTCCTTGCGCTCGTCTTATGGCCTCGGTCGACAACGGCGACGCGATGATGTCCGCCGCTAATGCTCTGACGTCCTTTGCGCGCAAAGCTGCGATAACCTCGGGAAACACTAGTCCTTTTCCCGCGAGGAAAGCGGCAAAATCAGTGCGGAACCCTGCATCGAACGCCAGCGTCGCAAAGCCGCTCGCCGCGTCCTGAACGTACGCCGACACATCGACAGGAACGAGCTTTACGCCGGCGCTAAGCAGTTTGTCCAGCACCTCGCCCGTCACGTTGTGCACGTCTGGGTCAAGGTCCTCGAAATAGTATTGGGCAGGCACGCCCAGCCGGATGCTCGCCGCCGGTATCTCGGCTAAGGGTGCCTCACCTCGTAATGCCCTGTGGAAAAATGCCAGGTCCGCGACGCTCGACGCAATGGGCCCGATCGTATCCAAGTCCTGTGAGAACGGTAACAGTCCGTCCGATGAGTAGGCTTTCGAGACTCGACTTCTCACGGTAGGCCTGTAGCCCGCGACGCCACAGTAAGCGGCCGGAATTCTTACGGACCCGGCCGTATCGCTTCCGAGGGCTATCGGCACTATGCCTGCTGCGACGGCTGCTCCCGATCCCCCGCTTGATCCCCCGGGAACCCGGTTCAGATCATAAGGATTTCGGGTGACTCCGTAGGATGGGTTGTTGCTGGTTCCACCACAGGCGATCTCGTGCATGTTTGCCTTGCCAAACATGATTGCGCCCCTCGACAGCATTTGATCGACAAAGGCGGCATTGTTAGCAGGCCGAAGGGTCGCAAGGGTGTGACTACCTGCGGTCGTCGGAAAACCGACCGTATCGATATTGTCCTTAACGAGAAAAGGTATGCCGCCTAACGGGCCCGTATCCCGGCCCTCTAGCCGAATCCGGTCCCAGCAGCGCGCCGCCTCCAGCACCGCATTCTCATCGATCCAAGTCACGCAACCCAGTCGCGACTGATCTTTCCATCGTTGCAAAGCCTGCGCTGCGTTTTCCTCTGCAGAGCACCGCCCAGCTTTCAAGTCAACAGCCAGGCGCTCCAAACGCCCGCGTTGTGGCAGAAGCGGCGTCACGACTCAGTGGCCGAGCGAGTATTAGAGGGGCGCTGCTCGCGCCACAAGCCGAGCTTTTCTTGGGTGGCGCGGTCCGAAGCACCAAACAACACCGCTTCCGTGCTGGCATGATGAGTGGTCATTGTCCAGCTCGGAACTGCAAACACATCGCCCTTGGTCCAATCGACGCGAATATCACCGATCAACGAATGTCCGTCGCCTTCGACGATCACATAGACAGTGCCATCAGTTGAACGCAGCCCTTCTGTAGAAAAGCCCTGCGGAAGCAGCTGCATCCAGGTGGCGATCGTCGCGATTGCCCAGTCACCGTTGAGCGGATTGGTGTAGCGCAGTTTGAAGCCCACGTACGGATCGATGGGCCGGAATCGCCTGATCGAGCCGAGAGCTTCCCGAGCCTTAACGTATGGATAGTTGAAAATTGGGGACGTTACACGCGATCGGTCGACATCCATCGGAAGCATGTTCATGCCGGTTTCGAACATCGAAGCCCCCGGCGGGCGGCTCAGCAGTGCGGGACATTCTGCTGTGTCCTCGCGAAATCCGCAGTCAAGCAGGTTGACGATGTGAATATCGAGACAGTCAAGCCATACGACCGGCCCATCTCCGTCGTTCCCGTGTTCGTGCCACTGCCACGCCGGCGTTACGACAAAATCACCGGGACTCATAAAGGTGCGCTCCCCATTGACAGCGGTCCATCCGCCGGCCCCTTCAATGATGAAACGCAGTGCGGATGCCGCATGCCGGTGGCAGGGTGCGGTTTCACCGGGCTTGATAACCTGAAGCCCGGCGTAGAGGCTGCCAGTGATTCGGGCGCCAGTCGAGATTGCCGGATTTTCCAGCATCAGGACCCGTCGCTCCGCCTCTTCGGTCCCGATTAGGTCACAGGCTTCCAGAAGATAGGGTCTGACCTCACCATAGTGCCAAATTGCCGGTTTTGCCATCGACTCTGGCTGTTTCGGCACGAGGCCCTTCAGTACCGACCACAAGGGTGCCAACGCCGCCAGCTTCGCGCGCTCATAAAAGTCGGCGCGGTGCTCGCCCACCGTTGCCGCGGATGCCTCATCCCCCGTACGATTCGCCTTCGCCAGCATAAACTTCCCCCCAAAGCCATTTCACGTACGAGAATTTAAGATTTCACCCTCATGAAACAAAAAAACCCTCCTGCTGTCAAGTCGGCCACTCGTGCCCTGGAAGTCTTGGAGTTTGTGGCCTCTGCCGAGCATCCGCCCTCTTTCGCTGAAATCGGCGAGGGTCTCAGCATCCCTAACAGCAGTCTGTTCTATCTACTGGGCACGCTGCGCCAGCGTAAATATCTCGAACTGAGTGACAACCGGGCCGGCTATACGCTGGGTACTGCCCTTGCGGATTTAGCTCATGCCTCTTCGGCTCCTCCGTCCTACGTGGAATATGTGGTCCCCTTGGTGGCCCAGGTGTGGGACAAAGTTCAGGAGACCACCTCCTATATGGAGCGGCGCGGCGACGAAGTCGAGTGCCTGATCAGTAAGCTGGCACCCCATTCACTGTTGCCGGTTCATCGAGTAGGGCAGCGCGCCCCGCTGTATGTGTTTTCGGGCGGCAAGATTTGCCTTGCCGAGCTGACAGAGGAAGAACTCGACGCCTACCTGCGGCGCACCAGCCTTAAGGCCTTTACGCCTAAGACCCTCGTAACTCCTAGTGCGATCCGCCGTGAAATTGAGCAAGTTCGCCAGACTGGTGTCGGTACCTCCCGCGAGGAACACAGCCTTGGGATCATCGGAATTTCGATCGGCTTGCGGACTCACGCCGCACTAGTGGGGACCTTAGGGATTGCAATTCCTGCCGTACGCTTTAGCGAGAGCGTACTGAATCGAATTCAAGTGGAACTCCGAGGGGCCGCGAGAAGATTCCGGGCAGCATCACAGGATAAGTAATCAAGCGCGCCGATCTTGACTGCTTCGCTTCAGATCTCAAGACCCTCGCTCACGTAATACGGTGCGATTCAGCCGTCAAGCGTGTCTGCGCTTGACAGCATACGCTCGGCAGCTCTTAATGTATGAAGTGCTATTTCATATATATGACTCCTTGAAGACTGGCTGACCTCACGAGGTTTTCCTCAACGTGAAGTTTTAGAACAAAGAGATTCCATGCGCGAAGCAAAACAGTCCCATTCGTCATTACAGGACCTCATCAGCTCCAAACCCGATCTCGTGGACTATCTATACAACGAGACGAAGGGCCCGCACAGCCGCGGCAAGCCGGGAGCGTCTCCAGTACCACCTGAATTCACCAACTGGAGAGAAGAACAGCGCGCCTGGCGGAACACGGCGGTCCTGTTTGATCAGTCTCATCACATGCCCGAACTCTTTCTCAGTGGGCCCGATGCTTATCGGCTGCTGAATGCGGTCGGAATCAACTCTTTCAACAATTTCTCACCGGGAAGGGCAAAACAGTTCGTTGGCTGCAATCCGAAGGGACAAGTGATTGGCGACTGCATTCTTCATTACCTAGCGCCGGAGAGCTTTGAACTCATCAGTGGAATGCCATTGCTCAACTGGGTGCACTTTCAGGCTGAGACTGGCGGCTACGATGTCTCCGTCATTCGAGAAAATGCTACAGCGTCCAATCCGACTGGAAAACGCTTCAATTTTCGCTATGGAATGGATGGCCCGAATGCTTGGATTATCTTCAAGGCGGCTGCTAATCAGGACCTTCCCGATATCCCCTTCTTTAGGACCGCTCGCCTGAAGGTCGCCGGCCATGACGTGCTCATCTTGAGACATGGCATGGCGGGTCACCACGGTGTGGAGGTATCGGGCGCGTACGACGATGGACCCGAAGTGCGAGCCGCCATTTTGAAGGCCGGAGAAGCGCACGGCTTGCGTCAAGGCGGAACCCGCGCCTACTTTTCGACGGCCGTGGAGAGCGGCTGGATACCCTACCCGTTGCCAGCCGTTTACACGAGTCCCGAAATGGAGGCGTTCCGTCGATGGCTGCCTGCCGATGCCTGGGAGTCCCAATTTCAGCTAGGCGGAAGCTTCCGGTCAAATAATGTGGAGGACTACTACTCGACGCCGTGGGATCTGGGCTATGAGAAACTCATCAAGTTCGACCACGAATTCATCGGTAGAGACGCCTTGGAGCAAATGCCAGCTCAGTCCAGGCGTAAGCGTGTAACCCTCGTATGGAATCGCCAGGATGTCACAAGGGTTCTCGACTCCATCCAGGACCCGGGCATTCAATACAAGGCCATCGAATTTCCCATCGCTGATTACGGGTTCCCCCAACGAGACGAGGTGCGTAGTCCGGATGGCCGCTTCATCGGCCTTTCGGGCCTATGCGGCTACAGCATCAATGAAGCTCGAATGCTCTCACTGGGAATGCTCAACGCAGACGAAGCTGTGGAGGGGAAGGAAGTAGTAATTACTTGGGGAGAGGCAGAGGGCGGATCGCGCAAGCCGCGCGTTGAACGCCACAGGCAGACTGCCATCCGGGCGACTGTGGGTCCTGCGCCCTATGCGCAGCCTGTTCGAGAAATGAAGCGCGGCGGGTAACCGCACCATCTGCATCGCGGTTTGTGATATCGAATAACAGACACGGTGACGCCTGCGAATGAATGCTCCTCGATATAGCTTGAAATTGTCGTGTAAGGATCGAAAGGGAATTGTGAGTGCGGTGGCTGGGTTTCTGACGTCGCATGACTGCAATGTTCTCGATAGCGCTCAATACGGCGACACGGACAACGGTCGCTTCTTCATGCGGGTCTCGTTCGTTGCGGACAAACCCACTCCTATCGAACTATTTGAGGGCGAGTTTGAGCCTATTCAACGGGAATTCGACATGCATGTCGCCTTCCACGATTTGGCCGTTCGGCCTCGTGTGATCCTCATGGTCTCGCGTTTCGGTCATTGCCTCAACGATCTGCTTTATCGATACCGCACCGGGGCTCTGCCGATCGAGATCCCTGCCATCGTGTCAAACCACCGCGATTTTTATCAGCTCGCAGCATCACACGATATTCCCTTTCACCATCTGCCTGTAACTGCGGAGACAAAGTCGCGACAAGAGGCGCGACTTCTCGAACTGTTCCAAGAAGAGCGCGCCGACTTGCTCGTCCTAGCGCGATACATGCAAGTGTTGTCCGCTGAGTTGTGCGCGCGGCTGACCGAACAAGTCATCAACATTCACCACTCGTTCCTGCCTAGCTTCCAAGGCGCGAAGCCCTATCAGCAGGCTCACGA
>Ga0137412_10001576_pt1 | contig 17821 bp, 16 predicted proteins | sample CZODoug2_1_16fun_FD_122160 | JGI IMG/M metagenome (GOLD analysis project Ga0137412, IMG submission 122160) | Vadose zone soil fungal communities from Angelo Coast Range Reserve, California, USA - CZODoug2_1_16fungal (Hybrid Assembly) | ecosystem: Environmental > Terrestrial > Soil > Vadose zone...
CAGAGTGGTCATGCAGCGGCCTGCAAAGCCGTGTACGCCGGTTCGATTCCGACCCGAGCCTCCAATATTGACCGGGTTTGACGCGGAGCGGTGCGCGAGCCGGCGGCGCGTCCCGGGACCTGAGGTTACCGCCACCGCCACGGGTCTTCTCCCGACAATTTGAGCCGCATGCAGCAGCGGCCGTTGACGATCTCGCCAAGCACCGCGGTAAACTCAATGAGCCAAAAAAGAACAATATTTTTTACAACGGCCGCGATTCTTTTCGCATCCTTGGCGCAGGCCTCCGATCGATATGCGGTTACCTATGAGCACAATGTCGCCGTCGGCATGCGCGACGGAGTCACGTTGCGCGCCGATATTTACCGGCCCGAGGCTGCGGGAAACTTTCCTGTCCTCCTGCAGCGCACGCCGTATGACAAGGACCATGGAGTCGACTTTGGCCTGAAGGCAGCCGCTCGAGGCTATGTGGTGATCCTTCAGGATGTGCGCGGCCGGTTCGCGTCGGAAGGCGAGTGGTACCCATTTAAAAATGAAGCGAATGATGGATACGATACGATCGAGTGGGCGGGCACGCTCCCGTACTCCAACGGCAAAGTCGGAATGTTCGGCGGATCCTATGTGGGGGCGACGCAGATGTTGGCCGCCATCACCCACCCGCCGCACCTCGCGGGAATTTGCCCCGCCGTAACGGCCAGCAATTATCACGACAATTGGAGCTATCAAGGTGGAGCATTCGAGCAGTGGTTCAGCGAGTCATGGACTTCGAGCCTGGCCCAGGACACATTCAGTCGAGCGGCCCTGAGTCATACCGATCCTCTAGAGGGCACCCGACGCTTGCCGCTCAGGGACTATGAGGTGTTCAGCTTTCAGCCGCCCTCGCAGTTGACTGCGACTGCCTCGCTGGCGCCGTACTTTTTGGATTGGCTCGATCATCCTGCTTATGACGAATATTGGAAGCGCGTCTCTATCGAGGATCACTTCTCTGACATCACGGTCCCCGCTTTGCACATCGCCGCCTGGTACGACATCTTTTTGGGCGGTTCGCTGCGCAACTATATGGGCATCAGGGACCATGGCGGAAGCGAGGAGGCGCGGCACGGTCAGCGACTGCTGGTGACGGTGGGAGGACACGCGGGCAACGGCCCGAAGATCGGCGAGCGGGATTTCGGGGAGGACTCCAAATTTGACGGCGATGAAACCGCGATTCGCTGGTATGACTATCTATTCAAGGACGTTCCGAATGAGTTCGCCTCCGCGGAGCGGGTAACGATATTTGTGATGGGCGCCAATCGGTCGCGTCAGGAAGGTGATTGGCCGCTGACGCGGGCAAAAAACACGCCGTACTTCCTGCGCGCTGCGGGCGCGGCGAACCCAACGTCCTCCGGGGCCCCACGGCGCTTGGGCAGCGGCGTGCTCAGTACCGTGGCCCCGGGAAACGAGAAGCCGGATCACTACGTATACGATCCGAACGACCCCGTGCAAACGATTGGAGGACCGCTGTGCTGCGGAGCGTTACCAACCGGGATCGGGCCGCAGGATCAGCGCCCGGCCGAGGCGCGCAATGACGTGCTGGTGTACTCAACGCCGGCGTTTGCGAAGGACACGGAGGTCACGGGGCCGGTATCGCTGGACCTGTACGTGAGCAGCTCGGCGGTCGATACCGATTTCACGGGGATGCTCATCGACGTTTGGCCGAACGGTTTCGCACAGAATCTGACGAGTGGGATTCTACGGCTGCGGTACCGCAATTCCCCGCAGAAGCCGCTGCCGGTAATTCCTGGGGAGACGTACCACATCGTGCTGGACTTATGGGCCACCAGCAATGTGTTCGCCGCGGGACACAAACTCCGCCTGGAAGTGTCCAGCAGTAATTTCCCCCGCTTCGACCGCAATTTGAACACCGGCGAAGAGCAGGCGCACGCGACCCGAATGATCAAAGCGACGAACGTGGTGTATCACGACAAGGCGCATCCTTCGGCGTTGATGCTGCCGGTGGTACCGCCGGTGCAAACACGGAACCGGCAACCCCGGCAGTAGGCCGGGGCTACACGGCTGCCCCGAATCCGCCGATTGTATTATTCTTGTGGCTTGGCATCTGTATGGGGAGCGCTCAATGTCCGACGATAGCTCGAATTTGGTGGCTCTGCGCCCCGCGAATTCGCCCAATACCGTCGATTTGCGCCGTGTGGACGCCCATCCGGATTACTGGTATCCGGTCGCCTGGGGCGACGAATTGAAGGTGGGCCGGGCGCTCGGGCGCCGTTTCGCCGGGGAGCCCATTGTGATCTACCGCGGCAAGAGCGGCCGGGTATTCGCGCTGGAGGACCGGTGCGCTCACCGCCAGGTGCCCCTGCACCTGGGGGTGGTCACGGGCGATGACCTCAAGTGTCACTACCACGGCTGGACCTACAACTGCAGTGGTAAGTGCGTGGGCGTTCCCTACTTCGGCACCGGCACCGAGCGGCTGCCCAATGGGGTCAAGAGCTATCCCGCCCATGAAGTGGACGGTCTGATTTTCGTGTTTCCGGGCGATGCGGCCTTGGCGCAGAGCCGCTTGCCGACGACCTTGGGCTCGTCACAGCGTAAGGACTACAAGACTCGACGGCTCAACCGTGAGGTGGCCTGCCACTACACGTTCATGCACGAGAATCTGTTCGACATGAACCACCAGTTCATGCATCGCAAACAAATGGGCTCCATCAGGGCTCGTTGTCTCGGCAAGAACCATGGTGAGAACTGGGCGCAGGTGGAATACAGTTTCGCTCGCAGCGAAGGCAAGCAATCGGTGGGCGAACACGTCATCGTGGACTTGATGCGCAAGCGCGGCGAACCGAAAAAAGACTTCTCCGACCACATGCGTATTCGCACCGACTATCCCTTCCAGAGCCTCAAGGTCTGGGTGGGACGCAATATACAAACGACTGAGGATCCCGTGCTCGACGTGTGGCTCGGATATACGCCGTTGGACACGGAGCAGCGCACCAACCGCACGTATGGATATCTGTCGATCAAGAAGCCGCGGGTGCCCGGACTCATTCAAGCGGTATGGCCCCTCGTGACCTGGTTCACCGAGAACATTTTCCGCGAAGACAAGGAAATCGTGGAATACGAACAGCGGGCCCATGACGCCCAGGGCACTGATTGGAACAATGAGGTGTTCCCGCCGCTGCGCGACCTTCGTGCCGTGCTGGCGCGCTGCGGGCGGCCACCGGTCACGTAGGGGGCGCGGACACCCCTGCCTTGGGGCAGCCATAGTAACATGCGCGTGCGACTAGGCGTTGGCGGGGGGATTTCATGTGGATGACATAACGAAAACAGGGGGTAAAATGCCCAACTTTGCAGACCCAATATGTTAGAGACCGACAATCTTAGTTTCGCGGTTCATCGGCCATGGGACGCGCGGCTCGCGCGATGGTTGGTTGCGCCGCTCCGACACTCGTGGGTCGTGCCGAACCACCTGACGACGGTCCGTTTGTTGGTAGGACTTGCCGCGGCGGCGGCTTTCGTACCCGGCACTTATGGATGGTCGAATGTGGCGGCCTTGCTCTTGGTCCTGTCGAATTTTCTCGATCATGCGGACGGCGAACTGGCACGCGTGAGCGGCAAGACCAGTCGCTTCGGACATGTTTACGATCTGGCCAGCGATGCCCTGGTCACCATCCTGCTGTTCGTGGCGATCGGGGTGGGCATTGGGGCCAGACCCGGAATGCCGTTCGCGTTCTCTCTGGTAGGCGCAATTGCCGGCGGCGCGGTCGCATTTATTTTCTACATCCGCATGCGTATCGAGGCCTTGGCCGGTAAGGCGGCGACGCGCCAGGCGGCGCTCGTCGGGTTTGAGACGGAAGACGTCATGTATCTCATACCGCTGGTGACGCTGTGCAATGGTCTCGTCCCCATGTTGGAGGCAGCTGCGATGTGCGCTCCGCTATACGCCATCTGGGCGGTGTTCGAATACCGCCGCGTGATGCGGCGGCAGCAGCCGTTGACGCATGGGGTAGCCCGATAGACGTCGCTGTGTCTCAAGCACTGGCCGCACGCTTGCAGCAGTTCGATGCCAAGCCGCTGCGCCGCGAATTCATGGACCAGGGCGCTTTCCTCTATCTCGAGGATTTCCTGCCGGCCGAGATTACCGCAGAGCTGGTTGGCGCCGTGGCGGCGGTCAGCGGCTCGGTCAATCGAAATTATCTGCCCGGCCATAAGCAAGGGGGCAGCGTCAGTCGCCACACTATCGATGAGCGGGCCCCCTTCATTGCTGAGCTTTACCGATCTCCGGCGCTGGTCGCGTGGTTGGGGCAACTATCGGGCGAGCGCTTGCAGCTATCGCCGGTCGAGGATCCGCATGCTTACGCGTTGTATTTTTATACTCGTGCCGGCGACCATATCGGCTGGCACTACGACACGTCCTATTACCGCGGCCGTCGCTTCACGCTGCTGCTGGGCGTCATCGATGATTCATCGTGCCGGATGGATTACGAACTGCACACGCGCGAATCCGATATGGCGAAGGTAGCGGGCTCGCTGCGCTATCCGCCCGGCGGTTTGGTGTTTTTCGATGGCGATAAACTGCGCCACCGCATCACGCCGCTGGGACAGGGCGAGACGCGCGTGTCGCTGACGTTCGAGTATGTGACAGACCCGACCATGCACGCTTGGTGGCGACTGATTTCCAACATGAAAGACGCGGTCGCCTATTTCGGCCTTAGACAGGTATTCGTCAAGGCCATGAAGGGGCGGGCTTCCAAACGTCCATGACGCGGGCGGCGACCTTACTGCTGTCGGCGGGCGTGCTGCTATTCATCGGTGTGCTGGCCTCCCAGGGGCTGCCGGCGATCCTCGCCACGCTGGCGCTCGCCGGCTGGGGGCTATTGCTGGTCGCGCTGTTTCATCTAATTCCGCTGGCGCTGGACGCCGCGGCGATTCGCGTGCTGTTCAAGCGCGGGCACGGCACGCTGCGCGACGCACTGCTCACGCGCTGGGCGGGAGAATCTGCCAACAGCCTGATGCCGGGAGGGCAAATCGGTGGGCCCGTGCTGATGGCGCGTCACCTGGCGCAGAAGGGTCTGAGCTTGCAAGATGCCGCAGCAGCCATCACGGTCAGCACCACCCTGCAGACATTTGCGCAGATCGCTTTCGCACTCTTCGGCGTGATCCTACTGGGCGCGCAGTCGAGTCATCTGTCGGAGCACGCCCTGCGAACGTCATCCTTGATTGCGAGCGGCGTGCTTGGGGTGCAGGTGGGCGGCTTCTATTTAATGCAGAGGCGGGGCCTGTTCAGCAAACTGACGCGCGCGGCCACGCGTTTTTCCGGAAAGCGCAATTGGTCGCAATGGGTAAGCCAGGCGGAATCCATCGATCTCGCAGTTGATGCCACCTATAGGCGCGTCCGCCCGGTGGCGGCGAGTTTCTTGTTGAGCTTGGTCGGATGGCTGGTCGGTACCGGAGAAGTATTTCTGATTCTTGAGTTGCTCGGCCATCCGGTAACCTGGGTCAACGCCTTATTACTCGAGAGTTTGGGCCAGGCGATTCGCGGGGCGGCGTTTGCGATTCCCGGAGCTCTTGGCGTGCAGGAGGGCGGGTACCTGCTGCTGGCGCCGCTTGCGGGCCTGCCGCCCGATACGGGGCTGGCGTTGTCGCTTGCAAAGCGCGCCCGCGAAATTCTCCTGGGTCTGCCAGGCTTGCTCTACCTGCATTTTTACAGGCGGGCCGCCCCCGCGGCGCGCCCGGCGTCCCCCTAGGATGCGCTATAGTGATTCGTTTTAGGCCTCCTATGCGCGCCATCATTCTCGCCGCGGGTCGCGGCATGCGGTTGCAACAGTCCGCAGATCGGGAGCTTCCAAAGTGTCTGCTGCGCTTCGGGGGCATGAGCTTGCTCGAACGACACCTGCGTTTGCTCGCAGAAGCGGGCGTTCATGAGGTGGTTTTGGCGCTCGGCTTTCGTCATGATCTGGTCGAGACCGAACTCGATCGCCTGCGCTGGCAGCCGCGGCCTGAGATCGTGCTCAATCCGCGCTTCGAGTTGGGCAGCGTGCTCACCGTTCACACGGTGGCCGACGCCATGACGCGCGGCGGCGATGTACTGCTGATGGATGCCGACGTGCTGTATGACGCGCGCATCGCGGCGGCATTGGTTGGGGGAGATAGGCCGGTCAATCGAGTGCTGATCGACCGCGACTTCGAGGCGGGCGACGAACCCGTGAAGATCTGCGTCCGCGACGGTGTACCGATTGAATTGCGCAAACAGCTCGAGAGCGACTTACAATTCGAGATCATCGGCGAGTCGGTTGGATTTTTCCGGTTCCACGAGGCCGGCGCCCGGCGGCTGGCAGAGCTCGTGGCCGGCTACATCGCGCAAGACCGCGGGCACATGCCGCATGAAGAAGCGGTGCGCGATCTGCTGCGGGAGCGCAGCCACGTCGTCGAGGTGGCCGACGTCACCGGCGCGCCGTGGATTGAAATTGATTTTCCCAATGACGTGACCCGGGCGGGGCAAGAAATCCTGCCGCTGCTTCAGCCCGTGTCGGCACCAGGCCGTATAGGAGCAAGTCGATGAACACGATTCGTAGCGCCATGTCGTCCGCCCTCGATCCAGCCGCCAAGCAAGCGGCCGCGCCGACGCGCAGCGCCAAGTTGCGTCAGATGCTGCAAAGCGCGGAACTCGAATTCCTGATGGAGGCTCACAACGGGTTGTCCGCACGCATCGTCAAGGAGGCCGGCTTCAAGGGTATCTGGGCGTCCGGCCTGTCGATTTCGGCGCAGTTCGGCGTACGCGACAACAACGAGGCGAGCTGGACTCAGGTCGTGGACGTGTTGGAATTCATGGTCGACGCCAGCAATTTGCCGATTCTTCTGGACGGCGACACCGGCTACGGCAACTTCAACAATATGCGGCGCCTGGTGCGCAAGCTCGAGCAGCGCGGCATCGCCGGAGTTTGCATCGAAGACAAACAGTTTCCGAAAACCAATAGTTTCCTGAACGGCGAACGGCAGCCGCTCGCGGACATCGAAGAATTCGTCGGCAAGATCGCGGCGGGCAAAGACACCCAAACCGATCCGAATTTCTCCATCGTCGCGCGTGTGGAAGCGCTGATAGCCGGCTGGGGCATGGATGAGGCGCTGCGCCGGGCCGAGGCCTATCGTCTCGCGGGTGCGGACGCCATCCTGATCCACAGCAAACTATCGAAACCCGACGAGATCGTGACCTTTGCGCGCGAATGGGCGCGCCGCGCGCCGCTGGTGATCGTACCGACGCGTTATTACAGCACGCCCACGGACGTATTTCGCAAAGCCGGCATCAGCACCGTGATTTGGGCCAACCACTTGATACGTTCGGCCGCGTCCGCGATGCAATGCGTGGCCAAGGAAATATACGACAGCCAGACGTTGGTCAACGTCGAGGACCGCATCGTGCCGGTCAACGAAATATTCCGGCTTCAGGACGCGGATGAGTATTCCGCCGCCGAGCGGCTGTATCTTTCGGCCTCCGGTACGTCGCGCGCTGCGGTGGTCTTGGCCGCGAGCCGCGGCCGCGGACTCGAGGCAATAACCACCGATCGCCCGAAGGTCATGTTGCCGATTGCCGGCAAGCCGCTGCTGCGATGGCTGATCGACAGCTTCAAGAAGGAGAGCATCAACGATATCACGGTGGTCGGCGGTTACCGGGCGGACGCCATCGACACCGCGGGCATCAAGCTCGTGGTCAACGAACGCTACGCCGACACCGGGGAACTGGCCTCGCTGGCCTGCGCCGCCGACGCTCTTGATTCGGATACGGTGATCTCTTATGGCGACCTGCTGTTCCGCAGTTATGTACTGCGCGATCTGGCCGAAACCGACGCCGATTTTGCGGTGGTGGTCGATTCGTCGCCGACTGGAGCAAGCAATCAAACGGTGCGCGACTTCGCGTATTGTTCGCGCGGCGATGACCGCGGCCTGTTCGGCTCGCGAGTGCTGCTGAAGCACATGGCGGGCGAAGCGGAATACACGGACCGCGCCCAACCGTCGGGAGCGGCGTCCATTGCGGCACAGGGTCGTTGGATCGGCATGCTGAAGGTCAGCCGCCAAGGGCTGGTGAAGCTCAAAGCCGCTTTGAGCGCACTGCGCGCGCGCCCCGATTTCGACGCGCTCGATTTACCCGCGTTGCTGAATGCGCTGATTGCCGACGGCGCTGCGATCGAAGTGATGTACGTGCATGGGCACTGGCGTGGCGTCAATGATCTCGAGGACTTCCGCCGCGCGGTCGATTTCGCTCACGCCCAGTCGCCTACCGGCAGCGCGCCGGGTGCGCCCGCCGAGGCGGCTCATGATTGAAGCGCAGCACTTTGTCGAAGCTGCGCGTGCACGAGGTTTCCATTGGTATGCGGGCGTACCTTGCTCCTACCTCACGCCCTTCATCAACTACGTGCTTCAAGATTCGTCGCTGCACTATGTGTCGATGGCCAATGAGGGCGATGCGGTCGCGTTGATCGCCGGGGTCGCGCTCGCGGGCAATCCCGCCGGGTCCTATGGACGCGGTATCGCCATGATGCAAAATTCCGGGCTCGGTAATGCGGTGAGCCCGTTGACTTCGCTGACGTGGACGTTTCGACTGCCGCAACTTCTGATCGTCACTTGGCGCGGTCAGCCGGGAGTCGCGGATGAACCGCAACACGCGTTGATGGGCCCCATCACGCCGACGATGCTGGATACCATGGAGATTGGCTGGGAATTGTTTCCGACGGAGCACGAGGCCATCGGTCCCGCGCTCGATCGCGCCATGGCTCACATGGATGCTACCGGCAGACCCTACGCGCTTTTGATGCAGAAGGGCAGCGTCGCTGCCTACGCCCTGGATCCTGCCGTGTCGCGGCTGAAGAAGCGTTCCGACCTATCCGCGGCTGCCATGGAATCTCGCCGTGTACCGGCCGAGGCCCGAGCATCGAGAGGCGAAGCCCTGCGAAAAGTAGTCGCACACACACCCAGCGAATCGACCGCCGTCCTGGCGTCGACCGGATTTTGCGGGCGTGAACTCTACGCCGTCGAGGATCGGCCCAACCACTTTTATATGGTGGGTTCAATGGGATGCGTCGTGCCGCTGGCACTGGGTCTCGCGCTGGCTCGCCCCGATGTGCGCGTGGTCGCGGTGGACGGTGACGGGGCCGCATTGATGCGCTTGGGCGCCTTTGCGACAGTCGGTGCCTACGGGCCGCCCAATCTACAGCACTTGCTGCTCGACAATGGCGTGCACGATTCGACCGGTGGTCAAGCGACCGTCTCGCCGCTGGTATCGTTTGCCGAGATAGCCGCCGCATGCGGCTACGCCTCGGCTCTCGAGACCGATGACGTGGATCATATTGGCGCCTGGCTGGAGGCACCCTCGCGCGCCGGCCCGCGCTTCGCGCGATTGCTGATAGGCACCGCTACCCCGAGCGATCTGCCGCGCCCCTCGATGAGTCCGGCCGATGTCAAGACGCGGCTGATGCGTCATTTTCGTCCAACTGCCGGAGTTCACTGATGCTTCTGCTGAATCCCGGGCCGGTTTCGCTGACCGAACGGGTTCGCCGCAGTATGCTGCAGCCCGATCTGTGTCATCGCGAAAGCGAGTTCTATGACCTGCAGGACGAAGCGCGCACCCGCCTGCTGGCAACGCATGAGTTGGATCCAAAGGAATGGGCGGCGGTGCTGATGACGGCCTCCGGCACGGCGGCGGTCGAAAGCATGGTGGCGTCTCTGGTCCCGGAAGCAGGCCGCCTGCTCGTCGTCGAGAACGGCGTATACGGTGAACGCATCGCGCAGATTTGCGCCCGTTACGGACTCCGGCACGACCGCATAGTCGGATCCTGGATGAAGGCACCGGATTTCGGCGCGATCGCGGCGCGGCTTGATGCTGGGACGGGGGATGCCCGCTTTACGCATCTCGCCGTGGTACACCACGAGACCACGACGGGAAGACTCAATGACCTTAAGTCCCTTGCAAGCCTATGCCGCAAGCGCGGCGTGAGCCTGCTGCTCGATGGCGTCAGCAGCTTCGGCGCTGAAGCCATCGATTTCGAGGATGGCACGCTGGCGGCGGTGGCGGCGACCGCCAATAAATGCCTGCACGGCGTCCCCGGGGTGTCGTTCGTCATCGTACGGCGCGACGCTCTCGCGCAGGCCTTCAGCCGCACCTATTACCTCGATCTCGGCCGCCTCGCGCGGTTGCAAGACGAGCGTAATACGCCGTTCACACCCGCGGTGCATGCTTACTATGCTTTGGTGGAGGCATTGCGCGAATATGCCGAGCTAGGCGGGCGCCCGGCGCGTCACGGCCATTATGCCGCCCTCGCCGAGCAGGTGCTCATGGGGCTCGCCGCGCTCGGAATCGAAGCCGTCGTGCCGCCCGACGAATCATCGGTGGTGTTGCGTGCGTACCGCTTGCCGGACGGACTCTCCTACAGGACTCTGCACGATTTGCTGAAGGCCGAAGGTTTTGTAATCTATGCGGGGCAGGGGGATTTGTCGAAAACGCTGTTTCGCATCTCGACCATGGGAGATCTGACGGCAGTCGATATCGACCGGTTGTTAAAGTGTTTCTCCCGGTTGCATCGTTAGGTGCGTCGAGTGAAGCGACAATTCCGCCGATTCATTGGGTGCGCGCTGCAGCTGTGCTGCTGCGTTGTAGCTGCGTGCCTACTCGTCATATCGGGAGTCTCAAACTCAATGGCGGAGGGCGATCCGGCGCCCGACGCGGGCGGTGCCGCCCCCAAGCCGCCGCCGCCCGGCGCTCTGTCGACGTGGTTCAATCCGTCGACGGCGCCGTTCATTCCGGTGCCGCTGATTGGGACGGATCCGAACAGCGGCACGACGCTGGGTATCCTGCCGGTTTGGATCAAAACCGACGACAATCACGAGATCCGCCGTATCATCGCGCCCGACATTTTGCACAACCCGTACTTCGGGTGGGGCGTCGACGGGCGCCTATATGCGTATTCGTCGGTGGACAAACAATGGTCCGTCGACGCGGGAATCAAGCAGCGTGTCGAGCGGACGATTGATGCCGAGTATCAGATTGGGCGTTTGCGCGATCAGCGCTGGTCCCTGAACTACAGTCTGATTTACGATCGCAGCGGGGTGCCGCGTTTCTTCGGGATCGGCAACCGTTCGCGGAAATCGAATGAAACCAACTACACCAACAGCCAGAAATTGGCGCAGGTGCAAGTCGGCCTCAATCTAAACCATGACTGGCAGCTGCTCTACACCGGACGCCTGCGACAGGTCGATGTCACGCCCGGCACCTTGTCCGGTATCCCGTCGCTCGAGACGGTCTTTGGCGACATACCCGGCGTCGGGACCACCAACATGGTGCTCAATCGGCTGTCCTTGATCTATGACACCCGAGATGATCTGACGGTTCCGAACCACGGCATGCAATGGATCGCGTACGGCGGCGCTGCCACGCGCAGCGGCATTTTGAACGATTCCATGTACAGCGAAGCGGGATTTGACGGCCGTAATTTTTGGCCCGTCGCGCCAAGGACCGTGCTCGCTGCGCACCTGACGGTCCGCTATCTGCCGAGTACCTCCGATCGCGTGCCGTTCTGGGCGCTCAGCAGCGTCGGTGGAGGAGAAAGCCAGACCGGCGGCGATCAGCCGCTGCGCGGCTACGGCGAGGGCCGGTTTTACGATCGAAACTCTTTTTCAGCGGGTGCGGAGTTGCGCCGAACAGTGTTGTCCCTCGATGCCGTCTCGACGCGGGTTGATATTGAAATGGCTCCGTTCCTCGATCTCGGCCGGGTGTTCTCGAGAACCAGCACGCTCCCATTCGAACAGTTGCATCACGTGGTCGGCGTCGGATTTCGCGGCATCGCACGGCCCTTCGTCGTCGGCAAAGTGGACGTGGGCTACGGCAGTGAAGGAGTCGCCATTTTCACCGGTCTCAACTATCCCTTCTAACGGACCCTAGGATGTTGTGCGTCATGAGTAGTCCATCCATGAAAAATCTTTCTGACTTTCCCATCACGAGAAAATGGCCGGCCCAGCATCCGGACCGCATCCAGCTCTATTCTCTGCCAACTCCGAACGGCGTCAAGGTCGCCATCATGCTCGAGGAAACCGGACTTTCTTACGAGCCCCATCTGGTGAGCTTCGAGACCAATGACCAGCTCTCGCCGGAGTTCGTATCGCTCAATCCGAATAATAAAATCCCCGCGATCATCGATCCGAATGGACCGGACGGAAAACCGCTGCCATTGTTCGAATCGGGCGCCATCCTGATTTACCTGGCTGACAAGGCGCGATCGCTGATTCCGCAGGATGCGGCCGGCCGCTACGAAACGATCCAGTGGCTGATGTTTCAGATGAGCGGCGTGGGCCCCATGTTCGGGCAGGTGGGGTTCTTCAACAAATTCGCCGGCAGGAACTACGAAGACAAGAGGCCGCGCGACCGCTACGTCGCGGAAGCGAAGCGCCTGCTCGGCGTGATCGATCGACGGCTCGCGACCCGTGCCTGGATCATGGGTGACGAGTACACCATCGCGGATATAGCGATCTTTCCGTGGATCAATATTCTGAACACGTTTTACGAGGCGGGCGCGCTCGTGGGCGTCGCGGACTTCTCTCACGTGACGCGCGCCCTCAGCGTGTTCCTGGCGCGTCCCGCTGTTGTGAGAGGCCTCGATATTCCGAAGCGGCCGAAGCCGGCTTGACGCACTGACCCCCACCGGTTAGTGCATAATCCTGCAATGGAACTCGTTTATTGTACGAGTTCCCCCTCAAACGAGGCCGGGCCAAGGCGCAGGGATGGTGAACGATGGCTACTGATTACCCAACCCTCGAGGCTGCGAGCGCGACGCGGCGACGGCCAGAGGCTTAAAATCAGATGCCCCAAGACTCTCCTAAGTTGCGTGCGACAGGTTCGTTAACGGTCAAGAGAGGCACGCGCGCGATTTGTCGGACCAGCCGCCTCACGGTGCTGTTCGCGGATTTGCGCGGCTACACCGGGCTTGCTGAACGCCTCGCCCCTGCGCGAATCTTGCCGTTGCTGGATGAGTTTTTCAGTTTGCTGGCGGGGATCACGACAATACACGGCGGCACGGTCTTTCATATGGCCGGCGACGGCATGATGGCCGGCTTTGGCGGAGATGACCCCGCCGCGCACGATGGTGCTCGCGAGGCGCTTGCCGCCGGTCACGCGATGCTGCAGCGTTTCGGGGTGCTCGCAGCACGGTGGCGGCATGAACTGTCGATAGAAGCCGGTATTGGGGTCGGCCTTCATCTGGGCGAAGTCGCTTTGGGCATGCTTGGACCGCCAGGTCACAAATCGACCACCTTGGTGGGTGATACCGTCAACGTCGCGGCCCGGCTCTGCAGTCGCGCACGAGCCGGCGAGGTATTGTTATCGTGTACGGTCGCCGCAGCCTTGGACATCGACGGGGGTGCGCGCGAGCTTTACATCGGCCCCATCCCCGTCCTGCATCTACCCCAGTTCGAGCTGCGCGGCCGGACCGCGCCGCTGGATATCTGGTGCGTTCCCGCCCTGGAGCGGGTCGCGTTTTAGCAGAGCTCTGCTAGACTTTCGGGCCTAAAAGCCCTCGTGGCGGAATCGGTAGACGCAACGGACTTAAAATCCGTCGACTAACCATGTCATCCCGGTTCGACTCCGGGCGAGGGCACCAATAAATTATCTGAAGGCCAGCGCATCGAGCAGCGCGCAATTCACCGCCAGCGGAGTTTCTTGATCGATTGACAAATTGTTAACCCAGCCGGGGTCGCTTGCCAATTGGAATGTCTGTTATTACTTGTTATAACCTCGCAATGAAATTGACAGTGCGCCGTGTGGGAAACTCCCTTGGAGTCATCTTGCCGAAAGCTGTGCTTGAGGCGTGGGGTGTCGGTGAGGGCGATCATTTGGAACTCACCGAGCGCGGCATTCGACCCCCGGCTCGCGGCGGCCTTTCGCATCAAGCGTTGGATGAACTCAAACGGTCCATCGCTCTTGCAGTCGTACGTGGCTTTACGCCAAGGGAAATTCGGGCTCAAATGCTGGCGAATTTGCATCGCTGGAAGAACCAGGGGACTTGGGGTCCTGCCTATGATGAATGGCAGAACATTGCGCAATCCGACGACGACGGCGAACTTTTTTCGGTGATGCTCGGACGCGACGAGAATGCCGTGAGGTTGCGGCAATCGATGCCATTTGTTGGGCTTCTCCCGCAGGACGAAGTGAGGAAACTGAATGAAGAAGCGGGAGGTTGATCACGTACCACGCGCCGCGGGACGGATTACTGGTGAGAAGCAATTTATAATCATCGGCAGCCAGTCTCTCCACGGAAAATATCCCGACCTTCCCGATAGTCTTCTCAAATCATTCGAAGTGGATCTGATGGCTTCGAAGAATGCCGATCGAACAGAATGGCTGAACGTAATCGGCGCGTACTCACCGTTTCATGAAAGTTTTGGCTACTACGCCGACCCAGTCGATCACAAAACCGCGACACTTCCCAAGGGCTCGACGATACGACAGAGTAGCTGCAGTTTCGCTCACACGACTAAACGCGCAAGTAGACACGCCGAACAACAAAGAGCCGGGCGTAAGGCCCGGCTCTTTGTTTCCGTGTTACACGATTCCCGAGCTACTTCAGTTCAAGTTCCTGCCCCGTCCACGAACCCAGAACTCGCCGGATCTTCCCGCGGTCGACCGCGGCCTGATTCGAGGCCGCCACGGAACCTTCCACCTGCTTCGCTAATGCGTCTCCCTTGGCTGTCGCACCGTCCAAAGCCGCCCAGTTCTTATACGTAACTACCAGGTAAATATCCGCATCATTTTCGGTGCGTGGCTCTACTGTGACCACCCTGTAACTGATGATATAACCGGCTTTCTTCGCCGCCTCCTGCGTTGCCTTCCATTTTGTGTCGAGATACTTCATGTAGTCGTCAAACTTCCCGTATTCGGTTCGAATTGCAGCCACGTTGACGACTGGCCCCTCAGTGAACGGATGGTCATCCGCGACTGCCGAGACGCTTGTTAACGCAAGACAGACCAGAGCCGCACACGCGGCGAAATGATGTTTGATTGACATAAATTCCCTTTTGGTGATTTGGTATCGTATTTTTGAAACGGCGTGCCACACTCGCGCTTTTGCCTCGATGAGTCAACTTGCCGACGATGAGCATGTGTGCAATGGTTGCGCCCGAGTCGCGCGCCAAACCGAGGAATCGCACACGGCCTGCACCCGAGCGAGGCGGCTAAACTACTGATTTTGGACGTATTGTGATGGAAATGGCCGAAAGTCCGAGTCGGTCAAGTTCTCTGAGCCTCGGCCGATACGATGTGGGTGTATTTTGCCAGCGCGCAGCGCTATCACCGGAGCCTATAGATGCAAGAAAACGCAATAGCGCGGAACGAATCCGGCTCCGCGCAGGAACCGCTGATGCAATTCTTGTATCGAGCGCCGATCGGTCTGTTGGAGACGGCGCTCGACGGCACCATCAAAATGATCAATCCGGTGGCTGCGAGCTTGCTCGCGCCTTTTTCGTCTTCGGGTGCGCTGGACAACCTTTTCGCCGTGCTGGCTGAGGTTGCGCCGCAACTGCGCCCGCTCGTCGCGGCGTTCGATCAGGCCAGCGGGAGTGTGTGCGAATCCATTCGCGTACCGCTGGCCGGGCGCGCGACTTCCGGCGTGCCGCAGACCCTTTCCTTGAGCATCTTCAAGCTGGACGCGGTCCGGTTGGTGGCCACGGTGAGCGCTGCCGTTGTCGAACCGGCTGTACCGGAGCGCGCCTCGCGGCGCGGCGCCATGGAGAGCGAACTACGTCAGGCGATCGCGGAAAACAAGCTGTTGGTCAAGTACCAGCCGGTGGTGGGTCTGCGAGAGGAGGGATCCAGCTTTAGCTTTGGCGCCGTGGACCGTAGCGCGGGCGTGGAGGCGTTGGTGCGCTGGAATCATCGGATTCGCGGTGCCGTCTCGCCGCTGGAATTCCTCGGCGTCGCGGAGGAGTGCGGACTCATTGGTGCGCTCGGCGACTTTGTGCTCCGCACCGCCTGCGGTCAATTCGTTCAATGGAAAAAAGACTTGGGCGTGCGCGCGCCGAAGTTCTTGGCAGTGAACCTGTCGCGCGGCCAGTTTGCGCAACCGGGATTCGTCGCCTCGGTTGGGAAAATTCTGGAATCCAGCGGCATGGTTCCCGGGGAACTGCAACTCGAAGTTCACGAAAGCTGGGCAGCGAAGGATGAGGGCGTGCAGGCCGGTTTACTCGAACTCAAGGCACTCGGGTTGATGTTGGCGTTGGATAATTTTGGCTCCGGCTATTCTTCGCTCACCAGCCTGCATCTGTTGAAAGTGGACGTCATCAAAATCGATCGCTCATTCGTCAACCAGGCGGTTGCCAGCGAACATCACCGTGTGTTGATCGACGCCACGGTGCGCGTCGCGACCAGCCTCGGCATGACCACGGCGGCGGAAGGAATTGAAACAGAAGCCCAGCTCAGCGTCGTGCGCCAATTGGGTTGCGAGAGAGGACAAGGATATTTCTTCAGCGAGGCAATCTCGGCTCCAAACCTGGTGCAGTTTCTCACCAGCGAGTAGCTGCTTCCTGTGGGTTATGGCGCGGCGACGAGCAAACGCCGTATAATGGATGGGCCGGGCGCCTCGACGTTGCGCACGCCGTCGAAACTGCCTGCCCAAAGAAATCGCCTTGCCACGCTTCAGCTTTTTGCCACGATTCAATCTCGCTCCCACCGACTTGCTGCGAGACGCGACGTACCGCCGCCTCTGGACGTCCATATTGATTTCATCATTCGGCGGGCAAGTGACCTTGCTCGCTTTGCCGCTTTCGGCAGCGGTATTGCTGCATGCCGCGCCGACGCAGATGGGTCTGCTGACGGCGATGGAAATCGTGCCCTTCGTCCTGTTCTCGCTGCCAACCGGAGTGTGGCTCGATCGCGTGCGCAAGCTGCCGGTATACGTGGTTGGGGAATTGTCGATCGCGGTTACCGTCGCCTCCGTTCCATTGGCGTGGTGGTTCGGTTGGCTGTCGATGGCGTGGCTCTACTTCGTGGGATTCGTGATCGGCGCGGTGAACACAACGGCCGGCAGCGCCGCGCAGATCGTGCTGACGCAAATCGTGCCTCGCGAGCGCTTGGTCGAAGCGCATGCCAAGAACGCGCTGGCGTCGTCGACCGCTGAAGTTACCGGGCCCGGCGCGGCTGGTGCGCTGATCAAATTGACCGGTGCTCCGGTCGCATTGCTGGCGGACGCGGTATTGTTGCTGATTTCAGCATCAATCCTACGCGGAGTCCCTGTTAAGGAGACACCGAGCAAAACCAACTCACCCTTCTGGCCTGCAATGCGTGAGGGTCTGAACTTTGTACGCGGCCATCAATTGCTGATCACGATGGCGACTTGCGTCGGCATCTGGCAAATGTGCAACCAAGCCGCGATGGTGGTGCAAATCCTGTTCGCGACACGTCAACTCGGACTGACAGAGCGCGGCGTGGGATTGAGTTACGTTGCGCTGGGAATGGGAACGGTCGCAGCGAGTGCCGTCGGGTATCGCGTCGTTCGCCGTGTGGGCAATGGTCCGACGCTGGTGTTGGGCTTTGCAGTCAGCGGCGTCGGTTGGCTGGTTCTGGCGGTGGCGCCGCTGAATGCGTTCGGCGTGGCCGCATATGTTTGCATGCTGCTCTCATTTGGCGTTGGCGCCGTATTCATTTTTATCAATTTTCTGTCCCTCAGGCAGTCCGTCACCCCTGCACCGATGCTCGGCCGCATGACCAGTACGATGCGCTGGTTGATATTGATTCCGGCCGGACCCGGTGCGCTCATCGGCGGTTGGCTGGGGGAACACGTGGGGCTGCGTGTGGCATTGG
>Ga0137412_10001577_pt1 | contig 17809 bp, 12 predicted proteins | sample CZODoug2_1_16fun_FD_122160 | JGI IMG/M metagenome (GOLD analysis project Ga0137412, IMG submission 122160) | Vadose zone soil fungal communities from Angelo Coast Range Reserve, California, USA - CZODoug2_1_16fungal (Hybrid Assembly) | ecosystem: Environmental > Terrestrial > Soil > Vadose zone...
CCTGATCGAGCTCGAAATGCTCTGGCGCGCAGCCCACGCAGAGCCCGCTGCCGGTGCAGGCGGCGGAGTCGACCTCGATCGCCCAGCGCAGGTCGGTCATCGGACCGGCTCCTCAGCACGTGGCCGCTCGGTGACGATCGGCGCCTTCGTTTCCGGCGACCGGGCCGGCCACCAGGCCCGGTCGCCGGCGAGCATTACGGCCGCCGGCACCAACACCGAGCGCACCAGGAAGGTGTCCAGCAGAACGCCGAATGCCACCGAGAAACCCACTGTGGCAAAGAAAACCAGCGGCAGTACGCCGAGCGTGGCAAACGTCGCGGCGAGCACGAGCCCGGACGAGGTGATCACCGATCCGGTCAGCCGCAGCCCGCGCAGCGTCGCCCGCCGGGTGTCGACCACGTGCGCCTCCTCGCGGATGCGCGCCATCAGAAAGATGTTGTAGTCGACTCCGAGCGCGACCAGGAACACGAATACAAAGAGCGGATAGCTCGGATCGGCACCGGCGAAATGGAACCAGTGGTTGAACACCACGGCCGATACACCGAGGGTCGCGAAGAACGACAGCACCACGGTCGCCAGCAGGATGAGCGGGGCCGCGACCGCGCGCAGCAGCACAACCAGGATCAGGAAGACCAGCCCGAGCACCATCGGGATCACGATGTTGCGGTCCCTGGCGCCCGCGTCCTGCTGGTCGAGGTAGACCGCCGACTCCCCACCGACGCGGACGGACGCGCCGGGCACTCTGTCGACCGCTTTGCGCAGCCTGTCCACTGTGGACAATGCCGCCTCGCCGTCGGGCGGATCGGTCAGCGTCGCGGCAAGCCGGGTCGACCCGCCGACCGGGCCGCCCACCGGCGTCACCGCGGCGACGCCGTGCACCGATCCGGCCGCCTGCCGTACCTGGTCGGCGTGTCCACTGTCGACGATGAGCAGCGCCGGATTGCCCAGACCCGCCGGGTAGTGCGCCGCCAACGCGCGCTGTGCGGTCGCCGACGGGACCGGATTGATAAATGCCTTCGTCTGGGCGATCCCGGACGCGCGGAGCTGGAAGCTGCCGATCGCCAACACGGCCAGCACGAGCACACTGAGTACGGCAGCCCGCAGCGGTCGAGCGCCGACCCGGGTCGCCAACCCGGCCCAAAAGCCACCCTGGCGGGGTTTGTCGCCCGGCTGCGGCACCAGCGGCCAGAAGATCCGGCGGCCGAACAGCCGGAGCAGCGCCGGCATGAACGTCAGCGTCGAGACCATGCAGCAGACGATCGCGATCGCGGCGGTGAGCCCGAGCGTCTTGTTCGACTGCAGCGAGGACGCGAGCAGGCACAGCAGCGCAACGGTCACGGTCAGGCCGGAGGACAGGATGGCCGCGCGCGAGGAGCGGACCGCCTCGCGTACCGCGGCGTGTTTGTCGTTCGTACGGCGCAGTTCCTCGCGCAGCCGGGAAATCAACAGCAGCGCGTAGTCGGTGCCGGCGCCGAAGCCGAGCACGAGCAGAATGCTGGCGCTTTGCTGATCAACGGTGACGTTCGCGTACCGGGCGAGCAGGTAGATGACGCCCTGCGCGACGCCGAGGCCGATCATGGTCGCCGACACCGGCGCGATCCACAGCAGCGGGCTGCGGTACACCGCGATCAGGATGATGATGACCACAAGGCCGGCGGCGATCAACAACGTCATGTCCACCGACTTGAGCACGTCGGCGAAATCGGCTTTCAGGCTTGCCTGCCCGGCGACGTACACCTGCAATCCGTGCTGCGAGCGGGCGATCCCGCGCAGCTTTTTGACCGTGGCCGCGACGTCTTTCTGCTTCTTCTCCGCAACCGGAACGGTGACCGAGAGCGCCTTGCCGTCGGCCGCCGCCAACGCCGCTGAGGGCGCGCCGGTGACCCCGGGAACCCGGGCGAATTCGACCGAGTCGGCGGCGGCGCGGGCGCGGTCGGCGGCGGTAATCCCGGAGTTGCGGACGTACACCACGACGGCCGGTTCGGTCGGGTGCGGCTGGAATGCCCGCAGCTCGCGGATGACCTGGGTAGATTCGGCGTTGTGCGGCAGGAACGCGGCGCTGTCGTCCCGCTCGACGCCGGTCAGCTTGGCCGCGAACACGCTGAATATGCCGGCGAGGATGAGACCGCCCAGCACGATGGCCAGCGGAACAACGACCTTGCCACCACGCAGGCGACCCATGGCCCTCCTGCCCCTCTTATTCCAATGTAGAAGGTCAGGGCCAAGCGTGCCGGGCCGGGGTGGGGATGTCAAGACCTACCAATGTGGGACGTCGCCCCGTGCTGCGCTGAAACACAAGTGATCAATAGAAATGGGCTCTAACCATGATCGGGATCGGTTTCGTACGCACAACGTTGACGAAATCGATCCCGATCATGACCCGGACGCTCACAACATGCGCTCGACCATGATCATGAGTACCTGACCCTGCGGAATCCGACGCTCAACGCCTCACGATCATGAAACCCACCACCGACTCAAGATCGGGATCGGTTTCGTACGCAAAACGGTGACGGAATCCCTCCCGATCATGAACGAGCGGCCACGATCAGTCGTGATCATGCAGAAAGTCTGGAAGACACGCCGGTAGAAACCTGTGTTCGTGCATGATCACGGAGGCTGGTGTGGGTGGTCGCCGTGATCATGCAGAAAGTCTGGAAGACACGCCGGCAGGAACCTGTGTTCGTGCATGATCACGGAGGCTGGTGTGGGTGGTCGCCGTGATCATGCACAAACGCACACTCCGAACGGCGTGTCGTTCCTGCTTTACGCATGATCAACACCGCCGGGGCTCGCCAGCTCGCCGATCATGAGAAGGCAGGCGGTTCAACGCCAGGTGAACGTGCCCGTGCGCAGCAGTGTCGGGTCGAAGTCGGCGGGCGCTCCGGTGACCTCGACCCGCTTCCGTTGACCGTCGCGCAGGTCGAAGTAATTGCTGCTGAAGGTCAACCCGGCAATCGGCGCCGTAACGCGGGTGAAGTAGCTGTACCCGGACGAGATCAGGTCGACGGCCACACCGTCCGGTCCGCTCGTCACCACCGAGTCGACCCGGCCGGCGCCGATCTCGAGGTCCTTGATCGGCGCGAAAAACAGCCGGTTGGGCTCGATCGCACCGGCGACATCGGACACCCAGGCATAACGGTCGGGCCCGCCCTGGACCACATCGGCGCCCGCCGACCAGACCGCGCGCGAGCTCAGCCCCGGCGCCGCGACGTGCAGCGACTCATCGACAATGTGTCGGCCGGCGAACGTGACAATCTCGACCCGCAGCTCGACGGCGACCTCCGCGGCAAGGCTGCTGGTCAGCCAGAGCTCGAGACCGCCGTCCTCGGTTCGGTTGAACGAGGCCAGCACCGGTCGGTACGCCCGCTGCGTGTAGTAGTAGCCGGCCTTGGGCACCAGATCATGGTCGATGATGGACCAGCTGAGCCCCGGCCACGGATCGTTGAGCTGCCACAGCAATGTGCCGCTGCAATGCGGCTGGCGTCGGCGATAATGCTCGACCCCGAATTTGAGCCCCTCGGCCTGGCTGGCCATCGAGAAGTCGATGTACTGCTCGAGTGTCTGCGGCGCACCCGTCTCGACCGACAGCAGATCCGCGCCCTTGTCCTTCGGTGTGTCCTTGTTGCGGTGGATGAATTCCGGCCCGTCGAGCGTCAGCGGTCCGCCCGGCGTCCACCGCTGCAACGTCGAGAGCTCCGGCGCGGCGTGAATACCGAATTCACTGATGAACTTGCCGCGATCGTAGGCGTACCGATGGAAATGCATCGCCTCGCCGCGACTGGCGTAATCCGTGCGTCCGCCCGCGCCCGCGTCGAACCCGTGCCACACCTCCCAAGCGTGCCGGTCCCCGCCGCGCACTCCGTTGATATCGGAGAATTCCGCCCACGGACTTCCCGGCCAGTACGGCGTTTCCGGGCTGAGCCGGGTTACCGCGGCCGGCAGGATGTCATGAAAGAAGTCGTATCCCCAATTGCCGGCGGCCGCGTCACCATAGGCAAACCGATGCAGCATATGCACCTCATTGTTGCCGCTCCACAACGCCAACGACGGGTGATTGCGCAGTCGCCCTACCTGGTACGCCGCCTCGGCCGTGACCTCGGCGCGCAGCGATGGATCGTCACTTGGATATGGCGCGCAGGCGAACATGAAGTCCTGCCACACCAGCACGCCGGCCTCATCGCAGGCATCGTAAAACGCATCCTGTTCGTAGATTCCGCCGCCCCATACGCGCAGCATCGTCATGTTTCCCTCGCGGGCCTTCCGCACCAGTGCCCGACAGGTGTCCGGGCTTACCGAGCCGACCATCATGTCCGCCGGCACCCAATTGGCGCCGCGGGCAAATACCGGAATTCCGTTCAGGACGAATTGAAAGAGCTCGCCGCCCTCATCCGGCGAGCGATCGAGTGCAATCGTCCGCAACCCGATGCGGTCCTGCACCCGATCCAGCACGACGCCCTCGGCGGTGCGCAGCTCAATGCTGACGTCGTAGCGATCGGGCGTACCCAGGTCGTGCGTCCACCACAGGTGCGCATCCTCGAGCTCGATCGCGGTCGAGGCCGACCCGCCGGCGACCGGAATCGTCCGGACCGTTCGGCCGCCACCCGGCGCGGTCAACGTCAACTCGGCGGTGAGCGGCCCGTCATGCGCGAACGCGTCGACCTCGAGGTCGACCGCAACCGTCGCGGACCGCGCCGCCGCGTCCACCGCGGTGGCCCGTGCGTAGTGACCGGTCAGCATTGCCCCGGTCTCGACCCGCAGCTCGACCGGGCCGGCAATGCCGATCGACGGCAGCCGCGGCGCGAAATCCCAGCCCCAGGAGAACGTCGCCTTGCGCCGGAGTGTCATAGCCAGGTTCGACAGCATGCCGGTCGGTTCCTCGTCGAGCGCGGCCGCGGCCTGCTCCGGCGCGGGCGCTGCCTGCTCCGGCGCGGCCGCGGCAAAGAGCGCCGCCAGCCGCTCCATCGTCTCGACCGCGACCGCCGGTGCGCTCAGCCCGGCCAACGGCGGCGCGAAGCGCAGGACGAGCTCGTTGTCCGAGCGCAGCCGGTGGGTCACCTCAAATATCGCCGGTCGGAACTGGTTCACGTGCTCACCGAGCAGCTCGCCGTTGAGCCAGATCGTCACGACCGTGTCGAGGCCGGCAAAAAGCAGTCGCGCCCGCTGGTCCGGCCGGAATCCGGCCGGAGCCTCCAGCCGGCCGCGGTACCACCAGACCGCGTCCTCGACCCAGCGGGCCGAGCCCTCGTTCAGCCCCAAATACGGATGTTCGAGCCGACCGGCCGCAAGCAGCGCTTCGTGGACACCGCCGGGCACAATCGCCGGAATCCACTCCAGCCCCGGTTGCTTGGCCAGCGCCTCCGGCTCGGTTACGTCCGGTCCCGTGTTGGCCAGCTCGAATTCTGCCAGCACGAACGACTGGGCCACCTGCTGTGCCATTCCCGTACGTCCTCTCGGCTGGTCATCCCCCGGTCCCCTACACCTATCACGGAACGCGCTCCGACGATCTGTCCACTTCCGTCAAGAAATGTCAACCCGTGGTCGGAGTGGTGGAGACTTCGTTCACGTTCGGGCACCCATTCGCACGCATAACGGCTCGGACAGGTGGTGTTAACACCAGTGTTAGCACCACTGACTAAACAGTGCCTCGATGGCATGCTTCGCAGACATTCGGTCGGAAGATGTCAATGAATTTGGGGGAATTGGTGACAGGATGAGTATCAATCGATTGAAGCTCGGCGCCGCCGCGGCAATTGCCGCCGGTACGGTCATTCCATTTGCTGGGGCGCCTGCGGACGCGAGCACCGCGGCGCCTCAAGGACATTCGCTGCACGTCATCAAGACACTGTCGTCGAATTTCGTCGGTCCGCTGCAATTCGCCGTCTCGGGTCGGAATGTGTACGTAGCCGACTCATTCGTCTCGGCACTGTTCCGAATTGGCCGCTCGACACCACTGGCGACCGGTCCGGACCCCAGCGCGGGCGGCGATATCGCGGGTGTCGCAGTCGACCACAGCGGTGCACTCGCCTACGCATCGAGCAATGGCGACCACTCGACCACGACGCTGACAATCCTGCGGCATGGCAAGAAGCCCGTGGTCGCCGACCTGTCCGGCTTCGAGGCCAAACGCAATCCGGACGGCGCCGTTCACTTCGGCGTCCACAATCCGAGCACATGCGTCTCGGACGCGCTTAAAGCCGCCGATATTCCGGTCAGTTACACCGGCACCGTGGACTCGCATCCATACGCGGTGACGTCGCTCGGTCACGGATCGTGGGCGGTGGCGGACGCGGGCGGCAATGACATCGTCAAGGTGGACCGGTGGGGGCACCCATCGTTGCTGTCGGTGCTGCCCAGCCAGCCACTCAAAATCACGGCGGCATTTGCCAAGGCGAACAACCTGCCGGACTGTGTGGTCGGCGTAACGTACAAGTTCGAACCCGTTCCGACGGACGTCGAAATCGGCAAACACGGTCGGCTGTATGTCACGACCCTGCCGGGCGGGCCGGAGGACCCCAGCGCGGGCAACCGGGGCAGCGTGTACACGGTCAACCCGTGGTCCGGTCACAACCGTCGGATCGCGACCGGGTTCGCCGGGGCGACCAACCTGGCGATCGACCGGCACGGTGACGTTTATGTCGCCGAGCTCTTTACCGGAACGCTGTCCAAGGTGGTATGCGGCAAGCCGAAGCCGGTCTTGTCCCTGCCCGGTTTGGCGGCGGTGGAATACGCCAACGGCCATCTGTACGCCTCGACCGCACCCGCGGTCAGCGGAGGCAATGGCCCGGGAACGGTAGTCCTCTTAGGACACTGAATCACCAGCACCACCGAGGCCGGCCCGCCACGGGCCGGCCTCGCGGCCGTCATCGATCGCCGACTCGAGCCCGCCATCGATCACCCATCACGTTCACGACCAAGATCGTGAGGCGATTTGGCGCCGAAAAGCGACATAAATCCACTCACGATCATGAAGTCGCGCGCTTAGTTCGGCCTGACCGACCCGGCATCGTGGCAACGGTTGTCGGCCGTTGCCGTGTGCGACAGGCCGTAGATGATGACCTGCCCGTAGTTGCTGTCCTCACAGGGCGAGGAATTGGTGCAGTTCGCCTGGGTGTATGCGCCGGCCTTGAAATACAGGCCGTCCGACGAATTATCAAGCGTTGCCTCTAGGGTGCCGTTGTAGTAGGCCTTGATCTCGCCGCCGCTGGCGACGAACTTCGCCTGGAATCGGGTGCCGAGGGTATAGCTGTCGGTCACCAGCTTGTAATGCGTGGTGTCGCCATTGGTGACATAGAGCTTGCTGCCCTCGAGCCGAAACACCGTTACGTCGTCGCTCGCGTCGTGGATCTGACCCGCCACGACTTGCGGCTTCTCCGCCGGCAAAGCCGTAATCGCCTCATCGATGGTCATCGTGTGCGTGCCATCGGTCGCCGACCAGCTCGCCGTGTCCGACCCGTTGTTGGTCATCTCCCGCAGCTCCGACCGCGGATAGCCCGAGCCGCTCGTCGTCACGCCGTTGACCGCGGCCCGGAACTGCACGCCATCGCAGGCTGAATTCGCCTTGAACCACGGATCGATCGAGTACGTCGCGAGGTCGGGCTGGGTGACCTCCTTCGGCTTCTCGTCCGAGCCGATCGGCAGCGTCTCCTTCCAATTGGTCAGATTGAGCACGTCGGCCGGATACGAACAGTTGGCCGCCGAGGCCGAGGCTGCCGGCACAACGGTCAGGGTGGCCGCCGCGGTCAGCACGGCCAGGGACACGCCGAAGAGTTTCGTCATCTGCTTTCCCTTTCGGAGATGGATAACGCGACCAGAACGGGAAGTGTGGTGCCAAGCAATACCGGGCCGAGCGGCACCACGATGGTCAGAATGGGCGCGGCGATCGCGGCGCCAAGCAATGCGGTGCCCCGGTTGACCGAGCCGAAACCGAAAGCCAACGCGGCCCGGCGCCATTGTGCGACGGTGCGCGTCGGCTCCTGCGCCGCCACTACGGCCAGCGCGAGGTGATAAATAGCGAATGCCGCAAGAATCCCGGCCTGCACGGCCAGCAGCAGGAACGCGACCGGCTCCCGCCGGCCAACTAAGAAGGCAATATCCAGTCCGAGCAGGACCAACGCGGCGGTCGACGCGATGCTGTGCGGCAGCAGCGCCCGCCAATATAGGCGCCAGGCGCGGAACACGCCGGTGAAGCAGCGCGAATCGCTGTCGACCCGCCAGCTCTGCAGCGCATGTGCCATCGCGGCGGCCGCGGGCAGCCAGGTAACGACGCCCAGAGACAGGATTGCGAACGCGGCTCCGGCAGCGGCCGGATAGGCGATGTATTCCAGCCATCGCAGCGCGTTGCGACTGAAAGTCGCTGATATCGCGGTCATGAGGTCACCACGGAGTAGGTCGCCGGCGGGCACTGCCCGTCATAGGGTCCAAAGAGGACGGTCTCATCGTCGAATGCAACCCCCAGCCCGTCGCCGAGCTGCGTCGCGGTTGGGTGCCCCGCCGCCAGCGCGCCGACCGGCTCGATCGCGGTGAGGAAGGTCGCGGCGGCACATCGGTCCGTGCTCACCCGCAGCGTGTGCATGCGCTTCTTGATCATCAGACTCGGCGTGCTGGCCGTCGGATTGGCCTCCAGCGAGGTGATCCCGGTACTCACCCGTGCGTCGGCCGGCGAGAGCAGGCTCACCCATGCCTGCGCGAGCCCCGACTGCAGCACGGCGGTGCGGTCGTTCACCGCGATCGGCCAGTCCGCCTGCAACAGGAATGTCCACTCACGACCGACCTCGGCGACACATTCGTCGCGGATCACCAGACGCCCCTTCGGCGTGAAGACGAACGTCCGCTCGAGCCGGCGGACACCCAGCGCCGGGTCGTACATCGCACCAATAACGGCGGTTGCCTGCACCCATCCATCGGAGATGAGAACGTCACGCATCCACGCGCGCCGTTCGTAGGGCGCGCCGCGATAGACGTCGTAGCCACCTTCGCCGGCAAAGCCCTGATCATCGACCAGCAGCAGATTGTGTTGTGCGGCCCGCTTCTCGCGGGAATAGCCGACGTCGATCGCCAGAAACGCCCCCTGCGAGGCAAAGACGAAGGAGCCCGCGTCCGGGTGGTGATGGCCGGCGCTCAACACCGCGCCCTGCTTGTGCGCGGCCTCCCACGCGGCGTGCCCACCACCTGGCGCCGCCTTGACCGACACCATCGACGCGTCCTCGTCCCAACCGGTCCGCGCCGCCACCAGCCCGAGGTCGGGAAAATACGCCGTCGTCGACGTTGGTGGAGTGCCCACAATGGACGGCTCGTACCAGAGCAGCTCGAGAAATGCCTCCGCCGGCAACCCCGGACGGATGCCGTCGGCATGCACCTCCTGCCACCTCAGCCGGCTGTCGACGATATCGGCCAGCCATTGTGCCTCGCCGATGCCGTACTCCCCCGCCACCTTGTAATAAAGCGCCACGCTATGGCCGGTCCGCCGGTTGTGGCAGTCGCCGTGGTCGACATGCTCGCCAAGGCCGGGAGTGCTCTGGTGCAGCCGATAGTGGAACGTGTTTCGCAGAAACGCACACAGGTCGAACCAGTCGATGCCCTCGGCATCGCGCAGTAGGTCGAGATAGTAGGCAATCCACGGCACGCCATAGCGCCAGTACGCCACCCCTTCGGCGTCCGAGCCGTCGGCCGGCAACACATCCACGACGCTGTCGAAGTTCGCCCGCGCCTGGTCTGTCCACAACGGACGGTCGAGCGCGTAGCCGGCGGTCGCGAGCCCGGCATAACAGATCCAGTTGTGATTCTGCCAATGCGCGGAGCTCCACCAGGTGCCCTCGGTCTTCACCGCGTAGTCGAAAAGCCGCTCGCCCTGCAGCGCCAGCTTGTCGTGCAGCGCCCGGCGTTGGTCGGGCGCCAGCGCGTCACCGAGCCAGTCATAGGCCAGCCCCAGCCCCTGGAGCAACCAGCCGGCGTCGAGGTCGTGATCGGGCAGGTTCGCCTTTCCCCAGTGCGGAAAGGAGATGGCCGCGGAAATCCAACGCCAGGCCTCGTCCAGATATCCCCGCTGGCCGCTCAATCGGTACGCCAGCGCCAGATTCGCCGCCGCCGGGCCAAGGTAGGTGATGCTCGCGGTCGGATGTTCGGCCGGCGGCGTTTGGCCGCGATAGACGTCGCATTGCGCGAGCAATCGCCGCCACTGGTCACGCCGGACACCGCCCAACTCGGCCCGTAATCCCTCCCGAATCAGCATCGCGCCACCGTCCCGTCCGCGAACTCGATTGCCAGTCCGGCGCCGTCGCGCCGGACCGCGGTCACCGCCGGCCGGGCGCCGGCGGCCTGATAGACCGACCAGTACGTCACCCTTTCTGCCTCGGCCGTCCAGTCCACCCTGTTGCGGATCCGCTGTGGATCGTCGGCGGGACCGGGGCCGGCGCTGACCATTGGCGCCGCCGGCACGCTGGCAATATGCCAGCCGGTCAGCGATTTGGCCCAGTCCGTGCGGACCATCTCGCCCTCGACCCGCACCGTCAACGGAACGTCCGGCCGAATTCCCAGCGAAATGGTGCGCACCCGATCGGCCGTCACTGTCAGCGAGTCGAGGAGATAGCTCGCCCCGGCGCTGACCCGCCGCCTCGCCTGCACGTTGTCATATGCTCCCGAAACAGCCGCGGTTACGGCCGTTTCGGTCGCCTCGCACAGCTCGCCGGCGCATTCCGCCGGCTCGGCCCCATCGACCCGGAACGTCGGATGTGCCGCCGCGGACCGATAATGCGCCCGCCACTCCCGATGGCCATAAGGAACCTGCCCCGGATCGGGCTGCCAGGGATCGTTGCCGTACAGGTACAGCGCCAGCTTGTCGTGGTGACCATGCGATCCCCCGTGCGGACCAAAATCCAGCAACGCATGAATCCCCGGTGCGCGAACTACGGCGTAGCCGACGTCGGTAAAGAGCCTGGCCGGTCGCGGACCGGCCAGCGGTGGCCCGGCGAACCAACCGCCCAGCAGGCGTTCCAGCCCGTCGTGGTTATCGCCGGCCTGACCCAGCACGTGGGCCGACGCGGCCTCGAGCCCAGTCGGGGCAAACAGCTGCCCGGCCAGCGCTATCAGCTCGAGCCACTCGGCGGCCAGCGGCACCCGGGCATACGGGCCGTCGTGCAGGGCGGGCAACGTCCCATCCGGGGCCGCGATCCCAGCCAGCACCGCAACCATTGCTTTTAGCTGCTCGACAATATCGGCCGGTATATCGGGCGGGTCGACACCGCGCAATGCCAGCAGGTACGCGCGCAAACAAAATCCGTGGTAATACGTGCTGCCTTCCCACTCCCACCCATCAGGCAGGATCGCGGCCCGGATGTGCTGGTAGATGCCGAGCTCACCACCGATCCATTCGTCCGATGTGGACAAGCCGCGAATTCGGGCGGCCGCCGCGCTGGTCGTGGCACCGGCGGCATCCAGCCACGCGACATAGTTGGACTCGAACCTGCCCTGCTCGACGAGGACGCCGCGAGCCTGTCGGACAGCCTCGGTCAATGAATCCAGCAGCGGCAGGGCAACGGTCACATCGTCCGACCCGGCGAGGGTCCAGGCCGCATGGCCGATCGAGGTCGCCCAGATCGCCTCGGTCAGCGCCTGTTGGAACAGCCGACCCCGCAGCATCCATGGCTGCGCCCCATCGTGGTCGTCATCCAGCGTCGCGTAGATTTCGGCATACTCACCCAACAATGCAACGGCTTCGGCCCGCGAGCCGGCGTCGCCGGAATGTGCCAGGAGCCGGATCCGGCGCGCCCACGCCTGATGCGACAGCACCAACCAGGCGCCGCGCACGGCGGGTGTGTCAACCCGGCAGCCGTGCTGACAGGGTCCGCCGGCCGCCGGGAATTGCCCGCTCAACAACTCGACGCTCAGCAATTCGGTGCCATGTGCCGGGCAGACGTACTGATGCCACCACCCGCCGCGGGCGGTGGGCGGCGCAACACGACGCGTCGTGGTCAACGCGGCCACGCGCCACCGTCGATGTCGAGCGTCGTACCGGTCACGAAACCCGCCGCCGGGGAGGCCAGATAGACCACAGCGGCGGCGACATCTTCCGGCGTGCCCGGCCGGCCCACCGGCAGACCGGCCACCATCGCGGCCTGCGCCGCTGGCGCGGTGAACGTATCGTGAAACGCCGTGCCGCCGATAAATCCCGGCGCGAGTGAGTTGACCGTAATGCCGTCAGCGGCAATCTCCTTGGCCAGCGCCTTGGTGAAGCCCCGAATACCCGCCTTGGCCGCGGCATAGGCGGTCGAACCGGGGCCGCCGCCGTTGTGCGCGGCCAACGATGCCATCGTAATGATGCGCCCGGCTGCGGACTGCTTGAGATGCGGAATGGCCGCCCGGCAGGTGCGGAACGTCGCGGTCAGGTTTACGTCGAGGACACGCGCGAAATGCTCATCGGTCATCTCCTCAACCGAAATTCGGCCGATGAGGTGCCCGGCATTGCAGACGACGATATCGAGCCCGCCGAGAAAGCCGACGGATTCCTCGACCAGCCGGTCGACCTCGACGGTGCTGGTCACGTCCGCCTGGACCGCGACCGCCTTGCGCCCCAGGGCGCCAATTGAGGTCACGGTCTCGGCCGCGCCGGTCGCCGACCGTCCGTAGTGGACGATCACGTCGGCGCCGGCCGCGGCAAGACCGATCGCAATCGCCCGCCCGATGCCGTGCCCGGCACCGGTCACTAGTGCTCTGGCGCCGCCCAGATCGTCCTGCATAAGACTTCTCCTCACTTGATCCCAACCGTCGCAAAGCCCTGCACGAAATACCGCTGACCTACGAGGAAGAGTAGGACCATCGGCAGCGTAGCGAGCGTCGTACCAGCCATCAGGAACGCCCATTGCGTATTGTTCTCGGTCTGAAAGACTGTCAGCCCTACCTGGATAACCCGCAGATTGTCCCGTTGGGTCACGAGCAGCGGCCAGAGGAAGTTGTTCCACGAGCTCTCGAACGTCAGCAGCGCGACCGTCGCGACGGCGGGTTTCACCAGCGGCGTCATGATGCGCGCATAAATGCCGAACTCGCTCATCCCGTCCAGCCGGGCCGCCTCCTCCAGCTCAGTCGGCAGATCGAGATAGAACTGTCGGAAGAGGAACACCGAGAACGGGGTAACGGCACCGGGAATGATGAGCGCCCACCAGCTGTCGAGCCAGCCGGTCCCACCCTGCCCGAGAATGTTGTTGCCGCCGGCCAGCGGCATGAACCGGACAATCAGAAACTCGGGCAGGATCTTCGTATAGGTCGGGATCATCAACGCGGCCACGAAGGAGTAGAAGATCAGCTGGCTGCCGCGAAATCGCAAACGAGCAAGCGCATAGCCGGCCATCGATGCGAGCACGACGTTAATGAGCGTGTGACTGGTGGCAATGATCAGGCTGTTTCGGGCGTAGGTCAGAAATGGCGCCGCGTGGAATGCGTCGACATAGTTGTGGAAGACCCAGTGTCGCGGCAGCAGAGCCTGATGCGCCGCGCCGATCTCCGGCTGCGTCTTCAGTGAGGTGAGCACCATCCAGACGAACGGTGTGATCATCGCGACCGATATCACCGCAAGCACTACATAGAGGATCGCCTTGCCGGACCAGCGGCGTATCCTCGGTGCGCTAATCCTCGCCTGCTCAGCGATAGCCACGGCCACCCCCGGCGAGACGGCGGTTGGTCAGCGTCAGCAGCATCAGGAGCACAAACAGCACAAGAGACTCGGCGCACGCGTACCCCATTCGGAACTCCCGGAACGCCGATTTGTAGATCTCATACGTCATCATCGTGGTCGCGTTGGCCGGGCCGCCGTTGGTGAGAATGTAGATCTGGTCGAAGGACTGGAATGCGCCGATCACCGAGGTCACGAAGACGAAGAAGGTCGCCGGCCGCAGCAACGGCAGGGTGAGGCTGAAGAACTGCCGGGTCCGGGACGCGCCATCAACGGCCGCGGCCTCGTACAGCTCGCGCGGCAGGTTTTGCAACGCCGCCAGATAGATCAGCATCTTCAGGCCGATCCCCTGCCAGATGCCGACAAGAATGACCGCCGGCATCGCCCAGCGGGTCGAGGACAACCAGGCCGGGCCGGTGATGCCGATGCCGGACAGCAGCGTATTGAAAAGGCCGCTGCGTGGCTCGTATATCCACAGCCAAACCAGCGCGACCGCGATGGTCGCGGTTACCTGGGGCAGGAAGATCGCGGTACGGAATATCACCCGCCCGCGAATCTTCGCGTTCAGCAGCAGCGCGATCAGCAGGCCCAATGCCATCGCCACCGGGACGGTGAAGAACGCGTAGATGAGCGTGTTGCCGACGGCCTTCTTGAAGACCGAGTCGTGCAGCATGTCGCGGAAATTGCGGAGGCCGACAAACCGCGGCGAGGTGAGCACATCGTAGGACGTGAAGCTCAGCCAGATCGCCGCGATCACGGGCAACCCGATCCAGATCACCGCGTGCAGGGCGGCCGGTGCGACCATGAGGACACCGGCGCGCCGCCGCGACCGCGATGGTCCGCGGCGCCGCCGGCTGGGATTGGCGGCCGGCGCCGCGGCTCGGGAGCCCAGCTCTTGGCCGACAGAGGTCGACACCACTGCTACATCCGCGAGATTGCCTGGTTGGCAAGATCAGCGAGATCACCGATCGCCTGTTTGGCGCTGCTCTTGCCGACCACTGCCGTTTGCAGCGTGGGGACCACCTTCTCCCGAATCTCCATCCAGGCCGGCGTACCGCCCTCGGAGTACGCCTTGTCCAGATTGGACAGTGCGAACCGAACGAAGTCATTCCCCTTGACATAGGAGGAACTTTGCATGTTCTGCAGGCTCGGCACCGCGCCCCGCTCCTCGGACTCCGGCAGGATCACCTCGGGCGTGCCGAGAAACTCGACGAGGGCGCGCGCGGCGGCCGCGTGCTTACTGCGGGCCGACTGGCAGACGAGCGTCCCACCCTGCAGCATCGCCGGAGTCGTATTCTGCATGAGGAACGCGCCGACCTTGTCTTCCTTGATCAGCTCCGGCGTCTGCTGCTGAATCGACACCCACAGGCTGTTGTTGGTGACCATCATCGCCGACCGGCCCTGTTGCAGGCTGGATGCCTGACCTTCCTCGGTGGTGAACGAGAATTCCGTCGACTTGTCGGCGATGATATCCAGGAACAGCTGCAAGGCGGCGATGCCGCGATCGTCGTTGAACTTGACGGTTTGACCGCTCTTGTCGAACATCGTGCCGCCGTTGGAGAACAGGAAGTCCTCCCAGCATTGCCGCAGATCCACCGAGAATGGGTCGAATCCGGACCGCGTAAGCTTTCCGGATTTGCGTACGGTCAATTCCTTCGCCATATCGCGCAACTCGGTCCAGTTTGCCGGTGTCGACTTGATGCCGGCCTCGGCGAAATAGTCCTTGCGGTAGGCGACCATTCGGGTGTCGAGCACGACCGGCAGCGCATAGAGGGTGCCGTCGAATCGCGACGGATCGAGCACCCGTTTCTGGTAGCTGTAGCGCGTTGCCAGGCTCTCGGGCAACGGGGCAAGCACCTTTTTGTGGGCAAATGGTGGCACCCAGCCCACGCCGAGCATGAGCACATCGGCGAGCAGCCCGCTGGCCAGCCCGGTGGTGATCTTCTCGTTCAATGCGTCATACGTTGTGTAATCGACATTGACGGTGACCTTTGGGTATTTCTTCTTGAATGCCGGCAGCAGCTTTCCCTCCAGCAGCTTCTTGCCGGGGGCAGCCTGGAAGATCGGGGTTAGCAGCGAAATCTTCCCCGTGGGCGGGCCGCTGGAATCGCCGCTCGAGGACGAGCCGCCGCTCGAACAGCCGGCCGCGAGCGCGCCGGCGCCCACTGTGGCAAGGAAGGATCTGCGGGTCAGAGTCATCGCGTGCACCTCTCTGGTGTAACGATGCACCGATGCTAGGGGTCAACGTTCGAACCGTCAACAAAAACTCTTTGCAGGACTGAAATATGGCGTTCACATCACTCGTGTACCGATACACTGGCCGTACCGGCATCCAAGGAGTGCATCCGTGACCAAGGTGACGATCCACGAGGTCGCGCGGGCGGCAAGCGTGTCACCCAGCACCGTGTCCAACCTGCTCAACGGCCGGACGCAGCGCATGCAACCGGCGACCCAGGCCCGGATCGAAACGGCGATCCGGAAGCTCGGCTATCACCCGAGCCGGGTGGCCCGGCAGCTGCGTACCGGCCAGGTGCGGGCGATCGGGCTGGTCGTGCCGTCGGTCGGCAACCCGTTCTGGGGCGCGTTGGCCCGCCATCTCGAGGCAGCCGCGTTGACCGAGGGTTATCACGTGCTGCTGTGCAACAGCGAGCGCGACCCGGAGCGGGAGCGCAGTTATCTGGAGGAGCTGTGGGCGGACGGGATTCGCGGGGTCGTCCTGTGCTCGTCACTCCCCTCGCTCGACCACGTCACGCCATTGCTCGAGCGCGGCCTGCGGCTGGTCGCGTTCGACCGCATGGCGCAGGCAGGCGACCCGCCGTCATTGGTCAATGTCACCGTCGACAATGCCGTCGGCGCCCAGCTCGCGACCGAACACCTGCTACAACTCGGGCACCGCCGGATCGCATTCATCTCGGGTTCGCTCGGCAGCATCAACCGAAAGGAGCGGTTTCGCGGGTTCCGGGCCGCGCTGGAGCAGGCCGGATTGGATCCCGACGCCGCACTGGTGTCGCCGGATGCGGCCACCACACAGTTTGGCGATGTCGAGGCCGCCGAGCTCGGCCGGGCCGCGGCCACCGAGCTATTGCGTGGCCGGCGCAAACCGACTGCAATTGTCGCCATCAATGATATGTGCGCGCTGGGGGTATGCCGGGGAATTCGCGACGCCGGCCTGGAGGTCGCCCGCGATGTGTCGGTGGTCGGCTTCGACGATATCCTGCTGGCCGAGCTTTATGCGCCGCCGCTGACCACCGTTCACCAACCGCTGCCGGAAATGGCCGCCGCGGCATTTGACCACCTGCGAGCCCGGATCGAAGGCTCTGCCACCGCCGGGCAATCGCTGCTCCTTCGCCCACATCTTGTGGTTCGCGAATCGACCGCCCCACCACGATCCAAGCGCGGCACCTAATCCGGCCGGCAACAGACCATGATCATGAGTATCTGACCCTACAGAATCCGACGCTGGAATGCTCATGATCATGGGCCTCGCTCGGGTGAACGGCGTCCGTGCGCCTCGCCGTGAGGATTTGCCGCAGGCACTGCGTACGCACTCGGAAATTGTCGGTGGCTGGCGTTAACGTTCGGATCATGAACACTACTCAATCTCCTTGTGTCGCAGCGGTTTCGACGATCGATATTGACGATCTGGGCTCGCGGATTGTCGGTATGGCGGGGCGACTGGCGGCGGCGACGTGTCGGTGGCTGTTGTTGGTCGCGGAGTTCGACGCTGGCGATGGGGCCGCGAAATTCGGGCTAGCGTCGACATCGCGCTGGTTGTCCTACGCCTGCGGATTGTCCCGGCGGACCGCGATCGACCACGTCCGCGTCGCTCGGGCGCTGGCTGCGTTTCCGGCATTAGTGGACTCGATGTCCGCAGGCCGGATCTCCTATTCCCATGCCCGCGCGATCTCTCGGGTCGCGCATCGTGGTGAGGAGCAGTTGGTCGGCGATTTGATCATGGTGGCCGAGCACGGCACGGTCGGGCAGTTGGAGATCATGGTCCGTGGGCTTCGGACCGTTGAGGACAACGAGAAGGGACCGGTACCGGTCGAGGAATATGCGGCCTGGTCGTGGTCATCGGAGTCTCAGTGGCGGCTGTCGGCGCGGCTGGATCCCGAACACGGCGCGGTCGTGCAGAAAGCAGTGGAG
>Ga0137412_10001578_pt1 | contig 17807 bp, 11 predicted proteins | sample CZODoug2_1_16fun_FD_122160 | JGI IMG/M metagenome (GOLD analysis project Ga0137412, IMG submission 122160) | Vadose zone soil fungal communities from Angelo Coast Range Reserve, California, USA - CZODoug2_1_16fungal (Hybrid Assembly) | ecosystem: Environmental > Terrestrial > Soil > Vadose zone...
GGAGACGTCCACATACTTTCCGAACTTCAACCTACAACAGGTTATAGACCTGCAAAACGGTCCGAACTCGCTTGTACGTTCGTTTACCTACGACGGTCAAGGCAACGTGGCGACAGTGGCTGATGCCAATGGAAAAGTCACCACATTTGGCTATGATCCTAACGGCAATCTCCACCAGGTCATCGACGCCCTCAACGAAACAACGACGTACAACTATGACGTGATGGGACGATTGAAGACTCTGATCGACCCGCTCGGTGTAACGCACACAACCACTAACACCTATGACGATATCGGCAATTTGAAAACGAAGATCGATGCCATGGGAAACCAGACTACCTATGGGTACGACAACAATAGCAACCAGACTTCGGTATTAGACGGCAACAACCACTCGACACAATATCAATACGACAACCTCAACCGGCTCACCCTAATCACATACCCAGACACGACAACAAACAAGTACACTTATGATTTCAGGAACAACAAGCTAACGGAAACCGATCAAGGCGGACACGTGACGAGGTACGGCTATGACCTAGCAGGGCAACTAACGGGCGTTACCTCTGGCTTTGGCACGATTGATGCCGGCACCGTTAGCTACGCGTATGACCTCTCAGGTCGACGGTCAAGCGAAACGGACGAGCGCGGGAACAAAATGAGCTATACCTATGACGTGGCAGGAAACCTGATTACTATCACGGACGCGCTCAATCACACAACCAACATCGGTTATGACGCCGACAACCGCAAGACGAGCGTGCGGGATGCAAATCTGAATACTACGAAATACGCCTACGATCTTCGTAGTCGACTCTCGGTCGTTACCTATCCGATCATTCCGCCCGCAACCGTTGCGACCACAACCCGGTACAACTACGACGGTGAAAGCCGTCTGCTGACAACCACCGATCAGGCAGGGCTGATCACGACGAATACCTATGACGATGTGGGACGACTGAAAACGATTCAGGATGCGCTTCCAACGCCGAGCACCACAACCTATAGCTACGACTTCGCAGGAAACTTGACCCTAATTAAGGACGGCAACCAGCACCTCACGACGTTTGCGCCGGACTTTGACAATCGGCGCGCAAGCAGGCAGCCCCCGCTGAACCAAATTGAGAGTTACACCTACGATGGCGTGGGTATGCTCAAGACGAAGATCGATTTCAATGGAAAAACCACGACTTACAACTACGACATGGTGAACCAGCTGCTGTCGAAAGTGCCCGATTCTACATTGAGCCAGCCCACGGTTTCCTTCACCTACACGCCCACAGGGCAGCGCTTGACGATGACCGACGTCAGCGGGACCTCCAACTATACGAGCTACGACAATCGCGACCGTCTAAAGACCAAAGTCACGTCGCAAGGAACCTTGAACTACACGTACGACGCTCACAATAATGTCGCGAGCATTATTTCCTCCAACCTCAACGGCGCATCGATGTCGTACAGCTACGACGCGCTGAACCGTCTTTCGCAAGTTTGCGACAACAAGATTGCGACGGGCTGTGGAGCAGCGGGTGTGACTACGTACAGCTACGACGCTGCTGGAAACTGGGGAGGTTATTTGAACCCCAACATTGTACAAAACAACAACGTGTTCGATCAGCAAAACCGTTTAACGCAAGCCTGCTCCGCCACGACTTCACCAGCGTGTTCGGCAACTACCAAGATCGCCTCCTTCGCCTATACCCTTGGCGCGGCCGGGAACCGCACGATGACTGTCGATCTCAATACTCGTACCGCAACCTACGGTTACGACAACGACTATCGGTTGACATCGGAAGCCATAACGGCTGATCCTGGCGGTAAGAATGGTACCGTGGGCTATACTCAGTTTGACGGTGTAGGCAATCGTCAAACCATGACCTCAACGCTGAGCGGAGTTCCGGCAGGTACGTTTACGTACGATGCGAATGACCGTCTGATGACGGACTCCTATGACAACAACGGGAACACGACTTCGTCCGGGGGGATCACGCGGACGTATGATTTCGAGAACCACCTCACGGGTTATGGCGCGGTCGCGATCCAGAACGACGGCGACGGGAACCGGGTGTTGGAGACGATTGGCGGAGTGACGACGAAGTACTTGGTCGACACGTTGAATCCTACGGGTTACGCGCAGGTGATGGACGAGGTGGTGGGGACGGCGGTACAGCGGACGTACACGTATGGGCTGAACCGGATCAGCGAGAATCAGCTGGTGGGGAGCACCTGGACGCCGGCCTTCTATGGGTATGATGGGCACGGGAATGCGCGTTTTCTAACGAACACGGCGGGAGCCGTGACGGACACGTATACGTACGATGCGTACGGTGTTCAGCTCGGAAAGACGGGGGCTACGGCGAACAACTACCTTTACAGTGCTGAGCAACTTGACAGCACGCTGGGGCTGTATTACTTACGAGCGCGCTACTATTGGCCTGCAACGGGCAGATTCCAGACAGCGGATCCGCCAAAACGCGGGTCTTGCTGCCGCTCAGGATCGTGTCCTTCCCCGTGGTCGAATCCCTATATTTATGCGAACAGTGATCCGGTGGATCTGGTCGACCCAGCTGGCCTCGATGCGGCAGGCGTCGCCTTCTTGTATCGGAATGTTCTGGTTCCCGTCGTTGCTACAGGTGCGACCTACTCCGTGGGAGTTGCTGCTGGATGCGAGCTTGATCTTGCAGCATGTAGGTTGTCTGCCTTGGCATCAAAATCTGGTTGGACTTGGGGCAAGAGCAGGTGTGACGAGTGCTACGAATGGTGCAAGAAACTCGGCTATTGGCCGTATTTTGCCAAACGTGTTACCGGGAGGGCCCGGTGTGATTACTGGAAATAGCGCCACTAAGGAGACCGAAGTTCGGGCGATTCTGCTGAGCGGTTACTACAAAGTAGAACGAGGCGGCCCCATGTCTCTCCGAAGCAGAGAGTATTATGACTAAGCAACCAAAGAAAACTTTTGCGAAGGTTGAACGCCACTTTGCAAGGTCGCTGGAAGGAGAGGTGGTGGAAGCCGGTAACCTTAGCTATCGGGATATCGTTGTCCGTCTTCATAACCTCGAGAGGGCATACATAAAGCAGTTGCGGGGGAACGCTTTTTTTGTCCGTGAACTCAGGAGGCGGGTAGCTGAAGTTCTTCTTCAGCAGGCAATTTTTCATAATTGTTCATTGGCGGTGTGCCGTGGACGGTTTAACAGGCTTTCAAAGATCGGATTCACCAATGTTGAGACTAAGGCATCGCAGCATCTATTCTATGCCAGAGGTGCTCATGAGCGCGGTCATAATCTGGTTGCTCGCAGGGTTGCTTCTCGAATGGTGAAGGAACTGCAGAACTCCCTTCAACGGCGGAAGAGCTGGGCCGCCCGTGAGAACTTGGAACTTCTGAAGACGCTGTTGGACGATCTGGACACCGGGAAATGATGTCCGCCCCGATCATGTCTCGTTCAATTTCAATAAGCAAGGGGTAACGCTCAACTTTACGCCACAATCTACCGGGTCGTCACTGTTCTCGTGGTTGCTGGTGCCCGTTTGCACACCGGCGCCCGGGAACCACGGCGCATTAACATCGGATGGCTGCAATGCTTTGGTGGAAGCGCAGAGTTACCTTGTCTGTTTCCCGAGCACCAGTCTCTATCAGCCGACGACGTATCTGGTCGATACGCTGAACCCGACGGGCTACGCTCAGGTGATGGACGAGGTGGTGGGCACGGCGGTGAACCGGACGTACACGTACGGGCTGAACCGGATCAGCGAAAACCAGCTGGTGGGCAGCACGTGGACGCCGAGCTTCTACGGCTACGACGGGCACGGGAACGTGCGCTTCCTGACAAGTTTGACGGGGGCCGTGACCGATACGTACAAATACGATGCGTTCGGAGTCCAGATTGGCGGATCGGGGAGCACTGCCAATAACTTCCTGTACAGCGGGGAGCAATATGACAGTACGCTGCACCTGTATTACCTGCGGGCGCGGTACTACAACCCTGCGGTGGGAAGATTCCAGTCGGCGGACTCGTATGAGGGTCAGTTTGAGCAACCAGCAACACTATCCAAGTATGTTTACGTTCAAAACAATCCAGTCAACCTCTTGGATCCAAGCGGCCAAGGACCAATCGCAGAATATGCCGTGCTCAGAAGAGCATGTAGAGGTACTGCATACCAGGTACATCACCTAATCGAAAAACGGTTTGCGTCCCTTTCTCGTGGCCGGTTGTACGATTTCTGAGGCCTTGTTACCATCTGATCATCAACCATATACGAACGCGTGGCGCCAACGAATCGGCTACAGGGGGTCGAACTCTCCCATTACGACGGACACTGCAGATCTACAGCAAGTTTGGGACGCAGCTATGTTGATATACGCAAATAGCGAACCTATTCTGAAGGCTTTGGAGGACTGTCGTGCGCAGTTCTTCCCTTAAACATGAAAATTATGCACCACATTGGCGTTCGGCTCGAAGATGAAGAGGAGAGAGCAAAGTTCCTGAATATTGGGGTCGCCCTGGAGGCTGGAGTGACGATGCCAGGTGGTGGTATTGTTACGGGCGTCGACATTGCCGAGGATGATCCAAATTGGCAAAGACTCACCGCGCTACTCAGCACTCGCCGAAACGTTGACCTTGTGTATCCTGCGTTTTCTCCGGCTGAATTGGATGACGCGAACTTCCTTCGTATGTGGGCTCCATCTCCGCGCGGCTACCCTCAGCCTGAGGACAAGAAGGGGTATTTGTCCGCCACCTACGATCTTGCCGACTATTGTCCCCGCTGCGGTATTGGTCGCAGGCAATCAGGACCGTTCCGGCGTGTCGGTCAAGTTCGCGCGCGAGATCCGCTTCGCCGTGCCAAGCCATCCACGCAATCATCATGTCGAGGATTGCGGTCGCACCGGCGCAGGTGATCCGGCCGCCGCTGCGGCAGTACATCTGCGACACCGCGCGCGTCTTCGGGTAGCGCTCTCGAAACCCTATGAGATTGTCCCAATGCACCGCCACCTGATGCCCGTTCAGCAGTCCCGCCTCTGCAAGCACCAAGCTGCCGTTTTCGATGCCGCCGATCTCGACCCCGAACCGGGCAAGGCGTTTCAGCCAAGCGACCACTCGCCGCTCTCGCGAAACGGCCTGGGGATCGAAGCTTGCCAGCACGAACACCGTCTTGCAGTCGGCCGCCGCCGCCAGATCACCGTCCACGGCAATCATGCGGCCGTTGCTGGCGCGCACCGGCTTGCCGTCGACCGATACCTGGGTCCATGCGAACAGTGATTGCTGTGCCAGCCAATTGCCGATGAACAGCGGCTCGGTGGCTGCGGCCAAACCGAGATTCGAGAACTCGGGCAGCAGCAGGAAGGCCAGTTTTCGCATGACGCTCCGGAGTGAATTCGACATCATGATGACGCTTTTCAGCAGGCATGGCCAGCGGATGCCCCGTAGCTTGATCGGCAGGAAAGCGGAGGATGACCATGACCTATGCAGAAGCCGTGTGGAGCGTCGAGGACCAGGAAGCCGGGTTTACGTTGCCGGCGCGTTTTTTCTACGACACGCAGGTGTTCGAGCAAGAAAAGGCCAAGATTTTCCTGAAGTCCTGGCACTTGGTCGCGCACGTCAATGAACTTCGGGAGCCCGGCGCGTTTGTGGCGCACGATGTTTTCGAGCAGAGCGTCATCGTGGTGAAGGGCCGTGACGGGGTGATCCGCGCGTTCCACAATGTTTGCCAGCATCGGGGCAATCGGCTCGTCGGGGTGCGACGCGGAAAGGCAGCGCTCTTGACCTGCGGATATCACGCATGGACCTACGCCCTTGACGGTTGCCTACGCGGCGCCTCGCACAGCCAGGATGTCCCAGGGTTCGACAAGCGGGCGCATGGCTTGAAACCGGTGCAGGTAGCCGTGTTCGCGGCGTTCGTCTTCATCAATCTTGACCCGGCGGCGGCGCCGATAGAGACCATGGCGCCGGGGGCAGAGGCCGAGATCCGTCGCTTCATTCCCGATCTGGACCGGCTCACGCTCATCCAAGAAGTCGATGTACCGGTGCCCGCCAACTGGAAGGTGATCCAGGAGAACTCGATCGAGGGCTATCATTTCGATCACTCGGGTCCCGCACACAAGGAACTTGTGCAGCTCATCGATTTCTCCGGTTATCGATTGAGGCCGTACGGCGAGTGGTGGTCGTATATAGGACCACCCAAGAAGGACGCCGTCGAGGCGTACGGCGTGGCGCTGCAGGGGGCGACATGGCAGACCGACTGGTTCTTCAACTTCGGTCTGTGGCCGAATACCACGCTTTACGCATTTCCCTTCGCCGACGTCGTCGGTACGTTCATCATGAACCCTACGGGACCCGAATCTTCATCATTGCGCTTCGGTTACTACGGAGTCGAGGGACGGGCGCTACCCGATGTGACCAAGGCCTGCATTCGCTGGATGAACGAGGACCTTGGGCCCGAGGACATCCGCCTCAATGTATCCAATCAAAAAGGCCTGCATTCGATGGGATTCGAACGGGGCCGCTACATCATCGGCGATGGATTCGACAACCGCAGCGAGCATTTGGTGCGCCATTTCCACAAGCTTTGCTACGACGCAATCCGCTCGTGACGCGCCCGGCCGACGATTCCGGCGAGCGCGAGCGGCGCTTCGACTTCATCATCGCCGGCGCCGGATCCGCCGGTTGCGTGCTGGCCTCGCGCCTCACCGAAGATCCGCAGGTTCGGGTTCTGCTGCTCGAGGTGGGTCCGCGTGACCGCAGTTGGCGCATCGCCATGCCCGCCGCCGTCGGCAGCCTGTTGGCCTCGGATCGCTTCAACTGGAACTATGTGTCCGATCCGGAACCCTATCTGGAGGGTTGACGCCTGACGCATCCGCGGGGGCGGGTCCTCGGCGGTTCGTCTTCCATCAATGGCATGGTCTACATCCGTGGGCACGCGCTCGACTACGACGGCTGGGCCGCGGCTGGCCTCCACGGCTGGAGCTATGCCGACGTTCTGCCGTACTTCAAGCGCTCCGAGCGGCACCTGTACGGCGGCGATGTCTATCACGGCGGCTCGGGGCCTCTGGCCGTATTTGCGCCGGACCTTCGCACCACACCGCTCGCCCAGAGCTTCGTACAGGCGGCGGTCGAAGCCGGATATGGGCTATCGGCGGATGCGAACGGCGAGCGACAAGAAGGCTTCGGCCGTGTCGACCGCACCACCCACAACGGCCGCCGGTGCAGTGCGGCTCGCGCGTATCTCGAGCCGGCGGCAGGGCGTCCGAATCTCAAGATCCTGACCGGAAGCCTCGTGCACCGCATCCTGTTGCGAGGCGGGCGCGCCATCGGCATCGAGTATTCCGGGCGGACGGGGCTCGTGAAGGCTCATGCCGGCGAGGTGGTCGTGTCGGCCGGCGCGATCAATTCGCCGCAGATTCTGCAGCTGTCCGGCATCGGCGCCGCCGAGCGGCTGTCGGCGTTGGGCATTGAGGCGCATTGCGATCTGCCGGCCGTCGGCGAGAATCTCAATGACCATCCCGACTTGGTGATTCAGCATCGCTGCGTGAAGCCCGTCTCGCTCTATGGCGTCAATCGAGGTCTTGGCAAAATCCTGACCGGGGTGCGTTGGTTTGCCGGCCTCGGGGGTCCGGCGGGCTCCAATCATTTCGAAGCGGGAGGATTCCTTCGCAGCCGGACCGGCATCCGCCAACCCGATATTCAGCTGACATTCATGCCCTTGGCGATCAAGCCGGGCACCATCGACGATGTTGGCATGCACTCCTTTCAGGTTCATATTGACCTGATGCGGCCGAGAAGTTTAGGGTTTGTGCGCATCCGTTCCCCGGATCCGGCGGCGGCGCCTTCGATCTGCTTCAACTATCTTGCGGAACCCCAGGATCGGGCCGATCTACGAGAAGCAGTTCGGCTGACCCGCGAAATACTGGCGCAGCGCGCACTCGAACCCTATCGCGGCGAGGAACTCAATCCAGGGGATGGTATTCATTCCGACGCAGAGATCGACTCCTGGGTGCGGCGTGGCGTGGAAACCTGCTATCACCCCGTGGGTACCTGCCGCATGGGAACCGAAGCGGCGCATGCCGTGGTCGACGCCGAGTGCCGCGTCCACGGCATCGCCAGCCTTCGCGTCATCGATGCCTCGGTCATGCCCTCGATCGTGAGCGGTAATACCAACGCGCCGACCATCATGATTGCCGAAAAACTCAGCGATCGGATTCGAGGCAGGGCGTCGCTGCCCCGCGTGGCGGCCGACGTGTGGATTCATCCCCACTATGCCACCGCGCAGCGATGATCCATTTCGGAGCTACGACATGAACACTCAAGCTGTCCCGCCCGCGGCGTCTCTCGGCGCGGATCATCGAACCGCCCGCATCGATCTCGCGGCGGCATTTCGGTGGTTCGCCCGGCTCGACATGCACGAATCGGTTGCCAATCATCTCAGTGCGGCGGTGTCCGCCGATGGTTCGCAGTTTCTCATCAACCCGCGAGGCCGGCATTTTTCGCGAATCTGCGCCAGCGACCTCATGCTGGTCGATGCCAACGATTCGGCAACGCTGGAACGCCCGGATGCGCCGGATCCGACTGCCTGGTACCTGCACGCCCGGCTGCATGCCCGTCTTCCCGCTGCGCGCTGCGTCATGCATCTGCACTCGAAATACGCCACGGCGCTGGGTTGTTTGCGGGACAGCCGCATGCTCCCCATCGATATGAACACCATGCGTTTCTTCGGCCGCGTGGCGCTCGATGACGCATTCGACGGCATGGCCCTCTCGGACAGCGAAGGCGAGCGGGTCGCACAGCTGATGGCGGAGGACAAAACCATCCTCATGATGGCCAATCACGGTGTGTTGGCGGTCGGGGAAACCATCGCGGCCGCCTTCGACGAACTGTATTACTTTGAGCGAGCGGCAGAGACCCTCATGACCTGCTATGCAACCGGCAAGGAACTGCGCATCGTCTCCGACGCCGTCGCGCGCTTGACCGAGCAACAATGGCGCGGCTATGGACAGCTTGCCGTCGATCATCTGGAGAACATCAAAGCCATTCTCGATGTGGAGGAACCGTCGTATCGGCGCTAGGTGCCTGTTCTCCGTGGCCGCGAATTCCATGAGCTTGCGGATCGCCACGGTGTTCGCAATGTGGCTATGGCTATCGCCGCCGGCTGCGGCTCAGCCTGAACCTGCGAGTTGTCGCTCCGTTCGCTTTGCCGATGTCGGTTGGACCGACATCACCGCGACGACGGCGCTGAGCTCTCGCATCCTCGAAGGATTGGGTTATCAGGTCGTCACGCAGATTCTCTCGATTCCGGTCACGTACGCCTCGATCAAGAATCGGCAGATCGACGTCTATCTGGGCGATTGGCAGCCGAGCATGGAAGTTGACCGCAAACCGTTCCTTGCCGACGGATCGGTTCAAGTGGTCCGTGCAAATTTGAAAGGCGCCAAGTACACGCTGGCGGTTCCCGCCTATGTCGCACAGGCGGGAGTGAGAAATTTCAATGACTTGTGGTCATTTTCTGAGAGATTTGATCATAAGATTTACGGCATTGAGCCCGGCAACAACGGCAATCGCATCATCGCCGGCATGATCGCCGACAATCGGTTCGGCCTCGGCAGCTGGACGCTGGTGGAATCCAGCGAGCAGGGGATGTTGAGCGAGGTCGACCGCGCTCTGCGAAGGTCCAAATGGATCGTGTTCTTGGGCTGGTCGCCGCATCCGATGAATCTCAAATACCAGATGGAGTACCTGACCGGCGGCGACGACACCTTCGGGGCAAATCTCGGCGGGGCGACGATCTACACCGACGTGCGCACCGGGTACTTGGAGGAGTGCCCCAACGTGGGCAGGTTTCTTCTGAACCTTCAATTCACGCCCGAACTCGAGAGCCGGATGATGGCGCTGATTCTCGAGGGTCATCGCGAGGGCCGCGCGGCCGCGACACAGTTCTTGAGGGAGCATCCCGAGTATCTGAAGGAGTGGCTGGAAGGGGTCGTGGCGGTCGACGGCCGTCCGGCCGAGGCGGCGGTGCGCTTGAGCCTGCGCGTGGACAGCTCGCGGCGCGTGGCCGATCGCTTCGAGGCCGCCAACTCGTGGGTGATCGCGCACAAGATCCCCTTGGGGAGCTGGCTGAACGGCGGGGTCCAGTTCGCGATGCAGCACGCGCAGCGCGGCTTCGACATCGTCTCCAACACGCTCGGCTGGCTCGTCAACTCATTGACGGCTGTGCTGATGCGAATTCCGGCGCTCCTGCTCATCTCGAGTCTCACCATCGGCGTCTACGCGCTGCGTCGACGTTTGGGTCTTGCGCTGTTCATCTTGGGGTCGATGCTCCTCATCGACAATCTGGGGTTTTGGGAAGCGACCATCCAGACGCTCTCGCTGGTCGTGTTTGCCACGGTGGTGTGCATTCTATTCGGCGTACCCATCGGCATTGCGGCGGCACACCGGCCATGGCTTTACCGGATACTGCATCCGGTGCTCGATCTCATGCAGACCATTCCAACGTTTGTATATCTCATTCCCACCCTGGTGTTGTTCGGACTCGGCGTGGTGCCCGGTTTGATTTCCACCGTGATCTTCGCGATCCCCGCGCCCATCCGCTTGACGCATTTGGGCATTGCCAGCGTTCCGAATCAATTGCTCGACGTCGGAGAGGCGTTCGGCGCCACTCGCCGGCAGCTCCTGTTCAAAGTGGAGCTGCCGCACGCATTGCCCACGATCATGGAGGGCATCACTCAATGCATCATGCTGAGTCTTTCCATGGTGGTGATCGCCGCCTTGGTCGGCGCCGATGGGCTCGGCAAGCCGGTCGTTCGGGCATTGAACTCCGTCAACATCGCCATGGGTTTCGAAGCGGGCCTTGCCATCGTGATCCTTGCCATCGTCTTGGACCGCATCTTCAAGCGTTCACATCGGGGTCAGGGTGACCGCGCGGGTTAGGAACCACGCCGTGCCCGCGGCGAGCAGGATGGCGCTGACGACCACCGCAGGCATGCCGGTGGCGGGCGGCGCGGGCCGAAATTGCATCATCGCCCGCGCGAGCAGGGCGGCCGCGGCCACTGCGGCGAGTTGACCGATCTCGACGCCGATGTTGAAGCCTACCAAGCTGTACACCAGCATGTGCCGCGGAAGGTGAAGATCCTGCAGCGCGCCGGCAAAGCCGAGACCGTGGATCAGCCCGAAACCCGTGGCCATCATCAGACGCGCCCGCACGGACTCCCCGTCCGATCGCATGCTGCCTCGCCACACGGCGCATGCCGCGCCCAAGGCAATGCTCACGATCAAGATGCCGGGCATGTCCGGGCGGTAAGCGCTCGGCACCAGCAGCATCGAAGCAATCACCAACGCCGCACCCCATGCGGCGATTCGGCCCTCTCGTTCTCCGCGTATCAGGTTGCGCGCCGCGGCCAGCGCAATGGTCAACCCGATGAGCGACTCCACCGCACCGCGATCAGCCCGCACCACCCCCAGCACCGCCAGGGACAGGGTCAGGGAATGCCCGAGCGTGAAGCCCGTGACGATCATGAGGGCTTGCCGCACGTTGCGGGCCGTGATCAGCAGCGCCAGCAGAAAGGCGAGGTGATCGATGCCGGTGGCGATGTGCACGATCCCCATTTGCACGAACTGCCGGAAACCGGCCGCCTCGTTGTTCATCGCTGTAAGGTCGAGCTCGAGCACATGGGATGAAGCCGTCAGGATGGCTTCACGGCTCGCGCCGGACTGCGACTCGACATAGATGAAATGGTGGTGTGCCGGGGCCACATCGAAGAACGTTCCGATGCCGATGTGAAGTCGCTCCCCTTGCGGGCATCGGAACTCGATGCCGATCCGGATGTAGCCGGCATCGGATGCGAGCGGGTGGGGATGCCTCGTCGCCGCACAGGGTGCGCCGTCCATGCTCGCGGCGATCGTCTTGTCGAGATGGGCGGCAAGGATCGGCGTAAGCGCACCGACACCTTCGCCCGGCAGAGTCAGGCGCGTCGCTTCGCGGGAACGAACGGTCACGACGCCGTTCAATTCGCCGTGCGCGAAGCTCCAATGTGAAAAGGATTCGCTGCGTTCATGCGCGCTCACGGGCCGAATGCCGGGCGCCACCGCAAGGAGAACGGCGATGACACCGACCTTCGAACCCCATCGCGCCGCTCCCAAAGAGTATCCCCCGCGTTACGGCATCGACTTAAGGCAGCGCCGCCGTGCGTTTGGCGGGCCGCCGTACATCGACGAATATCGGCGACGACCAGGCCCGCTCCTCGACCGCCTCCAGGCAATCGTCGGTGGGGCTGGTCTTCGCGGGGTCGCCCGAGCATAGATTGACCTCGGTACAGCGGCCCTGCGAATCGAATTTACAGCGCATCTGGCCGCCGTTGACGGCGGGCGATGGCTCTTGGATGGCGCGTACGTAGTACAGCGCGTCGCGGCCGGTTCGAAGGAAATCCGGATCGGAGAAACGCACGCTGCAGCCCGCCTCATTGGGCGCGCATGGAAGGGTCAGCCACGGATCTTCGATCAGGCCCCGCACCGGCTCGGTAAGCGTGTGCTGTGGATGAATCCGCACCACTTCGATACGGGTAATCTGGCGCCGTCGGGACGTCGGGTTGAAACATTCGTTGTGGCACAAGGTTTCCAGCCGCTTCGCACCCAGCACCCGTTTCTGAAAGTCCGGACAGCCGGGCGCTTGCACGAAGGCGCCGGCCGCCTTGACCTCGAACTCGGGATTGACGTTCAACTGAATTCCGGTGCCCATCGGCCGGCGCCCCCCCGGGGCATTGACCAGATCCATCCACAGCAGGATGCGTTCACCGCTGGTCGCATAGACGTTGCGCGTCTTGAGCGCATCCCAGATCGCGCCGCGCGATCGATCGGTTGCGTGCACTGCCACGAGACCGCCGGTAATCGACATGGTGTTGGTGCGTTCGACGTCCCAGGTCGCCCAGGATGAAGAATACAGCTCCGGCGTCACGGGCCGGCTTTCAGGGATTGGATCCGCGGGCTTCGGCAAGAAGAACTGCTTGGCATCCGGGGTCGACAGCCGCATGAGTAAAATGGAATTCCACCGCGATACTTCCTTGTAGCCTTCGCCGGGCATGGCGTTGTGATTGTCGGTCGAGCCGATCATGCCGAAGCGAAATCGCAGCGGGTCGAGGTCTTCCCGGTCTTGCCCCAGCGCCAGGATGTATTGAACGGACCCCAACGGATTGTGGTGCCAGGTGGGCAACCAGCAATCCGTGCATTCGCCGGCATCCAGCCAATCCTCGCTCTTAGCCCCCGGCGCGGCGAGAAAGCCGGCGGCAGCAAAGGTCACGGGGGCATCGAGAACCCGCTGACGCGCCTCGCGTTCGCGTCGATCGCACTCCGCCGCTGCAAGACCCGCGGTTTCGCATCGTGCGCGAATGATGCGTCCCGCCTGCCAGCACATGGGCAGGTAGTTCTTCGACGGTTCGGGGCACACCTTGGTCCCGCCGGGGCGGAGCTGGTACTCGCGCCAGTCGCGGTACTCTTCGGAATTCCCATGTCCCGAATATACCTCGATCAGCTGCTGACGCGGATCGTTCGCGATGGCGGGCGTCAATTCATGGGCCCAGTCGGCGCTCGGCGGATTCGAAAGACCCCAGGCCGTGCCGTGCGGAATCACCACCGCGTCGTAGCCTCCCTCATCCAGTTTGCGAGAGAGGTCTTCGGGCCGCAGCGCGACCTCGAAGCAGTTGTCGGGCAGCAATTTGGTATTGACGTTTTCCGCGCAGACCGGCACCTTCGACAGCTCCTGCATCATGGCCACGTATCCGCTGACGCGCGGCTCGCGGGTGCGCATCTTGGTCAACACCGGCAAATCGGGATCGAAATAGGGCGGCATTGGGGAGATCGCACGGCGCGGCAAACGCGCCTCGTCTTGATCGCGGAAGATCACGTTGCGGTGGCCGTAGTGATTCTCGCGCGTCGACCCGGCCTGCGTCCATTCGAAGCCCGTAAAGGTGATGAGGTCCTGGTCGTCGCCGTCCTGGCCGACCGCCGAGCACTGGCGCAGGACGCGCTTGTTCTCGCTCCACTGACGCGGCGTGAGCGTTTCCGCATGGTCGGTGAGCGCAAAGAAATCCAATGCGGAACAGTAGCGCGCGAAATCGCAGGCATCCGCGGGCGGGTGCGCCCCGCTGCCTCCGAATACGGGCAGCGAGAAGACGAAGGCGTCCCAGGACACGGTGCTGTGCACGTGCAGATCGCCGAATAGAATCTCATCGCTCGGCGGCGGGCTGGCGCGTAGCGACTTCATGAGTGCGGCAGGGCGCGGGGCCTTCGTCACGGTACCCGCCGGATCGGCGCGCGCGCCCGTAAAATTGCCGCCCAGGTCGCCGAGAGTCCCTGTGGACTTGTGCGGTCCCGCAATTGCGGACGACATCCAGGCGAGCGCCAGGAGCGCCGGAAAACCGAGGATTCTACTGAGCCGCTGCGACACGATAGGGCGGAGCGACATCGATGTGGGCCGCCTTGTGCAAGGAGTCGAGTAGTCTTGCCAGGGCGGTTTCCTGTTGTTCGCGCAGCAAATCCGCTTGGACGAGGCTCTCGATGCCATCGAGGGCCGGGATCTCGCTGTCTCTGCGGCGGCTCACATACACGACGAGGACGCCACGGCCAAAGTTGATGAGCGGGGTCGAGTCGCCGATTCGCACCTTGTCGATCGACTTCACCACGTTCGACCCGAAGTAGTTGGCGAGAGTGTTTGCCGTCGCAAGCTCACCGGGCGGAACGAAGGGCAGGGTATCGGCGGCGCGCGCCAGGAGTTCGACCGGTTGGCCGGCGCGCAGCCCGGCGCGGGCCGCCTCGGCGCGCTGCCGAGCGGTCCTCAAGTCCGGAAATTGCATCGCCTCGAAGTAGAGCGGCGTGATTTCATAGCGCGCGGCAGTCGCGTAGGCGGCACGGTGCGCCGCGAAGTACGCCTCGATATCGCCGCGGGTCACGGGCAGCGCGGCCGTCTCCGCGTTCACCCTATTGATCGCGGCGCGAACCAGCGCCGCACGAACTTCAGGATCGGTCTGCGCTACGCCGCTGTCGAGTGCCTGTTGCAACAGCAACTCTTCATCGATCATGCGCGCCAATACCCGGTTGCCGGCGGCGGCTCCGGTGGCGCGTACAGAGGCATCGGAGCCCGCGACTGTGCGCTCGACGCGGCTCGAATCGATTTCCCGGCCGTTCACCCGAGCCGCAACTCCGTCGAGAAGGCGCACGGGCACGCGCAGGCCATGAAGGATCTCAGCTGCGCCCGCCAGGCATCCGACGAGGGCGCCGGCAAGCAACCAGGCGCGCCGTGCGCCGCTGGTCGCGAACAAAGAGGACATGGACACTCGCATGGATCCGACGGTAGGACCGCTCCCAGGACGCTGCCTGTCTATTTGCGTCACCGCGATGTCGATTTCTTCATGGCGCGTTCCCTCGAGTCCCTCCCGGAGGTCAGTCCATCTCGAAGTTGCAGTCCTTCAGCGGCACGACGCTGGTCTTTTTCCAATATTTGTGGCCCAGATAAAAAATGAGGAAGCCCGGAATCATCAGGTATCCGGTGATGAAATCGAACCACGAGAACACCGGCGTCTGGAACACGCCGATATTGGCGCCGAACAGCACCACCAGGAACAGGACCACGGCGAGCCACGGACCGTACGGATAGAGTCTCGACTTGAACTTCAGGTCGTCGAGGCTTCGCCCCTGGGCGACCCAGGCCTTGCGGAAACGGAGGTGGCAGACGGCGATGCCCAGCCAGATGAGGAAGCCGCTCAAGCTCGACGCGTTGTAGAAAATCTGATAGATCTTCTGGTCGCCCACCGTGGTCGAGAAAAACGCCAGCGCGCTGATGAGTCCGGTTGCCAGCAGCGCCGCGACCGGCACGCCGCGCCGGTTGAGCTTACCGAACAACTTCGGCGCCTTGCCGCTATGGGACATGGCGTACAACATGCGCGAGGCAACGTACATCGAAGAATTCCCGCACGACAATACCGAGGAGAGGATCACCGCATTCATGATGTTGGAGGTGTAATACCCGAACTTAGGAAGCTGCTGGAACACCATCGTAAAAGGCGAATAGGCGATGTGGCTCTCGTCGCCATGCAGAAGATTCTGGTCGGTGTAGCCGATCAAGGTGCCCACCACGAAGATCGAGCCGATGTAGAACAACAGGATGCGCCAGAACACGGTCTTGATCGCCTTCGGGACATTCTTGGTCGGGTCGGCGGTTTCGGCGGCGGCCAACCCCACGCCCTCCGTACCCTGGAAGGAAAAGCCGGCGACCAGGAACACCGTGAGCACCGAGGTCAGTCCGCCGACGAAGGGAGCGTGCGTGCCGGTCTTGGGGTCGCTTATGGTCCAGTTATGAAATCCGACGGCATGATCGCCGATCATGCCGGTGATCATCAACGCGCCCACCGCTAGGAAGATGATCACCGTCACGACCTTGATTCCGGCGAACCAGTATTCGGCCTCGGCATAAGCCCTGACCGACAGCAGGTTCAACGCCAGGAGCACCGTAAAAAAGCCCATGGCCCAGAGGGCGGAGTTCGAATGCGGGAACCAGAATTGCACGATGAGTGCCCCCGCGACCAGTTCGGCCGCCAGGGTGATCGACCAGCTGAACCAGTAGTTCCAGCCCACCGCAAAACCCAATGAGGGATCGATGAAGCGCTCCGCATACGCTTCGAACGAGCCGGGAATCGGCAATTGCGTGGCCATCTCGCCGAGCGACTGCATCATGCAGTAAACCGCCAGACCCATGGTCGCGTAGGCCAGCATCGCGCCGCCGGGTCCGGCTTGCGCGATGGCGCCGCCGCTGGCGAAGAACAAGCCGGTGCCGATCGCACCGCCGATCGCGATCATGCTCAATTGCCGGGTGCCGATGCTGCGGTGGAGTCCGCAAGGTTCGTTCGATGTGGCCGCGAGGTTCGATGTAGCCGCGAGGTTCGATGTCATGCCGCGAGCATGGCATACGGTGACCGGCTCTGCACCTACAAGAACGACGAGCGTGAATGCCCTGGCGGCTTCAGCGCGGTCTATAAACCGCCAGCTTGCTATGGGTGCGACTGGTATCGGCTTCGGACAGCTCGGGCTCGGCGGCCCGTTTGGATCGGACCAGCGCTTCGAACTCAGATGCGGGGAGGGCTTTACTGAAGTGATATCCCTGATATTGGTCGCAGCCGATGGTCTTCAGGAAGTCGAGCTGCGCGGGTGATTCGACGCCTTCCGCCACGACCTTCAACCGCAAGCTATGGGCGAGCGAGACGATGGCACGCACGATGGATGCATCGTCCGGCCTCGACATCACTTCATTGATGAAGCTCCGGTCGATCTTCAGCTTGTCGATCGGAAAGCGCCGTAAATAGCTCATGCTGGAGTAACCCGTCCCGAAATCGTCGACCGATACGAGCACTCCCATCTGGCTCAACCTCTCGAGGATGGCGATCGATTCCTCCGGATCGGTCATCACCGTGGTTTCGGTCAACTCGACCTCGAGAAACCTGGGCTCGAGTCCGGCTTCGTCCAGTGCCTCGCGGATCATGGCGACGATGTTGCCTTGACGGAACTGCGAGGGCGATAGATTCACCGCCACCCGCAAGGGCGGCAGACCGGCGCGCTGCCATGCGCGTGCCTGACGGCAGGCTTCGCGCATCACCCAGGCGCCGATGGTGCCGATCAACCCGCACTCTTCGGCGACGGGAATGAACTCGGCCGGCGGGATCGGTCCGCGCACCGGATGCGTCCAGCGCAGCAGGGCTTCCGCGCCATGCATCAGGCCGGTCGCCGTATTGACCTTGGGCTGATAATGCACTTCGAACTGCTTTTGCTCCAATGCCA
>Ga0137412_10001579_pt1 | contig 17805 bp, 11 predicted proteins | sample CZODoug2_1_16fun_FD_122160 | JGI IMG/M metagenome (GOLD analysis project Ga0137412, IMG submission 122160) | Vadose zone soil fungal communities from Angelo Coast Range Reserve, California, USA - CZODoug2_1_16fungal (Hybrid Assembly) | ecosystem: Environmental > Terrestrial > Soil > Vadose zone...
GCGGGAGGCGAGCATGTCGAGCTGCGATTGATGCGAATAAGCCCAGGCGAGTTCGGGTCCGGGCGGCGCTGTTTGCAATACGGCGATCGCTTCTTCCACAAATCGTTCGGCCTCGGCGCGGCGGCCGCACATCCACGCGAATCGCGTCAAGCGGGTGAGATCCCGTCCTAACCCAAGTGTGTCGTTCGCGCGCCGCCGGAGCTCAGCGGCCTCCGTCATTGAAACCACGGCGATGTCCGCCCCGCCCATCAGATAGGCTTGTTCGGCGTGGTTCTCCAAGATTTCCACGATCAGGGCACAGTCGAGGGCGTGGCGATGGCGAAGTATTGCTGCAAAGTGGGCGGCCGCCTCGCGAGGTGCGCCGGCACGAGCTGCCTCCTCTCCGGCGCGATGCGCGAACTTCAGCAAAGCCGCCACATCTGCCGCTCGCTCCGCGTGGTGTGCAATCTCACTCGCGCGCGCATCGGAGCGCCGCCTCAAGACGTCGACCACTTTCTGGTGCAAGGCCCGCCGCCGTGCCGGCGCAATCGATGCTTCGATCGCGCGCCGGGCGAGTTCATGACGGAATTGCAGCAGCCCTCCTTCGAGGGAAAGCATGCCCTTCTCCACGCACGCGTCGAGACCGGCACCGATCGCTCCTTTTACCAGGTCGGCGACGACTGCAGTTTCCGCGTGGCGCGGGAATATGGATACCGCATCGAGCACGACCCTCGCGATGTCCGGCAGACGCGACGCCCGTGCAAGCGTCGAATCGCGCACTGCGTCGGTGGGCAAATCGCCGTCCACCGCCAGCGCCTCGGTCACCAAAAACGGGTTGCCTGCGGTCAGGGCGAACAGCTCTTCGCCGCGCCGCCCGCGCTTCGCAGCAAGACTGGTGACCGCATCCAGAGACAGGGGCGACAGGGTCATGCGCTCCACATTTCCAGCCGGCGCTTCGCCAAGAAGGTTGCGCACGGGCGAGCGCGCGTCCACTTCCTCGTCGCGATAGGTGATCAAGATCAGCGCACGTATTCGGGCTATCCGCCGCCCGAGAAAGCGGATTAGATCCAACGTGGCCGTGTCGGCCCAATGAACGTCCTCGATGACGAGCAAGGATGGCTTGGCCCCATTGGATAGGAGGCGCAATAGGGACTCGAAAGAACGGATGTGATCCGCGCCGAGATCGAAAGATTCGCCGCTGGCGCGAGCGATGTCCCGCAGCGGCAACAACACCTCGGGCGTAGTTAGGTTTTCGCAGGCACCCCAATACGTCCGCGCAACCTGAGCATGATCGGAGACAAATTGCTCCGTCAGCGCCGTTTTGCCGGCGCCTGCCTCGGCCGCGATTGCGATAATCCGCCCCCTGCCTTCGCGCGCAAGTGCGAATGCATCCCCCAACCGTCGCAGCTGTTCATCGCGCTCGAGCAGGTCGATAGCGGCCCCCTCATCTGTCGCAAACCGGTCAATCCCTATTGTGTACCGTCGAGGCCGCTGGATGCACCTTGCCGAGCCATTTTCGTCAAAACAGGCAACCACAGGCTTGCCGTTCGCGACAGGCAGGCCCAGAGGACAGCCATCTCTCCAGCGTGCGAGTGCATTATCGAAGGGGCACGGCGATGCGCAACGGTTGAGACTGGTCGCGCCGCCAGAGCAACACAGCAAAAAGGAAGCCCGTAAGGCTCAACAAGCCAAAAAACCACAGCATTGCCGCGTACCCCTGCGCGTGCGCGGCGTTCGCGTTACCGCTGTCGTTAAGGTAACCGACGATGACATTGGCGATCGTCAGGCCGACGTTCTGAAGCATGGTCATCAAACCGTACGCGGTCCCCAACTGGTCGGCCGCGACATGGCGCGCGACGGAGGGCCACAGAACTGCGGGGACGAGCGCGAAGCTGACGCCCAATAGCGCCGTGGAGATCGACAGACTGACATTCCCACTCGAGAGGAAGAGAAAGCTCAATGGCAGCAGCAACGATCCTGTGACCAACAGGATGGCATGCCGGCCGATGCGGTCGACCAGCAATCCAAACAGCGGTGTGGCAATCACAGCGGCCAGGAATACGTAACTGTTTATCCGGCTCGCGTCTTGCAAGGACAAGCCATGCGCGTGCTGGAGGTACTTGATCGCGAAGGTGCTCCGAAACGGGAAGATGACGGCATAGAACGCGACGCAAACACCCACGACGTACCAATACTCCGCGCGAAAGTGCAGCAGGTTGCGCCAATCGATGCGTTCGCAGGGCGGCGCAATGGCGAGAGTGCCTCGCTTCGCTTCGCGCCCATCCACGAGCCAATAAACTGAGGCGCCCAACAGGCTCAATACCGCAAAGCCCGTAGCCAGCCAGAGAGCTGACTGCCAGCCCTGCTCGTACAATGAGCGTGCGAAGGAAGGGGAGCGGTCCGCAAGATAGGAACCGAGCCGTGCCAGACTGATATTCATGGCCATGCACAATGCGAACGAGCGGCCCAAGAACCACTGCGCCAGCGCCACCAAAATTGCCACCGCAAGTGTTTCCGCACCGATTCCGAACAGAAAACGACCGAGCACCATCACCGGAAAGTAACTGCCGACCGCCGTTAGCACCGCGCCGACGAGGCAAATCACGGTGGTCCAGAAAACGACCAGGCGAGCGCCGAAGCGATCTACCAGAACGCCGCCTACCAGGACCAGGAATACGTTGGGCAGGCTGTAGACGGCGTTGAGCGAACCGATTTGCGCGTCTGAATACCCCAATTGACGTACCAGTAAGTCCGCGACGGGGCCGATGGAGTCGTAAACGTAATAGTTGCCGAGCATCGCAAGGCCGGTCGCGACGAACATCAGCGCACGGGCGCCAACGGACGGTGCGCGGCGATTATTATTGTTCATTGGCCGAGACTACGCGTGGCTACCGAGATTTGCCAGTAAGCGTCGCAGCCGTAATTACAGCCTGCGGCGATTTGCCAGCAGCGTCGCAGCCGTAATTACAGCCTGCGGCCATTTCAACGGTCGGTCGTGGGCCTCGATGGGCCCGCGCTGAAGCGGCCGTTCAGCGAATCAGCTTGCGCAAGGATTCTTCGGTGAGCGGCTTGATCATCAGGGAATCAAATCCGGCGGTGGTAGCTTTCGCGTGATCTTCCGGAGAGCTATACCCTGACGCAGCCACCAATCGAACGTTTCGAAGCGATCCCTCGGCGCGGCAGGCGCGCGCTACCGCAAATCCGTCCATTTCACCGGGCAATCCCAAATCGCATAAAATGATATCTGGGGCGGCCTCCAGCGCGTTCTTGATTGCCGACGGACCATCGTAAGCGACACGCACATGAGCACCGTGCAATCTGAGCAACTCCGCAAACCCATCGGCGAGATCCTTGTTGTCCTCCACCAGAAGCACCGACCTGTGACAGAGTTGTTCGGCCGGAGTGCCATTGATCGCATTATCAGTCTGTGGATTCGCAACTGGAATCGTCAAGGTGAATATCGCGCCGCGACCGATTCCGGGGCTCGAGGCTGTCAGCGAACCGTTTTGAAGAGTTGCGAGGCGTGCGGCAATCGCCAATCCCAGGCCTAAGCCGCCGGCAGATCGATCGCGCCCTTGCTCCTGCTGCACGAACGGTTCAAAGAGTCTTTCAGAAAATTCGCTCTCGAAACCGATACCGGTGTCACGAACGGAAACAACCGCTGCGTCATTCCCAATGGAGAGAATCAACTCTACGCTGCCACCGGCGGAAGTGAACTTGATTGCATTGGACAATAAATTGTCGATGACCTGGCGTAGCCGCATTCGATCGGCATTGACATAACAGGTGTCTTCCGTGATCTGAGCAGTCAACTGCAAGCCGGCCTGCCGGCCCTGCGGCTCGTGCTCATCGAGCGCCTCTCTCAAGAATGCGCGCAAATCCAACGATTCAAACCGGACCGAGACCTTTCCAAAGGCTATGCGCGAGGCATCCAACAGATCCTCGAGCATGCGGGCGATCGCCGTTGTTTGACGATCGACTCGCTCAACGAGCGGCCCCGCGCGATCGTCCTGAAGATTCAGGCGGCGCAGCGCGTACGCAGAAGTGCGTATGGCGCCAAGTGGGTTTCGCAATTCATGGGCGAGCACCGCTATAAACTGATCTTTTTGGCGATCCTTTTCCTCGAGCGCCAGCTTTGCCTTTCGCAGTTCCTGACGCTCGTTCAGTTCTCGCAGAGACGCGAGTTCCGCAAACGTACGCTCGCTCATCTCAGAACGATCTGCCTCCGGATCCTCCAGCAGCAATTGCGCAAGCTCCTCGTGGCCACGCATGAGTGCCAGCATGTCCTCTTCCGATTCGATCTCGGGATGCAGCATCGTCCAGTAGTGTGCTGTGCGAATGAAGGCAAGACACCCACTGAAGAATTCGTAGCCACGTTCACCCAGCGTGCGAATCAATGCCGCTCTGGCGCCATCGCTTCGGGCCGGTTCAACAAACATGACGGCCGCACACGCGAAAATGTCGTCTTCTAACTGGCTGCCGGCGGCGGGCCACTGCCCGTTGAGGCGAGGCGTCTCGAGGCTTGCATAGACCAGTGTCATATCTCGTTTCCAAGGAGATGGGCGGCGAAGCAGCGTGAGCACCTCGTCCAGAGTTTGGGCCCGGGCGCTCTCATCCCCGGCCGCCCGTCCATGCTCTCCGCCCAATAGAAATCCGACGTGCCGCACGATGCAGTAGCGCATTGGACAATATCGAGACAACGAGACAAACAGCCGCTCCTTGAAGACCGAGGGCATCGGGTTGTCGAGATAACCCACCTTTGCAAAACCCCAGAGCTGTTCAATGAGTTCCGGCGCTGCGCGGGCCGAGCGGAAGAAATTCGGAAGAATGCCGAAACGGCGAGCGACACCGGCTTCAAATGCGGCGTGTGAGTTCGGATTACTTTCCATACGCCGCCCCTGTCACCCTTGATGAGGATGTCGTTTTTCGAGCCCAACAAGAATATAGGTTTACCGTCGGTTTAGGTAATCTGCGACCGTTCTATGGGCGCGCTTCGAGCACCAGATTGAAGGGAGTCTCAGTAGCACGCCTAAATCGGCCGAAGCCGCCGCCGGCCACAACGACCTCACGTAGTCGACGCTCGCCCGCCTGCGCGCCAAGTGCGGGGCCATTGCGCGCGAGCGACACCGGTACGCAGATCTGCGACGATGCCCCGTACATCACTCGACCCACCGGATTCAGATTGTCTTCAACGTTGTCGTTCGCGAACGGCTCGACGAGCAGCATCGTCCCGTCGGCCTTGAGCGCGCGTCGCGCGTGGCGCGACACGCCAACGGGATCTCCCATGTCGTGGAGGCAATCAAAAAATGCGATGAGATCAAATGACTCGCCGCGGTAACTTACCGCATCCGCCACTTCAAACTCCACGTTCGTTACGCCTGCGGCAGCGGCTCTTTCGCGGGCTGTTCGAATGGAATCGGCATGGTAATCGTAGCCGATGATCTTTGAGTTTGGATATGTTTTGGCCATCAGGACCGCGCTGGCTCCATGACCGCAGCCGACATCGGCTACCTTCGCTCCAACCTTGAGTTTTTCAACGATTCCGTCGAGAGCTGGAAGCCACGACGTAATGAGATTGGCGTTGTAGCCGGCGCGGAAGAATCGCTCTGTTCCATGAAAGAGACAAGCATGATGCTCGCCCCATTCCATGCCCTTTCCTGTCCGGAAATTCTCGAGCGTACGATCCAAGGCGTGGAAAGTGGCTTCGACAATGTTGTACGCGCCCGGCATATCAACAGGCCCATTGGGGTCCGCGAGGCAAAGCGCCTGTTCTGGGCTCAGCGACCATTCATTCTTACCTGCGTCAAACTGCACATATCCACCCGCTCCCTGATTACCGAGCCACTCGCGAACATACCGCTCGTTCGTGCCGGTTTTCTGCGCCAGGTTTGAGGATGTAATGGGGCCCTTGGCGAGCTCCCTGTATAAGCCGAGCCGATCTCCAACCAGCATCAATGCAGCGCTCATCGCCGCGCCAAGATCACCCACTGCCTTGCCGAGAAACTCATTGAGTTTCGTCTCGTTGATAGCCATGTCAGATTCTCCCCGGTATGTCGCATCCAATTAAGCGATCTCGGGCCGTTCGCCTTTTGTCGCACAGCATACCCCCGCAAAATCTCAGATTCCAACTTGTTGCGGCGGAGCTTGCGTGCGTCGCACCAACGGCTTGGCGTGCGTCACCTTCGGCAATTAGCGTGCATCACCTTCGGCCATTGGCGTGCATCACTTTGAATCGGTGCCGTGAATCAGTGTGTTAGGCTTTGATTAGAATGCGGACCAACAAAAAGAGCGCAGCGAACCACTTGCATAGGCGTCGCATCGAAAATTGCCAGCGCGGGCTGGTGACCGCTTTGGTCTGCATGCTCGGCGCTCCGATCTGGTTCACTCCTTTGCGCGCCATCGGCGAGGCGGTGACCGACGAGTTGCAGCCAGAAGTGCCTGCCTGGGTGTTTCCACTGAATCCACCTGTGCCAGCCAGTGGTGCGCCCTATGACGACGCCAAGCAATTACATGTTCCAAATAGCAAACTCGCATTTACGGAAGCTCAGCTCAACGATTTGTTCGCGGCGCCCGACTGGCACCCGGATTCACACGCGGCGATGCCGTCAGTAGTCTCCCGCGGGAACTCACCCGAAGTCTATGCCTGTGGGTTCTGCCACACGCCAGGTGGTCAGGGGCGTCCCGAGAACGCTTCGCTCGCAGGGTTGCCCGCTCCCTACATCATCCAGCAGGTGGCGGATTTTAAGAGCGGCACCCGGAAAAGTGCGTGGCATGCCCCCTATCGGCCGGCTGATCTCATGATTCGCGTGGCGACGCGCGCCACTGCAGACGAGGTAGCGGCCGCCGCTCAGTATTTCTCGGCACAGCAACTTAGACCCCGCGTAGTCGTCGTCGAACGCTCCCGCGTTCCGCAGTCCCATGTCGTCGGATGGGTCTACGTCGAAGATGGAAGAGGCGGTGACGAACCACTGGGGGAACGCCTCTTGGAGTTTGCCCCTGATGCCTCTCGCCACGAAAATCGCGATGATGAAATGCGGTACATTGCCTACGTGCCAGCGGGAAGCATCGGCCGCGGAAAATCCATCTCGCAGTCAGGCTCAATTGGATTGACCGTCGCGTGCATGTCGTGCCACGGGCCCAGCCTACGCGGGACCGGGTTGGTGCCGCCGATCGCAGGACGCTCGCCAACCTACATTCTCCGTCAACTCCTGGCTTTTCAGACCGGTGCGCGTGCGGGCGTGACGGGACAACCGATGAGCGCGGTCGTGGCAAAGCTGAAAACCCGCAACATGATTGACGTTGCAGCGTATGCGGCCTCCCTGCCACCGTAGCAATCACGTCCCGACCTAGTCAGATCTTCCGCTTCGCCAACGCCTCACGCGCTTCCTTGATCTCGGGTCTTCCAGGCTTGTCGGAGTGCGCACAAACGGTCAGCAGTTCGCCAAAATACTTTTGACTCGTATCGAGACTCCCGCGGAGCTGCGCTGCCTGCGCCGCTCCGTATAATGAATTGAAGCGCCGCGGCTCCCTCTTAAGCGTCGCTTCAAATTGGTTCAATGCCTTGGTGGGGTCATTCATCTCCAGAAACATCTCGCCGAGCAGTTCGCGCGCGGGGGATAGTGGCCCGGGTGTCACTGCACTTTTTTCTGTCCTATCTTCCATTTCCGCTGCCGACTCCATCTGCCGCAGTGCGTCCTCTTTGGCGCCCGTTGCCAGCGCCGACCATGCCGCGACGGCAAGCGCCTGGATTTCTACCTGCCGCGCCCAGTACGGCTCATTGGCTCTCAGGAGACGCTCCTGAATCAGCTTCAGCGCATTGGATGCCTCGTTAGCGGCCGCCGTGTGTCCGAGTCGCGCCGCCCCCAGCCCTCGGGCAAACCACGTTATCGCATCGGTGAAGGGAAACGGCGTCTCCCTCAGTGCAAGTTGTTCTGCTTGCTGCCAGTCCCGTCGCTCCAATGCGTATCGTGCAGGGATCGCCGCGAGCGCAAAATATCCGGCTGCGGGCGGCCCAGCGCCGATTAGCAACGCCTTCGGATCGAAGCGTGATGCAATTTCCGGCAGAGACCTTACTATTCGTCCCGCCGCCTCATCCTGCCCCGTCTGCAAGTAAGCGTAGGTCTCGTAGTCGCTGGCATGTAACTCTTCTGCCGTCTGACCCTGCCGCCGAGCCGCCGCCGCAGCGGCCACATTGCTATCGATGGACGCTTGCCAATATCCCAAGCGGGTAAACGAATGTGACGGCATATGCAGCGCATGAGGTGCATCGGGAGCAATATCCGAATATCGTCGCGCCGCGACAAGCGCGCGCCCCGCGAGCGCCGGCACGTCGTACGCATGGATAATATAGTGCGCCAGCCCAGGATGCGTCGGCTCCTCCTCAAACAATTTCTCGAGAATTGTCCCCGCCTTGAGTTGGTCTGCGTAGGTCTTGTCCCCCGGATCTGCGGCGACGGCGAGCGCCAATGCGTAGAAAATCTTCGCCTCGTGATCTTCCGGATATTTCGCCGCCAGGTCTCCCATGGCATTGCGATAGGCGAGCAAGCGCCCTTGCTGCGGCGTACTTTCGAAATCCCTGTACAGGTTGCTTACGGCCGCGAGATAGGCGCGCTCCCGATCCGTCTTTGCGCCCAGTATTTCTCCCCGTTCAACGCTCTCGCGCCCAAGTTGCAATAGGCGCTTGTCGATGATTCCGGGTGCAAAAGGGTTTCCCCAATCGCTCAGTGCAATTCCCCAGTACGCGATGGCGCAAGTAGCGTCTTTTCCCAGCGCCGCGTTAAATTTTTCTATGGCGCGGCTGAAATCGAAGGAATGCAGCAGCGCTACCGAGCGGTTCATGTCATTTTGTGCGGCGCCATTGCACGATGTGGCAAAGTGAACTGCTCCCAGCTTCTCACCAGTTCCACGCTGATGCTCCCTCGCCAAGCTGGCCGAGGCCACCAGCACCAGCAGGATGACGGGGATGAGTCTTATTCTGCTCAATTTGCGTGTTCCATTGCCGCGAATTGCCGATAGATGAACACCGCGATTGGATCACCGCAGGTTCCGTCTTGCTCAGCGTATCGCAATCCGGGAAGGTTTGCCTCCGCGCGAAATGAGTTGCCGCCTGAGCGTGGGCCAAAGCGCAATGTCTAGCTATCTAGGGTTCGCAAGAACCCGCTACTGACAGCCACAACAACCATGAGCGTCGCGACAAAGAGGAACGCGACCGATAGATTGCTGTGCTGAGCGATGAAGCCGATGCCTGCGGGACCCGTGAGAATGCCTGCATATCCCAAGGTGGTAATCGCCGGCACCGCCACTGCTTGCGGCATGGTCCTTTGCCGGCCCACAGCAGTAAACAGTACCGGCACGATGTTGGAGCAACCAACGCCGACGAGCGCGTACCCAAGCAACGCGACCGCGCGAATTGAGACCAAAGATGCTAACGCGATGCCGCCGGCAGCGAGCAGTCCGCCAATAGCGATCACGGGGCGTCTGCCTATCTTGGCGACGACTCTATCGCCAATCAGTCGGCCCAATGTCATCGCCATCGAGAAGCTCGCGAATCCAAATCCTGCTTGGGCTGGACCCGAACTGCGCTGTTCGGTGATCAAGACCGCACTCCAGTCCAACATTGAACCTTCCACCAGGAACACGATGAAACACAGCACGCCCAGGAAGAGTACTACGCCACGCGGAATCGCAAACGCCGGGCCTTCGGCCGGGTTGCCATAGGGCAAAAGGCCTGGGTAGGCAACCCACACCGCCGGCACCATGACCGCGAGTGCGGTCAGCATGCTGTTAAGCGGCGTAGCCCCGAGCATCAGCAGGGTGCTGATGCTCGCAGCGCCAATGATGCCGCCCAGACTGTAGAAGGCGTGGAAGCCCGACATCATAGGCTTTGCGCCGGCACGCTCCACGATCACCGCCTGAACATTCATTACGCAATCCGCCGAACCCAAAGCAGCACCGAAAACGAAGAGAACAAGGGCCAGCAATGGCGGGGATGACACAGTCGCCAGCAGCGGTAACGCGGCGCACGCGACCAGAGAGGACGCCGTGAGTACAACTCGACATCCATACCGTGTACTCAGCGCGCCGGCTGTCGGCATCGCGAGTATCGACCCCACGCCCAGACAGAGAAGCACTAGCCCGAGGGTACCTTCATCCAATTCGGTGTTGGCTTTCGCGAAAGGGACCAAACAGGCCCACGCCGCCGCGACGAATCCGACGACGAGAAACACCAGTCTTGTTGCCTGCCGCTCGGTTTTCCCCACAGTCGCCTGTTCAATCGTTGGACTGAACCCAGTCTAGCGGTCCTGGCACAAAGTTGCGCAATCGAAATTGCCGCCGGCATTTTCGATGAACAACCACGATAGCGATTTCTCCAGCCATTCTTGCCGCCATGCACCCGTGTTCCGTCTGCCGACACCCAGGCGATCCTGCAGATTCTTGCGGAAGCGCCGGCTCGTCGGTCACCAGCGGCCACGGCGACGGCAACGAGAGATTTGGAGCAAGTGGCGGCGCCCGCATTCAAGGTATCGTTGGCTTTCTCGTACCAAAATGAATGGAGCATGGCGACGGCGCTGCTGAATTGCGGCTGGACTGCTGGGTCGCAGAAGATCGGAAAATTCACTTTGCCGAGTTTGTCGGGGTCGCCCGCGGGGTGCTCGTGCTCATGCTGGGCAACTGCTGGAGCTACGAATCCCGCAAAGATGGCCATCAGCACCAAAACAAATGACGAGGTAAGTCGTTTCATTCGGGTCTCCTTAGATCGGACTGCAGACTGCGCGTGCCACCGTAAAGATCGCCAGGATACGTGAGCCCGTATTATCTGGATTGGACCTGCGCGAGTCGATCCGCTTCCGGGCTGCTGCCCTCAGAGTCATCGCTCGAGGCGAGCAGCATTCGATAACCGCGCAGATCGTCTTCGTTCAGGGCGGCGCTACGGTCGGATTCGACGCGCGGGACGGCGCCAACGCCCAGCGTCGTGCCCAATCCGGCATAAAGGTAACGATCGCCAAACATCCGTTGCATAGCGGCGAAGGTTGGTTCTCCGGTGCAGTGACCGGGGGCGATGTAATCGACTTTGTAAGTATCGTGCAGGCTCGTAGCCGCTTTTTCGATTGCTGTGTCCTCGGTTGCTACTAGGTGGAATCCTCCCGCGATAAAGTGAATGTGCGGATTGATCTTGGCCGCTTCGGCAACGATGGTCTCAATGCCCGGGTGCGAACAGCCAACCACGAGCACGATACCGTCAGGCGTGTCGACGGCAAGCGATAGCTCCTTCAGCTCTTTGGTCCCCGTTGCATCGGATACCGTCGCAATCAGGGTAATGCCCGCGACGACTTCCGTGGTCTTGTCGATCAACTGAATGTTGGCGCCAGGAAAACCCGTGCCAAGCCGTATAATTTCCGGCGGTGCGCCGTTGTAGTAGCGCATCTCGGCGGGGAGCGACTCGTCTTTGCGATAGAACTTATTGGGCAGGTCGGAGCCGAAAATACCACCAAAGCCGTCCTTGGGCGCGTAAATTTTGACCTTCGGATTCACGCTGTGTAAATAGGAAAATCCGCCCACATGATCGCCATGACGATGCGATAACACGACGAAATCAAGCTTGGTAAGATCGATGGCCCTGGCCTTCACGTTCTTTGCAAAAATCGCCGGGTCGTCACCGGTATCGAACAAAATGCGCTTGCCGTTGATCTCCACCAGGGCGGCGTAACCCCAGTCTTTAGTCATCGTCGCATCCTTGCCAAAGGCATCGTAAAGCACCGTGATGCGCGCCGGTTCAGCTGCGGTCGCGGTCGGCGTCCGCCCCGTCGCGGCATAGCTCGGTAGTAGCCAGGCTGACATCAAGGTAGTCGCTAGGACAAAGAGGTTAGTTGTTCGCATGGTGCCCGCTCCGCTTTTCGATTTGTGGAAATGAACAGATGCCGCGGTCATCGAGGGTCCAGCCGGTCGGCAGTGCGATAGACGACTCTCTGCAGTGGAGGCGCGGCGCCGATACGCTTGAGTACGGCCTTGACCTCGGGGGTAACGGTGACATAGCGACCGAGCAGCGCCTCTATCGCGACGAGGTCGCCTTTAGCCATGAGCGAAACAAATTCGCCGGCGGCTCGCGTCACCTCAGCGTCGGCGCGCACAGGGTCGATTGTAAATCGTCCATCCGCGTCTGCTTGGATAGCGCCTGCTTCGATCAGATGATTCAGTATGTAGGTCGATCCTTGGCTGCGCGGACTGTCGAGACCTCCGCGAACGCGATCGAGCGCCGGAACCAGAAACGCCGCGTATATTGCTCCGTCCTCTCGCGATTCGAGGTAACCGTGCTCGATAAGATAGCGATGGCCCCACAGAGACAGGAGCATCGAGCGGATTTGTCCTGCCACACCTGCCTTTGCCCCCAAGGATTCGGCAATTGGCTGTGTCGTTCCCGTCACGAACTGCGGACCCAGGGAGTCGAACAAGCGCACCATCAATATCTCGTCGAGGATGTCATCGAACTGCAGCGTTGCCCGAGTGGAATTCGCGAGAGCCACGTCGGCGATGGGCGCATAAAACGTCTGGTAGTCAACTTTTGCGATGTTGCGGTAGGTGGCTGTTCGAGCGCCGATGGCATTCAGCACGCGCAGGTCGTTCGGCAATCCATAGCCAAAATGCGCACCGCCCGCAGCGGTCAGGCCGCCCTGGTAGATGGCGTCGAGAACCAGAACGGGCGCGGCAGCGCCCAATTTGCGGCCCCGAAGCTCGGGCGCGAGCGGCAGGTGATCCTCGAGTTCCTGCAAGTGCGCGGAATCCCCGGCGATGCGCCGTGTAGCGGCCTCGTTGACGATCCCAATCGACGCCTCAAACGCAGTCTTTACGCCGAACCAGGTGTCCTCGTCGATTTCATACGGTCCTAGTACGACATCGATCGGCCCTTTGAGACCGACGAAAGCGACGTCACTTGCGAGATAGTCGTCATCGAGGAGCGCCTTGGCCCGCGCGCGCAAGTAACGCTTCAGCGTCGGCTCGCGCGTCAGATTCGCTGCGGCCCGAAGCTCGCGGGCTGCCAATGTGAGGTCCCGCGCGTAGTAGTGGCTATACCGAGACACCTCGAACGGCCCGTTTGGTGCGCGACGGATTGTGGTGAAGGAGCCCAGCGCTTGCGCACGATCGGGTGCGGCGAGTGATTCGAGCCAAGAATCAATGTCGGCTTTGCTTGAATTCGCAGGGTAGAAGTCGCCGATTGGCTGTTTTGCCGGCACGCCAGCGATGAAAGCCACGCCTTCGTTGTCCCACGGACCTTTGAAGAAATTCAGCGCCGCCAATTCCGACTGGGCAGATGGGTTTTGCGCAGATTCTCGTTCCTTCATGAGGCCCGCGGTTCCGGGCCACACTTGGCGGATGTACAGAGCGTCCATCAGTCGCCCGGCGTGGACAATTCGAGCGAGCGCTGCCTTTTCGCTGGCGGGAAGCGCGGTAATGTCCACGTCGATCATCGTCGGCTCGAGCGCCGGTAATTGCGCCGCCTCTGAAGCCGCGATGACCGTCGCGAGACACGCGACGGTGACGCGCAGGATCCAAGGTGAAAGAGGTCTTCTACTTCTATTTTCGGCTGACATTGGGGATGGTCTCTTTTTTGCCGAATTTCGCATTCAAGATGCCAGGTCGCCATCGGTCACGCCGCGTGCGCGACTGCACATTCCGCAGTCATAGATCTGAATCTTCTTGGATACCACCTTCTCGAGTACTTCGGCAAGCGGCGGCCAACCGACCGGGACGACCGCTTCGGCCCAAGAATGCGCCTGACGTTTCAATGTCCGGATGTCGCACCGTAATCCCGCGAATTTCCGTAAAGATCGGGAGGTTACGTGGGGCGCTGGCTGGAAGTCCTTTGAAAAAGCTGCTATTTTTATGATGGATTCCTCAAAGAACTCCGCTCTATGGCGACCCGCGGTCAATACGAATTTGGCCCGTACCATCTGGACGCCGATGGGCATGCGCTGTTTCGAAATGGCGAACGTGTCCCGCTCACGCCGAAGACCCTTGACGTCCTGATCACACTTGTCGCGGCGCAGGGCAACGCGGTCGCAAAAGATGACCTGTTGCGCGCGGTGTGGCCCACCACGATCGTTGAGCAGGGCAGTCTGACTTCGCACATCTCACAGCTGCGCAAGGCTTTCGCAGAACATGGCGTCCAGCAATTTATTGAGACTCTTCCGAAGCGTGGTTACCGCTTTGTCGGTCCGCTCAAGTCTGTCGAAAGAATGAGCAACGAGGCCATTGCTGGCCGAGTGATGCTGGTCGTGCTGCCCTTCGAAAATCTCACCCAAGGCGAGGAGAAGCATGACTACTTTAGCGACGGACTGACTGAAGAGATGATCACGCAGCTTGCGCGGCTCAGTCCCAGTCAATTGGGTGTGATCGCGCGGACTTCGTCTATGCACTATAAATCTACGACCAAGACGGTGGCTCAGATCGGCCAAGAACTCGGAGTGTCACACGTTCTGGAAGGGAGCGTGCGGCGCGTTGGTGCCCGCGCACGCATTTCTGCCCAACTCATTCGCGTAAGCGATGAAAGCCACATATGGGCGCAGAGCTACCAGCGAAGTCTGAATGATGTGCTGGCTCTGCAGGCCGAAGTGGTGCGTGCGATTGCGCACGAAATACAAATCAAGCTCACCGCACAAGAGCAAAGACGGCTCGATCTGGACAACAATCGTACCGTTGATTCTCAAGCCCACGAGTTGTATCTGCGTGGCCGCCATTTCTGGTACAAACGCACCGAAGAAGGAATGCGCAATAGCATCGAGTGCTTCGAGCTGGCGATCGGCCACGATCCCTGCTACGCGCCGGCCTACCATGGTGTCTCTGACGCCCACACGATGCTCGCATGCCGAGGAATCGTGCCCGCATCGGAAGCGTTTCACAAAGCCAAGACCGCGGCCCGCCAAGCGTTGCGACTCGAACCCGAACTGGGCGAGGGCTACGCGTCTCTCGCACACGTGCGGTTGCACGACTGGGATTGGGTGGGCCTCGAAGAAGAATTCACCCGCTCCATCGAGTTCAACCCTGGGCATGCCATCACGCATTATTGGTATGCAGAATACTTGATGGCCATGGGAAGGTGTGAGGAAGCCGTTGCCAGAGCCGAACACAGTCAGCGGTGGGACCCGATCAATCCAGCACTTTACGCTTCGCTCGGAATGATCCTTTATCTTGCGCACCGGTATGACGACGCGCTCGCCGTGCTGCGACAAGGTGTGCAAATAGACCCCTCTCACTACGTTCTTCATTTGCGGATGGGGCTCGTTTTCCAGCAGAAACGTCTGCCAAAGCAGGCGATTGCGGCAATGCGGCGGGCTGTCATCCTATCCGAGAGAGGTACCGAGGCACTGGCCGGACTGGCACAGAGCTACGCGTCCGCTGGAGATCATGCCGCGGCACGCCGAATCGAGGGCGAGCTTATTGGATCGGAGAAGCGGTACGTGTCGCCATACAACATTGCCCGGATCTACGGATCGCTTGCAGAACCGGATCGTGCGCTCGAGTGGTTGGTGAAGGCGTACGAAGAGCACAACCCCGACTTAATAGAGGTAACGAGGGAGCCTACGCTGCAAAGCCTGCATGGGAATTCGAAGTTTCGCGAGTTGACGCGGCGAATCGGGTGGTTGGGTTGATGCGGATGAATCCACTCGTCAGTAAAGTGCATGCCAAGGCAAGACGCCGGAGCACTGAATATGCCGCGCTCTTCGCAATTTTATTCGCGCCTGCACAGAGCGCGCAACCTCCGGCGCAGTCAAGTGAGACTCGCGATCAGACGAGTGCGATGACCATGGGAATCCCGCTGCCAACGACGCTGGCGGGTTGGTCCGCGGGAGCGCGTCTTTTTGATGGCCTTGGCGATTATCATCGCTCAGTGAGTACCAAGTTACCGGAGGCGCAGCGCTATTTTGATCAGGGAATGCGGCTTCTTTGGGGGTTTAATCACGATGAATCGACGCGATCCTTTGCACGTGCACTAGAACTCGACCCAACCTGTGCCATGTGCGCGTGGGGCGTTGCCCTAACGGTGGGTCCGAATTACAACGTACCCATGCTGGCGGAAGCCCGGGCGAAAATCGCCTTCGAAGCGACTAAGCGCGCTCAGAGTCTGGCCACTGCCGCTGCGCCGGTCGAACAGGCCCTCATCTCTACACTCGTGCAGCGCTACCCGAACGCACAGCCGCTCGATCCCCAGAGTACTGTCCCGATTTTGATGGCGCACGCCGCCGCCATGCGTGCCGTCGCCCGGCGTTATCCCGGCGACCTTGACGTGCGGACGTTGTATGCCGAGTCCATGATGAACGTGCATGCGTGGAAACTCTGGAGCTCCGACGGAAGACCGGCCGAGGGAACCACGGAGATCATCGCCACACTGGAGAGCGTGCTCAAGCGCGATCCATTGCACATGGGCGCACTCCACTATTACGTTCATGCGGTGGAAGCATCGCCACATCCGGAAAGAGGACTTGCGGCAGCCGCTCGGCTTCGCACCCTTGCGCCGGCAGCGGGCCATCTCGTACACATGCCTGCCCACATATTCCATCGCGTTGGCCGGTACGAAGAATCTGCTGAGGCGAACCGCAAGGGGGCTGCCGCCGATGTGGCCTACCTTGCAAAGACAAAACCAATCGACTACTACCCGGCCATGTACGTGAGCCACAACTATCAGTTCCTGGCCTACTCGGCGGCGGCTGAAGGGCGCGAAGCGGAGACGCTCGATGCGGTGCGTCGCTCGAGAGCCAGCGTATCGGACGCGCAGCTACAGGAGATGCCAGGCACCGACTGGTATGTTGCAGAGCTCTACACCGCACCCGTGCGTTTTGGACGATGGGATATGCTGCTCGCGCAAGCGCCCCCAGCCCCGGGTTCGGCAAGCCTCACCGGTGGCTACTTGTACGCAACGTCAGTCGCGCTTGCCGCGAAAAATCGGCCGGCGGAGGCCCGCGAACGACTGGCGCAGCTCGACACGCTGATCGCCGGCCTGTCCGCGGATGTGCCGGCGGGACAAAACACGCTGCACGACGTGCTCGCGGTCGCACGTCGAGTTGCCGCCGCGCGCATCAGCTCCGCCGAGGGTCGCGGCGAGGATGCGATTCGAGATATGCGCGAGGCGGTCGTGCTCGAGGACGGATTGGCATACGACGAACCCGCGGGTTGGTTCTTCCCGGTGCGCCATCTGCTCGGTGCGGAACTTCTTCGCGTGGGGAAAGCGAACGACGCTGCGAGGACCTACCGCGACGATCTGGCCCGCCACCCGGGCAACGGCTGGGCCCTCTATGGCCTCATGCAGGCTCTCAAGGCTGAGGGGCTCGGTGCTGAAGCGAGTGCTGCCGAGGCGGAGTTTCGCACAGCGTGGCGGCAGGCCACTATTTCCATCGGCGCGTCAGCGTTCTGACGCAGCAAACCTGCCGTTCGTCACAGGCTCCTTTGGGTCCGAGCCCGGCCACCTGCCATCGCCATCGCCATCGCCATTGCCATCGCCGCGACGCAAGGAGTGGGGGAATCACTCATATCCCTACGCGACCTGAGCCAGCCTGGAAGTGGAGCGAGCGATGGGAATCGAACCCACACGGGCAGCGCTTCCGAGTCTTTAAAACAAGCGGTTTGGTGCGAATGCTGATGCCAAGTGTGATTAGCGTGTGAATTTTCGCGGTATGTGGGGCCACGTGAGGCCACGTAGGGCTACATCGATGTGAGAGATCCCGGGGTCGATCGGCGAAGAGCAGGCCATATAGGGTTCTCAATGGCCTGCTCCGAAGCGGACACTGACGGCTTCAAGTAGGCTAGGCAAATGGGGAAGGCAACTTCGACGTTATT
>Ga0137412_10001580_pt1 | contig 17795 bp, 29 predicted proteins | sample CZODoug2_1_16fun_FD_122160 | JGI IMG/M metagenome (GOLD analysis project Ga0137412, IMG submission 122160) | Vadose zone soil fungal communities from Angelo Coast Range Reserve, California, USA - CZODoug2_1_16fungal (Hybrid Assembly) | ecosystem: Environmental > Terrestrial > Soil > Vadose zone...
TAACCCTTTTAACTGAGCCCCTTCAGTGACAAACTCCGTATTATACGGGTCACCCAACCTACATAATATCCCGTATAAGACAGGCCAGCGGACTATGGGCCGATGTTATGTACATCCCCGATGTTAACGGGTGGGCCGGGAGGGATATTATTTCCGATAGGGACGGGTGGGCCCATCCATACCGATGTTATAAATATCCTCGATGATAGCGGATGGGCCGGGAGAAATATTAATACCGATGGAGATGGGTGGGCCCATCTGGGTAATATGTAGAGTAGGATAGACATATATTATAGACAGCTGGGATGAAAAGAGATGTCAGGCAAATATTATTATATAGACGGGTGGGCCGATGTATGGGATATTGTATAGACGGGTGGGCCAACGTATTAGTATTATTTTGTAGACGGGTGGGCCGAGGGAGTGATGAAATATTTATTATATAAACGGGTGGGCCGACATATTAGTTTTATTTTGTAGACGGGTGGGCTGATGGGGGTATATTACATAGACGGGTGGGCCGACGTGGGGCTATATTACATGGACGGGTGGGCCGACATGGGGTATATTACATAGACGGGTGGGCCGACGTAGGGGGATGTTGTATAGACAGGTGGGCCGACGTAGGGGGATGTTATATAGATGGGTGGGCCCAGATACATATCATTTAGACGTATGGGCCGAGGTATTGGTATACTATATGGACATGAGCAATGCTGTTGCACTAGTTTTGATGTAGGCACCAGAGAATCGAAGACATACCCACTATATGTGGTACTTGGTACTTGATATGTGGTACTCAGTACTTGATACTTGGTGATTCGAGTACCGAGTACCGCATATAGTGGGTATGTACTCCATGTCTTTGATTCTCTGGTGCCTACATCAGCAAACTGATTTGTTTGTTATCCAACTATCTAAGCTGAGTTATGTTTATGTGATAACAGCTACCTCAGCCTATACGTCCATATAGTATACCAATACCTTGGCCCTTATGTTTATGGACCGACTTCCGATGTGGGAACTGTGTTCCCGTTAGGCTGGTATTCCTTCATTATAGCTCCCTCTGTAGCTGCCTAAGACCTTGAGCATACCACTCCTTCGTGATACTTGGCCACTGCAGCTCCTAACTGTGTTCCCTTTAGGCTGGTATTCCTTCATTATAGCTCCCTCTGTAGCTGCCTAAGACCTTGAGCATACCACTCCTTCATGATACTTGGCCACTGCAGCTCCTATAGCTCATCATCCATGCAGCAGGACGATCAGAAGATGATTTGACGCTCATTTGTGACTTGCTCTAAGTGAAAACCAATGCCTTGAAGCTCCTACCTTCACAAATAAGTCTCCCAAAACGTCGTGTTCATTTCGGTAAAGATTGGCAGCACCCGGGTCCACAATTTGGCCTGACGCATCTGAATCATCTGGATGAACGACTCGGTTGTACTCAAACAGGAGACCCTCAATGGCAGAGGCATCCTGGAATTTTGGGGGTGTGGGAGCCATCCTTTCCATCGAGAGATCAATGAGAGGAGGGAGTGGAGATTCGGGGGATGACATGGATGGGGGGATGGATTGATGAAGCAACAAGGATGTTGCATTTGCAGGAAGGCCGGGAATTGGGAATGAGGGATGCCGGTCGATGGTTTCGCGCCTAAGGCCTTCATGGAGGCATTGCAGGGTATCAATCTTACCATCCTGCTCTGCCACGGACTCGGTACTCGACATTCGGTGACGGTACTCAATACTCGGTGATTCCAAGTTCAATGTTGAATCACCGAGTATCGAGTACCGTCACCGAATGTCGAGGTCATTTCGTCTGCTCACCGAGTATCGAGAACCGTCACCGAGTATGGAAGTATCGAGTATCGAGTACCGAACACCGAGAGGAGTGTTACTGAGGGTCGAGTACGGTCACCGAGTGTCGAGTACCGAGTACCGAGTGCTCACCGAGTATCGAGAACCATCACCGAGTATCGAAGTATGGAGTACCGTCAGTCACCGAGGATCGAGTACCGTCACCGAGTGGCGAGTACCGAGTACCGAGTACCGAGTAACGAACATCGAAACTCGTATCAATATGTCGTCGTCTCGAATCACCGAGAATGGAGTACCGAGTAACGAACAGCAAACTATCTCGGCAAACATCGCATCCATCGTACGCAGCTCGGTCCAATCCGATTCCAACCTCGAAACTCGTAAAAATGTATGAGGTTCGAGTTTTGATTCTCCAAGGAGGAATCAAAAAAGGAAGGGAAATGACACCAGTGGATAGGATGGACATGGGAAAGGATATGGGATTGGACCGAGGTGCGTGCAATGGATGCGATGGTCGCCGAGGTTCGTCCTAATGTCGCAATATGCAGATGAATGTGGGGAGGCTCATGCGAACTGCGGAGGACCTGTCAAAGCCAAGAGCAAGTCACAAATGAGCGTCAAATCGTTGTCTGATCGTCCTGCTGCATGGATGGTGCGCTGCATGGATGGTGCGCTATAGGGACTGTAGTGGCCAAGTATCGCGAAGGAGTGGTATGCTCAAGGTCTTGGGCAGCTATAGATCAGTACTCGGTACTCGGTGATTCGACGAGCTTTGTTTTGAAGGTCGATCTTCGAGTTTCGGGTGTCGATATTCGTTTCAGTAAAGACTGGCAGAGGTAACTTTCATTGAAAACATGTATATACATCTATCACTATGCAATTATGTAGCCATGTCAACCACCTCAGAAGACGCTTCAACCTTCACCTCAACCTTTACCTCAACATCCATGTCATCGGAAGAATCGTATTCTGGGAGAAGGTTGCTCTGATCACCCGGGTCCACAATTTGACCGGACGGATCTGGATCCTCTGGATGAACACCTTTGTTGTCCTCAAACAGGAGACCCTCAATGGCAGAGGCAACCTGGCATGTCGGGGGCGTGGGAGCCATCCCTTCCATCGAGAGATCAATGAGAGGAGGGAGTGCAGATCCGGGGGGTGACATTGCCGGGGAGACGGATTGAAGAAGCAAGAAGGATGTGGCATTTGAAGGAGGGTCAGGGATTGGGAATGAGGGATGCCGGTCGACGATTTCGCGCCTAAGGCCTTCATGAAGGCGTTGCAGGGTATCAATCTTACCATCCTGCTCTGCCACGCGAGCCTCGAGAAGAGCGATTCTCGCTGCGCCATCGCGAATCGCAATTGCCATGGCATGGAGATCCGGCATGGGAACTCCGAGTGCTGCAACAGGGACTGCCGAACTCGAAGACGGGAGTGCTACAAGGAAAGAATAAGGTCAGATAGGGATGAAAAAGACATCGGGGTGACTTACGAGCTGGTGCAGGGGCAGGTGCCCTGACGGCAGTGATGGTCTTGCTGCGACCACGCGTCTGGGTCTTGGGGGTTGTCACAGCAGTGACACGGGGAGTTCTGGACGGGCCACGAGACTGACTGCGAGTTTGGGCCTTGGATTGGGAGGCCGGGGGAGCTGTGGAGGAGGCGGGGGGAACATTTGAGGGAGCCTTGGCGGGTGTCCTGGACCTTGTCTTCCGGGTGGTAGAGGAACCACGAACGCATTTGGGTGGGGATCCCAGAGTCGCGGATGTGCACTTAATCTTCTTTGTCGTGCAGTAGACGCACGACATGCACGGATTCCCGGTCCTCTTGTCCATCCGAGTGGCGCAGGGCCAGTCTTGCTTGTTGCAAGCCAGGCATGGGTTGTTCTGTAGGTTGTATTAGTGTATGAACGCACTTCAGAAAGTTCACAGTACTCACCGGTCCAGGAATGAGGATATCATCTGTGACGATGACCGGGGGTGCCTGCACCGGGGTTTGAATCACCTGGCACATTGTAAGCAAACCCCCGAGTCCTGGACGCATACATGTGACTTACTGTGGCAGGGCCAAAGGGTTTCTTCGTCGGACCCCTGGGTGATGGAGGCGAATGGGGCTTCCTTGCAATAATTGTGGAGAGCCGGGGAACGACAACCTCTGGCACTCCACGCGAAAAAGGCTACAAGAAAATGTGAGACAAGTTCCAGAAGAACCAGACGACATACCTGAATAATCGTGTCTCCTTCTGAAAGCGGCTACAAGAACATGTGAGACAAGTTAAAGACGAACCAGACGACATACCTGCATCATCGTGTCTCCATCTGAAAGCGGCTACAAGAACATGTGAGACAAGTTAGGGACTAACCAGACGACATACCTGCATAATCGTGTCTTCCTCATCTGCCGATTCCACCATGGGCTTGGACTTGACAACGCGAGTCGACCGCATACGCTTGTGCCTCTTCATCGCGGACTTCGGGGGTTGGGAGGGGAGTGCCGAAATCATGGGAGACTTCCTCTTCCTACTCCCTTCCGCCTCAGGCTCCTCATCAGCAAAGACGGCCTTACCTTTCCCCTTGTCCCGGAACTCGGTGGTGGAGGTGCTGGAAGGACCGGCGACATTGCCAGCGATGACTGGTGGGGAGGGAAGGTTGACAGGAATCGGACCTGTGGAAGGAGGAGCAGCAACTGGGAGATCGAAGCTATGGTCACCCAAGGCATCCCAGGCGAGGGCCTTGGGGCGCCAGATGTGCTTCAAGACACGGGGATCGTCATACCCGATGCTGTGCCAGTCGGGCCAGACCTGGGGAGTCATGCTCCGGACGCGCATTAACTCTCTGGAGCACGAAAGCACGAGGCCGGGCAAAGGTCCCTCCCCATACTCCTTGACCACATGAGCCTGCCTGGATGTTAGAGAGAAAAAGAGACAAAAAAGAAAACTACATACCACAAGTGCACCGACCTGCGACGTCAGAGCAAAGTGGCTGGAACCCGGGGGAATCTGCCGGGCGCCGCTGATGAGGGCCATGATCTTGGCAGTGGATGCCTTGAGACCGGTCAAGGAGGCGTCAACTGGGGTAGACATGATGATTCGGTTGAGAGATGTAAAGATCTTGAAATCAGGTTGAAATAAGTTATCACAAGGATGAAGTTTCAAAACAAACAAGACATTTGATGGACGATCTATAAAATCGTTGATTGTTTGTCTTTGTTTGGTCGTGGTTCAACTTTCGGCAATTGCCGGATGTGTGGAACAATTTTCAGTCAACAAGTGAATCAGTTCCCCACACAACATGAGCCCTCAGCCATCCGTGCGATTTCATGACCCTCCGGTGACCGATTACAATTCAATGGAGGTGGATGAGTCATCTGTGTCCCGGGTGTCATTAAGTATGTTGTATTTGTATCATGCCATATCTATTGACCAGATATCCCTTAGATGATTTATACCTTGGCCCGGATGAAGACATAGAATATGATTCTGTGTCATCCAGATCACCGGATGTGTTGGCTGCAATGCCCGGTAAGTATATACATTCCTCAGGATCAAGGATCACCATGCATGCTCACTCACCCCATGCAGATCAATCACCTGCGTCTCAAGCTGATCATCCAGGTTTTCTCATCAATCCAGACTTGTACCTCGGGCCCGAGGATGATGTCATCGATGTTGATGAGCTGCCGGATTCTTCTGACCGTCCCTCTTGTGCTCCGGCTCCATCACAGGTGTCTATGTCATGTGAGTTCCTTCATTCCAGACGAGTATCGATACCTCATGTATCTCCCAAGCGGACGAAACATCTACCGACCTTAGTTCAGAGCGGCCGGAGCTCACTAACGAAGATATACGTGCGATGGTCCAGGAGTTCCGACCCTTCGGGTCATACGATCACACCGGGTGTGAGTATCTGACATGGTAGATCATGTATCTTTGAGCTAATGTTTCTGCAAGTGCAATCGGTTCAAGATCGACTCGGTGATTACAAACACCGTACTGGGGATCTTCCTGATCCTTCCATTCCACTACTACTCGAGGCCGAGCGAACCTTCCGGATCGCTTGGTTGGACACTTCCGACAAACTCAGAAGAGCTGATGCAGATCTCCAGAGGTTGCAAAGAGCTCAACGGATGAGTGTCGAAATGCTGAAGGTAGTAGATTCCCTGATCAATCGGTTTGAAGATCAAATTCCAATGTAAATTACCGGATGTCTGAGAGTAGTCTGAAGATACCACCGAAGTCAATTGTCGTTTGGCTCACCGAATGCCGAGTCTCGAACACCGAAGTTCATTCATACCTCCAGAGGTGGCAAAGAGCTCCACGGATGAGTGTCGAACTGCTCAAGGTAGTAGATTCCCTGATCCATCGCATTGAAGAGCAAATTCACAGCTCAATTATCGAATGTCCGATAGGAGTCTGAACTGCCCTCATCAATGGGCTTGAAGATCAAATTCAAATGTAAATTACCGAATGTCTGAGAGTAGTCCTAAGATACCACCGAAGTAAATTCTCGTTTTGACTCACCGAATGCCGAGTACCGAACGCCGAAGAATGCTCGCTTTGACTCACCGAGTGCCGAGTCTCGAACACCGAAGTTCATTCAGACCTCCAGAGGTTCCAAATGAGTGTCGAAATGCTCAAGGTAGTCGATTCCCTGATCAAGTGGTTTGAAGATCAAATTCAAATGTATATTTCTGAATTTCTGAGTAGTCAACATACCACCGACGTTTCATTCTCCCTTTGGCTCACCGAGTTCCGAGTCCCGAACCCCGAAGTTCAATTCTTGCTTTGACCCACCGAGTCTAGACTCTCGAACAATGAATAGAGATGAAAAGACGTGGACATGTACATAAAGGCAGGCACTGTGGTATAAGTCCATTACTTCTTTCCCCTTGCTCTAGTCACCCGAGGGGTCGTGTCTAATGGCTGTTGTGTTGACTTACTGCGGGTTGTCCTCGCCGATGGCTCAATCACCGCTCGCTTGACTGGGCGAGGCTTTGGAATTGCACATGGGACTGCTGTCCCTTCATGTGCTGTTGAAGGACCAGGCTCTGTTCTGGGTCTTTTTTGTGGGGATCTATCTTCCACCGCATCATCGTCAGCATCATCCTCCATGTGAGAGTCACTCTCGGGATCACTCTCGGCGTCGGATGATGAAATCCGACGCCTTTGGATGATCTGCTTTCTGACGTTACGAGTCCGAGCAGAAGGTGAATTCCCGGATACAACCGATGGTACCATGTCTCCATCTTTGTTCTTCCATGCTTTGAACAGGAATGTTTGACCTTCCCCTTTCTCCTGCCGAGCATGCCAGAAATTGAGTAAGGCCGTAGTATCGCAATTTTGCAACTTCGAAGGCTCCTTCAAGTCCACATCTGCCGGCATATACTTTCTTGCCACAAAGTCATCCTGACTTTGTACGATGGCGCTCCATGGCACGACTGCCTTGTCAATCCCGGAACAGATCCCTGCGTCCATGCATTCAACAAATTCTCGGGTGTTGCGACGATAGACTCACGATAGTGCGATGTAACAAATGCCCTCACTATGGCCTTCTTCTCCTCGAGTTTCATTTCAGTGATGTCTGGAAGCACTGGCATCCCATCCCCGTCGGTGTCGAGTTCGAAAGCAGGCTTTCTGATTCTTTTTCGACCTCCCTTCACCTGTCGTCCTCCATCCCGTGCCCCGGCACCTATCATCACGACGATCAACAGATTTCTTCTAGTAGCCAGAGTTCAAACACTCACCGAACTGTTCCTGCGCGTACTCCTGCCAAACTGGCTCGATGTCCTCCCAGTCCTTCGTCTTCATGAAGCTGTCCCCGTCTCCTAATGCCTCATTATCATCATGCCTGCATGAAATGTATTGAGATCGAAGATCTGCCATGACCGACAAAATTCACTTACATCCCGAACAGCACCTCTCCCTGTTCATTCTTCCAAGCCGACATCACAAACACTCTCATCCCGCATTGCCTCCACATCTCCTTTGAAAAGTGCTCCATATACGCAGGTCCCTTCTTGCGAGCGACTTGTGCTTGTATCTCGGGAGGAGGAAGGTTGTCGGACCATTCTTCGGCTGTTTCCTTCGCCTTCTCCAACTCGTAGTCGGACAATTCAGCCATGACTCTCTTTACAGCTGCCTGATAATGCTTGAACATTCCGGGACCTCCTGGCTTTTCCCCGGACTCGTCCTCGATCCTCTGCAGCACCTCTTCCCGCTTCTGCTGGTAGATCACCATCCTAGGCGTCCATTTCCTCCCATACTTTATCATGTCCTTCCTCTCCTTCTTTTTCTTGTTGTTGAACAACCAAGTCTTGTACATCTGAGCGTTCATGGAAGAATAAGATGTTAAAATTGTAGTTTTTCAACACAGCAAGGATGATTCACCTGCTTCCTCTTCTTCCATTGTGCTTGGTCAATCTTGGGAGCAAATAACCTGGCAGCCCTAGCTATGGCAGTGAAAACTGCCCTCTTCTCAATCCTTTTCGCCGAAGTCCACTCAGGAAGGTAGTTCTTCAACTCCGAAATTTCATTTTCCGTGAGCTTCTGTTTCTGTGGTTGACGAGCCCTATGTCTTCCAGCAGTCAACTGAGTGGAATGACCTGATCTTGCCATTGTGAATGAGATTGCAGGAAGGGCTGAGGATGAGCAAGGTGGAAGTGATGATGGTGACAAGTTGAGCTTCGAGCAACGCCTAACAGTAGGTTAATCGACCCATATTGGACTCAATGCCATTAATGGAAATGAATTTGTAATGACGCATCAAGACTGCATAACATCACATTGGAATAACAATTTATTCACATTCCTGAGCTGATGCTTTGCTTGCTGCCTTAGAGAATAAGATGAAGATAGGTAGATGCACCCCACTGCAAAAATCCCACAGGGTAGAAGCAAGGGGCAGCAAAGGTAGGAAAACTTGGGTCAAGGTCCCACTTGCAAGCACAAAACAACATGCCTACAGGTCCATGCCTAACTCTCCCCCGGAATCACCAACACTTCAGCCTGTTGAGGCACCACCTCCTTGGGAAGACCTTCCTGACAATACTTATGAGCACGACCAAGGCTCATTTGAGCCTTTGCAACTCCCAAAAACCATGGCAAGTTCTTGTCAAATGTTGCATTGTCATTCACGCGATAGCTGAGTATAAAACATGCAGAGTCAGAATGACTACCTCAGGCAATGGCTGCCAAGGCAGGATTCCTATCTACATCACCTCCTGGATCGGGAAGCTCCGCCAGAAGATAGGAGATGCGTCGTCTGCGACCAGGATGGGGTCTACAAATGTCAAGATTGTCTTGGGGAGCCACTCTATTGCACTGGCTGTTGCAGAAGTCAACATCGTTGCAATCCTTTCCACTGGATCAGTCAATGGAATGGTCTATTCTTCGAGCAAAGTTGTCTCGCTCACGTCGGACTCGTCATACACCTCGGTCATGATGGCAAACAATGTCCGGTACTCACAGATAGGTGGGATTTGTTTGAAGAAGACGAACCGGAAGACCAGATTGAGCCAGAAGATCTACCGTCTGTGTCTGGACCCGAGTTCCAGCCGAAGGAAAACACCATGGTCATCGTCGACAAGTCCGGAGTTCATCGCCTCCAGGTTCGATGCTGTGATTGTCCGAATGCCATGAGTCCCGACATTCAAATGTTTCGACGTGGATTTTTCCCCGCTTCATTTAACAAGCCGAAGACTTTGTTCACCTTCAGGGTGCTCGATGATTTTCTATTGGACAACCTTGAATGTGGCACCTCGGCGATGAACTATTACAGCAAGCTCCGGCGAATGACCTCGAGCATGTTTCCACACCTCGTACCGGTAATGCTATATCTCCCTCATCTAAAGGACATTATATTGACAAAGCACGTGGCAAGGACCGATACAGAGAGCTCATGAGAGTCGCTCGACAGTGGAGGCAGTTGAAGGCCATGAAATGGCATGGATTTGGCCATCGTTCCGACAATCCGAATGCAGGAGATCTCGCATTGTTTTGCCCCGCTTGTCCTCAGCCTGGGATTAACGTATCCTTGTCAGGGGATGAATCGCTTGATGAGTGAGTCTCGTTCGATACCGAAGTCACCTCAGCGATAATCACAACTCCAAGCTGGAAATACACCCGGTCATATGTTATGGACGGAAATTTCAAAGCCGAACACTTGCATCCCATCAAGCCATTTGATGAAGTTTGGCTTTCTGATGGGTTGGGATTCATGGTGGGAAAGGACAGGTATAAAACGCATCTTGCGGAGGCTGCCGACACTTTGGAAAAATCGAGCTGCAACAATCACCGGGCGGTAAATCAAGCAAATGCGGCACGGCACAAGCTGGAGTCCACGGGCATCGGGGGAGTTGCCTGTGCCAGACACGGCTGCTTTGTCCCTCACTCGATGGTAGATTTTCAGAAAGGCGAAAGGCAAGCCTAACATGCCATTCCATGTTCACGAGTTAACCATGCATCATTCGCAGACAAATGAACATGGACTACGCCCTTTGTGAGGCTGCCCAGCACAACATGGAAGGCATCACCAGGGCGGTCACCTTCTATGATATCAACTGTCAATACAACAAGCACTTTCGGGTGCGTGTGGATCGAAGCCGATTTCTCGACATGGTGCCGGAATTGACCATCATTCCCGGAATCGGGCTGTGGCATATCCACGGACATCAGGACAGCTGCTATGTCCGATATGCGTCGAACTTTATTGAAGGCATCGGTCGGATCGATGGAGAGATCATGGAGACCCTATGGTCACGTCTCAACCTGATTTCCCCTGCTGCTCGGGGAATGTCATCCCCGCATCGAAAGGAATGTCTTGATTATCAGATGAACGATTCCAATTTCTGCAAGATGATCCGCATGAAAAGGACCCTTTGCCGTAAATTCAAGCAGGCGAAGAATGGCATCGCCGAAAGTGAAAAGGCTTTCCAGAGACTCGATGAAGCAGCACCCGCCGATTCAAAGACAGAATGGTTAGCCAGTGAGAGGATTGCTCAGTCGAGCAGAATCAATAATCCTGCGGCGATGGATGTATATGAGATTAATATCAAGAAGGGTAAGTGGACGTTGTCTCCATCAAAGTCCGAATTAATTTTGCACTCAGCACCGAGCAAAAAGGAGATCGAGCTTAGACTACTAGAGGAAGGTAATGCCCAAAATGCAGCACCTGCTCGCAGATCTGTGGCAACATGGATATCAATGGGGTTGGCGATTGAAGAGGCTCAAATTGCACTGCTCATCGAGGTCCGAAGAATTGGAAGGAGACCTACCGAGACACAGATGTTAGACATCGCCCGGCAACGCGATCGTCTCCAAGGCCAGATAGATGGGTTCACTCAGTCTGCTCTCACGCATCTCGGAGAGGGATTTGATGCAGATGACGATCCTGACGACTTGCATGTAGACATTCTCGATGATCTCGATGATGACCTGGCAGATTTCACCGACACATCTGATACATGGGCAAACTCGCCCGAGCTCACCGTAATCCCATTGCCATCAAACCTCGGGGTAGATCGATGCAGACGATCTATGGCAGAGGATCTGATTCCGCTGGAGATGTCGCTTCGTGAAGGGCAGGCCAATGATGCCCTTCACAACCTCCGAATTCACTTGTGCAACAAGGCGATCCTGTTCCGAACAACAATCAGGCAAGCCAAATCTCAAGCCCTGAAAACTCGAGCTTGGTCCCAGGTGACGTCGGTGCAGCAGGCAGTGTCCCTCCATGCCAGTATATATAGAAAGACCAGGAAGCAAATGATGCAACTTGAGCCGGGGCAAGACCAGCTTCAGAAATACAAACCCCTGCTTCGCGAGCAGCTCAAAATCAGCACTGCCGTCGGCGATCCAAATGCTCGAGGTCAGCGAAACGAGTCCCTCGCTTGGTTCTGGTCCGTCGAAGTCGACATGGGTGGTCCCGATCACTCGTGGAATGAAGAATGTGAGTTCGGGCATTCTTGACATGTCCGGCACTCAGCTGACAGGACCCATCCGAAGTTTACCGAGTTCATTGGCTTAGGGCAAAGGCCCTACGGGATCGATGGAAGGAAGAAATGATATTGGTCCAATTGGAGATGGATTGGACATGCAACTTTTTCTTCCGGAAAGCAACCCAGTGGGGTGACAGGATGCGCGAATCATTGGTGAAACACCTTCCGGGTCATGCATGCTATTCAGGAAGGCAGTCCCAAATGTACTCATTACTGGCACAGGATGCCCAGGCAGCATTTCAAGACCTGCAGAGCGCGTTCATAGACGCTGGAGATGAATGAATTTTTTTGCCCATGATATGACACAGCTACTTCGACCCACATATGTGAGTCTCGGGAAATCCCCGGATCAATCAATGTCGGAGTGTGAAAAACTTTATCCATCAACCAGTGGCTCATATCTTTACCTCCGAACCAACTGTCATTGTGATTGTCATTTCCAGCGTGATACTCCTGCATTAGCCATGCCTGTATTGCATACTCCTCCTGCATCCCCTTCTCATTCTCACAATTCCGGCGATGAGTACCGACCCCTCACACTCAGTCTTGCAGATATTGCAGCCACAATGTCAATGGCTGCATCGCGCATCCGAGCATCTATCTCTCAATATCAGATGGAGGCTGCCAACACCGAGGAGCCGTCTGCTGCTCGGATCATGCACTTTAAAGCTGGGCTGCAATGGGAGATCGCTGTAAGAGACTGATGACTGTGCTGGTCAATGCTGAGATTTCCAACAGACATTTGTGACACCCATCCTGCAGTACTCAGCTGCAAGGCACATCATTTCGGTTATTCCGAGCCCGGTCGCTCATATTCTTCAGTTGATTCCCCAGCTCACCTGGGACACGGTCTCCGACCACGTCTTTTCATCCCACTTATGTCTCTTTCATGATACCGCAGATCCGGGAGATCCCAGCAGGATTGTATCCAGCTATGATACTCCATGGTGGATCGGAGACACTGCAATCCCGAACGAATTATGGCGATGGGATCGGGTAATCGCTAGTTGTGTCTGTCATTACCAGCATTGGCTAGTGAGCATTATGCGTCATGTTCTGGAGTGATGACTAATCCTTTCTAGTCTGGCGTTGAGGATGCAGGTCTTGTTCTTCCTGAGCAGGTGGATGACACCTCGGTTCCATCGCTGCTGGCACTGAAGTGGATAAGAGAGCACCTCCTGACATTGATTGAGGAGCAAACAGAAGGCATCCGTGAAAAGATGGTGGAGATCAAAGTGTACACGGGCATCCTAACCAGATTGAACAGAGGAAGAGGAGAGTAGTCCTCATCCTTGAGGTCAGATGAAGATGACATACTGTCTTCCAATTGTGTAACCTAACATTGTATGCTGTGTCCTGAATGTTCCATATCGAGTATCAAGTCCAGACCATCATATATCGAGTTCCGAATATGGAGTCCCGAATATTGAGACCCGACTATCGAGGTTTGACTATCGAGTTCCGAATGTCGACTATCGAGACCCAAATATCGAATATCGAGACCCGACTATCGAATCTCGAACTCCTAATTATCGAGTTCTGAATTTCAAGCATCGAATATCGAACTCCGAATGATCGAGCTTTATCGAGTTCTGAATTTCAACCATCGAATATCGAGTATCGAATATCGAGCATGGAGCATCGAATGTCGAATATCGAGTCCCGAATATCGAGTATCGAGTTCCGACTGATATCTATTACATTGAAATTTATTGAAATTCATGAAGTGTAGGAACTCTGATGAGTGAAATGGTGGGGGAATCTATGTGCGGGAATTGAAATTCATGTAGTGTAGGACCTCTGATGAGTGAAATGGTTGGGGAATTTATGTGTGGGAATTGAAATTCATGTAGTGTAAGAACTCTGATGAGTGAAATGGTTGGGGAATCTATGTGTGGGACTGCATTGCTTGGTCGCAGTGTATAATGTGCCTGTTCACTGTTCTCGTTACAACAATGCACACTATGGTGTATTTTTGAAAAACGAAGTTCCGGAGATTGTCTGCACCAGTACACCTAATTTCTCTGACATACTGACAACAATTCGAGCAGTTATTGCGTGTTACGAAGCCAATTCGTAGGAGTAGTCCTAGTCCTTGAGTTCAGATGAAAATCACATACCGTCTTCTAACTATGTAAGCTAACATTGTATGCCGTGTCCTGAATACTGAATATCGAGTATCGAATCCAGATCATCGTATAGCGAGTGTCGAATATCAACCCGACTATCGAGTGCCGACTATCGAGTCCCGAATGTTGAATATTGAGACCCGACTATCGAGTGCCGACCATCGAGACCCGACTATCGAATATCGAGACGCGACTATTGTGCCCACTATCGAGACTCGAATATGGAATATCGTCGTGACTATCGAGTGCCGACTATCCAGTCCCGAATATCGAATAGCGAGACCCGACTATCAAGACCCGACTATCGAGTGCCGAATATCGAGACCCGACTATCGAGTGCCAACTATCGAGTCCGGACTATCGTGACCCGAATATCGAATATCGAGACCCGAGTATCGAGACCCGAATATCGAGGCCTGACTATCGAGACCCGAATATCGAATATCAAGTCCCGACGATCGAGACCCGAATATCGAGGCCTGACTATCGAGACCCCAATATCGAATATCGAGTCCCGACGATCGAGACCCGAATTCCATTGAGATGTATTGAAATTCATGGTGTAGCAACTCTGAAGAGTGAAATGGTTGGGGAATCTGACTCTGTATATATATCAAATCCCGAATACTGAGTCCCGAATATCGAGTGTTGAGTCCCGCACATCAAGGCCCGAATATTGGACATCCAGATATCTAATATCTGGTATTTGACAGTAGGTACTAACATGGGTAATTACACTTTCTACTTGTTTGATCTTTCACTGTTTGTAATCCACCCTAGCCCATCCACACGACGGAACCCCGGCATAAATATGAACAGAATCTCTCATATACCATGCCCAAGCAATCCGATCCCCTTCCACTGCATGAACCCCATGTCTCACAATCCTTCCGGAAAATGCCATCATACAACCCGGATCATACCTGAACTCCAGCTGAAGGCTTGGCATACTCATCCGAGCATTAGAATAAGTCCCCACGGTAGTGAGAATATCGAAGCATTCAGACATCGATGCATGGTCTCGATGATTGGGAGTTTTCCGATTGGAAATGACAGAGAGGGTGTTAAACACGGATGCCCAGTACTGGAGAGTCTCTGACATCTTCGGCAGTTCCTTGCTGTGTGCCTTTTCTCCGAGGCTCGCAAAGGTTTGCAAACCTGCCCAGTACTGCCTAGGATGCATAACCCTGAGTGCCGCTGTTGCAATGGCTGCTGGCCTCGCAATGGCTTTTAGGATCTTCTCCGAGGATGCCCCCTTCAATGATGCAGATACCTCTGGATCCGACTGATTCTAGGGGATTCGTGAGTTTAACTGCCGAAATCACCATCTCATCAGATCCTACCTCGTGCCCCTGTTGAAACCATGCCGGACATAAATTGATGCATCCGGGAGTTGAGACATCGTCATCCGAACTTGGTTTGAACCACTCTTGATTAGTTCGCCAATTGCCATTAGGCTTTATGCTTTTTTTGAGCATTGGAGCGAGCAAATCGGACGCTGCCCAAATTTCCTTCTGTATGCACCATTTGATGTTCAATATCCGTCGAGTAACAATATATTTTACACACCTGGGTGGCATCGGTCAGGGCGTCCGGGAGGTACCATGCGATGATGACACCGGATGCATCAAGAATTGTGGCGGGTATCTCAATCAACTTTGTACCCTCATGGCCAGGAGGACATCTCTTAAGCAACTTCTCCTCTCTCTCTTCATTATGCCCGGTGTCCTTCGGGGAGATCAATTTGCTATATCTTGCCATATCGATCGGCATCTGAACTGTAATGAATCAATTTGACTGATAAAACGAATTTTCCGAATCTGCAGGAAGACTCACTGGGATTTTTATATGCCTTTATCAGGCGATCAACCAATCGATCACAAGCCATCACCAGATCAGTGTCTAGGTTCGGAGAAGGTATAACTGGGTCTCCTCCTGTCTTCTCTGCATTGAATTTCTGTTCGGTATATTCACATGCTTCATGAGTGACAGTCAGGGCCCAAGTGCGCCAGAGGGTTATTTCAATATCGGAAGTGGAAGAAACACTCATGATGGAATTGATCTGGGGAAATCAGATCTCGCTGAATCCTGGATGTCCACACTTTGGTGTTAAAGGGGGTGGAGATAGCGAGGATCAGATAAGGGAACCTCGGATGATGTTAGCTTTCAAAGATGCATTATCATCCATTGCTCAATGAAATACCAGATGATTGGAAGTGTGCTGGATATCAAATATTTGTTTGTTGACACCCGGGTCTCGGAACTCGGTATGCTTCACTCAAGCTTCGGTAGTCGGAACTTGGCATCTCATAGGGCAACACAAGCCGTGTGTATTAGCTACTCGGTAGTCGGTACTACATGTTCGTGTCTGTACTGGGTGTTTGATTTTCTGGCACTTGACCATCATTAGACCGGCAACCTCGAGGCTCGATCTCAAAACCTTCGAACTTTCGGTACTGAGATAGAGCGGTAAATACCATCTTGCTCATATCTCGCTCAAATCTTATCGGATTGAGATGATCTAAATTGTGACTGACTGCTAAAATCCAGGGCTATCTGTGTGACCATGGCCAGCGACCTCGAGGCTCAATCTCAAAACCTTCGAACTTTCGGTGCTCAGATACAGGCAATAAATACTATTTTACTCATATCTCACTCATATCTTATCCGTTTGAGATAATCTAAATTGTGACCAACTCCTAAAATCCGGGGCTATCTGTGTGACCATGGCCGGCGACCTCGAGGCTCCATCCCACAACCTTCGAACTTTCGGTACTCAGATACACGCGGTAAATATTACTTTACTCATATCTCGCTCATATCTTATCGGTTTGAGATGATCTAAATTGTGACCACCTCCTAGCATCCGAGGCTATCTGTGTGACCATTGCCGGCGACCTCGAGGCTCGATCTTGAACCCTTCGAACTTTTGGTACTCAGATACACGCGGTAAACACCCTTTTGCTCATATCTTGCTCATATCTTATCGGTTTGAGATGATCTCAATTGTGACCGACTCCTAGCCTCCGAGGCTATCATGTCTACAATTATCATTCACGTGGGCCCACCTGTCTATATTATATACCACCCTCGGCCCACCCGTCTAATATAATATATTATATCACACCCTCAGCCCACCCGTCTAAGATAATATATTGTCGCCCTCGGCCCACCCATCTAATATAATATATTATATCACACCCTCGGCCCACCCGTCTAAGATAATATATTATATCACACCCTCGGCCCACCCGTCTAAGATAATATATTATCGCCCTCGGCCCACCCATCTAATATAATATATTATATCACACCCTCAGCCCACCCATCTAATATAATTTATTATATCACACCCTCGGCCCACCTGTCTAAGATAATATATTGTCGCCCTCGGCCCACCCGTCTAATATAATATACATCTGGGCCCACCCGTGTATGTGATAACAAGTACCCTTGGCATACCCGTCTATCTGATACACATCTACATTGGTACACCCATCTACATAATATCCAACTACCTCGGCCCATCCGTCTATAGAATATTGATATCCATTGGCCCACTCATCTACTGTACATATTCCCCACATGGGCCCACCCGCCTCCATCGGGAATAATATCCCTCCCGGCCCATCCGTCATAGTCGGGGATATTTTTACCTTCGGCCCATGGTCCGCTGGCCCGTATCATACGGGATATTATGCACGTCCGTTCACTCGTATTATACGGAGATATGTTACTGCAATATGTGCCTCGGTCAGCACACTAGTTAAGAAAAAGAAACCACTAGTACTACAGCCGTCTTCACCATCAGGGAAGCACGCGCTCGATCTACCCCCCTCTGAACTTGAACCCTTGCCGATTTCG
>Ga0137412_10001581_pt1 | contig 17791 bp, 15 predicted proteins | sample CZODoug2_1_16fun_FD_122160 | JGI IMG/M metagenome (GOLD analysis project Ga0137412, IMG submission 122160) | Vadose zone soil fungal communities from Angelo Coast Range Reserve, California, USA - CZODoug2_1_16fungal (Hybrid Assembly) | ecosystem: Environmental > Terrestrial > Soil > Vadose zone...
GCCGGCGGTCACAAGAACACGGGACTGCTGGCCACCACCGAAAACCCAGGCGTACCGGCGATTGCCGCGAGTGCGGCCAACGCGACCTCGGGCGCCATCGTTGGTACGGCGGGCCCCGGTGGGACCCAGACGATCCGTGACCTCGTGGGCTCCGGTCACGGGGCGGGTGAGTTTGTCGGCGAGCACGGGGTTATCGGCGCTACCAACTCGAGCGGTTATGGAGTCGTCGGTGCCGCGTTCGCGAGCAGTGGCTACGGACTTTATGGGTACGGTTCTATCAGCGCGGGCGCATATGCGTTGGTGGCGACTGGAAAGTGCGTACTGACCAGCGACGTCGCCGTTTGGGGCAATCTCTCGAAGGGCGGCGGCTCGTTCAAGATCGACCATCCGCAGGATCCGGCTAACAAATATCTCTACCACTCGTTCGTCGAGTCGCCGGACATGATGAACGTCTACAACGGCACCGCGACCGCGGACGCGCGTGGCAACGCAACCGTCGAATTACCGAAGTGGTTCGAGACCCTCAATCGCGACTTCCGTTACCAGCTCACCGCGATCGGCCAGCCGGCCCCGGATCTGCACATCAAGTCGAAGGTATCGAAGAACAAATTCACGATCGCCGGGGCACACGCCGACCAGGAGGTCTCCTGGCAGGTCACCGGCATTCGCCAGGACTCGTGGGCGAACGACCACCGCATACCGGTCGAGGAAGACAAGCCCAAGGCGGAACGTGGCACCTACCTGCATCCCGAGGGATTCGGCAAGCCGGCATCGGCCGGGCTGGCCGCCAAGTTTGCGCCGCAGCCGCACCACGGCGCGCATTGAGAACACCGCCGGCTCGGCAACCCCCGCCGGGCCGGCGGCCCCTTAATCGTAAGAACAGAGGAAGCACCATGACCGATCGGCCAACGGAAGAGAACAATAGATCGCGGTCAACCCGACGGGCATTACTGACCGGCGGTGCGGTGGCGCTCGGCGGTGCGGTACTGGGCTCACAGGGCACCGCGGAAGCGGCGAACGGCAACCCGTGGCTGGTCGGCCGCACCACCAACGCCGAGTCGGCCACCACGAAACTCACGATGAGCGCCAATGCCGCCGCGGTAAACGTCACCAACACCAACACCGGCACCCAGGGCCACGGGCTCCTCGCATACGCAAACACTGGCTACGGACTGGTGGGCGACTCCATTCACAACCAGGGCGCCGTCGTACGCACTCACTCCAACACGCATTGGGGCCTCGTAGCACAAAACCTCGCCAGCACCACCGCGACCAACGGCGGCGGTGGGATCCGGGCTGACGGAGGCAAGAATATTGGTCTGCTCGCCACCAGCAGCAGCAACAGCGCCGCGATCTACGCGCACAGCCCCGGCGGTGCGGCGGTGGTTGCCCAAAGCCAAGGCGGCACCGCGGTGGTTGCACAAAGCCAAACCGGCGGCGCGCTAGTTGCGATCACGGCGTCGTCGTCTGATGAAGGATCAGCAATCGAGGCTGTCCACAATGGCTCGGCATCCGACAGTGCGGCGATTCTTGCAAGCGGCGGCCACAACGTTGGGCTGCGCGTAGACAACAACAGTGCCAACAAACCCGTAGTTTTGGCGCAGAATCTGTCGGGTAGCAGTGCCGGTCCGGTCGTTGTTGGTCTCGCCGGCAGTACGGCAGCGCAGAGAATCCACGATTTCATGGGCGCCGCCCGCGGGGCGGGTGAGTTTGCCGGTGTGAACGGCGTTGTGGGGGTCACGACCGACAACGGCTACGGCGTGGCCGGGGCTGCGTTCGCCAACGGCGGTCATGGGGTACACGCATACGGCGATCCCAGCGCAGGCGCCTGGGCATTGGTGACCGTCGGCAACAGTGGCATGTTGGGAGATCTCTCGGTCTTTGGGAATCTCTCCAAGCCCGCCGGCTCGTTCAAGATCGATCATCCGCTGGAGCCGGCAGAGAAGTACCTGTATCACTCGTTCGTCGAGTCGCCGGACATGATGAACGTCTACAACGGCGTTGCCACGGCAGATGCACACGGCAAAGCGACCGTCGGATTGCCCCAGTGGTTCGAGACGCTCAACCGGGATTTCCGATACCAGCTGACCCCGATCGGCTCCGGCGCTCCGGAGCTGCATGTCAGCAAAGAGGTCGAGCACAATTCATTCTCGATCGCCGACGCAAAACCACACCAAAAGATCAGCTGGCAGATCACCGGCATTCGACAGGACGCGTGGGCCAACGACAATCGCATCCCGGTCGAGGAAGCCAAACCGAAGTCCGAACGCGGTACGTACCTGCATCCGAATGGATTCGGCCAGCCGGCCTCCGCCGGTTTGGCCGCCAAGATCGCACGACACGACGGCACACATTAACCAAAGCTCGGCGCTCCATCCGCGCCGTTAGAACACACATAAATGGGGGGATTCCACAATGATCAAAAGGCATACGTATGAGGGTGCGCTCGCCGCAACGGCGTTGCTCATCGGCGCCGCAGCCTGCGGCAGCTCCACGGGAGGATCCGGGCACGCCGCGGCGGCCGCCGCAAGAAAGGTCGCCGCGGCCACAACCGCCGCCGCCGCGCCAAGCAGCGAGCCGGACGCGACAGAGTCGCCAAGCACATCGAGCGGCGAGCAACCGGATTCCACCGACAGCTCGGACACGCCGACTCCGTCGGGCGTACCCCTTCCGGCGCCGATAACGGTGAACAAATCGGTCTGGTACGGCGGTACGAAGATTACGATCGGCAAGGTCACGTCGGAGCGAGAAGGCTACAGCACTGACGCCGAAATCGGCGTGCACGTACCGATCGTGATGGAGAATCTGAGCGAGGTAACCAGCTCGGGATTTCCGTCGTCAAGCGCTGACCTAGCTTATGACGACACGCACCTGCAGCCAACGAATCTCGATAGTCTGTCTGCTGAGATACCCGGTAAGACGAAGGGGAAGGGCGAACTCGACTATACCCTGCCACAGGGATTCGACCTCGCCAAGGCGACGCTCACGATTGGCACCGCGTCATATCAACAGGTACACATCCCGTTCGGCGCCGGCAAATTTGTTGATCTCAAGCCCAGGGTCGTGCCCATGGCCGGCAAGGTCAAGGCCGGGCCGATTACCCTGAAATTCTCCTCGGCCGAGGTGCGTGCCGATGATCCGGACTCGGCCGATCAGGCCGTGACTGGCCGGACATTCCTGGTATTGCACTACATCGCGTCGAGCACGGCGAACTCAGAGCGGGTCAGCTATGAGGACATGACCGTCAAGTTGCCGGACGGCACGGGTGCGGTCGGTAAGGACGGAACGGAGGGTGTGGGCACTCCCCAGCGCTCATACATCCAGATACCCAGCCCTGCACCGGCCGGCAAATATCAATTGACCTACACCCAGGCGTACGACCAGACAGCAAAGGCGCATTTGACGTTCACCATGCCGGCCTCCTAAGAAGCCCGACCAATGACAAAGTGGGGATTTCAATAATGTACGGAAACGCTTTACGCACATCGCTCATCGCCGCGTCGCTGACGGTCAGCGTCGCCGCCTGCGGCGGGGGTGGCGGTTCTCCCAAGAGCGCCGCAAAGGCGCCGCCATCGAAGGCGAATACTCATTCGGCCCCGACCAAGGGCGGAAATCCGGGCACAATATCGTCTGTCACCGGGGCAAAAGCCTGTTCGCTGCTCAGCAGTGCGGAGGCCAATGCCGCATACCGCGAGACGTTGAAGGCCGGCGAGGAAAAGGACGACGTGATGCCGAGCTGTTACTTCGACTCGCCCAACACTGATTCGACCGACGGGGTCGCCCTGCAGCTATCCGAGCTCAATATCATCGACGCGGTCAAGAAAACCAGCGCTAGCGAAAAGGGGATCTCGGTCGAGCCGATCCCGGGACTTGGCGACGACGCCGTCTTCCAACTGGCGCCGAAGTCCATCTATCCCGTGATTCTCTATGTCAAGAAGGGGTCGATCACCGCGTACATCAATATCCTGCACAAGGGCTGGACGGCCGAGCAATTGAAGGCCGCCGACAAACAGCTCGGTGCACTGGTTGCGACCCGCATTGGCTAGCCGATGCGAATCGCATCCAATCGGTTGAGCGCGGGCTCACCGGCCGGCCCGAATTGGGCGACCAACAGTGCCTTGGGCGACAGGCCGGTGAGCCGGATCGTCTCCCGGCCGAGATGGGACTGGTCGGCGTACCCGGCCAGGTAGGCCAACTCGGCCAGTTGTGGACCGGTCCCGGCCAGCCGCAGGAATCGCTGTAATCGCAATACCCGGGCCAGCGTTTTCGGCGAATATCCGACGGCGATCTCGAAACGCCGGCGTAGCTGTCGTTCGGACACTGCACCGTCAATATCCGCCAGACGCGTACCGGGTTGGGACAGCGCCAGCGCGGCCCGTCGCACGTCCAGATCGATCGGCGCCGCATCGCCAACGCGTTTGGTGACGTATTCGGCGAGTATTTCCAGCTTTGCATCTGGGGAATCCGCCAGTGCGACGCGCTCGGTGATCTCGTCCCCGCGACGCCACACGTCACCGACATCCGGCGATGCGTTGAGCAGATCGCTCGCCCGCTGCCCGATTACCGCACCGGCGGCTCCGACCCGGAAACGCAGCCCGACCCGCGGCTCGGAATTGCCGGTTGCGCTGCCGAACGCCTGGGTGGACGGCCCGGCGATGACCAGATCAGCGCCACGCCAGACGATGTCGACGCATCCGTCGGGCAACACAGGGCCGGTCGCCGGCCCGGTGGAGATCCACAAACAGGCAACGTGCGCCGCCAACTCGGGTGGCGGCGGCAGCTCGACATACGACACCCCGGCATTCTATTGACGGCGGGCGACAGTTTCGGTCGGCGATAGAGTGCGCCGCATGGTCGTGGAAGTGCGGCAATTGCGGGATGCGACGGACGCCATCGTCGCCCGGCTATCGGTACTGGTCGGGCAGCTGTCCGAGTCCGCGCCACCACTCACGCGTGATCGGCTCGTCGAGGTGCTGCGCTGTCCCTGCAACACGGTGCTCGGCGCCCGGCTCGACGGCGAGCTCGTCGGAATGCTCACGTTGGTCGTCTTTCCGCTGCCAACCGGTCTTCGCGCCTGGATCGAGGACGTTGTGGTGGACGAGGCCGCCCGTGGGCACGGGATCGCGACCGCGCTGACCCGTGAGGCGGTACGAATCGCGCACGAGGGCGGCGTACGCAGCGTCGACCTCACGTCCCGGCCCTCGCGGGTTGCGGCAAATCGGCTGTACGAAAGTCTCGGCTTCGAGCTGCGCGATTCCCGCGTCTACCGCGCGCGGCGAGTCGGTCAGCCGACGCCGTAGATCAGGCTGACCCGTCCACCATCGAGCTGCCGAACGCTCTGGAGCTCAAGCCCACGACGGGATCCCGTCATCTCGAAGAGCGCCTTACCGGCGCCTGCGATCAGCGGATGGACGTGCAGGCGGAGCTCATCGACCAGGCCGGCATCGATGAGACTCACCGCCGTTCGCGCGCCGCCGATCAGGTAGATGTCCTTGCCCGGTTGCTCTTTGAGGGCGGAAATGTCATCCGGGCCGCGCAGGAAACTCGTCCGCGGCCACTTCGCCGATGTCAGGGTGTTCGACAGCACGTAGTGTGGGATCTCCGCGGCGAATCGGGCCCATTCGACTTCAGCCGCCGTCGGCACCATGCCGGTGAGCGGGATCGGCTCGCCCGGCTCGGTCACCTCGATCGCGCTCCAATACTGCTCGTGGTTGGGGTACATCCCGCCCCCGAGCAGGCACGCATCGATATGCGACATCAGGTCGTAGTTGTCACCCCAACCGGCAACCCAGTCCGCGTAGCCCTCCGGCCCCTCGATCTTGCCATCAACAGAAGTCTGCATGCCGGCGATCAGCTTCCGCACAAAATCCTCATCTCAGCGGGCAAAGGGTGTATGGCGGTTACGCTAACGACCCTTGACCACGCCCGCTTGTAGATTTGTGTTCGATTGATCCGGTGGGGGCACGATGTCGAACGCCAAGCTGCACGGCGAGATCCCGGCGCCCGACGCTGTCCTCACCGTGCTCGGCGAGGTGCCGGGCGTGCGCGTCATCGACCACGACTGTCGCAAGCCGGCCGGAGCCGTGGGTTCATACGAATATGGCCTGGATTACGGCCTTGTCCTGATCCGTCGTGGCGGGTACTGGCGTGAGGTCAATGGTCAAGCCGCATACCTGGGGCCGACTGACGCGTTCTTCGAGCGACCCTTCGTCGAGCAGCGCATGGCGCATCACCGCGCAACCGGCGATCGGTGTACGTCACTATGGTTGTCGGAGAGCGCGGTCTGTGCGTTGGCCGCCGACGCGGCCGTCCCTGACGAGCCGATCGCGACCACGCCGTCCATCGACCTCCGGCACCGCGAGCTGCTCGTCGCGCTACGCCGGGGAATCGACCGGTTCGAAGTCGATGAACGGCTCACCGAACTCGTGGGCGGCCTGACCGAACGCGCCGCACCGGGACGTTTTACCGCCAGCCGTTCGGCCACCCGAGCCAACCACCGCCGAATCGTGCAGCAGGCTCGCGAGGCCATCGTCGCGGACCCGGCGGGCGCCGACTTTGGCGATCTCGCGCGGACCCTCGGTCATACGCGCTTTCACCTCAGCCGGGTGTTTTCCCAGGTCACCGGGACAACGCTCGCGCAATTCCGGAATCGGGTTCGGGTCGCGATCGCGTTCGACCGGTTGACCGACGGGTACGAGAATCTCGCCGACCTCGCCGCCGATCTTGGGTTTGTCGATCAGAGTCATCTCTCGCGGGTTGTCCGTACCTACACAGGTGAACGGCTGGGCGAGCTTCGACAACGATTGGGACCGTGACGCGACATAAGGGCCGCCGACCCGACGGAGGGATGAGCCGAGCCGGCGGCGGTCCATTAAGAGACGACCAGGGCACCGACTGTGCGAATTCGGCGCCGATATAAGGCTTTCATAATGCACCCGCGTGGTTGGTGGGTCTATCGCCTTGCCGCGCATTTTTTCAGCACGGAGCTCCCCATAAACGATGCGCGATTTCCCCCACCGAAGTTACGGGCATAGTGACGGTCAATGCATGGCTATCAGTAGCCATCTTGGGCCGGGATATAGCCAAATTGCGTGCCGCGGCGGCGAAATCACGAGTCGGCGGTCAGGATTATCACCAAACGCCCTGCGCGCCTGCGGTCGGCGGTTCGCCCTAACGTCGGGGATCTTTCGGGGGATCAAATGAAGGTTCGACATAACGCCGCCTATCGCACATTGTGCTCGGTTGGCGCGATTTCCGGGATATTCGCGGCAGTCCTGGTTGCGGTCAGCGCGGCCCCGGCCGCCGCGAGTTCGCCGGGGAAGGCCGGGTTCGACTTCACCGGTAGTACGCAAACATGGCGCGTACCCGATCAGGTCGGGTCGCTGGACATCAACGCCACCGGCGGGGCCGGCGCGAATGGCGGCATCACTGGCGGCATCGGCTCGGCCGGTGCAAACCTGAGCGATACCGCAAAGGTGCTGCCCGGCGATGTCCTACGCATCGACGTCGGCGGCGCCGGTGGCAGCGAGCACCGGCGCGATGGGGCTGGCCCGATGGCGGTGTCGGTGGGCATCGGGGCGGCTCAGTCGGCACGGACGGTGCCGGCGGCGGCGGTTCGACCACGATCACCATCGAGCGGGACGGGGTCGTGCTCGACCAGATCATCGCTGGTGGCGGCGGGGGCGGCGGCGGTGGCGAGGACCGCGTCTACACCGGCGGATACGGCGGTTCGGCCGACCGACCGGCCGGGGCAGGCGGTATCGGCACCGGGCCGGGGGGCTGCTTCCAGGACGGCGGTCTCGGCGGCGACGACGTGTCGACCCCGGGAGCGGGCGGCACCGGGGAATGCGCCGGGTCATCGGGCAAGGACGGTGGCGCTCACGCAGGTGGCGCCGGCGGCGACTCCGACTGCTGCATCGGTGGTGGCGGTGGCGGCGGAGGTGGTGGCTTCGGCGGCGGCGGTGGCGGCGGCGCGCCCAACATCCTGGGTGGTGGCGGGGGTGGCGGTGGCGGCGGCAGCACCGGCGGCACGTTGAGCGGCGTCGCGGTGATTGGCGACGGTTCTGTGCTTATCGACTATGTGATCCGCACTGCAACCCAGACGAGCGTGACGGCATCGCCGGCCAACCCGATACCGCACCAGCCGATCACGCTCCACGCGTCGGTCTCGCCGGCGGCGGCCGTCGGCAAGGTCCGCTTCACGGTGGACGGCGCGTCGGTCGGCAAGGCAAACATTGTCGATGGCACGGCCGACCTGACTGTCGACTCAGCGCTCGATATCGGGTCTCATACGGCCGTCGCTACCTATCTCGGCGACCCAGAATTCGCCGAAAGCTCCGGCTCGACAACCATCGACGTAGTCGCCGACACGACCCCGCCCAACATCGCCGTGTCGGCGCCGGAGCCGCCGTCCGGTCAGCACGGCTATTTCAACGCGACAGATCTGGCCAATGCCGCCGAGCACGCCATTATTGTTGACGTGGCGGCAAGCGATACGGCCGGACTTGCCAACTCGACCTGTACCGAAAACGGCACCACGGTCTTCTCGAAGCCGCTAGACCCGCTGCATGCGCAAATCTACGTTCGAACGGATGGCACCCACGCATTTGCGTGTACGGCAACGGACAAGAACGGCAACAGCGCTTCCGATGCAGCGACGCTCGCGATCGACACGACACCACCGGCCGGAGTAACGGTGTCAACGTCGCGGCCAACCGACAGCGGCGGCTATTTCAATCACCCGTTCACCGCGACCTGGACCGGTACCGACTCGACGAGCGGAATTGCCAGCTGCACGACGAGTCCATACAGCGGCCCGGACACGGACTCCGGTGCGCTGACTGGGCTCTGCACCGATCAGGCGGGCAATTCAAGTACGCCGCTCGCGCAGTCATTCAAATACGACGCCACGCCGCCAACCACGCACATCAATGGCGGAGCGGCACAGATCACCGGGACGGCCGCGGACAACCTCTCCGGTGTGGCCACGACGAAAGTTACCTTCGCAGCAGCGTTGGGCCAGCCAGTCGTCCGCACCGCCACCTGCACTGCCGGCTGCGGAACGACCGCCGCGCAATGGTCCGTATCGACGGCCGGGCTCAACGGCATATTCACGGTCAAAGCCATGAGCGTCGATACGGCTGGCAATACCGGTCCCAACTCCAACGCCATCACCGTCATCCGGCTGGGCCTCCATACCTGAGCGGGTAACCACCGATCGTGAGTCCGGGCAGCGTTTTCTACCGACCCCGCCCCGGTGATCATGCGCAAACGCAGGTTTCGCGCGGCGCGTCATTCAGGCTTTCCGCATGATCACCGAGTTCACAACCACCCGCCCTCGGTGATCATGCGCAAACACTTGTCAGGGCCGGGTGGCGAGAATTGCCAGGATCACCGGTATTGCGGAGTCACCCGGCTCCGCCATGCGGTCGATTCGGAATCCACAAGAGACAATGGAATTGACCAGCTCGGCGAGTGGCAGATGCCGCATTCCGCCGACCCGGTGCCGGATCCCGTCTCGACCCCACCATGGTGAATCACTGTGGCGGAGTGCCTGCCGATAGGTCGGGTGCACAATTTGGGTATCGCCGGCTCCCTTTTCGACACATGGACCGTTGAAACACGGATGTACGCCGAATACCAGCAGTTGTCCGCCCGGCGCCAACACCCGGAAGGATTCCCGCATCGCGCCGACGAAATCGTCGACGTCGGTCGACACCCAGATTGCGCTGACAGTGGAAAATACGCCGTCCGCGAACGGTAACGCGGTCGCGTCGGCCTGCGCCAATTGGTTGCCACGGGAACGGGCAACTCGCAGCTGGTCGGCGGAAACGTCGACGCCAATTACCTCCCGCCCGGTCGACCGCAGCGCGTCGAGGTAATGACCGGTACCGCAGCCCAGATCGAGGCAACGCCCGGTGCCCGGGCCGAGCAAGGACGCGACCTCCGTGGCGTACGCGGCCGAGCTGACCGTGTCGTACCAATCGGCAATGCCGTCGTAGCGAGCCTTCGTACCGGTGGTCAACATGCCTCCCGAAGTGCAGCTGAGCCGTCAGACTCCCCAGGGACCCAGCCTGAATTCCCGGTTCTCCCCCGTTGTCCCAAGACCCGCATGATAAGCCTGCCAGTGCAATAGCGCACTCACCGCCGCCGCGTTGCAACCCGGCCAGTTCATCGTGATGAGCGGGGTGTCGAATCTGCTGTCGAATCCCCATGTCGACAGGGCACCCTGCGATTGTTGTCCGGCGGCGATGGAGTTGGCGGCCGCAATGCCCTTGGCGAGATAGTGCTCCTCGCCGGTGGCCTGGTGCAGCGCCAGCAGCGAGAGGAGCCAATTCCCGGTGTGCACCTCCATCGGGTGATAGCAGTGATATTGCTCAATCACGCTGGGCGTGGCGCAGCGCACGGCCACCGGCGATTCTTCGGCGGCCCAGATCACGAATTGATCTTCGATGAAGGCGTTCAACCGTTGGGCGTGCTCGACTCGGTTCGGTATTTCGCAGTCGTCGTTGAGCAGATAGCGGATCGTTTCGTTGGTGTCCCAGTTCTGCAGATTGGTCCAGGCCGGGGCGCTGCGTATGTCTTCATACATCCCTTCCCAGCGGCAGTCGGTGATCGGCCCAGCGAGCAGCCACGCTTCCGCTCGTCCTCGCGTCTCGCGCCATTTGGCGGCCTCGGTCGCGGTGGTGTCGTCGAGTCGTTCGAGCATCGCCAGCAGTCGAATCGGCGTTATCGCCGCGGACGTATAGCTCTCGGTCATCTCGCCCGTACGCGGGTCGACCCGATATGGCCACGATCCGTCGTCGTTCTGCAGCTCGACCAGCACGGTCGCTATGTGCTTGGCACGCTCGACGTACCGTCGATCTCCGGTGTCGCGCGCCAGCCGTAACATCGCCTCAGCGGCCCTCGCCGCCCGAAATAACGTGATGCTGTCGCCCTCGATAGCGCCACCGAATTGCCCGTCCGAGACGGTCGACGGCGTGAATCCGCCACAACGCCAGTCTGTCGGCAGGTGGTGCTCCAGCAGCCACCTGCCATATGCACCGGCTTGTCGCTCCGCCTCGGCGGCGAGCGGGTCGGTCGGGAACCGGTCGACGAAGCCGAGCAGGGCGAATATGAAACTCGGATGGTGCAGCGCCGGATAGGCAAGCGGGCCGCGGCATCCGGTCACACTGTCCTCATAGGACGACCAGGCGCTGCGCGGATCGCCGTTCTCGTAAGGGCGCACCTCGTCCCTGGCCGCGCCGAGGAGATAGCCGACGGCCCGGCGGATACAGCCACTCCAATCGGCCGGCTCGGGTCGAACGCCGTCGAATCCCGGCACCCGCCAGAAGCGGCGATGGCCGCGGACACAGACCTCCGTGTCCTCGTGATCGAATCCTTGAACGAGGACGTCGACGCTGCCGAACGCCACCTTTGGCCAGGCCGGAGCAAGATCGATCCGCGGCTCGGACGTAGTGCCGGTCCAGAGCACGCGATCCCGATCGGCGACACGCACCCGGAAGTGGGTCGCCAGCTCGACCGCTGACCAAGCCAACACCGGTGGCGCGACGAATCGGGGCGAGGCGGCGCTGGGGCCCATGAAACGAACGGCCCGCGTCTCCAGGGCACTCATCAGTCTCCTCGAAGGCAGCGCCGCAATTGCACGTGGCATCCCGTTCCATGTCAACCACTGGGGCGGTGCCGGGGTTGTCTATGGAACGTTCTCCGGACAAAGACGTCTTGGGAGCATGACCAGCGAGCTGATCGACGCCAGGATGACCACCGTGGCGGTGCATGAGGATTCCTACCGGGAGCTGTTCGGCAGCCAGTTCCCGGGGCTCGTGCGGCTGGCCGCGCTGCTCGGCGCCGACGACCCGGAAGACACCGTGCAGGAGGCGTTCGTCCGGCTGCACCGGCGGCGGAGCCTGCTCCGCGATCAGAACGCGGCCGTGGCATACCTCCGGCGCACGGTCATCAATCTCGCCTACAGCCGACTGCGACACCTGCGGGTGGTCCGCCGGCACGCGCCGACCCTCTCGGCCGGGCTCGCCGACATCGAGTCGGCCGAGAACACAGCGGTATTGAACGACGGTCAGCGCCGACTCGCCGCAGCCGTACTCACGCTGTCCGACCGACAACGCAAGGTCGTGGTGCTGCGCTATTGGCTCGATCTCCCGCTCGCCGAGATAGCCGAGCTGCTGCAAATACAAACCGGCACGGTCAAATCAACGCTGCACCGGGCCCAGCAGGCGCTGCGCGTCCGGATGGAGGACCAGTCATGAACACCCTGCACGAGGACGACGAGCTCGGCCTGGCCGAGGCGCTGCACGCGACAGCCGACCAGATCCACACCAGCTCGGATGCCTGGAGCACCAACGTGACCCGGGTGCGGCAACGCCGGCGCACGACCCAGGTGGCCGCGGTCATCGGAGCGGTCGTCATCGCCGGCGGCACCGTCACCGGCGTCGCCCTCGCCCGCAACCACAGCGACAGCCAACCCGCGAAACCGCCGTCGACCGTACGGATCCATACCAAGCTTCCGTTTAAGCCGGCGGCCGGGCCGTACTCGGTGTGGCACTACTACGTCAAAGGCCAAGAGCGGACCTACTACGTCGCGCTCAGCCACGACGACGCAGTCAGCGGCAAGCTGTTGCTGCATACCGGTAGTGGCCGCAGTGACCGACCCATCTCGGGCGATATGTGGGACGGGTGGACGTACGCAACGGATACGTGGCCGCGTCCGGGACGGCCGGTCGTGGGATTTCTACTCACCGGCGATCCCGACAGCACGGACCCGTACTTGACGATCGGGTTCACCCGTCTCGACGTAACCGAGTTGACGGCCATCGTCAAGACGAAGGTCGGGTCGAAATGGAGCGCGCCTAGACGAGTGCCCGCGCAGATCTATGGACGCGGCACCGGACTCAGGGCAGCGCTGTACGCCGTACCCTTCGAAACCAGCCACGACCACGTCGTCCGTTATGAGGGCCGGCTCGCCTCGGGCAAGTCATTCACCTCCAACGAGGAATGACATCGAGCGGATTTATCGATTCGAGAACGTTGCTCGTATTGTGCGTGAATGACAGCGGACGAGCCCCTCTGGGCGGCGCGCTTTCGGGCGCCGCGGATCACCTTGCCCGGCTGGGCGATCGAGGCCCCGCAGCGCTGCATGTACGCCTCGACGGCGACCGGCGTGGTCGAGCTCTACACCTGGGACCGCGACACCGATACCCAGCGGCAGGCGACCGATCGGCCGTACGGCACGTATATCGGCGCGCTGGATCCGTCCGGTGAGCACCTCTGGTGGTTCGCCGACTCCGACGGTGACGAGTGGGGCACCTGGATGCGGCAGCCGTTCGAGGGCGGCGAGGCCATTCCCGCGCTGCCCGGCCTCGATGCCGGTTATCCGGCCGGGCTCGCGATCGGCAGCGGGGTGGTCGTGGCGGGTCGCTCGACCGACACCGGCACCGCGATCCACCTGGTCCGGGAGGGCTACGAATTCAAGTTGTACGAGAGCGAACACGACGCGTTCGTCGGCGGGTTGTCCCGCGACGAGTCGCTGCTCTGCCTGGCGCATGCCGAGCGCGGCGACTCCCGGCACCGAGCGTTGCGGGTCGTACAGCTGGAGGACGGGACGCCGATCGGCGAGCTGTGGGACGGGCCGGGCAAGGACCTGAGCCCATCCGGTTTCGCGCCGATCAAGGGCGATACCCGGCTGCTGGTCAACCACGAGCGGTATGGCCGGCCGCAGCTGCTGATCTGGGACCCGGTCGCCGGCACCGAGGATGAGCTGTCGATCGACCTGCCCGGCGACGTTGACGCCGACTGGTGCCCCGACGGGTACACGTTGCTGATCAGCCACGACTACGCCGCCCGTACCGAGCTGTACCGGTACGACATCACGTTCCGCGAGCTCAGCCGGGTCGATACCCCGCCCGGTGTCGTGTCGGGCGCGACCGCCCGGCCGGACGGCACGATCGAATTCGCCTGGTCATCCTCGGCCAGCCCGCCGGTGATCCGCAGCTCGGCCGGTGCGGTCCTGCTGCGCACACCCGGTGAGCCGCCGCCGGACTCGGTCTCGGTCGAGGACATCTGGATCGACGGCCCCGGGGGCCGGGTGCACGCCTTGATGGCCCGGCCGGCGCACCTGCTGCCGCCGTATTCGGCGATTTTTGCGCTGCACGGTGGGCCGGATCTGGCCGACGACGACGCCTTTCGGCCGCGCCGGGCGGCCTGGGTGGATGCCGGCTACTGCGTCGTCCACGTCAACTACCGCGGCTCGGCCGGTTACGGCTCGGCCTGGCGGGATGCGTTGGAGGGTCGGCCGGGGCTGACCGAGTTGGAGGACGTGTTTGCGGTACGGGATTGGGTGGTCGGGCACCATCTGGTGAACGCGCAGCGCTGCGTCATCGCCGGCGGTTCCTGGGGCGGATATCTGTCGCTGCTCGGCCTCGGCACCCGCCCGGAGCTATGGGCCGCCGGCATCGCGGCCGGCCCGATCGCGAACTATCTCGCCGCGTACGAAGAGGAAATGGAGCCGCTGCGCTCGTTCGACCGGGCAATCTTCGGCGGTTCACCGGATGAGGTACGGGAGTCCTATGTTCGCTCCTCGCCGATCAGCTACATCGAGAAGGTCGATGCGCCGGTGCTGATCCTCGCCGGCACCAACGACCCGCGCTGCCCGATCGGCCAGGTCGAGAGTTACGTCGCGCGGCTGCAGGAGCTCGGCAAGGAGCACGAGGTGTATAGGTACGACGCCGGGCACGGCAGTCTCGTCGTCGAGGAACAGATCCGGCAGATGCAGGTCGAAATCGACTTCGCCCGCCGACACTGCCTGCCCTAATTCGCGTTACCCGCGGCGGAGGACCGTCAGCCGCTAATCAGGACGAGCCCCTCGTGCTCAACGAAATCATCGAAGTCCTTGGTGTTGCGGGTGGCGAGCGGCAATTCGTACTCAAGGCAGCATGCGGCTACCCACGTGTCGTTTTGTGGACGCGGTCTGCCACGTCGGCGCGCATTGGCAGAAATGATGCCCCAGCGGCTCGCGACCGCCTCAGCGCCGGGCAGAACCGGCACATCGTCGACCCAGCTCTACAGTGAGGCGCGCCTCACTGTGCCCCAGCGGCGCAGTTCGGCCCATTGGGTCAGCTCGGCGAGCGTGACGAACGTGATGATGATCGGCTGCCCGTTGAGCCGGGAGGCCAGCTGAGCGGGCAGTCGCTGTTTGAGCAGCAGCGACGCAACGTCTGTATCAAGGACAACGCTCACCGGCGTTCAGGCGAGTTGTTCGTGACGCTGCGCGCTGACGAACGCCAGGAACTCGTCCAGTTCCTCGTCCGTGTCGAACACGTCCACGCCTGGCACATCTGCGGCAGTGACAGCCTTGGTGATGCCCTTTGCAGCGGCGAGCTGCTCAAGCGACGGCTTGGTCGCGCGACCATACGGCCCGGTCTGACGTGCGTTGCTCGCGGTCATCCAAACCTCCGACTGGTCTCGGTTGGTACCGAGCATAGGTGAACTGGCCCAGGAAGGGGCTTACCGCGCCGATCTTGAGGTTGTCGCCCACCGATGTCCGTTTTAGGGGGCATTATCTTCAAGATCGGCGAGGAGGGTGGCCGTATTAGCGGGCGGCTGCGATCAACTCGGCGATCTGGATTGTGTTGAGCGCCGCGCCCTTGCGCAGGTTGTCACCCGCCACGAACAGCGCCAGCCCGCGACCGCCGGGCACGCCCTCATCGACCCGCAACCGACCCACATAACTCGGGTCGGTGCCGGCGGCCTGCAACGGGGTCGGAATGTCCGACAGCTGCACACCCGGCGCGGCGGCCAACAATTCGGTCGCCCGGGCAACCGACAGCGGCCGGGCGAATTCGGCATTGAGCGACAGCGAGTGTCCGGTAAATACCGGTACCCGTACGCACGTGCCCGACACCGCGAGGTCCGGGATCGAGAGGATCTTGCGGCTCTCGTTGCGCAGCTTCTGTTCTTCGTTCGTCTCGAACAGACCATCATCCACAATGGACCCTGCGATCGGCAGCACGTTGAATGCGATCGGCCGCGCGTATAGCGCCGGCGTCGGGAATTCCACCGCCGCGCCATCATGCGTCAATTCGGCGGCTCGCCCGGCGACCTGATGCACCTGCTTGTCGAGCTCCTCCACACCGGACAGCCCGCTGCCGGAAACAGCTTGATACGTGCTCGCTACGAGCCGCACCAGCTGCGCCTCGTCGTGCAACGCCTTCAGTACGGGCATCGCCACCATCGTGGTGCAGTTGGGGTTGGCGATAATCCCCTTACGGGCCAGGCTAATTGCCGACGGATTGACCTCGCTCACCACAAGCGGCACATCCGGATCCATCCGCCACGCCGACGAATTGTCCACCACGACAGCACCGGCGGCGGCAAATCGCGGCGCCTGAGCCAGCGACGTCGACGCCCCGGCCGAAAACAGCGCAATGTCCACACCGGACAGATCGGCGGTCGCGACATCTTCCACGACTACATCCGCACCCTGCCAGGGCAACACCCGGCCGGCCGATCGCGCGGAGGCGAAATACCGCATCTGGGAAACCGGGAACGACCGCTCCGCGAGCAGCTGGCGCAGCACGCCGCCGACCTGCCCGGTAGCGCCGACTATCGCGATCCTCATCGCCCGGTACCCCCGTACACCACTGCCTCCACATCGCCGCCCAGCTCAAAGGAATCGTGCAAGGCCCGAACGGCGGCGTCCAGATCGATGTCCCGTACCACTACCGAGATTCTGATCTCCGAGGTCGAAATCAATTCGACGTTGATCCCACCGTCGGCGAGCGCGCCGAAGAATTTCGCCGAAACACCGGGGTGCGACCGCATTCCGGCGCCGATCAGCGACACCTTGCCGACGTGGTCGTCATACAACAGGTCGGTAAAGCCGACCTTCTCCTTGATCTTCGACAGCGTCGCCATTGCGACCTGGCCGTCGTCGGTCGGCAGCGTGAAGGAGATATCGGTACGCGAGGTCGCGGCGGCCGACACGTTCTGCACGATCATGTCGATATTGATCTCGGCATCGGCCAGCGCGCGGAATATGGCCGCCGCCTCACCCGGCCGGTCCGGAACGCCTACCACGGTGATTTTTGCCTCGCTGCTGTCGTGCGCAACACCGGAAATGATTGCCTGCTCCACCGTAAGGTCCTCCATCGATCCGGTCACCAGGGTGCCGGGACGCTGCGAATACGACGAGCGTACGTGCACCTTCACCCCGTAGCGCCGGCCATATTCGACACAGCGCAGGTGCAGCACCTTCGCACCACACGCCGCCATCTCGAGCATTTCCTCGTACGTCACCGTTTCCAGTCGCCTGGCGTTGGGCACGATCCGCGGGTCGGCGGTAAATACCCCGTCCACGTCGGTGTAGATCTCGCAGACGTCCGCACCCAGCGCCGCGGCCAGCGCCACCGCTGTGGTGTCCGACGCGCCGCGGCCAAGCGTGGTGATGTCCTTCGTGTCCTGGCTGACGCCCTGGAAGCCGGCCACAATGGCGATCGAGCCCTCCTCGATCGCCTGCTGAATCCGGCCGGGCGTGATGTCGATGATCCGCGCCTTGCCGTGCGCCGAAGTGGTGATGACCCCGGCCTGCGAGCCGGTGAACGACCGCGCCTCGTATCCCAGCGACGAGATCGCCATCGCCAGCAGCGCCATCGAGATGCGCTCGCCGGCGGTCAGCAGCATGTCCAGCTCACGGCCGGCCGGCAGCGGCGTCACCTGCTCGGCGAGGTCGCGCAGCTCATCAGTCGTGTCGCCCATGGCGGAAACCACCACAACGACGTCG
>Ga0137412_10001582_pt1 | contig 17772 bp, 13 predicted proteins | sample CZODoug2_1_16fun_FD_122160 | JGI IMG/M metagenome (GOLD analysis project Ga0137412, IMG submission 122160) | Vadose zone soil fungal communities from Angelo Coast Range Reserve, California, USA - CZODoug2_1_16fungal (Hybrid Assembly) | ecosystem: Environmental > Terrestrial > Soil > Vadose zone...
GGCGTCCAGGACGTTCCGCCGTCGGCGGTGGTGAACACCTCCTGCCGGCTCGTGCAGCCGGTCTTGGCGCGAGTGCAGCCGGCGACGTCGACCTGGGCCAAGCCCATCGTGGGGGTCAAGAACGTCAAGGACAGGGGCGGCGCCGGCAGCCCGGATGCGACGAAGCTGCGCTGCGCGTCGCCGTCGACGATGTGCAGCCGCGGGGTCGTGGCCTCGGCGACGACCACGCTGCCGTCCGGGCGCGGCGCCACCACGGCGCTCGCGCCCGCCCCGAAGTCGCCGGCCAGCGCGACCCGCACCAGGCGGCGGAACGTCGCGCCGCCGCCGCCGTACAGCTCGACGCCCGGGGGGCGGCCGTGCGTGGTGACCGGCACCAGCAGCGTCCCGTCCGGGCGAGTGGTGGCGGCGCCGAACGTGGCGACATTCGGATCGACGTCGCCCGCCGGCGCGAGCGGCCCGGCCACCGGCTGCGGCGTCCATTTCGCTCCGGTCGTGTCGCCCAGGAAGAACCGCGACGACAGGGCGCCACCACTGAGCACGAGCCGGTCGCGCCACCACGCCAGCTGGCCCGCGGCCGGGGCCTCGTGCGGGACGTACCTGGGCTCGACGAGCACGCTCGCCCCAGCGACCGCGCCGGCCGACGAGGGCCGGTCGAGCATGATCGCGAGCTTGCTGCCGTCCGGGCTCAGGGCCAGGTCGACGCCGGCGAGGTCGGCGGCGTCGGCGGCGTCCACCACGTGCCGGTGCTGCCAGGACTTGCCGCCGTCGTGCGAGGAGTCCACGGCGATCCCGGTCCGGTCGGCGTCGGCGGCGTAGATGTCGGTGCCGTGGGCCGCGATGGCGGTGGCATCGGCGGGCGGATGGGGCAATGCGACAGTCGTCCATCGCCGACCGTCCAGCGCGAACACCGACGTGTGGCCGCCGCGGGTCGTCGTGACGTCAGTGGCGAGGAGTTTCGGCGGCGGGGCCGGGGTGGTCGGCGGGGCTGGGGTGGTCGGCTGCTGCTTTCGCGACGTGGACGTGCAGCCGGTGAGCGTGGCCGCGAGCAGGCCCGTCGCGACGAGTGCGGCGAGTGCGACCGGGCGCGGCGCTGGCATCTGGGCGATCTTGCCAGCGCAGCGACCGCAGCGCCCGTCAAGATCGGGCTAGGTCCGAGCTAGGCCCGGGCGAGCGCGAGCGCGGGCGCGGCTGTGCGCATACGGTTCGCCGGTGACCGCGCCGCCGGCGAGCAGGCTGGCGACCGGCAGGGTCGCGGCGCCGAGCGCGACGGCGTCCTTGCCCAGTGCCGCCTCGACGATCTCGACGTGGCTGAACGGCAGGGTGAGCGCGTGCTTGCCGGCCGCCTTGCGGATCGGCGTGAGCAACCGTTCGGTGAGCGCCTGCCCCAGCCATCCGCCCACCACGACGCGTTCGGGGTTGAACAGGTTGACCAGATCGGCGATGCCGGCGCCGAGATAGTCGACGGTCTCCTTGACGACCTCGCGGGCGGCGGGGTCGTCGGGTCCGGCGTTGAGGATTGCGGCGACGCGCTCCTCGAGCTCGATGGAGCGGGTGCGGCGCCGGCGCCGTCTGAGCTGGTCGTACCGGGCGGCGATCGCCCCGGCCCCGATGTAGGCCTCCAGGCAGCCCCTGGCCCCGCACCGGCACAGCCGCCCGTCGATGCTGACCGTCGTGTGCCCCCACTCGCCGGCGCTGCTCGTCGCGCCCCGGTAGAGCTGACGGTTGCTGATGACGCAGGTGCCGGCGCCGATGCCGAGCAGGACGATGACGGCGTCGTCCGTGTCGCGCGCGGCGCCGAACCACTTCTCCGCCTGGCCCAGCGTCTTGGCGCCGTTGTCGATGAGGATCGGCAGGTCGGTGCCCCGGCGCAGCATGCGTTCGAGCGGTACGCCCGGCCAGCCGATGCTCTGCCCGTGGACGACGGCGTCGCTGTTCGCGTCCCGGCCGTGCTCGACCAGCCCCGGGACCGCCACGCCGATGCCCAGGATGCGATCGTCGTCGACCCCGGCCTCGGCGGTGACCGCGCGGATGCCGTCGAGCATGTGCCCGACCGCCTCCTCCGGCGTCGGATGCTCGTCGGTGGTGGTGGACACGTGCCGGGCGCGCACCTGCATGCCGAGATCGAACAGCTCGACGAGGAACGCCGTCTCGCCCATGTCGACGCCGATCACGAAGCCGTACTCGGGGTTGACCTGCAGCAGCCCGCGCGGACGTCCCCCGTTGGAGTCCTCGAGCCCGACCTCCTCGACGACCCCTTGCCGGAGCAGGGCGCCCACCAGGTTGCTGACGCTCGCCAGGCTGAGCCCGGCGTGATCGGCGATCTCCTGCCGGGTCAGCGGCCCGTTGAGGTAGACGTCCCACAGTGCCCGCGACTGATTGCCGCTACGCAGGTCGCGCACGGTCGTCGTCGTCCTGGGCGTCTTGGCCATGCGGATCGCTTCCTCCGTCCCAGGGCTCGCGGTCGTTGCGAGTGCACCATACTTCAACGCCTGAAAAAAGTCGTGACCGATGGTCGGCCGGTCGGGTCGCCTGGTATGCGCTGACGACGCCACGAGGAATGCAGGCGGGTCTAGCGTGGCGATGCTCGAGTCGTACCGAACGACCTCGAGGATCTCGGGACGGAGGTTGCCCCGTGTGGCGTGTTCGCGTGGCGGTCGCCGTCTGCCTGCTCGCCGGGTTCTATGTGCTCTCCGGGGCGCTGGTGGCCGGCCTGCTGGCCCTCGCCGCTTGGACCAGTCGTGACCATTTTCGAACGTCCACGGTGGTCGTCCTGGCGCTAGCCGCGCTGGTTGCCGTCACGGTCATCCGAGCGATCGTCGCGTCGCGAAGGGACGATGACGTTTCGGGTTGTGTGCCACTCGGCTCGGCCGAGCACCCGGCACTGTGGGCCGAGATCGCTGCCCTCGCCGGCGCCGTAGGGACCCGCGTTCCGGATCGGGTTCTGGCGGACGCGACGGTCAATGCCGGGGTTACCGATCGGTCGCGAGCGCTGGGCCTGATCGGAGGACGCCGCACGATGAGGATCGGCCTCGCGCTGCTGGTTGGTCTTTCGGTCGACGAGCTACGCGCAGTGTTGGCGCACGAGCTCGGCCACTACTCGCGATCCCACACGAAGATCATTCCTGTGGTGTATCGCGGTGGCGAGCAGCTGGCTCGCACGATCGTCGGCCTCGAGGGCCACCGCTTTCTACGCCGGTTCTTCGTTGAGTACCAGGGGATATATCTGCTCGTGTGCCAGGCCATGATCCGGCGTCAGGAGTACGAAGCGGATCGCGAATCCGCCAACCTGACCAGCCCGGCCGTGACCATCACCGCGTTGCACCGGATAGCGGCGCTGTCGGACGAGTGGGCCGCCTACCTCGGATTCATCAGCCAGGCTGTTCATCGCGGCTTGCGACCGGTCGATCTCGCCGAAGGCTTCCGACGTCACCTCGACGACCCGCGCAGGCTGGCCGAACTGGCCGCTCGGGCCGACGTCGAGCCGACCGGCCGACCGGCTGACCCGTCGACCAAACCCACCCTGCGGCAGGCGGCCGCTGAGACCGCGAAGCGGCTATACGCATCGCACCCTTCCATCGAGGAGCGTGCGGCCGCGTTGCAGGCGTTGCCGGCCCGGTCCACGACGCAGGACCGACGGCCGGCGCTCACGCTGCTGGGCAAGGACGGAACGTTGCCGGTCGACGCCTTCCGCGAGCTGCTCGTGCCCGAGGTGGCGGCATTCCCAGCCCACACCTGGGACGACATCGCGACCAGATTGATGCGAGGCCGCCAGGAGCCGGCGGTGGCCAGGGTCCGTGCAGCCGCCGGGCACCTGCTCGGACGTCCGGCATCGGTCGAGGACGTGTTCGATCTCATCGACGCCGGTCGAGCTGATCGGATCCTCGAGAGCCGAGACCAGGCCGGCCAGCTGGCGACGTACCTCGTAGGCGCGGCGGTTGATGCCGGCGACGTGCGATTGCCGATGATCTGGGCGAACGCCCGCGAGCGCGACCCGATCGATGCGATCGGGCGCCCGATGAACCAAACGCAGCTGCGCGATCAGGTGGCCACCGCGCTCGCCCAGCGGGACACGTCACGCCTACGCGAAATCGTCGGTGGCTGGCGGCTCCCTGGCGCGGTCAGCGAATAGCTGTCGAACTCCACCGATCGAGCTCGGTCGACAACCGGGAAGGACAAGGGCCATGGCCATCCTCAGGAGACTTGTCGGCGGCTCGCGACAGGAGCCGGCCACCATCGTCTTCGACAACACCCTTGGCAACGCGCGGGTTCAGCGGGTCGTCGGTCACGTCCGCGCCGGAGACTGGCGCTCGATACACGACGAGTGCGAGCAGTTGGACGACCCGACCGAGCGACTGTTCGTTGCGCACACGCTCGGGAAGCTCGATCGATTTCCCGATGACTGGCTTCCCGCGACCATCGGGTCGCAGTTCCCGCTGCTCGCCCGTGGCTCCTTTCTGACCGAGCAGGCGTTCCGGATCCGCGGCGGAGCACGGGCATCCGAGGTCGAGCAGTCAGCCTGGCAGCCGTTCTTCGAGTCGCTGAACCAGGCGCGCGACTACCTACTGCACGCGAGTGAACTCGCACCTGCCGATCCAGGCCCGTGGGCCAAGCTGCTCACTGTGGGCATGGCCCTCGACTCCCCGAAGGACACGATCCTCGAGTGGTTCGAGGCGGCGACGTCGCGGGTCCCCGGGTTCTACCCCGCCTATTGGTGGGTTGTGGCGCCGCTCTCGAAGAGATGGGGTGGCAGCCACGACCTGATGTTCGACGTCGCTCGAACCGCGAATGCCGAGCTGCCCGATGGCGGCTCAGGCCGAGTTGCCCTGGCCGCCGCGCACACCGAGCGTTGGAAGTATTACCTCTACTTCGAGGACAACGACGATGCGGCGACCGACTACTACGTATGGCCAGAAGTCAGCCAAGAGATCGAAGCGGCCGCCCAGAACAGCGTGTTCTCGCCCCATCGAGATCAGCACGTTCTGACCCGGCACTTGCTGGGCGAGTTCGCGCTGCCGCTCGCCCTCAGCGGCCGGGTCAATAGGCCGCATTACGGACTCGCCACGAAACTGTTCGACGAGCTCGGCGACATCGGCGTACACGAGATTCCGTGGACGCTGCGCTGGCCGGACAACGGTGCTGAGTGGTACGTCCGAATCCGCAACCTGTGCCGTAAGGCCGCCCGGTGACGCGCGCCGATGGACCGCCCGGACGCCGTTGACCGGACGCCGTTGAGGGTGCCGGCGCTTGATCAGGTAACGGAAAGGATACGAAGCAGGCTGTGCCGTTGACCACAGGGGCGCGGGGCGACCACATTATTCACGGCTTATAGGAAAGCCTGAACAATCTGCCTGACGTCTCCGATCGCGCCGCCGCTCGGCCCCGCGATGCCCTCATCGGGAAGGAACGCACGTGCGACTCACTAGGGCTTGCACCGCAGCGATCACCGCGACCCTGGTGGCCGCGACGCTTGCGGCCTGCAGCAGCAGTAGCAAGAAGAGTGACGGTGGCAGCGGTAGCACCGACAAGCCGACTCTCACGTACTGGGCCAGCAACCAGGGCACCAGCCTGGAGAACGACAAGCAGATCCTGCAGCCGCAGCTGGACGAGTTCAAGAAGCAGACCGGCATCACGGTCAACGTCGAGGTCGTGCCGTGGTCGGACCTGCTCAATCGCATCCTGGCCGCGACCACGTCGGGCAAGGGCCCGGACGTGCTCAACATCGGCAACACCTGGTCGGCGTCGCTGCAGGCCACCGACGCGTTCACCCAGTTCGACGACGCGACGATGGCCAAGATCGGCGGCAAGGACCGCTTCCTGACCGGCAGCCTTTCGGCCACCGGCGCGGAGGGCAAGGCCCCGACTGCCGTCCCGTTGTACAGCCTGGCTTACGGCCTCTACTACAACAAGAAGCAGTTCGCGGCGGCCGGCATCACCAAGCCCCCGGCGACGTGGGAAGAGATGGTCGCCGACGGCCAGAAGCTCACTACGAACGGCCACTGGGGCCTGTCGATCGAGGGTGGCAGCGTCAGCGAGAACATCCACGCGGCGTTCACCTTGAGCCAGCAGGAGGGCGGGTCGTTCTTCGACGCGTCCGGCAAGGCCACGTTCAACACCCCGCAGAACGTCGCCGGGATCAAGCGGTACATCGACCTCATGCAGACCGACAAGATCACCAACCCGAGTGACGCCGAGTACTCCAAGGGCACCGAGGCGCTCGAGGACTACGCGGCCGGCAAGACCTCGATGGTCATCTGGCAGGCCGCGGCCGGCTCGCTGAAGAAGCTCGGTATGAACGCCGCCGACATCGGAGTCGTCCCGGTTCCGACGCCCGAGCCGATGCCGTCCGGTGGCAAGAAGGTCACGAGCATCGTCGCGGGCATCAACCTCGCGGTGTTCAAGGGTTCCAAGCACCAGGACGCCGACCTGCAGTTCGTGAAGTTCATGACCAGCACGCCCGAGCAGCAGGCCCTGAACAAGACCTACGGCTCGTTGCCGACCGTCTCCGACGCGTACAGCGATCCGGCGTTCAAGACCGAGGCGGTGTCGACGTTCAAGAGCATCCTGAGCGACACGGCCGCGCCGATGCCGGCCGTGGCGCAGGAGAGCCAGTTCGAGACGCTCATCGGTACGGCGATGAACGGCCTGTTCGCCAACGCCGCCACCGGGAAGACCGTCAGCGAGTCCGACATCGGCAAGGCCCTGGACGCAGCGCAGCAGCAGCTCACTCCCTGAGCGCGAAAGAGCAGGACGTGATGGGCGGGCGGGTACAGCGCCCGCCCATCGGCTGAGGAGGTGCGGTGGTCGACACGATCGAGCGGTCGGCGCGGGTCGCGGCCCCGGGTACGCCCGGGCCGCGCAAGCGCCGGCGATCTCGAGGTGGACTGCTGCCCTACCTGTTGCTCGCGCCGGCGGTTCTGTTCGAGCTGCTGATCCACATCGTTCCGATGGCGGTCGGCGTCTTCATCAGCCTGCTGCGACTGACCCAGTTCTACATCCATGACTGGCGGCACGCCCCGTTCGCCGGGGCCAGCAACTACCGGGTGGCGCTGAACTTCGACCACGCGACCGGCAAGGCGCTGCTGCACTCGATGTGGGTCACCCTCGCCTACACGATGCTGGTGCTCGCGATCTCGTGGCTGTTCGGCATGGCGGGAGCGGTGTTCACCCAGCACGCCTTCCGCGGCCGCGGCCTCATCCGCACCGCGTTCCTGATTCCCTACGCGCTGCCCATGTTCGCCGCGGTCATCACCTGGAACTTCATGCTGCAGCGCGACACCGGGGCGGTGAACCACATCCTGGTCGACCAGCTCCACGTCGTCCACGACCGACCGTTCTGGCTGATCGGGCAGAACAGCTTCTTCTCGCTGGTCGTGGTTGCCGTGTGGCGCCAGTGGCCGTTCGCGTTCCTAATCATTACAGCCGGGCTGCAGAGTATCCGCTCGGATCTCTACGAGGCGGCCGCGCTCGACGGCGCCGGGGTCATCGGCCAGATCCGTTACGTCACGTTGCCGATGCTGCGTCCGGTCAACCGGGTGCTCATCCTCGTGCTGTTCCTGTGGACGTTCAACGACTTCACCACGCCGTTCACGCTGTTCGGCAAGTCGGCGCCGCACCAGGCCGACCTGATCTCCATCCACATCTATCAGAGCTCGTTCGTGACCTGGAACTTCGGCACCGGGTCGGCGATGTCCGTTCTGCTGCTGGGGTTCTTGCTGGTCGTGACCGCGATCTACCTGTCCGCCTTCCGGCGAAGGGACGACGACTATGCGTGAACCCACCTGGTTCCGGTGGACGCGCCGGATCGGGCTCGCCCTGCTGCTGCTGTTCACCCTGCTGCCGGTGTACGTCATGATCACGACGGCGCTCAAGCCGCTGGGCGACGTGCAGAACAACTTCCGCTGGTGGCCGAGTCACGTCACGGTGCGGCCGTTCTTCGACATGTGGAGCACGATCCCGCTCGCCCGCTACTTCGTGAACAGCCTGATCGTGTCGTGCGTGGCGTCGGTCGCGTCGGTGATCGTGGCCCTGCTCGCGGCGTACCCGGTCAGCCGGTACCGCTTCCGCGGACGCCAGACCTTCTCGTTCGTCGTGCTGTCGACGCAGATGTTCCCCGGCATCCTGTTCCTGCTGCCGCTGTACGTGATCTTCGTCGACCTCGGCAACTCGACGGGGATCGAGCTGTACGGCAGCCGCATCGGGCTGATCATCACCTACCTGACGTTCACGCTGCCGTTCGCGATCTGGATGCTGGTTGGCTACCTCGACTCGATCCCGCGCGAGCTGGACGAGGCCGCCATGGTCGATGGCACGGGACCGATGGGCGCGTTCATCCGGGTGGTGATTCCGGCGGCCACGCCAGGCATCGTCGCCGTCCTGATCTACGCGTTCATGACGGCGTGGGGGGAAGTGCTCTTCGCCTCCGTGCTGACCGACGACTCGACGCGGACGTTGGCGGTCGGCCTGCAGGGCTACGCGACGCAGAACAGCGTGTACTGGAACCAGATCATGGCCGCGTCCTTGACGGTCAGCGCGCCCGTCGTCATCGGATTCCTGTTGCTGCAGCGCTATCTCGTCGCCGGCATGACCGCCGGCTCGATCAAGTAGGTACGGGAGAGAACATGACCAACCCTTTTGCGCTGCCCGCGGACTTCGTCTGGGGCGTTTCCACGGCGGCCGTCCAGATCGAAGGCGCCGTCGCCGAAGACGGGCGGCTGCCGTCGATCTGGGACGACTTCACGCGCGTGCCGGGCGCCATCGCCGGCGGTGACACGGTCGAGGTGGTCAGCGACTCGTACCACCGCTGGCCCGAGGATCTCGACCTGCTCAAGCAGCTCGGCGTCGGCTCGTACCGGTTCTCGGTCGCGTGGCCGCGCGTGCAGCCGACCGGGGTGGGGCCGGCCAACCCGCCCGGACTCGATCACTACGACCGGATGGTCGACGACCTGCTCGCCGCCGGCATCCGCCCGTTCGTGACGCTCTACCACTGGGACCTGCCGTCCGCGCTGCAGGACCACGGTGGCTGGGTGGTGCGTGAGACGGCGCAGCGGTTCGCCGACTACTCGGCGCTGGTGGGCGCCCGCCTCGGCGATCGGGTCACCGACTGGACGACGATCAACGAGCCGCTGTGCGTGGCGTGGCTCGGCCACCTCGAGGGCCGGATGGCGCCGGGCATGCGCGACTGGCGCAGCGCCGTCCGGACGTCGTACCACCTGCAGCTGGCGCACGGCCTGGGCGCGCAAGCCTTGCGGGCCGCGGCGCCGCGGCCCGTATCGGTCGGCCTGGTGGCCAACCTGAGCCAGTGCGAACCGGCGACCGACTCGCCCGAGGACGTCGCCGCGGCTTGGCGGGCCGACGGGCACACCAATCGGTGGTGGCTGGATCCCTTGTACGGCAAGGGTTTCCCGTCCGACATGCGGTCGCTCTACGGGATCGAGCTACCTGAACAGCCCGGCGACGCCGAGGTGATCGCGACGCCGACCGACTTCCTCGGGGTGAACTACTACTTCCGGCAGAAGATCGCCGCCGACCCCACCGTGGCGACGTTGGGCTACCGCCAGGTGCCGGTGCCCGGCGCCCCGACGACGGCGCTCGGCTGGGAGGTGTACGCGCAGGGGCTGGAGGACCTGCTCATGCGGGTGGCCAAGGACTACGAGGTGCCCGCCGTGTACGTCACCGAGAGTGGATCGGCCTGGGCCGACCACCCCGACGAGAACGGCTTCGTGGACGACCCGGAACGCACCGCCTACCTGATGGATCACATCGCCGCGGTCGCCCGGGCCTACACCCAGGGCGCCCCCGTGCGCGGGTACTTCGCCTGGTCGCTACTGGACAACTTCGAGTGGGACTACGGGCTGGCGCCGCGGTTCGGGCTGGCCTACGTCGACTACGAGACCCAGCGCCGCACCCTCAAGGCCAGCGGACACGCCTACGCCCGGCTCATCGCCGGCGCCTAGCCGCGATTGTGGTTCGTTCGCTCCTCATAGCGGGGTGAACGAACCACGATCTCGAGAAGTCGGGGGTCGGGCGTAACGTTCGGCCCGTGCCCGATTCGACAGCGCCGCACCTGGTCGATGTGGCGATCGAGGACCTCGTCGCGAGCCTGGCCGCCGCGATCGACGAGGCCGCACCGCTCGTCGCGGAGGCGTCGGTGGCCAACTTCGTGTGCATGGTCGACGACACCCTGGGTGAGGACGAGGACGACGACGGCCCGTCGGAGATGCAGCGGCAGTTCTGGTCCGACGTCGCGGCCGATCTCGCGACGCGCGAGGACGAGCCGTCCTGGATATTGCTCACCGGACTGCGTCGCCTCGTCGAGGACGTCTACTGCGCGCCGCTGGACGAGGCGCACCTGACCCGCGGCGACGACACCCCCGGCCCGGGCTGGCTCGATCAGCTCGCCACCGCCGAGCTGCGGCGCGCCGTCGTCGTCGAGGACCTCGCCGGCGACGGGGTCGGCGTGACCCTCGGATACGACGTTGCCGGGGCCGAGCACACGCTGCTCGTGTACATCGACAACAACCTCGGCGGCATCGCCAAGGACATCGGCATCGGACCGCCGGCCGACGAGGTGCTGGCCCGTGGCTTGAGCGACGACGCGCTCGTCGCCCGCGACGTCGAGCCCGGCGTGGCGCTGGGGCTCGTGCTCGCCGGCCTCGGTCAGACCATGCACACCATCGACGCACCGACCTCGAACGACTACGACCACTTCCACAGCCTGCTGGTCCTGCGCATCACCCGCGAGACCACGCGCATCGAGGTGCCGCGGCCACCGTCGGAGCTGACCGCGTTCGAGCGCGAGGCCGTCATGCACGAGTTCATGTCGGGCGGCTACGGGGGCCGGGCTGCCGCCGAGCCCGACGTGGTGCACGACATCGCCCGCAAGTGGCTCGATCACGCCCTCGACTACACGGTCGGCGGACCGCTGCGCGTCAGCGCCGTGCTCGTCGAGTTGTTCCTCGCCGACTGGCTGCCGCGCAACGTGGCCGGCGCCGACCGCGAGTACCTGGCCGCGGTGCCCAGCGTGCTCAAGTGCTGGCTGCGGTTCGCGGCGTCGCAAACGCCGGTGCCGAGCGACCTGGTCACCAACGCCCTCGCGGCCGTCGAGCAGTTCACGCCGGTGATGCGGCGGCGGGTCGAGGATCCGTCCGCGTGGGAGGACACCTATCCCGCGCTGGGTGAGCCGGAGGACGATCCGCTGGAGGCGAGCTGGCTGAGCCTGCCGGAGCTGGGCGTCGCGCCGCGTCCGGACTGCACCGGCCTGCCGCCGCACACGGCGACCCAGCTCGAGCACATCGCCCGCTACGCCTGGGTGCTGGCCGGCGAGACACTGGGCACCGACTACGCCACCCCGGCCTTCGAGGTCGCCGAACGGATCGCCCGCCAGGCTCCGGAGACATTCGACGAGGCTCAGCTCACGACCTGGCCCGCGGCGATCACCTGGCTGCTGGCCGAGGACGACGACATCGTCGGGCGGGGGAAGTTCCTCAGTGCGACGCAGCTGTCCGGCGAGCTGAACGTGGGCGCGCCGACCCTGCGGGCGAAGGCCCGGCGCATCCGCGCGGTAATCGGCGACCTCGACTGGTCACCGGGCTGGCGCGACTTCTAGGCCAGCGACCTCCTAGATCGGGCGCAGTAGGTCGTCGGCGTCGGTGATCGTGTACGCGTAGCCCTGCTCGGCGAGGAACCGCTGGCGGTGCGCGGCGTACTCGGCGTCCAGGGTGTCGCGCGCGACCACCGTGTAGAAGTGGGCCTGCCGCTTGTCGTGCTTGGGGCGCAGCACGCGTCCCAGCCGCTGGGCCTCCTCCTGCCGGGAGCCGAACGTGCCCGAGATCTGGACCGCGACGGCCGCCTCGGGCAGGTCGATCGAGAAGTTGGCCACCTTCGAAACGACCAGCACGCGTTGCTCGCCGCGGCGGAACTCGTCGTAAAGGCGCTCGCGCTCCTTGTTGGTGGTCGAGCCCTGGATGATCGGCGCGCCATCGAGCTCGGCCGAGACATCGTCGAGCTGGTCGAGGTAGGCACCGATGACGAGCACCTGATCGTCGGGGTGCTGGTCGACGATCGTCTTGATCACCGGCAGCTTGGTGCGGGCCGTCGCCGAGATGCGGTACCGGTCCTCGGGCTCGGCGGTGGCGTAGGCCATCCGCTCGGCGTCGGTGAGTGTCACCCGCACCTCGGTGCAGTCGGCCGGGGCGATCCAGCCCTGGTTCTCGATGTCCTTCCACGGGGCGTCGTAGCGCTTCGGGCCGATCAGGCTGAACACGTCGCCCTCGCGGCCGTCCTCGCGGATCAGCGTCGCGGTCAGACCGAGGCGCCGGCGCGACTGCAGGTCGGCGGTCAGCCGGAAGATCGGTGCCGGCAGCAGGTGCACCTCGTCATAGACGATCAGCCCCCAGTCGCGGGAGTCGAACAGCTCCAGGTGGCGGTACTCACCCTTCCGGCGCGTGGTCATGATCTGGTACGTGGCGATCGTGACCGGGCGGATCTCCTTGCGCTCGCCGCTGTACTCGCCGATCTCCTCCTCGGTGAGCGACGTGCGGGCGATCAGCTCACGCTTCCATTGCCGGCCGGCGACCGTGTTCGTCACCAGGATCAACGTCGTGGCGCCCGCTTCGGCCATGGCGGCCGCGCCGACCAGCGTCTTGCCGGCCCCGCACGGCAGCACGACCACGCCGGAGCCGCCGTGCCAGAACGACTCGACGGCCTGGCGCTGGTAGTCGCGCAGCTCCCAGCCGTCCTGGTTCAGCTCGATGGCGTGCGCCTCGCCGTCGACGTACCCGGCGAGATCCTCGGCCGGCCAGCCCACCTTCAGCAGCGCCTGCTTGAGGCGCCCCCGCTCGGACGGGTGCACGAGCACGGTGTCGTCGTCGACGCGGGTGCCCAGCATCGGCGCGATCTTCTTCTGCCGCAGCACCTCTTCCAGCACCGCCCGGTCGAGGCTGATCAGCACTAGCCCGTGCACCGGATGCTTGGCGAGCTGCAAACGGCCGTAGCGGTCCATCGTGTCGGCGACGTCGACCAGCAGCGCGTGCGGCACGGCGTAGCGGCTGTAGCGGACCAGGGCGTCGACGACCTGCTCGGCGTCGTGCCCCGCGGCACGGGCGTTCCACAGCCCGAGCGGGGTCAGCCGGTAGGTGTGGACGTGCTCGGGGGAGCGCTCCAGCTCGGCGAACGGTGCGATCGCCGCCCGGGCCTCGGAGGCCATCGGATGGTCGACCTCGAGCAGCAGCGTCTTGTCGGACTGAACGATCAGGGGGCCGTCGGTCACATCGCTCCTAGGGGTATCTGAACCATTCTCCCAACCAGGACGACAACGCGCCTGTTCCGGCCGGCTCAGTATCCGACCACGCGGTGCATTCGCACGAATGTCGGCGTGAATCCGAGCTTGGGCCAGGTACGGGATGACAGCAGGTTGGTCACCCGCCAGTCGGTGACCACCGACGCGTGACCCTGTTCCGCGGCCCAGGCGATGACGGCCTCGCCCAGCCGCCGGCCCAGGCCGTTACCGCGGGCCGGCGGGACAACGGCGGCGAAGCCGAGGAATCCGGCATTGTCCGGACGAGCCAGCCCGGTGTGCGCGCTCGATTTCTCTATCGTCGTGCCGACCGAACTGCCGACGACGTTGCCGTCGAGCTCGGCGACGAACGTGGCGTAGGCCGGATCGTCGAAGTCTGCCTCCCATTCGGCCACCGCCTCATCGAGGGTCGGGGCTTCCGCCGGCGAGAAGACCGGCGACTCGCCCTGGTGCGCAGGCAGAACGCGGTCCAGCGCGGCGAGCTGCGGGATGTCGGAGCGACGAGCCGGGCGGATCACGTGATCGTCGTCGATCGGACGGTCCGGCGGCGCGGTCGCCCGGATCGCATGCAGGTGCTGTTGCCCGAAGGCGAGCCGGCTCCAAGCATCCACGAGCGCGCTGTCATACGCCGGGACGAGGGCGTAGTGCGCGGTGGCACCCTCGGCCACCCACCGCTGCGCGGCCGCCGCGTAGAGATCGCGGGCGACCTCGGCCTCGCTCACGGCGAGCCCGGCGGCCTCGACCCACACATTGGGACCCCACACCGCGCTGGGCTTGGCCGCGCCGAGCAGGTACCCGATCAGGGAACCGTCGCGGTAGGCGACCGTCCCGCTCGCGCCGGCCGTGGCGAGAACGGCCTCGAGCTGCGCCCGGGCGGCCCCGACGTCCTCGTAGCGCCCACTCAACAGCGGCTGCGCGCGCCGGTGGGCGGCCTGGCGGTCCGCGAGCAATCCAGCGGCATCGTCCAGGTCGGCGCCGCTGAACGGACGTACCTCCACGGCCCTGACGCTAGCGAGGAGGCGGGCTACGGGCGCAGCAGGGTGAGCAACCGGGCGACCTCGTCGGCGACGGCCGTTCGGGCGGCGCCGAGGTACTTGCGCGGATCGACTGCCTCGTTCGCCCGGACGGCGGCGCTGAACACCTTGTTCAGCTGGGTGCCGATGTTGACCTTGACGATGCCCCGTTCCACCGCCTGGCGCAGGCCGTCGTCCGGGACGCCGGAGGACCCGTGGAGCACGAGCGGCACCGGCAGGGCGGCGCGCAGCGCGGCGATCAGGTCGAAGTCGAGGGCAGCGTCGCGGGTCAGCATCGCGTGGCTGCTGCCCACGGCAACCGCCAAAGCGTCGACGCCGGTGGCCCGGACGTAGGCCAGCGCCTCGGACGGATCCGTACGGGCGCCCGGCGCGTGGACGCCGTCCTTGCCGCCGACCTCGCCCAGCTCGGCCTCGACCCAGACGCCCGCCTCGTGGCAGTGCGCAACGACGGCCGCCGTGGCCGCGACGTTGGCCTCGTACCCCAGCGCCGAGGCGTCGAACATGACCGAGCCGAGCCCCAGCGACACGGCCTCGCGCACCAGGTCGGGCTCGGTCGCGTGATCGAGGTGGACAGCAGCCGGCACGGACGCGGCCCGGGCTACCGCCAGCGTGGCGGCGGCGATCGGGGCCAGCGCGCCGTGGTAGCGCACGGCGTTCTGGCTGATCTGCAAGATGGCGGCGCGTCCGGCCGTTTCGGCGCCGTGCACGATCGCCTCGGCGTGCTCGAGCGTGATGACGTTGAACGCGCCGACCCCGGCGCCGGCTTGCGCGGCGTCGGCGACGATCTCGCCGGTGGACGTCAGACTCATGACCCGGCCAGTCGCCAGGCCAGCAGGGCGGCGCCGAGGGCTCCGGCCTGATCGCCCAGCTCGGCGAGCACCAGGCGGGGACGCCGCTGGAAGGTCAGCCGCGCGTCGAGCTCGCGGGCCAGGGGGGACAGCAGGATGTCGCCCGCCTCGGCCAGCCCGCCGCCGATGACCACGAGCTCGGGGGCCAGCAGGGTCGCGTACGCGGCGAGCCCGGTGGCCAGGGCGTCCACGGCGAGCTGCCACACCGCGAGCGCGTCCGGATCGTCGGCATCGAGAAGGTCGCGCAGGGCGTGCGCCTCGACCGGGCGCCCGGTGCGCCGCTCGTAGCCGGCCGCGATCGCCGACGCCGACGCCAGCGTTTCCAGGCAACCCCGCGCGCCGCAGCCGCACGGCGGACCGTCCCGGTCGATCATCATGTGCCCGATCTCGCCGGCATATCCGTGGCCGGAGTAGGGGCGCCCGTCGAGCACGACGGCGCCGGCGATGCCCGTGCCGATCGGTAGGAACAGGTAGTCGCGCACCCCCCGGGCGGCGCCCAGTTCGCCCTCGGCGAGACCGCCGGCGCGGACGTCGTGGTCGAACGCGACGGGGACGTCCACCCGCTTCTCGATGAGCCCGCGCAGGGGGACCTGCCGAAAGCCGAGATTGGCCGAGAACACGGCGACGCCGCGCTCCTCGTCGACGATGCCGGGCACGACCACCCCGGCGCCGCGCACGGTGCGGCCGAGCTGAGTGGCGGCCGCGTGCTGGTCGGCGACGGCGGCGACGATGCGTTCAGCCACGGCGTCCGGCCCGTCGGCGCGTCCGGTCGGGATGCGTCGGGACGTGATCACCTGGCGCTGCTCGTCGACCAGCGCGGCCTTCATCGACGTGCCCCCGACGTCCAGCGCTATGACGCAATCCACGGGCAAGACCCTATGCGGGGTCGAGGATCACCGAACGGGTGAGGTTGCGCGGGTTGTCGGGGTCCAGGCCGCGAGCGTGCCCGATCGCGACGGCGACCCGCTGGGCGCGGATCAGCTCGGCGACCGGGTCGAGTGTCGAGCCCACCCAGGTGGCGCCGGTGGCGGCGACCTCGTCGCGCAGCCCGTCGGGGGCCTGGCCCAGCATCCAGACCAGGCTGTGGTCATCGCCGATGCTGATCGGCCCGTGCCGGTACTCCATGGCGGGGTAGGACTCCGACCACGACAGCGACGCCTCGCGCATCTTCAACGCCGCCTCGTTGGCCAGGCCCACCGTCCAGCCCCGGCCGAGGAAGGTGAACTGGCTGCGCTGCAAGGCGCCCTCGGGCAGCTCACCGGCGACGGCGGTTCGCGCGTCGGCGATGGCCCGGGTCAGGTCCTCGCCGAGGTGGGCCCGCAGCAGGGTGAGCGTCGTCGTCGCGAACCGCGTCTGCACCACCGAGCGCTCGTCGGCGAACGGCAGCGCGATGACGTGCGTCGCCACCTCGGCCACCCGGGTGCTGGCATCAGCCGTGATGGCCACGCTGGGACCGTCCACGCGCTCGAGGAGGTCCAGCACCTCGGTGGTCGTACCGGATCGGGTGATGGCGACGATGCGGTCGTAGGCCCGGCCGGTCGGTGCCTCGGAGGCCGCGAACGCGTCGGTCTCGCCGAGGCCGGCCGACTCGCGCAGCGCCGCGTAGCTCTGGGCCACGAACCACGAGGTACCGCAGCCGACCACGGCCACCCGCTCGCCGGCGCCGGGCAGCAACGGCGATGCGGCGTGCTCGAGCACTGCCTCCCAGCACTCGGGCTGGGTGGCGATCTCGTCCTCGACGAAGGTCATCTGCATACTCCGCGGTCGCGCGTTATTGCTCATTGCCTGGCCAGATCGTGCATCTTCGAGCGGATGCATCGCAAGCGTACAGTCTTCCTGCTTGGTTTTGCAGGAAACGGCCCAGTTGGACCGGACGAGATGAGCGAGGTGCCGGTGACGGTGAGCGCTCGCGCGAAGAGCAGGGTGATCACGTGAGCAAGCACGAGCGGCTCGGCTCCATTCTGGAACTGCTCAACCGCGACGGCACCCTCGATGTCGACGACGCCGCGAGCGAGCTGCGCGTCTCGGCGGCGACGATTCGCCGCGATCTCGACATCCTGGCCCAGCAGCAGCTGCTCACCCGCACCCACGGCGGCGCCGTCTCGAACAACGCCGCCTACGACCTGCCCCTGCGCTACAAGACGGCGCGCTACGCGTCGGAGAAGCAGCGCATCGGCAAGGCGGTCGCCGAGATGATCGATGCCGGAACCATCGTCGGCCTCAACGGCGGCACCACCACGACTGAGGTGGCCCGGGCCCTCGCCCTGCGGGGCGACCTGCAGGGCTCCTACAACCCGGCCATCACGGTGGTCACCAACTCGCTGAACATCGCCACCGAGCTCGCGGTGCGGGCGCACCTCAAGATCGTGGTCACCGGCGGGGTGGCCCGGCCGCAGTCCTACGAGCTGATCGGCCCGCTGGCCTCCGGCATCCTCGACCAGCTGTCCCTGGACATTGCCGTGCTCGGGGTGGACGCCATCGACCTCGACGGCGGCGCGATGACCCACCAGGAGAGCGAGGCGGCGATCAACCGGCTCATGGCCGGGCGCGCCCGGAAGGTCATCGTGGTGGCCGACAGCTCCAAGCTCGGCCACCG
>Ga0137412_10001583_pt1 | contig 17770 bp, 16 predicted proteins | sample CZODoug2_1_16fun_FD_122160 | JGI IMG/M metagenome (GOLD analysis project Ga0137412, IMG submission 122160) | Vadose zone soil fungal communities from Angelo Coast Range Reserve, California, USA - CZODoug2_1_16fungal (Hybrid Assembly) | ecosystem: Environmental > Terrestrial > Soil > Vadose zone...
TGTAGCGTGTAACACGGTCCAGCGAAGACATACAGTGTATCGTCTAACACGAGCCCGCTGGCTTGAGCGGGCCCCCCCTATATAGACAGAGATACACTGTATCGACTCAGACCAGCCCAGCGGGCCCGCTGGAGCCTGGTACACACCCAGTGGGCAACCAATCTACCAGACTGAATGACTGCGGCCAGCAGCTGTCACCGGGGCCGTGATAGCGGCGAGAACTGCGGCTAAAACTGGTGACACTGCTCATGAATGCGGCCACGCGTTGTGAGCACGGCCATGGTTGCTGCTCCGGGTGGAGACCGGAACCCTGAATGTGACAACCCATAGGTAGCGAGGCCATGGCTGTGCGGAGGAGTTGGAACCGCGGCCCCGACCTCTCGATGCCCAAGCCGTTATACAAGCCAAGATCCCAGTCACTATCCAGGTCGGCACCGTGACTGGCAGTCAATGTCATCGTTTCTACGCCTATCTTGAGTCGACACCAGTCGCGGTCATCGTGGTACTTGTGCCGAGCAGGCCCATGACCGCGGCCATGATGCTGCCACAGGTCTGGAATGAGGACAAAAATATGGCCAGGGTGGTTTTAAGTGCGGCCACTGCTGGGGGGGGAGACGCGCAAGGTGCTTTATTTTACAACCAGACCAGCATAAAGCAGGTGAGGAAGTCGAGGATTGAGCGGTCGGATGGGGCCGCTGCCGGACTCATGACAGTGTTTTCTTATAATGAACACTCAGAAGGAGTGATATGGGTGAGGAATATATATAACTGTAGTATTACAAATGAACTATTGAACTATGAACAGAGGCGCGGCCAGGAAAGACAATGGGCGGCCCTGCAGAATCTGCCTTCTTGCAACAATGTGTGTCTGCGTGAGATATATGGATGAATGCATTGACAATAAAATGAACCACATACCTGATCAATTTATCGATATATCTTAAAGGCCCCCTACATATGGGTCAGCGACCGACCTCATCATCTGACAAGGATTCAGCCTCGGCCGGTACCAACAAATCCAGCGGAAGATGTGCAAAATCTCTGGCAGTGAAACGACCAGGAATTTGAGGAACTGAGGGCTCTACCGGATCACCGGAAGCGGAATCGGAGGATTCAGATGTTTGCTCATCATCCGACTCGAATAAAAGAGCGGCCGCGGCCGCTGCAGTACTGGAACGAAATAAAGGTGGTGCTGACTGTGACTGTGAGCCGTCGCTCATGAGAGCGGCTACGGCCAAAGCAGCAGCAGAGTAAGAGGGGGCCTGAGAGGAAATTGAGAGATCCACCGGCGAGTCCGACGGTGAATCATCGTCGGGAGTTGCCAGCAGAGCGGCCACGGCTGAGGCTGCATTGGAACGATGGACAGGCTCGGGTAAGGGTGACTGTGAGCCGTCAATAAGGAGAGCGGACACCGCTGAGGCCGCGGTAGAGCAAGAGGGACCCTGGAAAGGGATTGACAAATCCACCGAGGAGTCCGACTGTGAATCGTCATTTGAAGTATTGAAAAGAGCCGCGGCGGCCGCGGCCGCGTTGGAAGGACCTGCAGGTTCCGGTGATGGTGAGGGTGAGGGGTCAATCATGAGAGCGGGCACTGCCAGGGCAGCCGTAGAACCAGAGGGAGGCTGGCAGGAAATTGAAACATGCACCGAGGATTCGGACTGTGAAGCGTCATCAGATTGAAGTAGAAGGGCGGCCGCAGCTGCGGTAGAATTGGAACCACGTAAAGGTTGGGTTGGCGGTAGCTGTGAGCCACTGAGAATAGGAGCAGCTACGGCAACAACAGAACCGTTGTCAGAGGATGTGGACTGGAGATCGTCATCGGAATTGGCCAGGAAAGCGGCTGCGGCCACACCGGCATTAGAATGAAAGAGTGGCGGGGATGACATTGATCTTGGGGGGTCTGCCAGAAAAGCAGCAGCGGCCACGGCAGCAACAGAACCGTAGGGAAAGTGGGTGGGCATAGCGGGCTCTATGGACTTGCCCGAACCGGAGTCAGAGCGTTGGGGTGCGGGGGATTGGGAGCTGGCCGCCAATAGAACGGCGGCGGGTAACGCCGTCCTATTAGGCTGAACGTCACTTGGCAGCTGTCTCGTCTCCAGATCCTCGCTGTCAGATGAGATGACCAAATACTCCCTTGACTGTCTGGCCACATTGGTCGACTCAACAAGGACCTGTGTAAATACAGAGCAATTAGCAGGGACTGTCAGGAGCACTGCACTAATATCTACCTCCATCTCCACATCTGATCCACTGTCCGCCTGTGACCCAGTGGCCAAGGCCTCGACAGCTCTGGCCGCGGCAGTTGTCGCCGGCCTGATATCAGGACCTGTGTCCGAGGACTGGCCGATGGCCGCTTTCAGCTGCTCGATGACGGGATCCGGAGACCAGGATCGGAGTGGAGGTTCTGTGAAGTGAAGTGGCCAGAGATGCTCGGGCAACAAGGGAATGTCGGGGCCCGCATACATCGTGCAGAGTCCATCGTCCTGCCACTCAGTTGTGACCGAACCAGGTGCAAGACGGCCATCTCGGAGTGACTGCATATATCCAGAATGCATGTCAGGCTTTGGGAGCATGTTGGCAAGCCGGAGCACATCGCTTGGGATAAGATCCACTCCCCACGTCCATTTAACATCTGGCCGAGTTGCCAAGCGCTGTAGTTCCTCGTTGGCCTCGTCCTGAACTCGGGCAACCACTCTGCTCATCGACGGCCTATTCTTACCTTTGGCAGTCGACCGTTGCCGGAGGAGTGAGAAGGATGATTCGCCCGCCTCCTCGGCAGCGGCCTGACGTTCGAGAGTCACTGTATTCTCTTTTAAAATTGCGGCCTGATGGAGCTCGAAGAATCCTGCGGCCCGACGGGTAGTCTGCTCTACCCGAGTATCCTGTGCTACCTTTAACCCATTCAGGTGGTGACGGTAGTCCTGGACACTGTCCATAACCCTCACGCTCACGGCCCGGTACAGTCGGCATTGTCCACACTCAATCGTCAATCCCTCGGGCATCAAGGCAAGGTCCCGCTGCCACTCGTCTGTTCTCGTGCTACGCTCGGCCGGCCATGTCATTTTACCCGAGACTCTCTGGTGATATACAAGGCACTGTAAAAGGGTCGTCGTGGATAGAATGTCACACTGATCCGGGGCCGATTGGCCGGTCCACCAATCCAGGAGGTAGCTGTTGACAGGCGCGGTTGGATCATCTGGATCAACGCCAGCATCAAGACCAAGGAGGAAATCTCGGCTGAATGTCCAGGTATCGGCAGGGGGACCCACTTTGTAAAGGTCACATGCCAAGGCACGAATGAGAATCGGAATGTTGATCGATTGGCCGATGGCCGCGGCCATTCCAACATAAGCCAGTGCAAATTCCTACCAATCAATGTGAGCCAGGTCAAAGAAGGAAAGATCATCCAAACCAGTTCCATGAACAAGGCATCCTGCATCCAGTCCACTCTATCATCTTCTTCCTGTACCAAAACAGCTAGGGCGGTGCGAAACCGAGAGCTACAATACGACAGGACGTCGTTGACATGCTGAGGATGTTGTTTGAGAGCTTTAGCATCTGCTGCCCATGCATTGAAAAGTCCGATTGATTTTAGTGGCATGAAGGCAAGATAATCGATCAGGCACAGCCACAGTGCGATGTGACAGATCAACTTGAGGACATGTGACCGGCGATGCACATGACCTTTCAAGTTCTCCCAAGGATGTCAAGCCATCATTGGGCCGCAAGCAACCAGCCAATTTGGCGGAGAGACAATGGAATTAGGTGGTAACAACTGATACATAATTACAATTGACAGCGGCAAATTTCTTTTCGGCGACCGCGGCCATATCTCGCCACATTTGAGTCTTCCGAGCGGCATAGGCCGCGGCCCCTGATTTCTGGCTATGACCGGCCACACGTCCTCTTTCTTCCCACACTTCTGACTGATGCATATAATATCTGATGGTCCATTGCATTTCGTACCCAACCAGTGTGAACTCCTCCTTCCATCGATCTCTCTGTGCACGTGCCTGAAGCCAGTGCACACGATTAACTATTTTTTTCAGGAACACTGTGAAAACTCGTAAAGGATTAGACTCACATTCCTGTAGCGCGGCCTCCGAATTTGAGGTCCCTACCCCACCTGTCTGCCAAATCCAGGACAGCTGGAGACGCGTGGACCCTGGTTCATTTGGATCTAAGATGGCCGTACTACATTTCACGTGTTCGGGCAGTAGGAGTGGATACTCTGTGAGTGTAGCGGCATCGGCCGCTAAACGGACCATTGCTGCCCGACAGAATCCATAAACTCGGCCAAGGTAAGCAATTCGATGATTCAGTGTTGCAATTATGGCCCGCGCCCGAGTTCTGACACCTTTTTTCGGCGCGACGCGAATTACATGGGAATATTGGAATGATTTGTCTGCAATGACATCTCGCAAAGTCTGCAAGGTCCTGCAAGCCTGTTTGAGCCTAAGTTCAAGTTCAATCGGCCTAAATGGGTTATTGTCTGATAACCAGTTGGATGGAAGTGACACAGGTGTCCGCTCCGGCGCGACCACGGGAGGGTGAGTGGCCGCGGCCGCTGTGGACTGTCCGGCCACGGTCAAACCAGTTGGAATTGTAGGGTTTACGATGTTTTCGTCGTTGTCTATGCTATCAAATAATTCAGCATCATCGGACATGTCGGTTGAATCGGATTCAAATGCTTCCTGGACTGCCTGACGGCGAACACCATCAAGGACAGCGAGTTGCTGCACCAGATCATGACGTAGGTTTTCTATTTGGGTTTGGTCCTCCTCCCGCGGGTGTGTGGATAGCCGACGGACACGGTCCTGGATCTGAATCCTGACTGAATGAGTGAAGGAAATCAAACCGGGTAAAGATAGAATATACTGTTTTTCCTGTATTTCAATGGATAATTGTATCCAATGGCCAATGGTGTCGTCGACTAGGGCTTCGGCCGCGCTGGCCGCGGTCGGCTCGGTCGTTGGGCGGACCGCGCCCAGGATGTCCATCACACTCCTGTCACGCATTCTCTCCTTCTCGGCATGCTCAATCTGCCCTTGCCATGTGGTGAGGTCACCTGGAGAAATTCCGAGGACAAGGTTTGAGTAATATTGATTAGCGGTCTGAGTCATCTCAGCCGCGGTGAGATATGCGTCCGTGAGGAATTCGGCTACGTATCAATGAGTCCTCGTGCTCTTCGGCCCCAACTAAAGTCTACTTACCCATGCCTAACATTTTTTTGTGGTTGGAGTCGGTCATGTGCTCGTCCAGCAACTCGGCCCGATGGGCTAACGATGCTGTACGCATGGCCGGGGTCACCGCATTAAGGGTGGACCACAGACTTTCCAGTATTTCCCCGACGATCTTAGCGGCCCCCGGGATAAATGAAGGAGCGTATCGCCAGAAGCAAATATCCTTGTGGCCATGGACATGAAACAATCCAATGGCACTATCAAGTGTCAATCCCTCGGGTAGCAACTCACCGATTCGCTCCCAGAGATGAATGATCCACTGACAGACAATGTCGTAGACAACGAGAATGCCCTGTCGGACGTCTACATTGGTTGTCTGTAGAACCTGAATTAGACCATAGTCTACATTTTTTTGCTGTTCCCCCAGAACTAAATCGGCCACACTATTTGGAGCAAAGCATCCGTGACGGGCGCATGCAAAAGCAACGATGCCTGTTACATCACAGGCCTTCGACAGTAACATTCCCATTTCAATTGCCCGAAAATGATTTTCACATGGTGCTTTCTGTGAAGGGACAGCAATAAGCCCGCGGCCGCGGCCGGTCAAGTAGTGATCATACCGTACGCCTCTCTACAGCGGACCGTAAGAAGTCCTGGTAATGTTTACGGTTGGGGATCATACCACCTCCCTCGGATAACCAGATGTCACCATCCACATTCTGTTGTCGGACATGGTCGGCCTTGAAGTTGCCGTCGGCCACAAAGGAACGTCGATACACCCATCTGTACTGTACATCAGTACGCCTCCTGTCTTTCAGAAGTAACGGACCGTTGTGGATCCTGATCCCAAGTCTTGGACAGGTTGAGACCTGGTTGTGGACAAGCGGGGCAGAAGATGGCTAGTTCACCCGGTGCCGCTTCGGTCGTGTCTGTCGTCTTGTGGCCAAAGCCGGCCCACTTCAGCTTTTTGAGCCATCTCCATATACGAGACATTCTCCTCAATTCATGGTAGAGATTCGGCACAGTGTCCGGAAACATGGCCGAGGTGTGCCGCTTAATTTTTTGGAAATATTGATAGGCTGATGCCTTGCATTCCAAACTTGTGATGCGGTAATCATCAAGTACGGCATGAGTAAAAAGAGTTTGATACCGAGTGAAACTGGTGGGGATCAAACTTTGTGCCATAATGTCGCAGTGTGTCGCTTCTCGACCCTGGCAATTACAGTATACGAGAGCGAGATGATGGATTCCATTTGTGTGCACCACACGGACATAGGGATTATTAAAAGAATCGCCGGCTGGAATGTCTCCTCGCCCGGCTGACTGGCTGGCGTCCTGACCTGGGGGCCGCGATGGTGATTGTGGCCGAGACTGCGGGGCTTCGAATCCTCGATCGGGCATGTAATTCCGGGGGAGGGGCAAGGCATCTAAATGATCTTCAACTATCTCCTCATCGTCCTCATCCATCTCCGGCCCGTCAAGATCAGCATAGACCGCATTAAGTCGTCTGTCAAACCGGACATCCCCTGCCATATCTTGGTCGAGGCTCTGGTCCTGGACTGAGAAATCTGGAGCCGATAGACAGGGATCGTTGGCCGCGGCCGCGGCATATCCTCCTTGATCTGTCCTGTCCTGCCCCGCCCGCTCTTGTTCCACATCATCTCGTGCACATTGAAAACGTTCCAAATGTTTCCTTTGAAATGTGAGGGTCTCACAATGCGCTTTTCCTATGGGATGCGAGTGATGCTTGATCAGGAGATAGACGCCAGTCTCCCATAGCGCGGCCGGTCTAAAGAATGTCCCCGTCCACACCTCAATTCTGTGTAACGGACATGCCATGTGACTGTTCCGCATACAACGACGACAGATGAGTTCGGCCGCTGTGCAATCCTTGCACCGCCACTTTGCAATATTCCGGCTGGAACACCGAGCACACGTCGCATCCTCGACACTCTCCCGGGACAAAAGGGCCCTCATCATTGGATGTACACGTTTAACAAATTCCAGTAGATAATAGTTTTGTGTCTTTGTATTGTCAGGTATTTTGCTAATCAATGATCACAAGACAGATGTTACCTTGCTAGGCCGTGCACCACCAGGCTCATCCTCCATCGGCAATGGATCTTCCATGTGAAATGGATCTTGCATCTGAAACAGATCCGGCAATTGGTCAGGGAGGGAGGGCTGTCTGGCATCAGGCGTCGATGTTGGTTCCATAGGTTCTGGTTGATCTACCCACACTGGCACGGCAGATATTTCCTCAACTGGGCCGCTTTCAGTCTCAACCATTACTGATCTAATCGCTATGCCATCTGCGGCATCTGAGTCGTCCTCATGCAATGGACGGCCTCGTTTGGTTCGTCTCCTTTTCCTGGGCCTCAGGGAAGCATGAAAATCCATGGTTGCAGGGTAAGTAATCTGTTTGTTTGTGTGTCCGGACTTTCTGATGTGTCTCAACATGAGTCTGACATGAGGCTAAAACATGTGGTGATTTGTCACTGACATATCCTGCACGGAACCATCCTGATCTTCCCACTGAATGGCTTCAGTGTTACCTTCATTACCCAGCCAAAATTCTATTCTACAAACTATACAGGAGAAGGCTAGGAAGACAAGGAAAGAGTGCCAGTACACCGAAGAAGAACGGACTGTCATTGGCAAGTATAAGAGCGAATACAGGAAGCTAACGACAAGGGACGGGAGGGCCGACCTGTTTAAGACAAAGATACTTGTTGATATCTTCAACTATTGGGATAATCGACAAGAGGACCTCCAAGAAGAGGCCGCAAACACTCGGATCAAAGTACAGATTGAATAGTATATAAGGACCACATACTAAACAGCTTATTGACCAGGATCTGGCACTGTGGGTGAGGAATAATTGGCGGGCCGAGAAGATTGTTCGAGGTGTCGAGAGCGGGCGCAAGAAGTCGGGCGTGGATACGGTCTGGGACACAATGAAAGTCCGGGTAGAGGCCGAGCTGCGGGCAATGTGGGACGCACACTGTGTAGAGGCCGAGGAACTAGAGCTAACATTTTCGGCCTTCGCATTCCAACAAAGGACGGCCGCGGCCAAAAAGGTTCTGAATGAACTCGGAGACGAAGACAGAGTTGCTATCGAGAGTCGGTTAACGGCCAAAAAGCCGGAGTTGACTGCTCAAATTAAACAACAGTGAGTGCAATATGATGCCAAGCTCCGGCCGCGGCCAGTTAATATGTTGTGGCCAGGCGCGCTGCACTTTGCGCACGAAAGACTGTGGCCAAGACCGCAAGGGAACACTGGGATAAAATGGGTGTGGTAACATTTACATTGTGGGGATACGTGCTGGAATCAGGCAAAATAGTAGTTGACATGTGAGTGCAGCCAGGCAAGTACCATGACCGGTCACTGATTTGGCCATGTGTCAACGGTAGGAATGACACGACTGGGTGTTTGTCCGACGGCCGTGAACGTCGATTCATGGATAAATTCCCTGCCGAGGCCCTCAGGATCCAGAGAGAAATAATTGCTTACATGAAACAGGTTGTACGGCCGGCGGCCAATGAAACTGTCATTCAGCCGAGCCAAACCAAAGATCTACGGGCAGATCTAGACATCAAGATCGTTGATGACGTTCCTTGTATGCCTCAGGTCATTCATAATATTCCGCAAAGTAAGGACGACTTGGAGGGTCTCCTCAGGCGATACCTCAATGCACATTATAGTGAGTACTGATCGGCCGAGGCCGGCAGCGGGTGCTGACAGTCACTCAAGAACTAGCCTCGGGACATCGAAAATCACGCGTTCCTTTCACTGGCGTCACAACGAATCCGCTTGAATTTATTGAGGAAAAATATATTCCGGCCGGAGTAGTGCTTAAAGACCCCAGAAACATGACAAAAGCTCACATTGCTGACTTTTGTGACCATATCAGGGAACGACAAGATGTCTACGGGATGAAGCAGGCCTTTATGTTTCGACAATATGATGATGGCCAGGGGATGAGAAATGCCGAGTATGGTCGACGGGCCGATCAGGAAAAAGCGGCCGAACGGGCAGCCAAACAAAGGGAGAGGAGAGCGGCCCAAACGAAACAGAAGCAAAATCAGAAGGGAAAAGGACGAGCAATTCCCGCGGCCGTGGCCGGCATCATGTTACTGTCAAGTCAAACACAGGGCCAAGCACAGGCCGAAACCAGTTCCCTTGCCAACATTGATCCCTCTCTTAGACCCAGCCGATCTGACAGATTGATAGTGCCCAGCCATGGCCTTCCCTCACCTCGAAGCACCCCAGCTGAGGGCGAACCGGATCTGGTGGTTGGTTTTCCGGAAATGCAAATTTTAAATGGGCATGGTTATGCATCGATCCAACCAATCAATGGGCCCAACCAAGGACCTCCAATGTACAGGGTACCGGCCGCGGCCCAAAGGATTTTAGACGACCATCAGAACTCAGCGAGAGCTACTGAAGGGTCGGCAGGCAATATCATATGTGCAGATCAAGATGACAATTTACGCCCGAGAAATAGCATGGTGGCCGCGGCCGCGTTAGAATTGGGCACTCCACCAGGATTAGTACAACGGCGGTCAGAACGAACTCGAAAGACAGCAGGGGCCCCAGCAGATGCCAGAGCACTGAGATCATCCAACATTTCAAGGAAGCCAACCAAACGTAGATAACTTGTTCTCCTGGAGTAGTAGATAACATGTTGTCTTAGAAATCTTAGACATTGTGACAGAGGGATAAGAGAACATGAATGGTATTAAAATATACAGAACAAGATGCTAGACTATAGAATTGACAAAAAAAGATCACAAGACAAAATTTAACAACCTCCGGCCGCGGGCAAACTAGCGGCCAACATCAGATAAGGTGCAAAACACTGGGGAAACGGACTTACAATGTGGAAGAAAACTCCGTATGTTACACAACAATAATGCGGTCAAAGTCAGGTGTGGGGTGGGAGCTCTACGTATACCCTGGTTTTCTTATTTGGCTGGGTGTCTTCATCCTCGGCCCTACGCTTGTCCCCGGCCACCGGGTTTGGACTGCGGGATCGGGATCGGGATCGAGTCACAGGGCCGGTCCCAAGTTGTGACCCCACTGGAGTCCTCGCACGTGGAGTCCGACTTCTCGGGCCCGTAGCCGGTGTATCTCCTTGACTGGGAGGCACTGGCAGGGAGGACGAGGGGCCCGCAATAAAGTCGGCCTGGAGGGGAATAGAGGGGGATATGGGGCCAGTGCTAGTAATAGGCGTGGGGGCCGCGGCCGCAGTCGGTGTCGGTCCATCACTGGCAGCCACAGGCACAGATGGCGAGGAGCCTGTAATCCTCTCAGTCGGTAAGATTTTCGGGGTGGTGGTGGGCTCTGTGGCCGTGGCAGGGAAGGGGGGAGAGGGGCCGACCAGGGGAGCGGCCGGTGGGGACATCGGGAGCGGGACGGGGCCAATGACAGCGTCATCCTGTGAATTGACCGGGGTTGGTGGAATCAACACAAGAGGTGGACAGGGCGATGGGGGGGCCATTTCAATTTCATCATCAACCGCGGCCGGGGGAGATTGGGACGGAGCGATCGTCGGAGCCAACAGGGTGGTCCCAGTCGCCGGGGCAAGATGATCAGGAGAGGCGGTGGTTGCAGGAGGGGCAACGAGAGTGGGCCCAATTGGGTCCTCTGCCACCGGAGTGAGGGGCGACTGGGCCCGAACTAAATCGGCAGCGGCCGGATTTACTTGGATCGGATCGATATGCCTGTACTCTGGCCGAACTTCTGCATTTGACCCCTCTGCGTCGGACGGCGAGTTTGATGACAGGGGGGATAGTGACCCCACACCAGAACGAACTGTGCTGTTGCCCTCGATCTGAGGCCTCGGCACAGTGGGTGCACTGGCCGCTGGCCAATGGTTGGCCGCTGCTCGATCTATGGCCGCTGGCCTGAATCTCGCCGATCCTACACCACGTTCCGGTGCCCAGATGTGTTCACAAATCTTGTCGATTGTCTCCGTCAACTGACCTAGCTGGAATTCACATCTTGCGAATCGGGCCGAAATAGATTTTGCCGCTAGGTCGGCCACCATTCCTTCTACCCGGCTGGTCATCATCTCTATGCGCTCCTCCAATCCCCCCAAACTCTTCGCAAACTCTTCATCCCCCACTTGGTCCTCCACGTTCCCTGCAGACGGTTAACATCTAAATCACCAAAGAGAAATAGGGTACCGTTACTCACGGTTTGTCTCTTGTTTGCGAGCGGCCCTTGCCTTCGAAACCCTGCGGGCCGCGGCCGAGGGAGCGGGTGTTAAATCGAACCTAATACGCTTACGAGCGTCAGCGGCCGCGGCCCTCGGTGTTCGTGAACCCTCTGACACAATCGGTAGGGCCTCCGATTCCTCATCCTCCGATTCCACGATCACCTTGCTTTTCTTCAACGTACCCGGCCGATTGGCATAGTCACATTTGTACTTGTGTGACTTACACCGTACACAAGATCCACCCTTTTCATCAACCTCACAGACCGTTTCCGTCCTGGCCGAGCGGCATCTGACACATGGTTTCTTGAAGACTTCCCCCGTAGCGCGTGGGGGATACCGAATCCGGTGGCTGCCCGAGGCCGATCGTCTCTTCACCACAATCTTGGCATTCGCCATTTCCTCCTCCAATTCTTCCATCTCATAGTCATCAGATTCATCCCCTGACTGACGCGCCCTTGCCTTGCCCTTCCCCTTTCCCCCTTTCTCCACCTTCCCTTTCTTCCCTGGGACATCTGAGTCACTCGGTTCCGGAGTGTCAGCATCAAGTGCGGCCAGGCTAACCCGATGGTCCTCGTCCTGGCTCTCTGATTCTACCGATCGTCGCACCATGATATCCTCTGGTCGTCTGGCCGCGGCCGCGGCCGCAACCTCCCGAGCCATTGGCAGCAAAAGACGGCCCTTGGCTGACAGGCCCTTGTTTTTATATGGTGGCTTCGTAACCGCCACTTCCTCAAGTCGTGCCACGACGGGTGTTGTTGGCATCTCAGGCCGTTTGGCAGTGGCCGTCGGCCTGACAGTATATGTCGTTGTGGGCCGAGGCACTGGACGAGGCAAGGGGACCTGTACATTCACCAAGCTACCGGCCAATTTGTCCTGTACTGGCAAGCGCCGTTCGGTCTGTGGTCGAGACGTTGGTACTGAGGGGTGGGCCGCCCTGCCGAGAGTCGTGGGGCCAGGGCCCGCAGCCGCATTTTGAACAACCGGTCGCGGCACCACGTCGTGTTCTTGATCGAATCGGACCAGCAGCTTGTCCAGGTCTTCATGAATGTTTGGGCCGTTCGGGTTAGGGGCGTAATACGTCACAAACTCGTGCAGGAAGTATTTGCCGTTGAAAGCGGCCTGTTCTTCGGCCCCGGGAGCGCGGGTGGCCTTCTTGTAAAATTTTTTCTGAACTCGGTCAGACTCCAGAACACCAAAAAAAGATAAACTACAATATTGGGCAGTGACTCACAATTCTAGGGAACTCTGTTCCCATTACCTCTAAGACCGTTCGATCCTTGACGGCCTGTCGAATGAGAGAGTCCAGCCGAACGAGCTCGGCAGTAATCATGGTGGCAGTGAAAGACATTGTTGGTAACAGAAAGATGTTGAGTGAATGCAGGAAAGAGGTTGTGTAAGGAGCGGGTAAGAGAGCTTAAAAGAAAAAAAAATTGCAACTTAAGGCACATGACCGTGGGCGGGTCACGTTGCCAAACCATGACAACAAAGGTTTGTAATGGTCACGTGTTTATCTTTCTTCTATCTTCTAAGTTCATCTCTAAGGACAATGAACCAAGACGATTACACAAGATCCACCACATCACAATTGATGACATGGTCAGATTTGCCACCTGGATACACCGTCGTCATTGGGCCGGATGGCCGGCGTTACCTGATACCGACTTTGATGTTATCTGTGGCCGAGGTTGGCCTTGAGGGCGAGAAACACAAAAAGTCTATGGCAGTGGATGAAGCCACTGGTGGAGTGGGTAAACTCGTCCTTGAATCAATCTTTGAAATTGACTTCACATCTCAGCCGCTGCCGGCCAGACTTATACCTTATGCCGATATTGAGGCCGGACATGTCCAAATACCCGTAGATCCTGTGAGTGCTCCACACAACCATGCAGGGCATGTATAAAACGACTGACAGACTGCAGCCTTTCACTGATAGGGAGATCCTCCATTTACATGCAGAGGTTAAGGGAATGCAGGACCGTTTGGGGCTCAGTTACAAGGATGCCGCGCATCGCCTCTACATGATGGAAGTAGAAAAACTGCTGGCCGAAAAAACTGCGCAATTGGGATTGGCAGATTCTCAGGATCGAATTGATGCCATGGTTCACGATGAAATGCTGACACCAATCACGCAGATCGATAACCAGTTTGTGACTCCGAAATGAATGAGGTGATAATGACATATGAAACGGCCGATGCCGCTAATATGCCGTCGCATCTGTATGTATAAATAATTGGCATTCATGTAATTTTTAGTATGGCATTATGTTGAAACACTCATTTGCTATCCTCGTCAACCTTTGTAGTACAACGATGCTCACGGATCTGGCCGCAGCCGTGGCCACTTTTGCACCCTGGCATACTCTCATAGTGTTACCTAGCCTATACTAAATACTGCGACCATGTTATTGAACTCTAACCAATGGCACATTGTGCGATGCCCCGGCTTGTCGTCACCTGATCATTTCGTGGCCAGTTGCTTGACCTCCACGTTACCGGTTGCATTGTATAGAACGTTGTCATGCGGGCCAAAATGCCTGTACGTTTCCGTAAATGTATGCCGGACAGCCTGGCCATTGTATTCCAACAGCCTGACCGCGGCCAGGTGATTTTAGGGCAATCGCACATTATGCCCCGATTGTGCTTTTAGTGCAATCCCTGGCCGCGGCCGGTTTCCTGGATTGGACGTCACCAGCGGCATCCTACCTGGGACCCTGTTCTGCGGCCGATAAACTTTCATAATTTCAGCGCATTTATTCTGGCTATCTGTTGATTATACATGCTATTAAATGCCTAGCCACTGGTACGTTAAGCTGCATTTCTGCTTTTAGCGAATTCCGCAGGCCGCGGCCAGCAGTTTGCACTGGATGTGGCCGTCGGCATCCTAGCCGGCACCTGTGCCGCGGCCAACATACTTTCATCATCTTCACTAATGTAGTACACCTAGGCTATGTTCTTTAATCCATATCCAACGGCACATTATTAGGCCATTCCATTTTTTAGGTTAATCCCAAGCCCGCGGTCCGTTCTTTGGACCAACGTTACGCTCCGCATTTCATCAGCCCAAGGTCATAGCCATAGTAATAGCCACAGTAATGACCACAATCATGGCCGCCGTCATTACCTGTGGCCAAACCCATGGCCGGGGTCAACCACCCGTGGCCGCCATCATTCATCACTGGCAGATGGGTTGCCCCCAGTTGCCCGCTGGATGTGTACCAGGCTCCAGCGGGCCCGCTGGGCTGGTCTGAGTCGATACAGTGTATCCCTGTGTATATAGGGGGGCCCGCTCAAGCCAGCGGGCTCGTGTTAGACGATACACTGTATGTCTTCGCTGGACCGTGTTACACGCTACAGTGTAGCTTTTATATGTGTTAGTTACTATCCTTATTAGTATGCACTGTCTGTAATTTGTAATACATAGATTTCCGTCATTTATAATAGTATAATATATTAATTTCCTTCAATTAATTGTACGAGGTTGACGAATCAGACACTATCTACTGTATGTGCTCACAGAAAGTAGGTATATATTGAATATAGGGCATAAATTTTTATATGACAGTTTGGTGCAGTTGGAATATTGCACTTGTTAAGGTCACATGATGTTTCCCAAGGTTGAGGGTTCAATTCCTGCTGTGTGCAACTTATCACGACGAATTTACCGGGGATTGCCGTGCCGAGCGTGCCGACGGCACGTTCGGCACAAATTTCCCTAATCGGGGCCATTTCTGATGGCATCAATCGCGCGCCTCCTCCCTCCCCTCTCTGCTAGATTTGGCTCGTTCTCAGGTTCCCGCCCTCCCCTGGCCTCCGGACTTTGATCCAAAAATTTGAAGGATATTAGGTAGCATTTACTTAGTTTAAAACTAGCTTTAGGTAGCAATTTAAGGTCTCAAAAATCGAATTTTCTTCCCTCCCAATGTGCAAACCTCCCTCTCCTGCCCTCCTTTCTTTCATGTTTGGAATCTGAAGGTCTTAAATTTGCTTATGAGTGCTTGTACATAAATTATAATGTACTGGATCTCCAAAAAATGTAGGTTAAAGTACCAAAAATGTAGGTTAAAGACTTAGAAGTACTCAAAACACTTGAAATGAGCCTGGTTCATAGAATAAGTTCCTCCCTAAGCGGGATAAGTTGCCATAAGTACTTATTTTCCATCAATTTACTGTAAATCGACAGCGAGCTAGCCCGGGGTCAATGCCAGCTCGCTTATCAGCCTTCCTCGGGACCCTGCAATTCATTTAAGCCAAAAGACCCTGGTCACATCACTGTCATGCCGCTCCAGCCGTTTATAGTATTACTATAGTATTCCAGCTTGCATATAGTCCTGCAGTAGCTATTATCACTTGCTCTGTAGCCTGTAGGTAGCTTTAATTAATTCATAAAATTTCTCTGGGCCCTCCCGGGCCCCCTTGCAATATTTTTCTGACAATTTTGTCTTCTACTAGTATTTTAGCGCATCAATTACTATCAAGGCTTCTGTTTTTGGCAGGAGAATGTGAATGCCTTCCTGCCGCGTTTGCCGAAACTGGTTGTTCCCGGATTTATGACAATTTACGACTAGCCCCCCTTAGGCTCGTAAATTCAACGAAATAACCATACTTAGCCATGACTCCTTGTCTATATTTAGAAGTTATTACTATTCTATGCTTTACATTGTTTACAACTCGTTTTCAGTTAATAAGTGTCGAATAAATGTGTTCCTGTCACCCATATGTGTATCTGCCTCTTCATTCGTCATAAGTTCCAATATATTTACCTCATATTCCACCTTGAAGCCAGCTGTAAAGTCAAGGATATGCCCACTATGCGAAGAAAACTTAAGCATCTGCAAAGCTTCCATGAGGTCATGATTAATGCGGTTTCGGCGCAAGGTGGTGGTCTCCTTCCCAGATGAAAAAACTCTTTCGCAAGGGACTGCAGAACCTTGAATGGGAAGGTGGTCGAGCTTACATGACTTCTTGGATCATATTCCTCGTTAAATGATGAAGTCTGTGACGTTCTGTCTATCTGGAGTTTTGAGCTTGTGACGTTTTGAGTTGCTGGAGCGAAGAATCAATTCAAAAATTCCATGAATGGCCTGTGCAGCTGTGCTGCACTGCGCGTAATAAATTATTCAGTTACCTGTCCGAAAATGAGATAAACTGGGTTGCGAAATAAAAAATAAGGCTTACTGTCGACGTTGGGAACTGCAGACTGTCAAGTCTGACAATGTCAAGGTAGAAGGGAAGTGTTTACTCCTTCTGAGGAGTCGTCGAGTCGTCGAGTCGATGGTGCTTGGCGGCAAAGTAGAGGCAGACATCGTCAAACCTGACGACGTCGAGCGAAAAGACAGAAGCAGTGTGCTCGGCGTCAGCGAATGCAGAGCCTGATAAATAACGATGGCGGTGGTGGATGAATATATGACTTTGGACCTGTGATTTGGGTGAGGGAGAGTGTGGAGAATTGCAAAATGAGCCACGGAACACTTCGGGAATCATTTTGCAACATACCAGAAACTCCTCTTATACCACCGCAGATCCTCCCAAACTTATTATTCCCCATCTCACACTTGATGCCTCTCATTCTCGCCATTGTTCTTACTAGCAGCTGAACATTGGGGTGGGGGAAAGAGAAATTGAATAAAGAGCGCATGTGTGACACCGGATGACGAAAACATGATATTATTGCATTGATGTAGCTCAACGGAACTAAGGCTAGACAAGTTTAAACGCCAGCAACAATCCTGGATTAGAAAACACATGTCAGCCTCGTGCAATAAAAACGGGGGGATGAATCAAACTTACTCTTCAGCCTTGTTCAATGCTTGGACCATGCTCAACACCTCCCTCCGCCGGCTGACAACAAAGTCGCTCTCCTTCAACCGTTCCTAAGGACCGGCTTGCTAGTCAGACGTTCAGTGACAAGAGCAGTAGCCTAAAATTGTTGAGCAGTTTAGAAAACGGCCGAAGAATTGACATAGGAAGAGGTGAACTAGCCTTGTGACCGCCAATGAAATCAGGATGCGTTGTGTTGACGTAGCAACTTGCTATACTATCCATTTCGTGAGTAAGGTTCATTAAGTTAGGTCTTCTTGTCACTTACAAACCATATCCGTTACAAGTTTCATGGTGGGGCTCATTGCTTGCTTAGAGAAGTAGACCATGACACTATTTGAAGCGTTCTCAAAGGAGTGGATACCATCTGAATAGATCCAAATGCTTGCTATAAGAGAAGTTAATATAATAATAATAGACGGAATGTGTCAGGGGACACCCAGTTTTCCCAATCCTACCGCGGATGGAAACTGTAAGGGCAACTGTAGGATGGCCTTAGCCAAGACTAGCAGGAGGTCCTAAATATATATATTTACAAATAATCAA
>Ga0137412_10000605_pt1 | contig 17768 bp, 15 predicted proteins | sample CZODoug2_1_16fun_FD_122160 | JGI IMG/M metagenome (GOLD analysis project Ga0137412, IMG submission 122160) | Vadose zone soil fungal communities from Angelo Coast Range Reserve, California, USA - CZODoug2_1_16fungal (Hybrid Assembly) | ecosystem: Environmental > Terrestrial > Soil > Vadose zone...
GCCGTTCTCGATCAGCACCGTGCATTGCGTCGGCGTGCCTTCATCGTCGACGTTCAAGGAGCCGCGGCGCCGATTGAGGGTGCCGTCGTCGACCACGGTGATTTCATCCGCGGCGACTTTATGGCCGATGCGATTCGAGAAGGCGGAAGTACCCTTGCGATTGAAGTCGCCCTCGAGTCCATGACCGATGGCCTCGTGCAGCAAAATGCCGGGCCAACCCGAGCCCAACACCACCGGCATCGAACCCGCCGGCGCCGCAACCGCCTCCAGATTCACGAGCGCCTGACGGACCGCCTCACGGCCGTGAGCGAATGGCTCATCGCCGCGAAGCAACTCGTCCAATCCAAAGCGCCCGCCGCCGCCGCTGTAGCCCTGCTCGCGGCGCCCATTCTGCTCGACGATGACCGACACGTTCATGCGTACCAGCGGCCGCACGTCCGCGGTCAGCGTGCCGTCGCTCGATGCGATCAACACGACTTCGTGGACGGCCGCCAAGGACGCCATCACTTGCTTGACCCGCGGGTCGATGCGGCGCGTGTCGGCGTCGATTTTCATGAGCCACGCGACCTTTTCCTCATCGCCAATCGTGTCGAGCGGGTCGATGGGCATGTACAGCCGGTGCGTGAGCGGCCGCTGCCATGTTTTGACCATGCCGCTGCCGCCGCTGCGTGCGATGGCGCGCGCCGCGTCCGAGGCTTCGACCAGCGCCGGCAGCAGCACCTCGTCGGTGTAGGCAAAGCCGGTTTTTTCGCCGCTGATGGCGCGCACGCCCACGCCCTGTTCGATGCTGTGCGAGCCTTCTTTGACGATCCCGTCCTCCAGCGCCCACGATTCCTCGCGCGACAGCTGGAAATACAGGTCCGCGTAGTCGACGCCGCGGCTCATCACGGTGCCGAGCACGGTCGACAGCCGCCCCTCATCGAGACCCGACGGAGCGAGAATCATTCTCTCGGCGACATCGAACATCGGAGCGGCGCTCACGCGGGCACCCCAACGCCGCTTTCCCGTCCAAGGCGACGATTATCGAGTGCCGGAAACCGCACCCGGGTTTCGGTTTGTTTCACAAGATCGATGTCGGCTGTAATCACTCCACTTCCTTTCGCCAAGCGCGACAGCACCTGGCCCCAGTAATCGACGATCAAGGTATCGCCATAGGTCTCGCGGCCGCTCGGATGCGTGCCAGTCTGCGCCGGAGCGACAACATAGCAAAGATTTTCGATCGCGCGGGCGCGCAGCAGCGTCTCCCAATGCGCGTGACCCGTCGGCACCGTGAAGGCCGCCGGCATCGCCAGCCACTCGGCACCCCGGGAAACCAGCTCGCGGTACAACTCCGGAAAACGCATGTCGTAGCACACCGAGAGGCCGAGTTTGCCCACCGGCGTATCCGCAATGACCACTTCGCGGCCGGGGGTGACGTGCGTCGATTCGAGATATTTTTCATCGCGCCCGGGGATCGCGACGTCGAACAAATGAATCTTGTCGTAACGCGCGACCCGCTTGCCGTCAGAATCGATGAGTAGAGAGGCGTTGGCGACGCGAGTCGCTGAATCGCCCTTGATGACGGTCGTTCCGCCCAGGATCCATAACTTCAATTCCCGCGCCGTGTCGCGCAAAAAGCCCTGTACCGGCCCCACGCCGTCGGCCTCCGCGACCTGCAGCTTGTCGGCGTCCTTCAAGCCCATGAAGGAAAAATTCTCAGGCAGGCAAGCGATGTCCGCGCCCAGATCCTTCGCCTCGCGCAGCAGCCTGCCCGCGGCCGCGAGATTGTCTTGCACAACATGCCCTGAGGTCATCTGTAGGGCGGCTACTTTTCCCATTTACTTCGGTGCCTCTGCAGTCGCCGCGGCGTCTGCGCTCTTGATCCGTTCCACCGTGGGGTTATCCCAACTTCCGGTGATTCGATAATACCCCCGTGCCAGCCCTTTCAACGGCTGTTTGAACACCTGTGTGAACACCAGCACGGCGGCGCCGATGACCGGCCCACCCGCGAACGCCGCCAGAGGCAGCGAACTGCTGACATTGCCCGTCACCACAGCAGTTTGGTCGTAATCCCGGCTTTTCAAGCCGACGCGGCCAATTAGTCCGATCTCCGCCGCCGGCCCCTTGACCAGCACGTTGTCGGTAAAAGCGTTGCCGTCGTGAAGTTGGAAGTCGCCGCGAACGGTGTCGAACGCCAGGCCTTTGTCGGTCAGATCGCTGAAATCCAGCGCCAATCGCCGCGGCAGCGCGGCCACGCTGGCGAGGCCCACGACCCGTCCGGCGCCTGGTTTGATCCCGGTGATTTGCCCCTTGTCGAGCGCCACCTCGACATGGCCCGTGGCATCCTTGAGCGCGCCCGCCGTGGGCGGCCCCGCCCAGCTCATGTCGAAATCCATTTTCCCCGTCTTGGCTTCGATCACCGCATCGTAGCCCAGCTCCTTCAGGGTGGCGCCCACATCAGTGCTCGACAGCGATCCTTCGATGCGGCTCGAGCCCGCATCTTTGCCCCGCCACGCGCCTTGTGCGTTCACCGAGAAATTGGCCGCGGTTACCGTCAATTGTTTGAGGCCGATCCCATCATCCAGTTTCGCCAGGGTGGCCCGCACGTCGCCGAACTGCCGCTCATCCATGCTCATGTCGGCCGCATGAAAATTGATGGCGGGTATGCGGCGCGGATTCGCGCCGCTCTGGTCCGGCGCGGCCTTCGGGCCCGGATCGGCATCCTGGGTCGCGGCGAACTTGAGGCGCGTGAATTCCAAATTCCACGGCTCGGCGGAATCCGCGCCACTCGGCAGGGAAATGCTGCCGACCACATTGGGTCCGCCGAGCCCGATGCGCCAGCCCGCCTCGCTCACGGCCAAATCCAAGGACACATCGAGGAACGACAAGCCCAGATAATCGATTCGGGTCACGTCGAATTTGGCGCTGCGCAAAAAACTCGTGAGCGGTTTCGCGCTCTTATCGGGCGTATACAGCCTCAGCCAGCCGCCGAGATCCAAGCGCTCGATCTGGCCGCCGCTGTTGACCACCTGAGTGTCGCTGTAGGCCGGCGCTTCCGCTGAGGACCCCGAGCCGAAAGTCACGGCAGCGCGCCGCAGTGTCGGCCCTTCCGCGCCGGCATCCAGGATCGCCTGGCCTTGCAGCACGGATCCGAGCGTCACGCGTACCTGAGATCCGCCGCTTGGCGCCCATTGAATATCGACCGACGACGGCAACGGCCGGCCGGCAGGCTTTGCCAGAGGTTCAGGCAAATTGAGCTCGAGTCCGGCGAGGCTGCTTTTGACGTGCAGCGAGCGCTCGCGCGCCGGTTCCGGCGCCATTCGAAGTACGCCCTGCCAGTCGGTCGCGCCGTTGACGGGAATGCTCGCCGGAAGGGATAGCGCCGAGTGTAGGGCTTCGCCGCTCAAGGTGCCGTTGAACACCAGTATCGTGCGTCGCACCGACCGATTGCGCTGCGCGCGGGCCTGCATTTGAAAAGAACCGCCCATTATTTTGCCGTGCACGTCGGCACGTGCCACCTGTGCTCCGTCGATATCGGCATCGCCGTTCAACTCGGTGGCCGCCAGCGCCCCGCCCGGGCGATTGAGCGACACGCCGTGCAAGTGCGCGTGCACGAATACCCGGCGTTGCTCGAACTCCTTGAACGGCAGGAACAGATCCACGTCGGACTGCATCGGTCCTTTCGCCTCGACTTTCGAAAATGCATGCTCGGCCATCGCATCGAGCGGAGTCGCGCGCAGGTAATCGAGCGCATCGGCGGCATCGCCGCTCGCCGTCGCGTGAAGTTGCAGCTCTGCGGTTTTGAAATCGACGAAGCGTGCATCGCCCTTGGCCACGCTGAGGTTGCCGACTTTGCCGCCCAGCAGCTGCACGCTCAGACCTTCGTTGCGAAACTCGGCCGACACGGCGAGATTTTCCGCCCGCGGCCATCCCTCGCGGTAATCGAGCGTCATTCCGTCGAGATGCGCGCGGACCAAAAAGAGGCCGGTACCATCGCGAAATGGAAAATGCCGAACCGGGCCCTGGATGATCGCGTCGGCGTGCGACAGATGACCCGCAACGAAGGCACGGTTCAACCAGGCAAGCGCGCTGGGCGCGAGCAGCGCGTGCGGGAAATACAAATGCGCTTGCGCCGCGTTGCCGTTGTCCACCGAAGCCGCCAACGTCAACACCGGAGAGCCGCCATCCGCGGGTCGCCGCCAGGCGAGGCGACCATGCAATGCCGCATCGCGAGTTTTCAGTTGCAGCGACGGAGTCGCGACCAGCAGATCGTCCGGCGTGCGTTTCCAGTACAGGGTCGTCTTGAAAGCTTCCAGAGCGATGGGTTGGGTGAACTGCGCGGGCCATGCAAACACACCGTTGTGCGTGTCGATATCGATCCGCCCGCCGGCGTCGGTTCCGGAGATCGAGCCGCTCAATCCGCGTAGGCCCGGCGCGCGGCCGGCAGCCGCGAAGCCGACGCCGCGAAATCGCGCCTCTATGTTGAGCCGCCAGGGATCGCTCGCCTGGGCACGCATCAGGTCCAGATGGGTGTCCATCCATTCTCCGGTGGGCGCAACCTCCTGCAGCCGCTCGCGCAAGTCCTTTTGCGGCAACAGCCCGGCGAGCGGTAATAGCGCTTCGGCGCGCAGATAGCTTGCACGGCCGCTCAGTTCGACCAATCCCGCATCACCGCCGCGCCAGCTCACATCGAACTCCGCGTCAGGATCGCGCCGTCCGGCGCGAAGTGCATGCACGCGCCGGCCCAGCAGCGTCCAGCGATCGCCGGAATGATTTACGGTGAAGGCGCCGGCAATTTGATCGAATTTGACGATGGGTTCGTCGGCGAGCTGAATGGTCACATCAAGGGCGCCGAAATTGATGTCCGCGCGGGTGATATCTCCCCCTTGTCCGCTCGCCGCCGCCTCGAAACCGCCGGTTCCGGCACCGAGCCTGCTCAGGTACTCCGGCAGGAGTTTCCGCCAGCCGGCGAGCGACAGGTTGCGGGTGCGTACCAGGCCGCTCCAATTCAGCGTGTTCAAAGGCCCGAACCCAACCGCATCACCGTTCACGCTCACATCGCCGCCCAGCACGGCGGGCAAGCGCGCGGCCACGGCCAGCGTGGCGACTCCATCACCGCGGCGGAAATGCAAATTGACGTCGCGCAGCTGCAGCTGGGGCAACGCGGAGTTCCAATTATCGATGGTAATGAAGCCGCCGCGGATGGCCAGCGTTCCCGCCGGCAAGTCACCGAGCCTCAGCGTCGGCAGGGACGAGTCCCCGCCCCCCAATTCGATCTCCGAGGCCAATGCGTATTTATCCGTCCCGACGCGCGTTATGGAGATGTTCGGCGCATCGAGCTCTATCCGTCCCGCGAAAAGTTTGCCGCTGCGTAGCAGTTGCCAGATGTCCGCCCCGACGCGGCCGCCCGCCGCGCGCGCCAGCACGCGACGATCATCCTTCGAGCGCAATTCCAAATGGTCGAAATACAGCTCAGGTCCATACCAGCGAAACGCCGGCGATACGGACGCAAACGCGATGTGATAGCCGATCCGGTTGTGGACCCAATCCTTGATCTCGGCTTGGTAGCGCGGAGCGCGGTCGAGCGCCAGCTTGACGGCCAGCATCAGCACGAGAATCAGACCCAGTACTCCTGCGCAGCAGTAGAGCAGGATCTTGCCAACTTTGCGCAGCGCCATCTACATCAGAACGACGTCGTACTGGTCGACGGTGTACAGCGCTTCCGTTTGCAAGCGAATGGGTTTGCCGGTCACCAACTCCAGTTCGCCGAGAGCGGAGGATTCCTCGTCGAGTAGGCGCTCGATCACGTCCTGGTGAGCCAACACCATCAATTGTTGACACTCGAACTGACGCGATTGACGCAAAATCTCACGAAATACCTCGTAGCAAACCGTCTCCGCCGTCTTCACGAAGCCCCGGCCGTCACAGGTGGGACAAGCCTGACAGAGCAGATGTTCCAAACTTTCACGGGTTCGCTTGCGCGTCATTTCGACGAGTCCGAGGGGCGACACCGACGAGATATTGGTCTTCACATGATCGTCGCCGAGTGCCCTCTCCAAGGCCTGAATCACTTGACGGCGATGTTCCGGCTCCTCCATGTCGATGAAATCGATGATGATGATGCCGCCGAGATTGCGCAAGCGCAGCTGCCTCGCGACGGTCACGGCCGCTTCGAGATTGGTGCGAAAGATGGTTTCTTCCAGATTCCGATGGCCGACGAACGCTCCGGTATTGACGTCGATGGTGGTCATCGCCTCCGTCTGGTCGATGATCACGTAGCCGCCCGACTTGAGCGAGACTTTGCGATTCAAGGCTTTCTGGATTTCCTCCTCGACATGATGCAGTTCGAACACCGGGCGCGCCTCGCCGTACAGTTCCAAGCGCGGCAGCGCATCCGGCATGAAGGTGGCGGCGAATTCCTGCATCTCGCGATGCGCGTTCGGCTGATCGATCAACACCCGATCGACGTCCGGCCGCAGCAGATCCCGCATGATCCGAAGGTGCAGCGGCAAGTCGGCGTGCACCAAATTGCCGGGTTGCGTGCGCAGGCCCACGTGCCGCACGAACTGCCACAGCTTGCGCAAATACTGCATGTCGGCGAGCAGCGCTGCGGGCGGCGCGTCTTCCGCCGCCGTGCGAACGATGTACCCCGCGTTTTCGGCAGGTTCGACACCGGACTGAACCGCGCTGCGCAATCGATCGCGCTCAGCTTCATCCTCGATACGCGCCGATATGCCGACGCCGCGGCTCTGCGGCATGTAAACGAGATAGCGCGACGGCAGGGTAATATACGTCGTGAGCCGGGCACCCTTGGTGCCCATCGGATCCTTGACGACTTGCACGAGAATCTCGTTGCCTTCCGACACCAGCGCGCGGATGTTCTCGGTGCGCGGCGGCTCGATGCCGGTCTCCGCATGACGCGGGTCGAAAATGTCCGAGGCATGCAGGAACGCAGTGCGGTCCATGCCGATCTCGATGAACGCGGCCTGCATGCCCGGCAACACGCGCGATACCCGCCCCTTGTAAATATTGCTGATGAGTCCGCGGCGGCTGGCGCGCTCGAGGAACACCTCTTGCAGGACGCCGTTTTCGACCACCGCGGCGCGCGCTTCGTGCAGGCTCGCGTTGACGAGAATCTCAATGCTCATGGGCCGCTCAAGCGCAACGCCATCGCGGCACACCGGCCAGCCCAAGCAGCTCCGCCGTTTCGTACAGCGGCAACCCCATCACGCCCGAATAGCTGCCCCGCAGATCCGCAATGAATACCGCGGCGCGGCCCTGAATGGCATAGCCGCCGGCCTTATCGTGAGGTTCCCCCGTTTCCCAGTACTCACGCGCTTCGCTGCGGCTGATTGCCCGAAAGGTGACTTCGCTGCGGCTCAATCGCGATTGCACTCCCGCTGCGGTCGCCAAGGCAATCGCGGTCAACACCTCATGGGTGCGGCCGGACAGTTCGCACAGCAGGCGTTCCCCATCGCGGGCGTCGGTGGGTTTCACCAGGGTTTTTCCGTCGAGCACCACCGCCGTGTCGGCGGCCAATACCGGCGCCGTGTGCGGTGCCGGCCGGACATCCCAACCGGCAGCGGCCTTGAGGTCGGCTAACCGGGCGACGTACGCCTCGGGCGCCTCTCCCGGCACGACAGTCTCGTCGACAGTCACCTGCAGCAGCTGAAAAGGCACCCCTATTTGGCTCAGGAGTTCGCGCCTGCGGGGCGAGCCCGAGGCAAGGTAGACGAAATCTGCGGACATGCCGCCAGGATACCCGTTAAGCGCGGTGATACGGATGTCCGGCGAGCAGGCTCATGGCCCGATAGATCTGTTCGGCAAGTAACACCCGTACCAGCCCATGCGGCAGGGTGAGCGGCGATAGAGACCAACTCTGGTTCGCTCGGGTTCGGCAGCTATCCGACAAACCGTCGGGGCCGCCGATCAGCAAGGCGAGCGGCCGTGCCTCCCGCAGCCGCTCGGCCAGCCAGGAGCTGACCTGCAGGGTGGTCATCGATTTGGCCTCTACTTCGAGCGACACGACATAATCCTCGTCCTTGAGTGCCGCGAGCATGTTTTCCCCTTCGCGGGCCATTGCGCGCTGCGGGTTTTCGCCGGCGCTGCGCTTCGCGATGGGGATCTCGACCAGTTCGAGGACCAACGGCGCGCGCAATCGCTTCTGATATTCGCGAAAACCTTCATTGATCCAGTCGGGCAAGCGCGTACCGGCGGCAATCAATCGGCATTTCATGACATGTGCGGCCCGAACGCGGTTGGCCGCGATCTCAGGCGCGAGCAGCGCGCTTCGTCGTGGTCATGTCCCAGAGTTTCTCGAGGCCGTAGAACTCCCGCACGCGCGGCAACATGACATGGACGATCATTTCGTTCAAATCGATGAGCACCCAGTCGCTGTCCTGCTGACCTTCGACGCCATGCGGCCGGAAGCCCGCCGCTTTGGTCCTTTCGACCAATTTCTGCGCGACCGAACGTACGTGCCGGTCCGAGGTTCCGCTTGCGATCACCATCGTGTCGGCAACGTCGGTAAGTCCACGTACGTCCAACACCTTGATCTCCAAGGCTTTCATATCGTCCAACGCGTTGATGACCAGCGCTTTGAGGGCCGCGGTTCTGGCGGTGGCGGTGCGCGGGAGGCCCGGCGCAGAGGCGTCCTGCGCGGCAACGCCCGCGGCAGTCACGCTTGGCGCATCGCTCTTCGGCTTGGCCGCCTTGGATTTGCTCCTGCGCTTCGCCTTCACAGCGCTTAAGGTCCCGTCCCCCGCTTTGTTTATTGTCGTCTTTGCACTTTTCTTGACTGGCACTAAGTTGTCCGTGTTTTTGAGTAACAGTTGGCTTCGAGTATCAGTTTACGCACTGGATCCGGCATGAGGAAGCGCGGATCACGTCCCATGGCAATGAGCTGACGGACTTCCGTCGAGGAAATCTCGAGCTGCGTTACAGCATGAATGTAAATGCAGCCGGCACGCTGCTCGTGGAGATCCCCGATGCGGCCGGTCCCGCGGTCAACCAGCAGCTCGCCCAACGGACCCATTCCGGGAGCGCGCCATCCCGGTCGATGCGCCACGACCAGATGGGCCAATTGCAGCAGCTCGCGCCACTGGTGCCACTTCGGCAGGCTCAAGAAAGCGTCCATGCCGACGATGAGGCATAAGCTGCGATCGGGGTACTCGTGGCGCAACTCGGCGAGGGTTTCCACCGAATACGACGGACCTTCCTTACGCACCTCGCGGTCATCGACCACGAAGCCCGGCTGGCCGGCGACGGCGAGTTCCACCATTTTCAGGCGCAGTTGCGCATCGGCGAAAGGCTGATCGCGGTGCGGCGGATTGCCGGCGGGCAGGAAGCGTATTTCCTTCAGACGCAGCGCTTGCTGCAGCTCGAACGCCGTACGTAAGTGCGCATAGTGAATCGGATCGAAGGTCCCGCCGAAAATACCCATGGGGTTCATACAGCTACCCTGCCTGAATCCGCAGTTGCTTGCAAAGCGCCCGCCATGCCGGCGGCAAGTCCGGTGATCGCCGTCCAGGCATCGCCATCCGTCAATCCTTTGATGACGCGATCAGTGTGATGGGCCTGGCGCAGCAACCGCGCGAGCGGCATCTTGCCGATGCGCGCCAGCGCGCGGGCCGACGGCGTCGCTGCCTGATTCCAAGCTGCGCCGCGGCCGTTGGAGCGCAGACGGCTGCGTTCCCGCGCCTGCCACAGGCCGCGCAATTCGCGGATCAGCGCCCAAAGAATCAGCGTCGGCTCCACGCCTTCGCTCTTGAGGCCGAGCAATACGCGCAACGCACGCTCCGCATCCCCGGCCGCCGCCGCTTCCCCGAGCTGAAACACGTCGTAGCGCGCACTGTCGCCGACCGATCGCATCACCAATTCCGTGTTGATGCGCTCGCCGCCGGCAAGCAGCGCCAATTTTTCGAGTTCTTGCTTCGCGGCCAGAAGATTCCCCTCGACGCGTTCGACGATGAGCTGCGCCGCATCGGGTTCCATTTCGACGTGCAGCGCCTTGGCGCGCGCGCGCAGCCATCCCGGCAAAGCGGCCGTCTCCACCGGCCAAATCGTCACCCACACGCCATGCTTCTCGAACGCACGTACCCAGGGTGTCTCGCTCGCTTTGTTGTCGAGCTTGTCGGTAATCACCAAGCACACCACGTCGGGCGGCGGGCGTGTCGCGATATCGATCAGCGCTGCCGCACCCTTGTCCGGCTTGCCGCTCGGCATGCGCAGCTCGAAAAGACGGCGTTCGGCGAACAACGACAGCGACTGCGTGGCCTGGCGCAAATCATCCCAAACAAACGCGCGATCGATGAAAAACACGGTGCGGTCCGCATAGCCCGCGCCGCGGGCCGCGGCCCTGATGGCATCGGCGGCCTCGCCCACCAGCAAGGGCTCGTCGCCCGACACCAGATAAACGCTGGCGAGCTTGAGCGCGAGAGCTTGCTTGAGTTGATCGGAGTTCAGCCGCAATGGGTGCGCGCTCGGAAGCGATGGTGCAAGATTGTCAGAATGGGCATGCTTGCCATTATACGGTCGCGCCATACTTCGAGGTACCATGGAATTTGAGACTTTGCTATTCGAGCGACGCGAGCACGTCGCCTACGTCACGCTCAATCGGCCCGACAAGCTCAACGCGCTCAATATGCGCCTGACCGACGACCTGCGCGCCGCCGCCGCCGCCATCGACGCCGATCCCGAGGTTCGCGCGGTGTTGTTGACCGGCGCGGGCCGTGGTTTCAGCGCCGGCGCCGACCTCGCGCGCAACGAGTTCTTCGAGAATCCCGGCCGCAGCGCCGGCGAGAACATCGGCGATAGTCTGCGAGATCATTTCAACCCCATGGTCAGCGCCTGGTACGACCTGCGGGTCCCGGTGGTGGTGGCCGTCAACGGCGTAGCCGCCGGCGCCGGGATGAGCCTCGCGCTCATCGGCGATATCGTGCTCGCCGCTCGCTCCGCGACTTTTCTGCAGTTGTTCGCCGCCAAACTCGGCCTGATGCCCGATCTCGGCAGTACGTTTTTCTTGCCGCGCTTGGTGGGCACGGCACGCGCCAAGGGATTGACCCTGTTGGGCGACACGTTGTCGGCGGCGGACGCCGAGCGTTGGGGGCTCATTTGGGCATGCGTCGAAGACAAAGCGCTGATGCAGCAGGCCGAGGAAATCGCGCGCCGCCTCGCGGCCGGCCCGACGCAGGCCTATAAACGAATCAAAACGGTATTCGAGCAGGAGCCCGCGCAAACATTGCGCGAACAATTGGCCTTTGAAGCCAAACTGCAGGCGGAACTCGGCGACACCCAAGACTTCGCGGAAGGGGTACTCGCGTTTCGCGGCAAGCGCGCGCCGAACTTTACCGGGAACTAGTGCCGCGAACGGCCGCAGCTGGTTAGCGCCTGCCAATGTCCGCTACGGAAATCCTGACATCGGAGCCGGATGCCTGCGCGGCGGGCGGTTGCTCCGATCCGCAATTATCGCAGCCACCGCACGCGCCCGTCTTGAGCGCCGCTGCCGCCTCCAGGCGCAGCGTGAGCCCGCGCGGACTCAAGAATCCCGGCAGATGCCGCAACAGCGTCGATGCCGCCAAGAGCAGGCGGCGCCGCAGCGTTCGCGGCCCCAGCGAGAAAACCGCGTAGACGACACTCGCGAGCAGCGCAACGCCCACCAAGAGTTCATCGAGAAAGCTGTGCATGCTCGCTCCTGCTCCTCAACTCACGAACGCCAACGCCACGCGGTAGGTGATCCACGAGCCCGCATACGCCAGTCCGAAAAGATAGGCGGCCATGATGATCGGGTAACGCCACGAATTCGTTTCGCGCTTGACGGTCACCAAGGTCGACAGGCATTGCGGCGCGAATACGTACCACGCGAGCAGGGACAGCGCCGTCGGCAGACTCCAAGACTGGGCAATCATCGGCGTCAATGCGCCGCCGACGTCGGTACCGGCGGCGGACAGCGCATAGACGGTGCCAAGCGCACCGACCGCCACTTCGCGTGCCGCGAGGCCGGGCACCAAGGCAATCGAAATCTGCCAATTGAAGCCGATCGGCGCAAAAATCACGGCGAGCCAAGCGCCGATATGTCCCGCGATACTGTACTGAATAGCGGGACCGGTGGCGCCGGGAGGCGGCGCCGGAAACGAACTCAGGGCCCACAGAATGACCATCAACGCCAAAATAATGGTGCCGACGCGGCTCAAAAAGATTTCGACGCGTTGCCACAGGCCGATGGCCAAATTGCGTAGGTTCGGCCAGTGATAGGCGGGCAGCTCCAGCATCAGCGCCTGAAAGCCGGTGCCGGAGCCGCTGCGCTTCAGTACATACGCAACGCCCATGGCGCTCGCGATACCCGCGATGTAGAGCACGAACAGCACCAAGCCTTGCAGTTGCAATCCGCCCCATAGCGCGCGCTGCGGAATGAACGCACCGATGATGAGCGCATACACCGGCAGGCGTGCCGAGCAGGTCATCAAGGGGGCGATCATGATGGTGCGCAGCCGGTCGCGCGGATTTTGAATGGTGCGCGTCGCCATGATGCCGGGAATCGCGCACGCAAAGCTCGACAACAAGGGGATGAATGCGCGGCCGGACAGCCCCACACTGCCCATCAGGCGATCCAGCAGAAAGGCGGCGCGCGGCAAGTAGCCCGAATCCTCGAGCATCAAGATGAAGAAAAATAAAATGATGATTTGCGGCAAGAACACCAGCACGCTGCCGACCCCCGCCAGCACGCCGTTGATGAATAAATCCTTGAGCAAACTCGCCGGCAGCACATGATCCACCCACTCGCCGAACAAGCCCACGCCGGACTTGATGGCGTCCATCGGCACTTGTGCCCAGGCGAACACGGCTTGAAACATGAGGAATAGAATCACTGCCAGCAGCAGCGGGCCCACCACCGGATGCAGCACCACGGCGTCGACCCGATCGCTCAAGGTGACGCCGTCCAGCCGGTCGCCGCCCACCACGCCGAGAATGCGCCGCACTTCGCTCTGATCGTGGGCGATGTCGGCCGCCGTCAGCGTACGCCACACGGCCGCCTGACGCGGCTGCCTCGGAGCCGCAAGCTTATCGAGCACGTTGATGAGCGCGCGGGCTCCGGACGCTTTGACGCCGATCGTTTCCACCACGGGCACGCCCAACTCCAGGCTGAGCTTGTCGGCATCGATGACGATGCCCTTGCGGCGGGCGATGTCCGTCATGTTGAGCGCTATCACCATGGGCAGGTTCAGCCGCTTCAGACTCAGGACCAGGCGCAGATTCTGACGCAGGTTGGTTGCGTCGGTGACGCAGACGACGAAGTCCGGCGAGGTTTCGCCCGCACGCCGCCCGAGCAGGACGTCGGCCGTCACTTGTTCATCGGGTGTCAGCGGATCGAGACTATAAGCGCCCGGTAAATCGAGCATGCGGACCCGCAGGCCCGACGGCGTCACTAACGAGCCTTCCTTGCGCTCGACCGTGACACCGGCGTAGTTGGCGACTTTTTGGCGGCCGCCGGTAAGCACGTTGAATAGCGCCGTCTTACCGCAATTGGGATTTCCAACCAATGCGACCAAGGGACGTGGGGCGCTGTGCACAGCCTCCATGGGGACTTCAGCCGAGTAGGGGCTGCTCCGGACAGACGCGGATGCAGGCGGCCTCGAACAGCCGCAGCGCAAAAGTACCGGTTCCGATACGCACCGCGATGGGTTCGCGTCCCAGGAAGCCGCGCGCCACGATTCTCAGCTTTTCACCCGGCAGGAAACCCAGTTCCGCCAGCCGCCGACCCAACTCCGATGCGCTGGAATTGGCCGAGGATACCGAGACCACTCGAGCCTCAGTGCCGGTGGCGAGATCCGCAAGAGCCTGTGTCATTTCCATGAACGCAATTCTACATGAGAATCATTCACATTACTATTCGCCTTGGCAGCCCGCCTACCGCAGGGTGGGCATCCCACCTAGCGGCCGGCCGCCTGATGGGCGTTGCTCGAGCCGCCGGAAATCGGCCATTGGCGCCGTTCCTGCTAATCTTAGCGTCCCAAATCACCGGAGGCATATGAAATGCCTACGCTTTTCGAGAGAATCATTGCCGGCGAACTGCCGGCAGACATCGTTTACCGGGACGAACGCGTGGTCGCTTTCCTGGACATCAGACCCGCCGCCCCGGTACATATATTGATCGTGCCACACAAGGTGATCCCTACCACGGATGACATCGAAGACGATGATGAGTCGCTGATTGGCCATATGGTCATCGTCGCTCGCGATATCGCCCGGCAGCAGGGTATTGCCAAGAGCGGCTACCGATTGATTATCAATTGCAACCCGGACAGCGGCCAGGAGGTCTACCACCTGCATCTGCACCTGCTGGGCGGGAGGAAATTGGGGCCGTTGGTGCACGCGCCGGTTTTTGAGAAAACATGAGGAATAGGTGATGAAGAAAAAGAAGGTCGCGCAGGCAAAACCGACGCGCACCAGCCCGCGACGCGCGGCCGCCGGCAAGTCCGACCGGTCCGCTCCGAAGAGGAAATCCGCGGTGCATGCCGCGAAGCCATCGTTGGGCCTGTCCCGATCTGCGGCACGCTCGGCGATCTCTACGCGCAGCACGTCGGGGAGCGCAGCCCCCGTCGTTGAGCGCCGCGTACTGTATCCGGCGATCGAACCTTACACTCGAGGTTATCTACGGGTTTCAGAGCTCCACGAACTCTACTACGAAGAGTGCGGCAACCCGGCCGGTAAACCGGCGATATTTCTGCACGGAGGACCCGGCGCGGGCTCCGACAAGCGAGCGCGTCAGTTCTTCGACCCGCAGCATTACCGCATCATCGTGTTCGATCAGCGTGGCTGCGGCCGCAGCCGTCCGAGCGCCAGCTTGGTCGAGAACACCACCTGGCATCTGGTCGCCGACATCGAGCGGCTGCGCAAGCATCTCGCCATCGAACGCTGGCTCGTGTTCGGCGGATCCTGGGGCAGCACCCTCGCTCTCGCCTATTCGGAAGCGCATCCGGAGCGCGTGAGCGAAATCGTATTGCGCGGCATTTTCCTGCTGCGTTATGCCGAAATTCGCTGGCTCTATCAGCATGGCGCATCCGAAATCTTCCCCGACTATTGGGAGGCGTACCGCGACGTGATTCCCGTCGATGAGCGCGACGACTATTTGAATGCCTACCATAAGCGCCTCACCGGAACCGATCAGCGGGCAGCGCTGGCCGCCGCGCGCGCCTGGTCGGTGTGGGAAGCGTCGACGAGCTTTCTGTACAGCAATCAGGACAACATCAAAAAGTGGGGCGAGGACCAGTTCGCGCTCGCCGTGGCGCGCATCGAATGCCATTATTTCGTGAATCGCGGTTTCCTGCGCAGCGAGACTCAGCTGCTCGATGATGTGGAGCGCATCCGAAATATTCCGACGACGATCGTGCAAGGCCGCTACGACATCGTGTGCCCCGCGACCAGCGCTTGGGATTTGCATCGGGTATGGCCCGAAGCGGATTTTCGCGTGGTGCCCGATGCGGGACACTCGGCCTTCGAAGCCGGAAACACTCACGAACTCGTATCGGCGACAGATCGATATCGAAGCCGCTGACAAATAAATCACTTAGTTGAGGGTATCCATGCGCCTTATCAGTCGAACCGCGCTCGCCGCGGCCGCTTTCCTGTGGCTGTCGCACGCGCAGGCCGCGGGCACCAAGCTGCTGCGATTTCCCGATGTCTGGCATGACCGGGTCGTGTTCAGCTACGCGGGGGATTTATGGACCGTCGGCAATCAAGGCGGCACGGCCGTCCGTCTGACCGCCAATCCCGGTCTCGAATTGTTCGGTAAATTCTCTCCGGACGGACAGCACATCGCGTTCACCGCGCAATATGGCGGCGACGAGCAGGTGTATGTGATGCCTTCCGGCGGCGGCGCGCCGAAACAGCTCACTTTCTATCCCGCGTCGGGCCCGTTGGCCGACCGTTGGGGCTTCGACAATCAAGTCTACGGCTGGACGCCCGACGGCGCAGGCGTGCTGTTCCGGTCGGCACGCGACGGCTACATGCTGACGGATTCGAAATTGTACACGGTGCCCTTCGGCGGCGGCGCGGCGAGCGCGCTGCCCATGCCGGTGTCGGGCGCGGGACATTTTTCCCCGGACGGCAAACGTATCGTGTACTCGCCCCTGTGGCGGGATTTTCGCAGCGAGAAGCGCTATCAAGGCGGTTGGGCAAACGATCTGTTCATTTTTGATCTGGCGCACCCCTCGCTCGTTCAGGTCACCAAGGATCCGCGCACCGATCGTGATCCCATGTGGATCGGCAACGCCATTTATTTCAATTCCGACCGCAGCGGCGTCTTCAATCTCTACCGCTACGACGTGGACTCTCGGCAAACCACGCAGATCACTCATTACAAGGACTGGGACGTACGCTGGCCGAGTGCCGATGATGGCCAAATCGTCTACGAGTTGGACGGCGAATTGCATATCTACGATACGCGCAATGCGCTGGATCGGGCGCTGACGATTTCGGTGCCCGCCGATGCCACCACCACTCGCCGGCAATCCGTGAATGCGGCCGACGCGATCGAAAGCCATGTCATCAGTCCCGGCGGGGAGCGCGTCGCGATCGTCGCGCGCGGCGACGTGTTCACGGTGCCGGTGGAGCACGGGGTGACCCGCAATATCACCCAATCGTCGAATGCTCACGATCGCGAAGCGGCATGGTCGAGCGACGGCAGGCGCTTAGGCTTTGTATCGGATCGCAGCGGCGAAGAGGAACTGTACGTGCAGGCGCAGGACGGCGCGACGCCCGCCCAACCCTTGACTTCGGATTCGAGGGCGCGCTATCTGTCGCCGCGCTGGTCGGCCGACGACAAACGCATTGCGTTTGCCGATCAAACGGGACAGCTCTACGTCATCGAGGTCGCCAGCAAGCGCCGAGCCCTCGTCGCAAAGGACCCCGCAGAGCTCGCGCTCGATTACCAGTGGTCGCCGGACGGGCAATTCTTGAGTTACTCGTTGAATTCCCGCAATGGGGTTGCCAGCCTGTACATTTGGTCGGCGGCCGACGGCAAATCACATCGTGTGACGCCCGAATACTTCAATGCACAATCGCCCGCGTGGGCGCCCAACGGCGAGCTGCTGTATTTCTTGAGCACGCGTGAATACCAGCCGCTCATCAGTACGGTCGAATTCAACTTCGCGACGGACCGGCAGATCGGCATCTTCGCGCTCGCTCTGCACAAGGGCGTCAAGAACCCCTATGGCGTTCGCGACCAGGAACCCGGCGACGAAAAAAAGGACGCCGACAAGGAAAAGGAGAAGGACAAGGAGAAGGAGAAAGACAAAGAGAAGGATAAAGACAAAGGAAAAGACAAAGCAAAGGTGGCGGTCAAGATCGATTTCGATGGCCTCGTCGAGCGCGCCATCCGCGTGCCCCTGGAGGCCGACGACTTGAGCGATCTACACGTCAGCGATGAACATTTGATCTACCAGCACAACGGGCCGTTCTATTACGGACGCGAAGCGCCCATCAAACCCAGCGTGATGGCTTATTCCATCAAGGACCGCGAAGCCAAGACCGTCGCCGACGACGTCACGCAGTGGTCGTTGACCGCCGACGGCAAGCATGTGCTGGCGCAGCTCTCGTCCAAGGAAATCAAGTACTACGAAATCGGCAAGACCGACGACGCCAAGACCGTATCCTTGGCCGGCCTCGTCACCACCCGCATTCCCGCCGCGGAGTGGCACGAAATCTTTGCCGAGGTGTGGCGCCGCTACCGCGATTATTTCTATGTCTCGAACATGCATGGCTATGATTGGCAGAAATTGCGCCGCAAGTAC
>Ga0137412_10001584_pt1 | contig 17768 bp, 15 predicted proteins | sample CZODoug2_1_16fun_FD_122160 | JGI IMG/M metagenome (GOLD analysis project Ga0137412, IMG submission 122160) | Vadose zone soil fungal communities from Angelo Coast Range Reserve, California, USA - CZODoug2_1_16fungal (Hybrid Assembly) | ecosystem: Environmental > Terrestrial > Soil > Vadose zone...
GTACTTGCCACCGGTCTTGTCGTCGACGAAGTCGCCACCCTTGTCGACCGCGTCATTCGCCTTGTCCTTGTTCTGCGACAACAAGGACTTCGCCTTGTCTAGCAGGCCCATCTTCAACCGCCTCCTCATCGCAACATCGCCCACAGTCGGGGCGCGACGGCACACTACGCGCCACCCGCCAGCATGAACCCGTCGCCGCGCCGAGAAAAGCCATACCGGCGAGTATTGATCAAGTTCCTCAGTGCGGAGGCGGTGGGATGGAGTCGATATCCGGTATCCGGTCCGGCCAGACGAGCAATACCGGGCAGGGGGCGTGATCGACCACGAAGCGGGTCAGCGGTCCGAGGCTGTGCGGGCCCAGACGAGTGCGATCACCGTCGCGGGCGAGAACCAACAGCTCGGCGCCGTCCGCGGCCTGCACGACCTCACGCTCGATGCGTCCGTGCCGTTCCTGGCGCACCGCGGTCCGACCGAGCGCAGCCGCGGCGGCGTCGAGGAGCTCGGACGCCGCGTCCGCGGCCATCGCCTCGACCCGTGCACCCGGATCACGTTCGGGATGCCCACGTCCCAGCAGGCCGCGGTACGCGCCGTGGGCCGCGCCCGGGACATCGTCGCCGGTGACGTGCAGCAACATGATCTCCGAGCTCGGCGGAACGTAGGATCGCGCGGCGTCGACGCACGAGCGCCACGTCCCCTCGGCTATCCAAATGACCACGGTCATCGCCGTCAGCCTCCGATCATCCGAAGCATGAGCCACAGTGCCAGCACCGCACCGACGAGCGCGACCGGCACGGTCATCAACCCCAACCGGGTGAACTCGCCCGGCGCCGGCTCCGCGTCGTGTTCACGCGCGACCCTTCGCCACAAGAGCGTTGCCAGCGAGCCGACATAGGTGAGGTTCGGGCCGACGTTCACGCCGATCAGCGTCGCCAGCACCGGACCCGGACCGCCCAGCGCCGCGACGGGCAGCAGAGCCAGGACGGCCGGCAGGTTGTTCACGACGTTGGCGAGGACCGCCGCGCAGGCCGCCACGCCGAGCAGCGCGGGTAGCGACGCACCTTGCGGGAGCACGCGATCGACCGCTGTGCCGAGTCCGTTGTCGACGACCGCGCGGACGACGATGCCGAGCGCGAGCACGAACATCAGGAACAGTGGGCTCGCGGAGCGGATGAGGCCCGCCGGCGTCGCGCGCCGCTGGGCCAGCGCTCGGACGCCGAGCAGCACAACGCCGCCGAGAGCGGCCCACGCCGGGTTGATGCCGACGAACGACGTCACGACGAACCCCGCCAGCGTCAACGCCAACGCCACGAGCGCGAATGCGGGCCGGGGCGCCGCAGACGCCGGCGCCGGTGCCGGTGCCGGTGCCGGTGCCGCCGGCATCGCCAGGTCGATCGCGAACACCCGCCGCAGCACCAGGAACTCGACGCCGATCACGACCAGCCACGGCAGGAACATCAGCGCGCCGAACCGGACGAAGGACAGCCCACTCGTCGTGAACGCGAGCAGGTTCGTCAGGTTGGAGACCGGCAAGAGCAACGAGGCCGAGTTGGCGAGATGCGTGCATGCGTACACGTGAGCCTTCGGCCGCACCCGCAGCAAGGCCGCGGTCGCGAACACGACCGGGGTCAGCAGCACCACCGTCGCGTCGAGGCTGAGCACCGCGGTGACCACCGATGCCACGACGAACACTCCGACGAGCAGGCGCGACGGTCGTCCCTGCGACAGGCGGGCCATCGCCGCACCGCACGCGGCGAACACCCCTTCGTCGTCGCACAACTCCGCCAGCACGAGCACGGCCGCGAGAAACGCGACCACCGGCAACAGGCGGTCGAACTCGGCACGCGCATGCCCGGCCGATACGGCGCCGGCGGCGAGGACGATGCCGGCGGCCGGAACCGCGACCACCGCCTCGGGCCAGCCTTTCGGGCGCGCCACCGCGAACGCCAGCACCGCCACGAGCAGCCCGGCCGAGAGCACCTCGGCCGAGGCTCCGGTCATCCGTCCAGGTGGCTGGTGTCGTTGACCAGCCGGACAGATGGCGTGCCGTCCGGGTAGTAGTTGACGATCGACACGGACGCCGGATCCAGGAACATGCGCGACATCGCGCTGACGGGCGCATCGAGCGCGAGCCGCAGCAAGGTCTTGATCGGTGTCACGTGCGAGACGACGACAACAGTCGCCCCCGGGTGCTTCGCGATCAGCTCGTCGCGGGCCCGTCGCACGCGTCGCGCCACGGCGGCGAACGACTCACCGTTCGGCGGCCCGGCATCGGCGGACGAAATCCAGGCGCTCAGCTCCTGTGGCCAGCGTTGCTGTACTTCGTCGAGCGTCAAGCCCTCCCAGGCGCCGAAGTCGCTCTCGATGAAGCCGTCGTTGGCAGAGACGCCGAGCGCCAGCGTGTCGGCAATGAGCTCCGCGCTCTGGGTCGCCCGCCGTAGCGGCGAGCTGATGACCGCCGCGACCTCGCCGAACGTGGACGCGCGCCGGGCCAGCGCGGCGGCTTGCCGCTCGCCTATGTCGGACAGCGGCAGGTCGTTGCGGCCGGAGAAGCGCCGCAGCACCGAGTGCTCGGTGGCCGCGTGTCGCACGAGCACGAATCGGGTCGGAGTGCCGGTGGGTGGCGTCCAACTCGGAACCGCCGGTGCATCGATCACCGGACGCGACGCCAGCGGTGGCTTGCCGGCCGCGAGGTCCATCGCTTCATTGGCCAGCCGGTCGGCGTGCTTGTTGCGCTCGCGGGGGATCCACTCGAACGTGATCGCGTCGAACCGGTCGCGCAGCGCCGCGGCCTCGCGGGCCAGCGGCCGCAGGCCCTCGTGCTTCACCTGCCAGCGCCCGGACATCTGCTCGACGACGAGCTTCGAGTCCATGCGCACCGCGACCGACGTGGCGCCGAGCTCAGCCGCCGCCTGAAGTCCGGCGATCAACCCGCGGTATTCGGCGACGTTGTTCGTCGTGCGCCCGAGCGATTCGCGCCGCTCGGCCAAGACCTCGCCGGTGGCGGCGTCGAACACCACCGCGCCGTAACCCGCCGGGCCGGGATTGCCGCGCGAACCACCGTCCGCCTCGACAATGACGTTCACAGGCCGGACTCGGCGGTACGGACCAGGATGCGCCGGCAGTTCTCGCACCGGACGACAGCATCCGCCGCGGCCGTCCGGACCGCGTTGAGCTCGCTGCCGGCCAGTTCGAGGTGGCACCCCTCGCAGCGTCGGTGTCGCAGCATGGCCGCGCCCACGCCAGCACTCGTCGCGCGGATCTTGTCGTAGAGCGTCACCAGATCCGCCGGCAGCTCGCCCGCGATCTCGGACCGCTCGGCGCCGCGGCGGGTCGCAGCCGCGTCGATATCGGCGAAGGCTGCGTCGCGCGTGGCGTCCAGGTCGGCGCGCTCGGTCGCGAGCGCCTGCTGCCGCTGCACGAGCGACGCCAATGCGGTATCGAGGTTCTCGCGTCGTTCCATCACATCGAGCAAGTCGTCCTCGAGCGAGGACTGGCGCCGGGCGAGCGTGGTGATCTCGTGCTGCAGGCCCTCGAGCTCCTTCGCCGGTACTCCCCCGGCCGTCAGGCGCTGGTCATCGCGCTTGGTCCTGGTCAGCACGGTCTCGACCTCTTTCTCGAGGCGTCGCTGGTCATCGGCGATGTCGTCGAGCTGGGTCTGCAGCTCGAGTGTCTCGTCGCGTAGCTGCGCGACCTGTCGTTCGGACGCGGCGATGACGGCGAGCTCGGGCAGGTTCCGCCGCCGGTGAGTCAGCTGGGCGAGCTCGGTATCGGCTGCCTGCAGATCGAGCAGACGGAGCTGAGCGGTTGGATCGGCTTTCACGTTGGCGAACTCGTTTCCGGCGATGGGGCGTGCAGGGTCCACGGATCGGTGACCGTCGGGGACACGGTCACGTCCACGGTAGTGCCGAAGCGTTCGCGCAGGCGGGCGGCCACAGCGTCGAGCCAGGGCGCCTCGGTGGCCCAGTGCGCGGCGTCGACCAGAGCCATCGCATCGCCGGCGCGTTCGGTCACGGCCTCCAGGGTCGGGTGGTGCTTCAGGTCCGCGGTGAGGTATGCGTCGGCGCCCGCGCGCCGGGCCACGTCGATGAAGGAACCGCCCGAACCACCACAGACGGCCACGGTTCGCACCGGCCGTTGCGGGTCGCCGGCGGCACGTACGCCCCAGACGGTGCGCGGCAACACTTCTACAGCGTGGCTGACGAACTCGCGTAGCGTCATCGGCGCGGCGAGTTCGCCCACGCGTCCGGTCCCCCGCGCGCCCACGGTCGGCACCTGCGGGTAGACGTCGAACGCCGGCTCCTCGTAGGAATGGGCTTGCCGCAGCGCGCTGATCACGGCGGGCAGCGCCGGTCGGGGCACTACCATCTCGACGCGCGTCTCGGCCACCGCCTCGATCGCGCCCGGGCGTCCGATCGTGGGGTTGGCCGCGGTGCCGGGCCGGAACGTGCCCACGCCGACGGTTGTCCAGGCGCAGCGCTCGTAGTCGCCGATGCGTCCCGCACCGGCGGCGGCCAGCGCGTCGATCAGCGGCCCGGTGTCGTCGGTGGGGACGAACACGACCAGCTTGTCCGGGGCATCGTCCGCGGCCGGCTCGAGCGGGGTCAGCCCGGCGAGGCCGATGCGGTAGGCGAGGGCGTCCGACACTCCGGGATCGGCGCTGTCGGCGTTGGTGTGCGCGACGTAGTGGGCGATGCCGGCTCGGATCATCCGGTGGACCAGGGCGCCCTTCGGATCAGTGGCCGCCACGCTGTGCACCGGCGTCAACAGCAGCGGGTGATGGGTGAGCAGCAGTTGCGCGCCGGCGAGGTCCGCCTCGGCGACGGTCTGCGGCACGGCGTCGACCGCGAGCACGATGCGCGTGATGTCGACGGCCGCGTCGCCGCAGGTCAGCCCGACGGCGTCCCACGATTGGGCCCAGCTCGGGTCGAACCACTCCTCGAGTGCGGTGATCACCTCGGCGAGTTGCGGCATCCAACCTCCTGCTCTCGCCCGCGAACCTACCGTGCACAACAAGGAGCTCGGCACCGTTGTCCGGTGCCGAGCCCCTGTCGTTGCTGTGCTTGCTGCGACTACTTGGCGCCCTCGACAGCAGCAGTTGCGGTTCCGGCGGTTACCGGGACGCGGTGGGCGGTCGAGCCGCGGTAGGCGCCCGTCACCCGAACCGTCAGCACGCCCTTGTCGTAGGTCGCGGTCAGGTCGTCGCCGGTGATGTGGGCCGGCAGGCTGAACGTGCGGCGGAACGAGCCGTAGCGGACCTCGCGAATTCGGCGGCCACCACGCTCGTCGGCGCGCTCATCACGACGCTCGCCGCGGATTACCAGGGCGCCGCCCTCGACCTCGACGGTCACGTCCTGCTCCGGGTCCAGGCCGGGCAGCTCGACGCTGACCAGCGCGTCCTCGCCATCGCGGTTGACCTCGGCGGCCGGCGTGAACCCGACTCGCGCGACGTCGTTGGCCAGCGGACGGAACCGCGCATCGAACTCGGCAAACGGGCTCAACCAGGTGTTACGCAGGTTCAAGGTCGTCATATTCGATCACCTCTCGTGTGCTTTGCCGTGCCCATGCGGACACTCGACTCATACAACTTGAGTCCTTAGGACTTAATTCCGGTCGTGAGCAAAAGCGCCGGAACTCTTGCCCTCCCGGGTCACGACCGCTACGGTCCGTGCGGACACGAGTACTTACCGGGGGGTACACATGACTCGTGACTTATCCCGTCGCGCCCTTTTCGCGTCGGGCGCCCTGATCCTGTCCGCAGCGATCCTGGCCGCCTGCTCCAGCACGGCAAGCACCCGCGGCCTGGTCGCGACGACGCCGTCGTCCTCCACGTCCAGCCCGTCCCCGACGTCGCGCCCGCCGACGCCAACGAACCCGGCCAAGCCGAAACCGAAGCCGAAACCCAAGCCGAAGCCGAAGGTTGTGGCCCGCCCAGTCGCCACCCACCCACCGACCAGCTCCGCAGCGCCGGCCCCATCGAGGCACCCCACGCGAGTGACGACCAAACCGTCCACCAAGGCCGCAGCGCCGGCACCGCCCAAGGCGAACAACTGCGACCCCGCCTATCCGGACGTGTGCTTGAAGGACGGCATCGGCGATTACGACTGTTCCAGCGGCTCGGGCAACGGGCCGAACTACGCGCACGGCCCGCTCGTCGTCCGCCCACCCGACCCGTTCGATCTGGACCGGGACGGAGACGGCATCGGCTGCGAGCGCGGATAGGCCCGCCGGGTACAGCTGCGTGGAGCGCGGCCCCACCCCTGCCGGTTTCGCATCCCGGCGGTGGGCGCTGCCGGCCTCGAGGATCCGTGGACAACCGTGGCGGGTGTGGACGAACAGCGCCGCGCGGATGTCCGTGGTGATCAACCGCCCTTCAGCAAGCGAATTCGCACTCTCACGGGCTGTTGATCATGGGTAGAGCGTCCGTCGCGGGGCTGGACCGGGACGGAGACGGCATCGGCTGCGAGCGCGGATAGGCCCGCCGGCACAGGTGAATGTCGAGCGACCGCCGGCCGACGATCGGTGTCGTGCTATTGCCGTGACCCGGTGGCTGCCAATAGCGTCCTGGGCCCTATGACCGTTTGTTGCGCACTCACTCGCCGGCAGTTGCTGCAGCTCTCCGCGGCCGCCGGCAGCGCAGCGGTGATCGCACCAGCGCTCGGGCGGGAGGCGGTGGCGTCGGCGCAGGCAGCGCGGATCGCGGGCGCACCGGTCGCTCAGGATCTGGAGCTGGTCACGGTCACCGACACCAGCTTCGTCCTGACCTGGTTCACCGCGGACACGCTGCAGGTCATGCCCACCGATCCGCGGCCGATCGCCGTCGATTCGGATGCCGTCGTTCGTTACGGCACCCGCCCGGACCGCCTCGACCGGGTCGCGCACGGCCGAGCGGGCACGGCCTACCACCAGGTCGAGGTCACCGGGCTGCGTCCGGGCACCACGTACTACTACGAGGCCCTCTCGGCGGGCCGGCCGGCCTCGGCGCGCGTCATGCCGGTGCTCGACTATTCGGTGCTGCAAGGCGTGGACCTGAGCCAGCTCACGCTGGCCCAGATGCAGGCACTGGTCGGCCGGCTGCTCGGGCTGGGCCAGTTCGTGTCGGCCTCGCCCGGGTCGGCGACGACGCTCGTCCCGCCGCCGGGGCGGCACCTCGCGACGATCGCGCTCACCAACGATCTGCACGTCGGCGAGACGCAGAGCGGGCTCATCGTCGACGGCTTCCCGCCGCCGTTCTCGCAGCGTCCGGGCTCACCCCCGTACCCGATCGTCATGGGCGAGTCGATGATCGCCGACATCCGGGACCGCGGTGCGGACGTGCTGATCGTCGCCGGCGACCTGACCTCCGCGGCGCTACCCGACGAGCTGGCGCGGGCACGCTCCCTGCTCGACACGTTCGGGCGGCTGCGACTGTCCGGTCACCTCGGACGTCACGAGTACGTCGTCGCCCGCGGCAACCACGATCAGCCCAAGACCGGTTCGGCCTACGACGCGTGCCCGGCCGTTGACGACGGCTATCGCGACTGTGTGCCGGCAGTTTTCCCTTTGCCCCAAGGGCGATTGACCACCACGGAGTTCCACGGACTGCGGCTCGTCGGCCTCGACACCACCACGTTGAACCAGCCCGGCGGCGCCATCGACGCCGAGCAGTGGCACCACCTCGAGCACCTCCTCGCCGAGCGACGGCACCAGCCCACGCTCGTGTTCGGCCACCATCCCGTCAGCGACGAGGCGGCGTACACCACGCTGGCCGGGCCGTCGTTCGACCTCGATCGGGCCGACGCCGCACGGCTCGAGCAGCTCTACGCGCGGACGCCGGGCGTGTTCTTCCACCACAGCGGTCACACCCATCGCAACCAGCGCACGGCCTCGCCGACGGCGACGGGCGTCGAGTTCCTCGAGGTCGCCGCGATCAAGGAATACCCCGGCGGTTACACCCTGCTGCGCCTGTACGAAGGTGGCTATCTGGCCAACTTCTACAAGTCGTCCAGCCCGCTGGCGTGCGAGTGGAGTCAGACCTCGAGCGAGGAGTACCTCGGCCTCTACCCGGCCTACACTCTGGGCAGCCTGGCCGATCGCAATCACGTCGTACGTCGCGACCTGCGCTCATAGCGCGGCGCCCATACCCTGCGGTACAGCAACCGCACCGGCGGTGGCAGCAGCTTGAGCACCCGCGTCTGCGTCGCCTCGGAAGCGTCGTCCAGCAACCACGGGAAGAACTCCGGGGCACCACGCAGACCTTGCGTCTTGCGGAAGTGTCCGGCGAAGGCGCGCCAGCCGTCCGGCCCGAGATGGGTCGCGACCAACGGCAAGGCCGCTTCCTCTTCGTGACGCATGTGGGCGGTCAGCCCGGTCGTCAACGCTCGGACGGTGTCAGCCACCGTCACCGGGTCGCCCGCGCCGAGCGACGTGTCGATGCGTTCGAGCAGCGGCTCGAGCTCCCCGTGCTCGATCTCCATCTCGTCCAGCACCGCCTCCTCACTCGCTGATGTGAGCTTCGCCCGCAGCGGCGGCCACAACGCGACGTCCTCGGCCGTGTGGTGGATGTGCAGCTGGTTCTTGAACGTCACCCAACGGGCCCGAACCGACGCCGACATGGCCTCGCCGGCGGCGCAGGCTTCGGTGAGGCGACGCAGGTCGCGGCTGAACGCGTCGTGCGCGGCGTACATCATCGTGAAGTCGACCCGACCGATGATCGGCGTGCGACTGCTGTCGGACATGGAGGTTTCCTTTCCCGTCATGCCCGAACCGGCTCGGGCAGCGTCTCTTCGGTGGGCAGCTCGACCTCGCCGCGAGCATTCTTGGTGCGGAGCGCGATGATCGCGGCCCCGACCAGGAAGATGCCGGCCGCCAGCAGCGCCCGGTGGAAGCCCGCGGTGAGCGCGTCGGGCACCGGGCGATGTCCGGCCAGGAGATGGTCGGTCCGGGACGTCGCGATCGCCGAGAAGATCGCGAGTCCGAGCGCCCCGCCGATCTGCTGAGCGGAGTTGACCAGGGCGGCAGCGAGCCCGGCCTTGTCCGCGGGCACGCCGGCGTTGGCGGCCGTGGTCGTGGCGACGAAGACCCCGCCGATGCCGAGCGACACGATCATCAGGCCCGGGAACAGGTCGACGATGTAGGAACCGTCGACCGGGATGCGGGACAGGTAGAACAGGCCACCCGCCGTGATCAGCGCACCGGCGACGATCACCGGCCGCGTCCCGATCCGTCCGATCAGCTGGGAGGAGATGCCGGCCGATACGCCGACCCCGAACGTGAGCGGCAGGTAGGAAGCGCCGGTCTCGAGCGGCGAATAGCCCAGCACGTTCTGCATGTAGAGGGTCAGGAAGAAGAACATCGTGACGAAGCCACCGACGCCGATGAGCTGGGTGACGTCGGCCGCGGCCAGCCCCTTGATCCGGAAGATCGACAATGGGACGAGCGGGTTGCGGCCACGCTGCTCGTTGACGAGGAACGCCGCGAGCAAGGCGGCAGCGCCGGCCAGTTCGCCGATCGTGCGGCCCGAACCCCAACCCTGATCGGGGGCCTTCACCAGCGCGAAAACGAGCAGCAGCATCCCGCCGGTGACCAGGGCAGTTCCGACCACGTCGAAGTTGGCGAGCGGCGCGCGGCGACGCTCACCGGGGATCAGCCAGAAGATCCCGACGAACAGCAGCACCGCGATCGGGGGGTTGACGAACAGCACCCAGCGCCAGCCGGGCCCCTCCGTCAGCACTCCGCCGAGGAACACGCCGGCCGCCGAGGCGAGCCCGGCCACTCCACCCCAGACGCCGAGTGCCGTGGTCCGGTCCTTGCCCTCCTTGAACAGCGTCGTCAGGAGCGAGAGCGCCGCCGGCAGCATCAGGGCGGCGCCCAGGCCCTGCGCGATGCGGGCACCGACGAGAACGCCCGCGTCACCGGCGAATCCGCCGATGAGCGACGACACCGCGAACAGCGCGGTTCCGGTGACGAGGACGCGACGGCGGCCCAGCAGGTCACCGGCCCGGCCGCCCAGGAGCATGAAGCCGCCGTAGGTGAGCAGGTATCCGCTGATGACCCACTGCAGGCCCTGGACCGAGAAGTCCAGGTCCTTGCGGATGTCAGGCAGGGCGATATTGACGATCGAGGCGTCGATGAAGTCGAGGAACGCGATCGCGCACAGCAGCGCGAGCGTGTATTTGCCTCGCCGGCTGGCGAGGAATGACGGTTGAGCCGTGGTTGCGGCCATGAAGGACCTCCGTGAGTTGTTCTCACTGGTCCTGACGGATCGCGCCGCGACGATGTGACGCCGTCACATTCGAGGCGTCGGATACGTCATTGTGGGAAAGGGATCCGATCGAAGGACGGAACTGTGGACACCGATACCTGGCCGGCCGAGCAATTCGAGCGGCATCGCGGCCACCTTCGCGCCGTCGCGTACCGCATGCTCGGCTCGGTCAGCGAGGCCGAGGACGCCGTGCAGGAAGCCTGGCTGCGCCTGCGTCGCTCGGACGAGAGCGCGATCGACAACCTGGCCGGCTGGCTGACCACGGTGGTAGGCCGGGTGTGTATCGACATGCTCCGAGCCCGCCGCTCCCGCCGCGAGGACTTCGTGGGTACGTGGCTGCCCGAGCCGATCGTGAGCGTCGACGATCACGCCGGCCCCGAGGAGCAGGCGCTGCTGGCCGACTCGGTCGGCTTGGCGTTGCTCGTCGTCCTCGAGACGCTGACGCCGTCCGAGCGGCTCGCGTTCGTCCTGCACGACACCTTCGGGGTGCCGTTCGAGGAGATCGGCCCGATGATCGATCGGACGCCCGCGGCCGCTCGCCAGCTCGCCAGTCGCGCTCGACGCCGGGTGCGCGGCGCCCCGACCGTGCCCGATCCCGACCTCGCCAAGCAGCGCGAGATCGTCGCGGCGTTCCTCACCGCGGCGCGCGGCGGCGACTTCGACACGCTGCTCCAGCTGCTCGACCCCGACGTGGTGTTCCGCGCCGACTCGGGCACCGGCCCGTTGCTCGCTCCCCCGCTGGTCACCGGGCTCGAGGCCGTTGCGCACCAGGTGGCCACCCAGGGCCCGCGCTACATGCCCTACTGCGAGCCCGCGCTGGTCAACGGTGCGGCCGGGCTCGTGGTGCGCGCACCGGGGCGCCAACCGGCGGTCGTGGGCATCACCGTCGTCGACAGTCGTATCACCGAGATCGACCTGATCATCGACCCCGACAAACTCCGGACACTGGTGGTCAACTAGTCGAGTCCCGTCCGCCCCCCTTTCCGTCCGCCCTGCCTAGCTCGTGAGTGGTGCGTTACGCGTCGAGTGGTGCGGTACAACGCACCACTCGACGGATAACGCACCACTCGACGAGAAGTCGGAGCCGACGCTGACTAGTCGAGCAGCGACACCGCGGTGGGGGCGTCCTCACGACGTATGGCCAGCTCCTCGAATTCGACGACGTTGTCGAGCTCGGTACCCATGGCGATGTTCGTGATCCGCTCGAGCACGATCTCGACGACGACCGGCACCTGATACTCGACCATCAGTTTCTTGGCCTGCTCGAACGCGGGCAGGATGTCGTCCGGCTCGAACACCCGTAGCGCCTTGCACCCGAGGCCCTCGGCGACCGTGACGTGGTCCACGCCGTAGCCGTTGAGCTCCGGTGCATTGATGTTGTCGAAGGAGAGCTGCACGCAGAAGTCCATGTCGAGGCCGCGCTGAGCTTGCCGGATCAGTCCGAGGTAGGCGTTGTTCACCAGCACGTGAATGTAGGGCAGGTTGAACTGAGCACCGACAGCCAGCTCCTCGATCATGAACTGGAAGTCGTAGTCGCCGGACAGCGCGACGACGGTCGCCGCCGGTTCGGCGACGCACACACCGAGGGCGGCGGGCAGGGTCCAGCCCAGCGGGCCGGCCTGCCCGGCGTTGATCCAGTGCCGCGGACGGTACACATGCAGGAACTGCGCGGCGGCGATCTGGGACAGCCCGATGGTCGTGACGTAACGGGTGTCCGGTCCGAACGAGCGGTTCATCTCCTCGTACACGCGCTGCGGCTTGACCGGGACGGTCTCGAAGTGCGTCTTGCGCTGCAGCGTGCGCTTGCGTTCGGCACATTCAGTGGCCCAGCTGCTGCGATCGGGCAGGGTCGCGGCTCGTTCGCGGGCGACCTGGACGAACAGCTCCAAGGCGGCCTTGGCGTCGGAGACGATGCCGTAGTCCGGGGCGAACACGCGACCGATCTGGGTCGGCTCGATGTCGACGTGCACGAACGTGCGGCCCTGGCGGTAGGTGTCCAGGCCACCGGTATGGCGGTTCGCCCAGCGGTTGCCGATGCCCAGCACGAAGTCCGACGCCAGCAGCGTGGCGTTGCCGTAGCGGTGCGCGGTCTGCAAGCCGGCCATACCCGCCATCAGCGGATGGTCGTCCGGGATCGTGCCCCAGCCCATCAGCGTCGGAATGACCGGCACACCGGTCAGTTCCGCGAACTCGACCAGCAGGTCGGCGGCGTCGGCATTGATGACGCCTCCGCCGGCAACGATCAGCGGCCGGTGGGCCTCGCCCAGCAGATCAAGAGCTTTCTCGGCCTGCGCGCGGGACGCGGCCGGCTTGTAGACCGGCAACGGTTGATAGGTGTCCGGGTCGAATTCGATCTCGGCCAGCTGCACGTCGACCGGCAGGTCGATGAGCACCGGCCCCGGACGCCCGGACCGCATCAGGTGAAACGCCTGCTGGAACGCGCCCGGCACCTGCGCCGGTTCGAGCACCGTCATGGCCATCTTGGTCAACGGCCCGGCGATGTCGGAGATGTTGATCGCCTGGAAATCTTCCTTGTGCAGCCGGGCCACCGGGGCCTGTCCGGTGATGCACAGGATCGGGATGGAATCGGCCGCCGCCGAGTAGAGGCCGGTGATCATGTCGGTACCCGCCGGGCCGGACGTGCCGATACACACGCCGATGTTTCCGGCCTTGGCCCGCGTGTAGCCCTCCGCCATGTGTGAGGCACCCTCGACGTGCCGAGCCAGGATGTGGGTGATGCTGCCGTCGTCCCTCAGCGCCGAGTAGAACGGGTTGATCGCCGCGCCGGGCAGGCCGAAGACATCCGTCACGCCCTCGCGGCGCAGGATCGCCACCGCGGCGTCGACTGCTCTCATCCGAGGCATACAGCACTCCTGTGCATGAGCGTTCCGTCCGTTGATTTTCGACTCGGTGTATGCGATCTACTGTATGCGTCAACGTGGCAGCCGTAAAGGTTCAGGCCGGAATCCTCACCGGTGGCAGCTCGGACGTCCGACCCACCGCGGCGCGCGCGAGCAGGTCGGTGGCGGCGTACACAGTGCGCAGGGTCGGCGCCGACGCGCCGGTGATGTCGGCCATCTCGACGACCCCGGCCATGATGGCGTCCAGTTCGAGCTGCTTGCCGGCCTCGAGATCCTGCAGCATCGACGTCTTGTGATGCCCGACCTTCTCGGCCCCGTCGAGGCGCTTCGCGACCGAGATCGTCGGCGTGCTGCCCACCCGGGCCGCGATGTCGAGGGTCTCCTCCATCATCTGCTCGACCACCGCCCGGGTGCCGGCGTGCTGGCAGATCTCGACCATCGTTCCCCGGGTGAGCGCGCTGATCGGGTTGAACGCCACGTTGCCCATGAGCTTGATCCAGATGTCGTCACGGATCCTCGCCTCGACCGGGCACTTCAGACCGCCGGCGATCATCGCCGCACTGAAGGCGAGGCAACGACCAGAGATCGTGCCGTCGGGCTCACCGATCGAGAACCGCGTCCCCTCCAGGTGCCGGATGACTCCGGGTGATTCGATGACCGTCGCCGGGTAGACCACGCAACCGATGACCCGTTCCAGGGCCATCACCGCCGAGGTCGCACCCCCCGGATCGACGGCCTCGATGCGCCGCCCCTCGTACGGTCCGGCCAGCTGATGGAAGTACCACCAGGGGATACCGTTCTGCCCGGCGATCAACGCGGTGTGCTCGTGCAGCAACGGCTCGAGCAGCGGACCGGAGCGCGCGTAGGAGTGCGCTTTGAGGCCGAGGAAGACGTAGTCGACCGGACCGATCTCCGTCGGGTCGTCGGTCGCGTGGGCGTACGCGGTGAAGTCCCCGCGCGGACTCTTGACCTGGATCCCGTGCTTGCGCAAGGCCTCCAACTGGGGCCCGCGGGCGATGAGGTGAACGTCGGCGCCGCCCCTTCGCAGGGCGGCCCCGACGTACGCACCGATCGCTCCGGCGCCAAGGACTGCGACCTTCACCATATTCGCTCCCCTCGGCACCGGCCTCGGTATATCGTATGCAACGGAATCGACTCGTGTATCCGGAGGATGAATTGCCCGTACTGTCAGTCGGCCCAGTTGGGCGCGATCGCCACATCCTCGCTCGTCACCGGCTTGGCTCGGGCGCGGTTGACCATCGGCTTGGCGACGATGGGGGCCGGGTGGCGTCCGGGCTGGCGCAGGAACATGATCACGATCGCGGCGACGATCGCGAGCAGGCCACCGATCGTGTACGTCCAGGTGTATCCCAGCGCGTTGATGAGACTGGAGCCGATCCCGATACCGAGGATCGCGGACGGCAGCTTGGCGCTGTAGACCAGGCCGTAGTTGGACGCGTTGTCGTTCTCGCCGAAGTAGTCCGGGGTGATGGCCGCGAACAACGGGAAGAACGCGCCGCCGCCGAAGCCCGCGACGAATGCCATGATCAGGAACGGGATCTCCAGACCCGCCTTGCCCGACCACAGCAGGCCGAACTGGGCCAGCCCCTCGATGATCAGCACCAGTACGAGGGTCTGCTTTCGCCCCAGATAGTCCGACACCCAGCCGACCGCCGCGCGACCGACCCCGTTGACGACCGACAGCACGCCGGCCGACGAGGCGGCGATGAACGGACCGAATCCGGCGTCCTTGGCGAAGGGCACCTGGTAGGCGCTGCCGAACAGCGAGACCGATCCGACGATGAGGAACGCGATCCACATCAGTTCCAGCTGGCCGGTCTTGAGCGCCTGGATCGGGCTCAGCTGGCGCACGGCCGGCGGGTTCTTCGCCAGCGTGTTCGCCTTCGCGGTCTTGGTCGCCTTCTTCCATTCGTTCGGGTCGACATCAGCCGGCCACCAGTTCTTCGGCGGATCCTTGAAGAACAGGGCGCAGGCCCCGATCACGACGAGCATGTACAACCCGATGAGGCTCATGACCAGCTTGAAGTTGGACGGGTGGAACCAGTACGTGAACACGTAGATGAACGGCACCGCACCGTAGGCGAACCCGCCGTTGACGAAGCCCGTGCGCGCGCCTTTCTTCTCCGGGTACCACTTGGAGACCATGTTGATGCAGGTCGCGTACACCAGGCCCGCTCCGGTGCCACCCATGACCGAGTAGCCGATCCACACCAAGGGCAGGCTCGAGAAGCTGGCGATGGAGAAGAAGCCGATACACGTGAGCAGCGCGCCCAGCAGCATGGCGGTACGAGCCGAGACGATGTTCTTCTCTCGCAGCCGACCGGCCGGAAAGGCGATCCCGGCCTGGAACACGGCCCAGATGGTCACGATCCAGAACGTCTGGCCCAGGCTCCAGCCGTGTTTGTCCCTGATCGTGTCCTCGGCGGCCCCGTAGCCGTATTCGAAGACGCTGATGCTCACCATCGCCAGCCAGGGCAGCCAGACCATCCAGGCCCTGGACATGCCGAGCAGCTCGCGGTCGGTCTCACCGACGCGGTAGATGCGACCGTTCGCGTCGGTGATTTCTCGGTAACTCGCAGCTGTAGACGCCATCATGGACTCGCTTCCCGAAGACTGTAGCCGTTTTTGGCCGTTATGGGCTCGCGCAGTTCTCCTGTCGTTCTCAGTGCCGGAGCGGGCTCTACGTCGTCAGCAGACCGGCGGCGCGGGCCCACCGGAATTTCGCTCCGAGCACCTCGACCGGCTTCTCCGTGGTGTAGGGGTAGGCCACCACGCCGTGCTCGAACAGGTAGTCGCTCGCTTGCTCGACCTCGACGTCGCCGGACAGCGATGCCACGACCGGCTTGTGGATTCCCTTGTTCCGGAACTCCTCGACGACCTCGCTGACGAGTTCGGCGAAGACCATCGGTGGGGTGACGATGGTGTGCCAGTAGCCGAGGATCAGCGCGTGGACGCGTGGGTCCTCCAGACCTAGCCGGACGGTGTTCCGATAGGTCGAGGGCGGCTCGCCGCCGGTGATGTCCACCGGGTTGCCCGCTGCGCCGAAGGGCGGGATGAACTTCCGAAACGCCTCGTCGAGGTCGGGCGGAATCGACATGAGCGACAGCCCGTTGTCCACGCAGGCGTCCGACAGCAGCACGCCGGACCCGCCGGCGCCGGTGATGATGACGACGTTCTCCCCTTGCGGGGTAGGCAGGATCGGCAGTCCGCGCGCGAATTCCAGCATTTCGTTCAGTCCCCGCGCCCGAACGACACCGGACTGCCGCAGGATGTCGTCGTAGACCTTGTCGTTGCCGGCGAGAGCGCCGGTGTGCGAGCTCGCGGCTCGCGCGCCCATCGCGGTGCGACCGGCCTTGAGCACGATCACCGGCTTGCGCTGCGAGACCCGCTTGGCGGTTTCGGCGAAGCCGCGTCCGTCCTTGAGATCCTCCAGGTGCATGGCGATGCACTGGGTGTTGTCGTCCTGCTCGAAGAACGTCAGCAGGTCGTCCTCGTCGATATCCGCCTTGTTGCCGACGCCGACGATGCTGGACACGCCCATCTTGGTGGTGCGGCTGAAGCCCAGGATCGCCATGCCGATGCCACCGCTCTGCGACGAGAGCGCAACGCTGCCCTTGACGTCGTAGGGCGTGCAGAACGTCGCCGACAGGCTCTCCGGGGTGTAGTAGTAGCCGTAGATGTTGGGCCCCAGGATGCGCATATCACCCGCCGCTTCACGGAGTTCCTTCGGGTAGTCAGTCACGCGATTATAGATGCCGTCTTCGAGTAGATCGATCTGGTGCCTAGGCACTCCACGTTCGAGCATTACCTCTCTAGCATATCCGAAGGCCCTCCTCTTTTGTTTCTCATACCGAGAGCGGAGGTTTTTCAACTGTCGATACTGGCGACTGATTAGTATCGAAGCGATGGCTCCACTTACCATGGTGGAACCCCAGTAGCCTTCCAGGAAACGTATTGCATCGAACGAAAACGCTTGGATAACTACAGCGCAGAGCACGATAGAAAAAATCACGACGATTAGGAGTCCGAGGGGCTTTTCCGTCAGAGCGAGAATAGCCGCTGGAATGTCCAAACTGCGCCGCGTAGTGAGCTGAATAAGAATCGCTGTGCAGCTGACCAGCATGGTTGCTGGGAGCCATGCGCTCAGACTCAGCTGATCGAGAACCTTGCCCAAGAACTGTGAGAGACCATCACTGGAGCTAGGCTTCTCGGCAGCCGGCGTGTGAACCGCCTCGGGAGTCCCGGGTTGTTCTCCAGGCCGAGCAGGCTCGGTGCCACGTCGACTTTCGAAGTTCACCAGCGCATCCTCACCTACCTCCCTCTGAGCAAGCTCACAGCGCGCCGCATGACGCACGTGACGAGACCGCAAGCGGCGCTAAAAGTATCAACCACGTGGATAGGGGCTGAAGGCCGAGCGGTCTGGGAGCGCTGCCGCAGCGCCCGCCCTGCCAATCGAGTGGCCCTTAGAAGTCTCCGACGGAGTTGTAGTCGGCCTAGTCGGCCTCACCGATGGCCCTACTCACCCCCTCGCGTTGGTGCTGTTATCTCACCGTTCCCTGGCGGGCACGAACGGTGCCGCCGCGGCGGCACCTTTTAGTCACCCTTGCGTGTTTTGCATCTAACACAACGACGCCGCCGCGCCAGCA
>Ga0137412_10001585_pt1 | contig 17754 bp, 18 predicted proteins | sample CZODoug2_1_16fun_FD_122160 | JGI IMG/M metagenome (GOLD analysis project Ga0137412, IMG submission 122160) | Vadose zone soil fungal communities from Angelo Coast Range Reserve, California, USA - CZODoug2_1_16fungal (Hybrid Assembly) | ecosystem: Environmental > Terrestrial > Soil > Vadose zone...
CACGCTGGCCGCACGCGTCGACGAGGTCGCGGCCGAGCTGCCCCTTGCCGGCGAGCGATGAGCGCTCGCGGCTTCTGGCGGATGTAGTTAGGCGCGCCAGACGGGGGCGACGGTGCGCCGGTAGGTCCCACCGAACACCCGGCCGATGATCGTGATGACCGGTCCCGGGACGGTTTGGCGCAAGGCCGCGAGCTCGTCGCTGCTCGCGCCGTCCTGCAGCCACGCGAAGAACGTCCCGGCCGCCGGCGGGCGCAAGTCGCGGCTGAACTGACGCCCCATCGCCTTTATCTCCGGCGAGTCCTTCTTGGTGAGATAGAGCGACTCGACGCCGTCCTCCTCGTGCTCGAGATGCTCCAGCGCCACGTCCCGCAGGGTGGAGATCGCCTCGCGGGCGGCCTGGGCGTTGTCGTCGGTGGGCGTGCGCTCGAGCGTCCGCATCGCGTCGTCGGCGACCTTGAGCGCCGCCGCCATCCGCTCGTGCTCGGCGTCGAACTGGGTGATCTGCTCGTCGGTGACGCCGATCTGGCGCAGCGCCGGCCAGGCGATCTTGTGCTCGCTGGTGTGGTGGTAGGTGAGCTGCCCGTAGAAGTTCGCCCAGGCGACCGACAGCTGGTCGGCGCGCCGGGAGTCGCCGTCGGCGATCGTGGTGAGAGCGTCCTCGAACCGGCCGAGGTCGCGGCGGAACGCGGCGTGGATCACTCGATTCATGCTCATCTGCGCCATGGCCCGCACCTTAGGCGAGGTCACGTCGCCAGCCGAGCAGTTCTCAGCGGGGCGTAACCACCACGCGAGTGCCGCGGGACGGTGCGAGGGTGATGTTGCGGGTCTTGGGGTGCTCGGGACGGGAGCGAGCCGGGCGCAGGTCATAGGCGAGCAGCATCTCGCGCAGGATCGCGGTCGCCTCCATGAGCGAGAACCCGGCGCCGAGGCAGCGGCGCACCCCGCCACCGAACGGGATCCACGTGTTCGCCGCGAGGGGGGCGCCCAGGAATCGGGTCGGGTCGAAGTCGTCCGGGTCAGGGTGATGCGTGGCATCGGACTGGACGATGCCGATCGCCGGCATCACCGTCACGCCGGCGGGCAGTCGGTAGCCGCCCAGCTCGACCGGCGCCTTGAGCCGCCGCGCCACCTCATAGATCACCGGATGCAGCCGCATCGCCTCCTTGGCGACGGCCTCGAGGTACGCGTCGTCGCCCTCGTCGGCGGCCTGCTGGGCGCGGGTGAGCACGTCTGGACGGCGCACCAGTTCGTGCAGGGCCCAGGCCAGCGCCGTTGCCGTCGTCTCGTGTCCGGCGAGCAGCAACGTGACCAGGTTGTCGCGCAGCTCGGCATCGGTGAGGCCGCCACCGGCGAGCAGGGTGGACAGCACATCGGATCGTTCGGTCAGATCGGCTCGACGACGGTCGGCGATCTCGGCGTAGAGCAGCCGATCGAAGTCCTGCTGGATGCCGACGAATTGCCGCCACGGCCACACCCGCTGCAGCTTCGGGTAGAACCAGCCCATCATCACGATCGGGTTGATGGTGACGACCCGGCTGACCGGTGGACGCAGCTCGGCGAGCCGGCGCTCGTCGGTGACTCCGAACACGACCTGCAAGATGATCTCGAGGGTCAGCGCGCTCATCCGATCGTGGAGCCGGAACGGCCGCCCGGCCGGCCAGCCCTGTACCTCGGATCGGGCCAGCTTGGTCACCAGATCGCGATAGCCCCGCAGGGCGGCCCCGTGGAAGGCGGGCATCAGCAGCTGGCGCACCCGCATGTGCTCGGACTCGTCGAGCAGCAGCACCGAGTGGTCGCCCATGACCGGGCCGAGGATGGCGTTGCCCTCGCCGGCGTGGAACACCGACGTCGGCCCGGTGAATACGGTGCGGATGTCCTCGGGACGGCTGATCAACACCAGGCGACGCGCGTGCGGCGCGATGCGCAGGGTGAACATGTCGCCGTAGCGGCGCTGCATCGCCGGCAGGTAGCGGTGCCGGTACTTGCCGAACAGCAGCGTCTGGACGCCGACCGGCAGGCCGGGCCCGGGCGGCAACCCATCGACCACGGCAGCGGTCTCGACGTCGGTGGCCGTCATGATCGAGATCTCCTATCGACGCTTCCGTCGATTTATACGCCCGTATATGACGAGCGTCTAGCCCTCGGAGCTACGCTGTCGCCCGTGGGGCACCGCGAGGAGCTGCTCGCCGCCGCGCGCCGCCTGTTGGAGACCAAGGGCTACGCGCGGATCACGGCGCGCGATCTGGTCGCCGACTCCGGCACGAACCTCGCCTCGATCGGGTACCACTTCGGCTCGAAGGAAGGCCTGCTCAACGCGGCGATCGGCACCGTGTTCGACGAGTGGACCGAACAGCTCGCCGCGATCGCCATGGCCGATCCGAACGCCGCTCCGCTGGAACGGGCCCGGGCGACGTGGACGGCGCTGCTCACCAGCCTGCCGAAACGGCGCGCCCTGCTGTTGTCCTACGTCGAGGCGATGGCGCAGGCGGAGCGCACGCCGGCGCTACGACAGCAGTTCGCCGAGCACTACCGGGGCGTGCGGGCCCGGGTGGCGCAGCTGGTCGCCCAGTCGTTGGGGGGCGCGCTCGGCCCGGACGATCCGCGGGCGGCGGCGATCGCCAGCTGGGTCATCGCGATCTGCGACGGGCTGGCCTTGCAGTGGCTGCTCGATCCCGAATCCGCGCCGACGGCCGCCGACCTGAACGCGGGCCACGCCCTCATGTGGCAGGAGTCGCTGCGCGCGCTGGACGCCCGGCCGTAGCACTCGCGTCCGAACGGCCGAAGCACTCGCGTCCGAACGCGGACGGCGACCGGGTGCCGCCGTCCGGCCGATGATCAACAGCCCGTCAGCACGCGAAACCGCCAGCTGTAGGGCTGTTGATCACGCAAGCCCGACCAGCGGCCATGCGCCGATACTGCTACTCGCTGCGCCAGCTGGCCATACCCAGGGCGATGACGCGGAGCTGCCGCTCGGCCTGGCTGATCACGTCGCGCTCGTCGTCGGGATCGTGCGGATCGACTTCGAGCAGCGCGAGCACGATCGAAAGCATCGCCGCGACCATGAGATCGGCCGCCATCTCCAGATCGTCGGTGCTCCACTTTCCCAGCGCCGGCATCCGGGCCAGATCGATGGTGAGCTCGTTGGTGAACAGTCGTAGCTCGGTTGCGATGGCGCGCTGAACCTGGATCACGCCGCCGTAGCGCTCACGGGTCAGGAACCGGAAGTGGGCCTCGTGGGCGCGGACCTGCTTGGCGAGGATGGTGACGCTGCCCCGGATGATGTCGGCGGACGGATTGCGCCTCGCGTCGCGGATCATCTGGCGCAGGCTGCGCATGCTCTGCTCGACGAGCGCGACGCCCAGATCGTCCATCGACTCGAAATGCCGGTAGAAAGCGGTAGGAACGATGTGCGCCTCGCGGGCGACTTCGCGAAGGCTGAGCCCGTCGAGGCTGCGGTGGGCGAGCAGGCGCAGGGCGCCGTCGAGCAGTGTCTGTCGGGTGCGTTCCTTGCGCTCGGCCCGCGTGTGCGTTTCGACGGGACGCGGGGTATGAGCTCGCCGGCTGTTCGGCACCTCACAGTCCTTCCGCGTTGACAGGCATGCTGCCGTCCTTGTTAGTGTACGACTGTACACCGAACTACGGAGGGCCGCATGACGGCTGCAAGCAAACGATTCTCCCCCCTCGGACTGGCCGAAGCGCTGGCCACGCCGCACGCCGTCGATCGTTATCTCGAACTGATTCACCCGATGCTGACCGTGCGCGAACTGCGGGCGGCCGTGATCGACGTGCGTCGCTCGCCGAGCAGCGTCACGCTGACCCTGCGGCCCACTCGGCAGTGGCGCGGTTTCGCCGCCGGGCAGTTCGTGCGAGTAAGCGTCCGGATCGACGGACGTCTGCACACCCGGTGCTACTCGCCGGCCGGTTCGGACCGGGCGACCGGTATCGAGCTGACGATCAGGGCGCACGACGGCGGTCTCGTGTCGCAGTACCTGTACGCGAACGCCCGTCCGGGAATGACCATTGGGCTCTCGGCGGCGGAGGGAACGTTCGTGCTGCCGGCGCCGCGACCGTCCCGGGTGCTGCTCATCAGCGGAGGCAGCGGAATCACCCCGGTGATGTCCATGCTGCGGACGTTGTGCGACGAGGGCTACGCGGGCGAGGTCGCCTTCCTGCACTACGCGCGTGACGAGGGTCCGTACCTGGACGAGTTGCGTGCGCTCGCTGTCCGTCCGAACGTGACCGTGCGGGTGCGGCACCCGGCCCGGCACGGCTATTTCGGCGTCGCTCATCTTCGAGCGGTGGCGCCGTGGTTCGCGGACGCCGAGACGTTCGTGTGCGGTCCACCCGCTCTGATGGCTGCCGTCCGCGAGGTCGTCGGCAGTGAACGCCTGCACACCGAGGAGTTCACGCTCGGCGGGTCGGCTCGCGGAGACGCCGGCGGGGCAATCACCTTCACCCGCAGCGGAGTGACGGCCGACAACTCGGGCGCCACGCTGCTCGAGCAGGCCGAGGCGGCCGGCCTGACGCCCGAACACGGTTGCCGGATGGGCATCTGCTTCTCGTGCGTGCAGGTCAAGACGGCCGGATGTACGCGCAACGTTCGCACCGGCGAGACCGACAGCGACCCCGACCACGAGATCCAACTGTGCATCTCGGTTCCGGTCGGCGACGTCGCTCTAGACATCTAGGAGTTATCCATGCCTACGCACCTGTCGCCCCTCCAACTCGATGAGCTGGCTCGTGAGCTCGATGCCGTACGCCAGCGTGTGGTCGACGACCTGGGCGAGGAGGATCGCGCCTACATCTACCGCGTCATCAAGGCGCAGCGCGGATTCGAGGTTGCCGGCCGGGCGCTGATGTACCTTCCGCCGGCGTGGATCCTGGGCGTGGGTGCGCTCTCGATCTCGAAGATCCTCGACAACATGGAGATCGGCCACAACGTCATGCACGGACAGTACGACTGGATGCGTGACCCGGCCCTGAACTCGAAGATGTTCGAGTGGGACAACGTGTGCCCGTCCGAGCAATGGCGCTACTCGCACAACTACCGGCACCACACGTACACGAACGTGCTCGACGAGGACCGCGACATCGGCTACGGCATCCTGCGCATGGACGAGTCGCAGAAGTGGAACCCGTACTACCTCGGCAACCCCGTCTACGCCTTCGCGCTCATGGTGTTCTTCGAGTGGGGCGTGATGATGCACGACCTCGAATTCGAGCGCATCGTCGCGGGGGAGCGGACCTGGGGCGAAACGCGCGGGATCCGACGGCAGATGTGGCACAAGGGCGTCAAGCAGGTGGTGAAGGACTACGTGCTGTTCCCGGCGCTCACCGGGCCGCTGTTCGTTCCTACCGTCGCCGGCAACGTGATCGCCAACCTCGTCCGCAACGTCTGGGCGTACAACATCATCTTCTGCGGGCACTTCCCGAGTGGGACGGTGACGTTCTCACGCGAGGAGATCCAGAACGAGTCGCGTGGACACTGGTACTACCGGCAGATGCTCGGCTCGGCGAACATCACCGGCAGCAAGCTGTTCCACATCCTGTCCGGCAACCTGTCGCACCAGATCGAGCATCACCTGTTCCCCGACCTGCCGGCGCGCCGCTACCCGCAGATCGCACCGGAGATCCGGGCGATATGCGAGAAGTACGGGCTGCCGTACAACACAGGACGGCTGTCCAAGCAGGTCGGCTCGGTGGTGGCCAAGATCTTCCGGCTCGCGCTGCCGGGCCGGACCAGTCCGGAGCCGGCGCCGAGTAGCGTCTCGCCCCGGGAGCTTGCCGCGGCGGCCTAGGACATGTCCTAGGCAGGTTCGGCGGCGATTGGGATCCGGCAAAGGGAGAGTCGATGGACGGGTTGGAGACGGCGAAGGACACCGTGCAGGTGCTGACCGAGTCCGCGGCGTCGCACATCGGGCGGATCGCGGTGATCATCACCGGTGCGGTACGCGACGTCGCCCGCGAGGTCGGCGACTGGGCCACGGATGCCTTCGAGATGCGCGATGCCGCCAAGCGCGCCCAGTCCGACGAGAACGGCTAGCCGGGCCGTCTGGGTGAGGCGCTAGCTGCTGGCGATGAGCTCCAGGCGCTGCGTCTCGTCGATTCGCGGGCAGGTTGCGCACGGCCCGGCGTTGTCGAGCGTGTAGGCCAGGCAGCAGTCGTTGCGTTCGCGCGTGAGCAGCCGGCTGCCGTCGGGCAACGTGACCTCGCGGAAGTTGGCTCCGCCCGTGTACGGCGCGATGGGACCACCGTCGGGCCGGTCGCCGAGCACCAGGGAGGCCTCGAACGCCGCGGCCCGCTCGTCCTGCAGCCGCTCACCGAGCCGCCACAACGCCCCGGCCAGCGCATCCGCGGCCTGCCGCCACAAGGCAACCGGCGCGCGCCGGGCGGCGACCTGTCCGGCAGCGAACACCGGCGCGACCAGCCCGGCGTGCACCCGGCGCAGTTCGGCCCGGGCCGCCTCGGGCCCGACCTCGGCGGCGTCGGTCCAGGCCTGCGGCTCGAGCACAATGGCCACCGGACTACTCAGCCGGGCTGCGAAGTCGTTCGGACGCAGGTTCGGGATCAAGCCGCCGGCGAGGTACGGCCCGGCGACTGCCAGCGCCGCGTAATACGCGTAGTGCTGCAACGCACGGGTCGCGGCGACGTAGGGTCGCGGTTCCTCGGCCCAGCAGTCGCGGATGGAGCTGGCCTCGTCCGCAACGAGGGCCGCGAACGCCGCGCGATCACTCTTGAACGCGGCCGCCGAGGCCCAGCCGAGATCGCCCGGCCGTCCGCGCCGGATCGAGACCTCGGGGTACACCGCGATCACCGGCGCGTACCCCCGCTGCCATTCCGAGGTCACGAAGGCTCCAGGTAATGGAACGCCGGCGAGGGGTGCATGAGGAATTCGTGGTGCGAGATGTTCCAGGCATAGGCGCCGGCCAGGGCGAACACGACGACGTCTCCGGCTTTCAACGACCGCACCGGCACGTCCCGGGCGAAGACGTCCTTGGGTGTGCACAGCTGCCCGACCAGGGTGACCGGGCCGTCCGTGACGCTGGGCCGCGGCCACGGGTGTTGCCATCGCTCGACCGAGACCACCTGGAACGGTTGGTTGTGTCCCCTCGCGGCCGGCGTCCGCAGATGATGCGTGCCACCGTGCACGACCGCGAACGCCCGGCCGTTGCTGGGTCTTACGTCCAGCACGCGGGTTGCGTAGTACCCGCAGTAGGCGGCGAGCGAGCGTCCCGGCTCGATGCGGAGTTGCAGGTCCGGATGGGCGGCGGCGAGGCCGGCCAGCGCGGCGCCGTATGCCGGCCAGTCGAACACGGAGGACGGATCGTCGTAGTCGACGCCCATGCCCCCGCCGAGGTTCACCTCGGACAACGGAAGGTCTTGTCCGACCGCCCACTTCACCACCTCGCCGGCCACCCGAGCGAGCTGATCCGCATTCAGGCCACTGGCGAGATGGGCGTGCACACCGTGCATCCGGACCCGGGGCGCCATCCGCAGCAAGGCTGTGCACTCGCGCAGCGCGTCGGCGTCCAGGCCGAACGGGGAGGCGGCGCCCCCCATCGTCAGCTGGGCGCCGTCGACGCGCATCGGGAGGTTCACCCGGAGCAGCACGTCCGCGACGGTCTGCTGCCGCTCGGCCGCATCGGCGAGCAGCCGCAGCTCGTGCACGCTCTCGATGTGGATGCGCTCGACGCCGAGCTTGAGCGCCAGCTCGAGGTCGTCCGCGGTCTTGCCCGGTCCGCCGAACGCCAGCCGGGATCCGGGCAGGGTGTCGCGCACGTGGCTCAGCTCGCCGCCGGACGCAACCTCGATCCCGTCAACCGTCCCGTCCAGCGTCTCCAGGATCGGCCGCTGCGGATTGGCCTTCGCCGCATAGAACAGCTCGACGTTGTCGGGCAGCGCCGCCCGCACGGCCTGCGCGTGCGTCAGCAGTCCGGGCAGGTCCGTGATGTAGGCCGGTAGCGACGCCGAGGCCGAAACGGCCAGCGCGCGCACCTCGGTGGGGATCATCGAGCCACCTCGCATGATTCGGCCGGCGCGGTGGCCAGCGGGTTGGGCAGGGCCAGATAGCCCGCATGTCGATCGGCCCGGCGTTCCCACCGAGTGAGCAGGTTCGCCTTCGCCGGCAATGGCACGCCGGAGAGCAGCGCTCGCAACTGGGGCGAGGATCCGTACTGCCGCGCGTACGCGTCGAGCCGGGCGCTGACCTCGTCCCAGAGCTGCCGCTCCAGCGCGGGGTAGCGATCGGCGATTCCGGCGAGCACTTCCGCGACATGGTTGACGAGCAGGCAGTACACGACCCGATTCCAGCCGCGCTGTGCATCGTAGGTGACCTGCTGTTGGACGTCGTCCGGCAGATCGGCCAGCGCGGCGGCATGACGGGCGGGCAGTAGCTTGGTGCCCTCCATGTCGCGCAGGAACACCTGCTGCGGCCACCCGTCGTCCGTCACGCCCACGACGACGTTCTGCAGGTGGGGTTCGAAGACGACGCCGTGGTGGAAGTACGCGTGCAACACCGGCGGCACGACCAGGGCGAGGTAGTCGTGCCACCAGGCGAGAGCGTCACCGCCCGACCGCTCGATCAATGCGCCGACCTGGGCCGGGCTCGTCGGATGCTCGTCGGCGATGGCACCGGCGAGCAGCGGGGTCACGCCGGCCTGGACCGGCAGCTGCTCCCGGACGATGACACCGAAGCCCTCGACGAGATCCGGGCCCAGGTCGAGCGTCCGATACGCGGGTTCGGCCAGTACCGCGGTGCCCGGGAAACGGGTGCGCAGATCGTCGGCCACCGGAGCCAGCAGCCGGGTCAGCGCCACCGCGCCGCGCAGCTCGTAGCTGGCGTTCTTGCGGACGCAGTTGGTGATCCGCACGTTCAGGCTGAACTTCAGGAAGGCCCGCAGGTCGGGGTGCCACAGCGTGCGCACCGACGCTGTGGGCACCGTCTCGACACCGCGCTCGCCGAGATCGGTGATCCGCCCGGACCGCAGGGCCGCGTCCAGCCCGTGGTGCGAACGCAGCAGCGAGAACTGCCACGGATGTACCGGCAGCACGGCCTGATCCGCCGACCCGCCCAGACCGTCGAGCAGGGTGAGCGCCGCCGCGTCCACGCCCTCCTCGCGGATCAGCTCGCGCGGAACGGCGAGGTGGCGTAGCCGTACGCGCGCGCCGGCCTCCGGTGCGAACGGCAGCCAGCGGTCGATGGCACCGGATCGGCCCTTGGGGGTCGGGTGGAATCGGTGTCCGTAGACGAGCGCCTGCTCGCTGGCGAGGTAGTCCAGCTGGTCCGAGCCGGGGTCAGACGCCGGGCGGGCGGCGAGGACGGCGCTCATCGCGGCCTGGCTCTCCGCGACCTGGTCGACGAACTCGTGGTTCGTCTCGCCGCTGCGCAGTTCGAGCTCCTGGGCGATCAGCCCGGCCAGGCGCCGCCACGTGACGTCCGCCCAGCCGTCGGCCGCCCGGGTCTGCACCGGCCCACCGAAGCGATGCGCGCCGATAAGCGACGTCCGGCGAACACGAATGCGCAGGACGAGGTCGCGCCGCGGCAGCCGAATCACCAGGTGGCTGCCGTCGTAGGTCAGCTGCCCCTCCGGCCCGGATACCTCGCGGATCAGGCAGTTGAGCAGCGTGTGTGTGGTGACGTCGTCTGCGGTGGCGCACGTCGATGGGCGCGCCGCGAGAGCGATCACGTCTAGGTCCTCCCGGAAAGCAAGTAGTTGGGGCCGGTCGTGCCGTAGTACTTGTTGATGTCCGTCGCGCCGGTGCGGGCCTTCGAGCGAAGGGTTCCAGCGATGATCATGGACTTCACCGGTAACCGTTCAGCGTCCAGTACCCGTTTGCGCAGCAGCGGTGCGTCGGGTTCGGCGTCCAGCTCGTCGAGCGCCTCGTTCATACATCGGCGGACGAGTGTGAGCAGTTCGTCAAGCGGAGCCAGCCTCGACTCGGCGAGACCGAACGCGAGCGCCCCGGCGCCCAGATGCACGGTGATCGTCGTGAACACATCACTGACCTCGCGGGGATCGCTGACGATCATCCGTTCGTCGACGACGGGCGGAACGTGGCCGAGCCGGGCCGGATCGATCCGGGCTCCGTCGTTGTCCTTGTACAGAAGCCGAATCGGCTGCCCGGGCTCGAGCACGAGCGAGGTGTTCTGCTGGTGTGACTCGAGCGCGATGCCGTAGCGCAGCCACAACGTCACGTGCAGCCGGAACAGCAGCGCCAGGTAGGCGTCGAACAGGGCCAGCACGTCCCCGCCGAAGAACTCGTCGGCGAGCGACGTAATGACCGGTCGGCCGTCCGGCGCCGGCGCCAGCAGCGCGGCGACGGTGACGACCCGCGCGCCGTGCAGGCCGGACGGGAAGCGCCGGACCAGATAGCCGAGGTGTTCGTGGCCGGCGTGTCCCCACGTCGCCTCGTCGGCGAGCAGCACCCGCCCGGCGAGCGTCGGTTCACCGAGCAGCACCTGAGCGAGGAGCCGCTGCACGGTCTCGCCGTCGGTGAGCGTGCCGGGCCGGATGCTGCGCAGGTTGCGGGCGCCGAGCGTGCTCGTGGGCAGCGGCAGCTTGACGTGGACGCCGGGGTGGTCGATGAGTGCGACGGTGCGCATGGACAGGGTGGGGGTCACCCGCAGCAGTGTCGTCTCGACCGGGAGGGCGCCGGGCAACACTACCGCGTGCCAGGTCAGCGGATGCACCGGGAACGGTACGAGCCGTTCGGGTAGGCCCAACTGCCCGCTGGTGGGCCACCACGGCGGGAGGTCGCCGTGCTGAACGGCCACCTCGGCCGGCACGCCGACCCAGCGGAGCTCGAACTCGGGCGCGAACTCCGGGGCGTGACGGACGAGGTCGTCACTGGCGATGCCATGGCGGCAGCGTGACGTCGGGTAGACGGGGTGGTCGAGGTGCGCGGCGAGCACGTCGTAGTACAGGCTGCCTGTAATTCCGGACGGCGTCGGCCCGTACCGGGTGGACAGTCCGGCCAGAACGGCCGGTCGGTGCCGCTCGCCGAGTTCGAGCGCTTCGGCCGCCTCGCGACATTCGTCGATGAAGACGGCGTAACCGGTGCGATCGTCGGGGTCGGCGTCATCCGGCGGTGTGAACAGCGCGAGCACATCGTCGAGCCGTTCGACGAGCGCCAGGCTCGAGCCGGAGCGGATCGCGACGGCCGGACGGCGCACCGTCCAGTCGGCGAGGAAGCGGCCGGGGCGGACCGGAAGGTATCGCCCGGCCAGGTCCAGCCACGGGCCATCGTCGAGTTCGGGCAGTCGCGTCGGGGTGCCGTCGCCGAGGTAGCCCTCGCGCAGCAGCGTGTCGAGAACGCGCTGCACGAGGTACGCCTCGATCTCGACCAGGGGCGTGACGGTCACGGTCGGACGTCCCACCGATGGGCGGACAGAAAGGCGTCGGCGCCCGCGTCCACAGTCGTGGGGTTATCGCCGATCGTCCGCAGCACGCCGAGGTAGTCGCGGTTGGTGTGAGTGAGGGTGACGGTGTCGCCGACCGGGCGCAGGGGCCGGTAGCACAGCCCGGCTGTATCCATTGCGGGCGGCGCCTCGCGCAGCACACCCCCGGTACGGGCATAGATGTAGTCGATGCGGGCGTGCCGTCGGGTCGGCTCCGGCGTCGGCGCGTCCTCGCCGAGGTGGGTCAGCAGCACCCATTCGAACAGCGGCGCCTCGAACAGGTCGGCCAGCAGCAGGTCGCACTGATCGCCGATGATCCGGTAGTTCACCTCGATCAGTCGCGGCCGATCGTCCTGCAGCACGAACTCGGTATGGCACGCGCCCAGGCCCACGCCCAGCGCGGCGAGCTGCGCCCGCAGTTGCTGCTGCGTCGACTCGGGCAGATCCGCCCGCCAATCCATCCGTTCCTCGATGAAGTACGGCGGCGGGGAGACCTGCGTCTGGAATCCACCGAGGACGTGCAGTCGGCCGCCCGCGTCCCCGATCGTCTCGAGCGTGTGCAGCGGCCCGTCGAGGAACTCCTCGACGACCAGCGTCTGATCCGGACGGCGGGTGCGGATGTCGTGCACCTGATCGAGGAGGTCGTCCGGATCGTCGGCCCGGACGACATCCTCGCTGGCCACGCCCTCGCGGGGCTTGACGACGCAGGGGAATCGGACACCGTCGAGCATGGCCGGGTCGTCCTTCGGGCCCAGCTCGGCGCTGAACACCGGGTCGAGGTCGACGAGCGCCCGGCGCATCAGGGCCTTGTTCTTGGTGCGCAGCGTCGCTGTCCAGTCCTTGCCGGGCAGACCCAGATAGGACGCGGCGAGCGCCGCCTGCGTCTGCAGGTGATCGCTGTTGGTAAAGACGGCGTCGGGTCGCGGCCGACGAGACAGTGCGGCGATCACGGCGAACGGGTCGCGGACGTCGCAGCCGAGGATCGCGGCCGGTGCATCCGGTTGGTCGGCGTAAGCCCGCGCGTGGGCGTCCGGGCTGTCGGTGAGCAGCACGACGGAAGCGCCGAGTTGCCCGGCGGCGGGCAGAAACCCCTGAGTCACCGAGTCAGTGGGGTTCAGCGCGAGAAAGACGATCTGCATCGAGGCTTTTGTTTTCATCAGAGTTAGGCATACCTAAGTGGTCGTTGACCACTCTGTCAAACGGACGCGCCGGTCAGGTGATCTTGAGGATCGCGCACTCGTACTGGCCGCCGGCGTAGGCCCATCCGACGCTGAAAGACTTCATGCCCGGATCGAGCAGCCACTGGACCCCGTCGCTGCGGCCGGTCACCAGCCCGATCGCCTTGGGCCCGTCCTGGGTCGGTACCGGTTCCCAGGCGAAGCTCGGCGCGCAGGCCGGGCCATCGCCCTGTTTCAGCGCGCATTGCTGAGCCTGGGCCGAGACGTTCCCGCTGACCGCCGAGCGACCGTGAGCGGTGCGGTAGCGGTTGACCGCGGCGACCAGCTGCCCCGCATCGCCCGGCACGGCACACGGCGCGGCGCCGGGGCAGGGGTTGGCCGTACTCGTGGGTATGGCGGTGGTGGCCGTCGAGGACGCGCTCGTGGACGAAGAGGCGCTCGAGGCCGCCGTCGTCAGACTCGACCCGGTGCTCGCGGGCTGGCTGGGCAGGTGGCTCAGGCTGGTCAGCGCCTGGTCGTCCTTGTGGCCGCCCGACCCGCTGGTGGCGAGCAGGATCACGACGATGAGCGCGGCGATGATCGCGAGCGCGACCAGCCCCCACACCGCTCGACCTCGCGAGCCGTCCTCCTCCTCGTCGTCCGGAGGAAGGGCCAGCAGATCAGTCACCTAGCTGCCGAGGTAGGCGATGGCATCGATCTCGACGCGTACATCCGGATGCCCGAAGTCGACGACGACAGTGGTGCGCGCCGGCGGCGGGCTGGCCACCCGCTTCACGTACACCTCGTTGAACGGGGCGAACAGGGCGGCATTCGACAGGTAGGCGTTCACCTTGACCAGCTGGGCGAGTGTCGCTCCGGCCGCGCTTAACACGGCTTGGACGTTGTCGAGGGCGCCGTTGACCTCCGCGGTGAAGTCGCCGATCAGCACGGAGCCGTCGGGCCGGGTGGGAATCTGCCCGGACACGAACAGGAAATCCCCGGCCCGCATGGCGAGGCTCAGGGGCACGCCGGCGGCGGGCAGGTCGTCGTGCTGAATGGGATGCATGCGCACAACCCTAGAACGTGCCTCTGGCAGAGTCTCGATGGCAGAAAGGTGGGGGCCAGATGATTGGTTTCGATGAAGTGCGTACACCGGCCTTGCTCGTGGACGTCGACCGGCTGGACGCGAACATCGCCGACATGGCGGGCCGGTACCGGGCGGCCGGCGTCGCGCTGCGGCCCCACGTGAAGACGTCGAAGTGCTGGAACGTTGCCCAGCGCCAACTCGCCGCCGGCGCGATCGGCTTCACCTGCTCGACGCCGGCCGAGATCGCCTGGCTACGCGATCACGGTGTCGCCGACCTGCTGTGGGCACAGCCACCTGTCGGCCCGGTCAAGATCGAGTTCGTACTATCGACGATCCGCGACAGCGGGCAGTTCCTGGTGGCGCTCGACTCGGTCGAGGCCGCCCGTCCGCTCGCTGCGGCGGCCGGAGCCGCCGGGCTGGTCGTGCCGTTCCTCATCGAGGTGAACTCTGGGCAGGCCCGCGCCGGCGTCGAGCCGGATCGGGTCGCGCAGCTCGCCGACGAGGTTGCGTCGCTCGAGGGCATAGAACTGCGGGGGATCATGACGCACGAGGGCCACCTGGCCCGTTACGGCAGCGACCGCGCCGCCCTGGAGCGGACAGGACGCGAGGTCGGTGCCCTGATGGCCGAGTCAGGGCAGTTGTTGCGCGCGGCCGGACATCGCATCGACATCGTCTCGGTCGGTTCGACGCCCGGTGCCACCTCGGCGCCGCTCGTGCCGGGCGTGACCGAGGCTCGTCCGGGAACCTACGTGTACTACGACGCCAACCAGACCCGGTTGGGCAGCACCACGCTCGACCACTGCGCCCTCACCGTGCTGGCCCGCGTGATCAGCACGCAGCGGGCCGGGGTCGCCATCATCGACGCCGGCGTCAAGGCGATGAGTTCGGATTCGCTCGGCGCCGCCGGGAATCTGGGAATCGCGTGCGACGTCGAGGGGCATCCGCTTCCCGACGTCGTATTCGCCGACGGCAACGAGGAGCACGGCTTTCTCAACGGCGTCGACCCGGCCCGGCTGGCGGTCGGTGACCTGGTACGGATCGTGCCGAATCATGCCTGCGGCACGACCAACATGTTCAGCCGTCTGCTTGCCGTCGAGAATGGCGCAGTAGACGCGACGTGGCCGATATCAGCCCGCTATTGACCGGAATCAAGATCGCGACGCGGCCATGAAGTAACGTGCGTGCATTGGAGCGCACGCACGTTACTTCGTAGCCGCTGTTAAATAGCTACCAGCGATACCATCTCGCGGATTCTCCACTACGCATCGCGAAACCGATAAGCCAGGCGACCAGGATGACGGCCGCGATGATCCACAAGGCATGTACGGCAAACCCGAGGCCGCCGAAGATCAAGGCGAGTAACAGAACCAATAGCACGATACCCATGACCAGCTCCTCGAAAAGCGATCTTGCCACGATCCATCGGGTGTCTGCTCACCTGTTCGTGGGCGATTGTTGCCGGACCGGTTCCGGCAATCTCACGAATAACTCATCCCCACGATGCGAACATTTAAAACGCCGAATTGAGGTTCGTGATCATTGAATTGTGGTCGAATATCAGCCATAACTCTATGATCATCGACAGTTGCTGGCGATGGACACTCGCCGCCGCTGCCGCTGACGGTTCAACCGCGCGGAATGTGGGAAGGGTCGGGCTGACAAGTCGATGCTGAAAGGGGTATCACTGTGGCGACTCGCGCGAGTGCCGGCCGGGACTCCGACTCGCTGCTCGCTGATGTGCGCCCGGCGTCGGCCGGGCCACCGCGACAGTGGTGGCGCTACACCGGCCTGGCCGTGCTGTCGGCGGTCGTGGTACTCGGCGCGCTCGGGGTATTCGGCGTGCACAGCCGCTCGTCGTCCACGACGAGTAACGGCTACACGCTCGTGGTGACGTATCCGCAGTCGGCCCGGGCCGGCCTGGACGTCGCGTTCCGGGTCGGCGTTCACCACCCTGGCGGCATCGGCGACGATCTGACGCTGGCCATCAGCACCGACTACTTCCGCATGTTCGAGACGCAGGGCTCCTACCCGGACGCCAGCAGCTCGACCAACGATGGTCACTTCGTGTACCTGACGTTCAGCAAGCCGCCGAGCGGCGACGACTTCCTCGTGGACTTCGACACCTACATCCAACCGAGCAGCCAGCTCGGCAAGTCGGCCACGGTGAAGCTCATCGTGCAGGGACACGAGATGGCCCGTACCTCGATACGAACCTGGTTGGTGCCCTGATGGAGATCGTGTTCCGCGCGCTGTTCGTCTTCGGGTTCCTCTGGTTCATCACCCGGGTCACCGGACGCTCGACCCTCGGTGAACTGAGCACCTTCCAGCTGCTCCTGTACGTCACGATGGGCGACCTGGTCCAGCAGGCCGTGACCCAGCAGGACTACTCGGTGACCTCAGCCGTGCTGGCCGTCGGCGTGTTCTCACTTCTCACCGTGCTGATCTCGTGGGTGAACACCCGGTTCAGCTTCGCCCGGCCGCTGACGCACGGGACACCGGTCGTGGTCGTCGACCACGGCGAACCACTCATGGAGACGATGCGCACCGAACGGGTATCGCTGGACGACCTGATGGCTGCCGCGCGCGAGGAGGGCCTGCATCGGTTCTCCGACATCCGGGTGGCCGTCCTGGAGACGAACGGCCGGATCTCGTTCTTCGCCGAGAAGGAGGAGTCGGGAGCACCCGATCCGCCCAGTGTCGGGTGAGTCTTACGGGTCCAGGCGCCCGGTGTAGAGGATCTCGTCGGCGAGATCGCGCAACTTGCGGTGGGTGCTCTGGCTGACCTCGCGCATCAGGTCGAACGCCTGCTCGTTGGTGAGCTTCCGGGTGGCCATGATGACGCCGATGGCCGCCCCGATCTGCCGGTTGGTGGCCAACGCCGTCTGCAGGTTGGCCACCTTGTTCGCGGCCTGATCGAGTGCGTAGTCACGCAACCGAGCCAGCTCGGCGTGGATCCGGACCCTGGCCAGCAGCTCGTTGCGGTCGAACGGCTTGACGATGTAATCGTCGGCTCCCGAGCTGAACCCTTCGACGGTCGACTCGGCGCCGGCGCGGGCCGTCAGGAGGATGACGGGGATGCGGTGCAGCTCGTCGACCGCCCGAATGGTGCGCAGCAGCTCGAGCCCGTCGCGGCCGGGCAGCATGATGTCGGAGAGAACGACGTCCGGCTGCAGGTGCTGAGCCTCCTGCAACGCGGTCTCGGCGTCGGCGACCGCATGTACGGCCCAGCCGTCGGCGTGCAGCAGCCGCGAGATGTAGCTGCGCAGATCAGGGTTGTCCTCGACGACGAGGACCGACCCCTGGGTGCCCTCGGCCGCCGGGTGTTCGATGACGGAGGCTGAGCCGGGCTTCGTGGCGACGACCACTGCCGACTCGGGGGTGGATAGCGGCCGGGCCTCGGCGGCGCCCGTACGCATCGGTATGGTGACCGTGAACGTGCTGCCCGCGCCGGGGGTGCTGCGAACGCTGATCTCGCCGTCGTGAGCGCGAACCAGGTCGCGCACCAAGGACAAACCGATGCCAGCGCCTTCGAACTGATTGCCGGCCTCGGGGACCTGGTGGAAGCGGGTGAAGACGTGCTCGAGCTGGTCGGTCGGGATGCCGATACCCGTGTCGGCAACCACCAGCTCGATGCGCCGGCCGTGAGCAGCGAGGGTGACGCTGATCGTGCCGGACGAGGTGAACTTCACCGCGTTGGAGAGCAGGTTGGACACGACCTGCACCCATCGCTCGCGATCGACGAGTACCGGCTGGGCCAGCGGCGGGGTGTCGATGACGAGCTCGAGGCCGGCGCTCTCCACGGCGGAGCGGAACATGCTGGCCGAGTCGGCGGTCAGCTCGGCGAGATCCGTCGGCTCGAGATCGACCTTGAGTTCGCCGGACTCGGCCCGGGCGATGTCGAGCAGGGCATCGACCAGCCGCCCGAGGCGGCGGCCGGACCGCAGGGCCTCGTCCAGACCGGAGCGATGAGCCGGCGGCAGCTGGACGGCGGACTCGGCGAGCAGGTCGTTGAGCGGCCCGAGCAGGAGCGTCAACGGAGTGCGGAACTCGTGGCTGACGTTCTGGAAGAACCGGGTCTTGGTGGCATCGAGCTCGGCCAGAGCCTCGGCCCG
>Ga0137412_10001586_pt1 | contig 17753 bp, 18 predicted proteins | sample CZODoug2_1_16fun_FD_122160 | JGI IMG/M metagenome (GOLD analysis project Ga0137412, IMG submission 122160) | Vadose zone soil fungal communities from Angelo Coast Range Reserve, California, USA - CZODoug2_1_16fungal (Hybrid Assembly) | ecosystem: Environmental > Terrestrial > Soil > Vadose zone...
GCCGACAAGGTTTCGGCCTCGCCGGCACGCAACAGCGCGACCGTGGCGAGCACGGCGCTGGAGAAGAACGGCACCGGCGCGACCGCCCGGCCGATTTCCTCCATGACGACCGCGGCCTCGCGGGCGGTCGCGCCGGCACCGCCGAGCGACTCGGGCACCAACAGACCCGCCACCCCCAATTCGGCGGCCAGCGTGCGCCAGAGTGCTGAAAAGTCTTGCGGCGCCGGGGCCTCTGTTTCATAGGCCTTGGCGACCGATTCCGGTGGGCACCGGTCGGCGAAGAGTTGCCGAACGCTGTCCCGCAGCGCGTCCTCGGTGTCGGAGTACAACAGGTCGGCGCCCAGATCCGCACGAGTGCTCATCGGTCAAGATCCTTCCAGGCGCCGATCTTGTCGACGCGGTGTTCGCCGGGCAGGCCGAGGATCCGCTCGGAGATGGTGTTGCGCAGGATCTCCGAGGTGCCACCCTCGATCGAGTTGCCGCGTGCCCGCAGGTAGCGGTATCCGGGTTCGCGCCCGATCAGGTCGACGGTTTCGGGGCGACGCAGGGTCCAGTCGTCGTAGCGCAGCCCCGATTCGGCGTGCAACTCGATGTCGAAACCCGAGACCTGTTGTGCGAGACGAGCAAAGGCCACCTTCATGCCGGCGCCTTCCGGACCGGGCTGGCCGCTGGCGGCCTGCTGGCGCAGCCGTTCTCCGGTGAGGCGGAGGACTTCCGCCTCGACCCACAGCCGCATCATCTCGTCGTGCATCGCGGGATTTCGCAGCGCCGGATCGTCCCGCCAGGCCGCGGTGACCCGGCTGATATGGCCGGCCTCGCGGGGAAAACCGGTTCGCGCGCCGATCGCGACACGCTCGTTGTTGAGCGTCGTGGTCGCGACGCGCCACCCGCCGCCTTCGTCGCCGAGCCGGTTCGCGTCGGGCACCCGGACGTCGGTCAGGAATACCTCGTTGAATTCGGCTTCGCCGGTGATCTGGCGCAGCGGCCGGACTTCGACGCCGGGATCGGTCATGTCGCAGATGAAGTAGGTCAAGCCCTGATGCTTGGGAACCGTGGGGTCGGTCCGTGCGACCAGGATCGCCCGCTGGGCTTTCTGCGCGCTCGACGTCCAGACCTTCTGCCCGTTGACAATCCAGTGGGGGCCTTCTGAATCAACACCGCGCACCGCACGGGTGGAAACCCCGGCCAGGTCGGATCCGGCGCCGGGCTCGCTGAACAACTGACAGTAGAAGTGCTCTCCGGTGAACAACGGCCGCAGGAACTTTCGCTGCTGCTCCGCGGTGCCGAAGGCGGCAATGGTCGGCGCCGCCATGCCCATCCCGATGCCGTTGTGTGGTCCGCCTCCCGGCGGCGCGCCTGCCGCGGCCAGGTCGGCTTCGACCTGCGCCTGAAAGCCGCGTGGCAGGTCGAGCCCACCAGAGCCACTAGGGAAGTACACCCAGGCCAGTCCCGCATCGAACCGGGCACCAAGGAATTCCCTTGCATCACCCGCCGGATCGTGCTCCTCCAGTAGCGCCCGCACCCGCGCGTGCAGATCCTGCGCCACCGCCTGCTCGTCGACGCTCATCGGAATTCCGCCGCGTTGCCGAGCACCTGACCGCCGTCGATCACCAAGGTATCGCCGGTGATCCAGCACGCCTCGTCCGACACCAGGAAGGCGACCGCAGCTGCCACGTCAGGGGTCTCACCGATTCGTCCCAACGCCGTTCGCTGCGAGACAAACTGTTCGTTGTCCTTCCACAGCGCCTCGGCGAGCTTGGTCCGAACCACCCCCGGGCAGATGGCATTCACCCGGACCCGCGGCGAAAGTTCCAGTGCCAGTTGCTTGGTGACGTGGATCAGCGCAGCCTTCGTCGCGTTGTACATGCCCATGTTCGGCGACTGGTGCATGCCGCCGATCGATGCGGTGTGAACGATCGCGCCACCGTGCTCGACCATCCACGCCTTGGCCGCCAGTGAGGTCCACAGCAGTGGCGCCCAGAGATTGACTTCAAAAGTCTTCGCGAAGCGGGCGTGATCCTGGTCGATCAGCGGGCCGTACGCCGGATTGGTGCCCGCATTATTGACCAGAATGTCGATGCTGCCGAATCGGTCGAGTGTCAGATCGACGCACTGCCGTGCGGCCTCCTCGTCCACCGCGTGGGCGGCCACTCCGATGGCGTTGCCGCCGACCTGCTCGGCCGCCTCGTCCGCGCTCTCCTGCTTGCGCGAGGTGAGCACGATGTTCGCCCCCGCGAGCGCCAGCCGTTGTGCGATGGCCAACCCGATCCCCCGGGAACCTCCGGTGATGATCGCGGTGCGGCCGTTTAGGTTTGGTGTGGTCATAGTGCCTCCATCAGGCTGTGCTGGTAACGGCGCATGCCGCGCAGCCAACGGTCGTAGTCGGTGCCTTTGTGCCGGTACATCTCGAGAACTGCCGGATGCGGGAGGATCAGGAACCGCTCCTCCTCGACGGCCGCCAGCACGATCTCCGCGACGTCGCCCGGCTCGATCACGTCGCCCGCACTGGTGACCGCACGAGTTGCCAGGCGGGCCAAGGGATCCTCGGACTCCCCCGGCGAATGCAACAGGTTGGTGTTGACTCCCATCGGGCACAGACAGCTGACCCGCACGCCCTGGTCGCCGAAGGTGATGTTCAACCACTCCGCGAATCCGACCGCGGCGTGCTTGGTCACCGAATAGGTCGCCGACCCGAGTTGAGTGAGCAACCCGGCCGCCGACGCGGTACTGACGAAATAGCCTTCGCCGCGTTCGACCCATCCGGGCACCAGCAGTTGCGCTGCGCGGATGTGGGCCCGCAGGTTGACGTCGATGGACTGATCCCATTCATCCTCGGTGACGTCCAAGCCGGAAACGCCGGTGATGCCCGCATTCGCGAAATATAGGTCGACAGGGCCGAACTCGTGCTCTGCCAGCGCGATCAACTGCTTGATGTGCTCGGTGTCGGAGACGTCGCCGCCGGAAGCGACGGCCCTACCGGGCCGGTCGGCGTTGACTCCACTTGCCACGGCATCGGCGGCCCGCGAATTTATATCGGCGACAACGACTCTGGCATCCTGCTGCGCCAGCTTGGCGGCCAGCGCCGCGCCGATACCGTTACCGCCGCCGGTGACGATGGCGACTTTGTCGGCAATCTTCACGACCGATTCCTTTCTTCGTTGAACAGCAACCGGATAATCCATCCCCGGGTGTCGGCCGGGTCGATCACGTCGTCGAGTTCGAAGGTGGTGGCCGAGGTGAGTGCCTTGCCGTGCTGATAGGCGGCCTCGACCAGTTTGTCGAACAGATTCTGCCGATCGACCGGGTCGGCGACCGCGGCCAATTCCTTGCTGAACCCCAGCCGAACGGCGCCCTCGAGACCCATCCCGCCGATCTCCCCGGTCGGCCAGGCGATAGTGAACTCCGGGGCGTGAAAAGAGCCCCCGGCCATCGCCATTGCGCCCAGCCCGTAGCCCTTGCGCAGGATGACCATCCCGAACGGCACGGTCAGCCGTGCCCCGACGATGAACAGCCGACTGAACCGCCGGACGGCGGCGTCGACTTCGGCATCCGGGCCGACCATGAAGCCCGGTGTATCGCACAGCGAAATGATCGGCAGCCCAGCCGATTCGCAGAGTGTCAAGAAGTCGGCCATCTTGTCCGCGGCCTCGGCGTCGATGGCCCCGCCGAGATGATGACTGCTGTTGGCGACCAACCCGAACGCCACACCTTCGACTCGGACGAGCGCGGTGACCACGCCGACTCCGTAGTCGGCCCGCAGTTCCAAAACGGATCCGACGTCGGCGACCGAATCGATCGCGTGGTGCACGTCGTAGGCCCGCAACCGGTTCTCCGGCACGACATGTCGTGCCCGTCTCGGATCGGGGGCCTCCCAGTCGGCCAGCCTGCGCTGGAAGTAGGACAGGTACAGCTTGGCCAGCGACACCGCATGCGCCTCGTCGCGGGCGGCCAATCCGACGACTCCGTTGCGCCGCTGCACGTCGATGGGCCCGATATCCTCCGGCCGGTATTGGCCGAGCCCGCCGCCTTCGATCATCGCCGGACCACCCATGCCGATGTTGGCCTCGGGAGTCGCGATGATGACGTCACAGGTGCCGGCCAGCGCGGCGTTACCGGCGAAGCAGCGTCCGGACACGATCGATACCAGCGGCACCTGCCCGCTGAGCGCGCCTAGCGTGCGAAAGGTCGGCACGTCCAGGCCGGCCACGGTGGCGACGTCGGTGTCGCCCGGCCGGCCACCGCCGCCTTCGGCGAACAACACCACCGGCAGCTTTCTGCGGGCGGCCAACTCGAAGACCCGGTCGGTTTTGGCGTGGTTGCGCATGCCCTGCGTACCGGCGAGCACGGTGTAGTCATACGACAGCACGGCGGTCTCGACGCCACCGATTCTCGCCACCCCCGCGACCAATCCGTCGGCCGGGGTGTTGGCGATCAGATCGTCCTCCGAGCGCCGGCTGCGCTGCGCGGCCACTGTCAGCGCGCCGTACTCCACGAAGCTTCCCGGGTCGACCAGGTCGGCGATGTTCTCGCGAGCGGTGCGACGATTCTGGTTGTGCCGCTTGGTAATCGCCGTCGGTCGACCCTCGTCGAGGGTGAGCAGATGCCGGCGATGGACTTCCTCGAGGTCGGCACGTCCCCGGTCGAGGTCGAGTGCGGCGACATCTTCGGCGCCCGCGGCGTCGCCGGTGCGGGTGAACACCACCACGGGGTCTCCAGTTCCGATCACCTGCCCGGCCGTCGCCAACGCCCGGACCGTGCGCACCGCGTCCGGCGCGGTCAGCACATGCTGCATTTTCATGGCCTCGAGCACCGCCAGTGGCGCGCCTGCGGGGAACTCGGCTCCTTCGGCCGCAACCTCGATCACGGTGCCGGCCAGCTGCGCACGCAGCACTTCCTCGCCCGGATACAGTTCCAGCGGCGCGAGTCGAGGCTCATGACGGCGAGACTGCGCGGCGACGACGAAGTCGGAAAGGTTGTCGTCGATAAAGTCGGTGGTGACCAGGCCGGTGTGAACGTGGCTGTGCGACAGCACTTCCCGCAGGAAACCGGCGTTGGTGCGGATTCCTTCGATACCGAATTCGTCCAGGGCCGTCTGCGCCTTGCGCACCGCGGCGGAAAACGACGATCCGCGTACCCGGGTGATCACTTTGGCCAGCAACGAGTCATAGCGTGGGCTCGGTGTCAGTCCGGGACGCCCGAAGGTGTCGACCCGCACGCCGGGTCCGCTGGGCGGCGAAAACACCGTGAGGGTGCCTGCGGTGGGCACGACCGACCCGTCGGCCTCCATGGTCTCCATGTTGACCCGCGTCTGGATCGCGATACCGCGGACCGCGGCGAGCGCACCGACGACTTCGTTGCCGTCGGCGACGATCCCGGCCGGCAACCTCAGCTGGTGAAACGACGCGCCCTGGGCGATTCTCAGCTGCACGGCTACCAGGTCGACGCCGGTGACCTCCTCGGTCACCGTGTGCTCCACCTGGATCCGCGGGTTGACCTCGAGGAAGACGAACTGCTCACCGGTCACCAAGAACTCGACCGTGGCGATTCCACGGTAATCCGCCTGCGCGCACAGCCGAGCCGCCGCCCTGTGCAGCTCACGACGCAGCACTGGCGAAATACCCTGTGCCGGTGCGATTTCGACCAACTTCTGGTGGCGGCGCTGGATACTGCAGTCCCGGTCGCCCAACGCGAGCCCGCGTGACGGCGTTGCGACGATCTGCACCTCGATATGCCGCGCATCGGCCAGATGCGCCTCGGCAAAGAGCGCCGGATCGCCGAAGCCGAGTTGCGCCTCTGCGGCGCACTGTCGGTAGGCGTCGTCAATCTGGTCGGCGCTGTGGACTATTCGCATGCCGCGACCGCCGCCGCCGGCAAGCGCTTTGATCACGACCGTGCCATCGTGGGCGGCGGCGAAAGCGCGGATGTCGTCGACGCTGCTGGGTCCGTCGGTGCCCGGCAGCACCGGCACGCCGGCCGCTGTCGCCGCGCGCCGGGCCGCCGACTTGTTGCCGAATAGTTCGAGCGTGGCGGCGTCGGGCCCGACGAAGGTGTATCCCGCAGCCGCACACGCCTGCGCGAAACCGGACTGTTCGCTGAGGAACCCGTAACCGGGGTGGATCAGCTCGGCGCCGGAGTCCTTGGCCGCCGCCAGGATCGCTGCGTGGTCGAGGTATGCGGCCGGGCCGGCGCCGGGCAGAGCGATCGCTTCGTCGGCCGCGTGCACGTGCGGGCTGTCGGCATCGTCCTCGGCGTAGACGGCGACCGTGTCGAGCTCCAACTCGGTTGCCGTGCGGATGATTCGGAGCGCGATCTCACCGCGGTTAGCGATCAGCAGGCGCGTCACGTCCGGTCCTTCTTGAGGTCGACCCTTTTGGGATTCAGCGTCCATCCCGATCACATCATGCCGCTACCGCGATTACCTGACTATTGGCCCCCAGATCGCAGGAGAACTAGTAGTTTCATTGCCGGCGGCGACGTGAAGGAAACGGGGCATGAAGCACTACATCTTCGCGGGGCTGGCGGCTGTGCTGATCGCCGGAGAGCTGATTGGTTCAGCGCCGCAGGCCAACGCGGGATGCCAGTACGGCGGAATCGCGCTCAGCAGGTGCGATGGACCCATCCAGCCCGACGGCACCTGGCAGCGTTGCGTGCTGTTCAACTCGGTAAACAGCGGCTCATCCAGGTACCTCATGCCTGACAAACGCTGCGACCAGATGGGGCCTGACCTACACCCGTGGGGCCTGGCCTTCAACGACCCACCGACGCACATCGATGATTGAACTAGCACCCTTTCGGTAAAGGACAAGATGACGAAGCGATACATGACCGCAGCCCTAGGAGCCGCTCTGGTGACCGCCGGCCTGACCGCCACGGCGCCAGCCGCGAGCGCAGGATGCGTGGACCCGGGATGGGGAGCGCACCCATTCGCGCAGATGTGCGACAGTCCCGTCGACCAGGACGGCATGTGGGAGCGCTGCCTGTCGTACCACAACGGCGGGCCTTACACTCCCACCGAAACCGACTGCTACACGATGAGCGCGGGTGATCCTCCGAAGGGTGATCCCGTCTTGGCCACGCCGCCAACACACATCGACGATTAGCGGGCCTTTCTGGGTGAAGGCCTGTTCGGTGGGGTAATTTCGATCTGTGTCAGTCAACCGTCGCAAGGTCTTGGGTGGAGCGGGCCTGGCCGGTGCGGCAGCCGCGACCGGCGTGGGCGTCGACCGTTTGGTCTCCGGCTACCGCACCGATAAGGAAGTGTCCCTGACCGATGATGCGGCACGATTCGGTGATCCCCGCATACCCGCTGAGACGATCACCTCGCAATCGCATCTGTTCCATCTCGGCGCTCAGCCCTTCACCCGTTTCGACGGGGGCTCATTTCAGCAGGCGGACGAGGACAATTTCCCGATCCTCAAAGGTCAAGCCGGCAGCATCGTGGTGCTGACGTTGCAGCCCGGCGGCATTCGCGAACCGCACTGGCATCCCAGCGCATGGGAAATCAACATCGTCACCAAAGGCGTCGCCAGTTGGGCTCTCGTCGACGGGAACGGCAACCACGAAAGCTTCGACCAAAAGGTCGGCGACGTCGTGTTCGCACCCCAGGGTTCCTTCCACTACTTCGAAAACCGCGGCCCGGTCGACATGAAGATAGTCATCGTCCAGAACACCAGTACGCCCGAATCCAAGGACAACATCGGCATCGGCGAGTCGATCAGCAAACTTCCACCTCGGGTTTTGTCCGCCATCTTCGGCGTCCCTGAAAAGACCTTCAACTCCTTCAAAAAGTTCGACGAAGCGATCGTCATCCTGCGAAAGCAGTAGCCAGATTCCCTGCGGCCAAGGAAGATTCGATGACTGATGACGCCGAGCGCTTCGGTGATCCCCGCGTACCCGATGAGACGATCACCTCGAAATCGCACCTGTTCCAGCTGGGCGCCCTGCCTCCGGCCACGTATGACGGTGGCACACAGCAGCAGGCACACGAGCAGAACTTTCCGATACTCATCGGTCAACAGGCCAGCATCCAGCTGATCACGTTGCAGCCCGGCGGTATTCGCGAACCGCACTGGCATCCCAGCGCGTGGGAGATCAATCTGGTCACCAAAGGCGTCGCATTCTGGGTCCTCATCGACGGAAATGGCAACCACGAGAGTTTCGAGGCCCACGTCGACGACCTCGTGTTCGCACCCCAAGGATCCTTGCACTACTTCGAGAACCTCGGTACTGAAGATCTGGACGTGCTGATCATCCAGAACTCCAGCGCAGCAGAAGACAAAGACAACATCGGCATCGCCGAGTCGTTGAGTCAGCTTCCGCACCAAACGTTGTCCGCCGTCTTCGGCGTTCCCGCAGAGACATTCGACAAGTTCAAAAAATTCGACAACGCGATCACCATCCTGCGATCGCACTAAACGTTCACTCCATCAGCGTCGCGGCGAGAGTGCCGCCCAACTGGTAAGCCCGCTCTCGGGCACCGGCGTCGATCGCGCCGGTGATCTCCAATGCATCAGCGACCTTGGCCAGTGACAGTCCGGTGACGACCTTCTCCACCGATGACACCGCACCAACGGTGTCGTTATTGCCGTGCACCCAAAGGCCGTACGGCCGACCTGCCACGTGATCCAGCGTCGGGTAATACACGGTGTCGAAGAAATGCTTGAGCGCCCCGGACATGTATCCGAGGTTGGCCGGGGTACCGAACAGATAGCCGTCCGCGTCGAGCACGTCGGGGACGGTGGCCGCCAGAGCCGGCCGCGCTACCACTTCCACGCCCTCGATGTCAGGGTCGTTGGCCCCGGCCAGCACCGCTTCGAGGAGCTCGCGGGTGGCCGGCGACGGAGTGTGGTGAACGATCAACAGCGATTTACTCATTCGCGACCCTGTAGCTCGACGGCTTTCTTCATGGCTTCTCGTGCGCGACTTCGATCTCCCGCGTAGTCGTAGGCACGGGCCAGCCGGTACCAGCGACGCCAGTCGTGCGGATCGCTGTCCAGTTCGGTGCGGACGGTGTCGAAAAGTGCGTCGGCCGCGTCGCGTTCGATGCGCCCCGACGGCCGTCGCGGCAGCGCGCTCACGTCGAGTTCCATGCCGTCTTCAGCAGCCAGGCGGGCCAGCTTCTGATGGGCGAGGCCGGCACGCAACGTGGCGATCATCGCCCACAAGCCGACGGCGGGCAGGATCAACAGCGCGCCGCCCAACGCGATCGCGACGGCACGTCCTGAGCTGATCATCAGCACGGCGGCCCGGCCGAGCAGCACGAGATACACCACCAACGCCGCGCACATGAACGCGATCGTCAGTTGGATTCGCACAGCTCGCGACGTTCCGGTCATTGCAGGTTGAGCAGCGATTCAATTCCTATTGTCAGGCCCGGATGTTCGGCGACCCGCCGAACCGCCAGCAGCACACCGGGTACGAACGACGTGCGGTCGATGCTGTCGTGCCGGATGGTGAACGTCTCCCCCAGGGTTCCGAACAACACTTCCTGGTGCGCCACCAGCCCGGCCAGTCGCACCGAATGCACCGGCACGCCATCGACGTCCGCGCCGCGGGCGCCCGGCAGGCTGGTGCTGGTGGCATCCGGGTTGGGCGGCAAGCCTTTTCGCGCCTCGGCGATCAGCGCGGCGGTCCGGGCGGCGGTCCCCGAAGGCGCATCAGCCTTCTGCGGATGATGCAATTCAATCACTTCGACTGACTCGAAAAACGGCGCGGCCTGCTTGGCGAAATGCATGGACAACACCGCCCCGATGGCGAAGTTCGGCGCGATGAGCACCGATACGCCGGGTTTGGCGGCCAGCCATGACCGAACTTGCTGCAGCCGTTCGTCGGTGAAGCCGGTGGTCCCCACGACGGCGTGAATACCGTTGTCGATGAGAAACTCGAGGTTCGCCATGACGACGTCGGGGTGAGTGAAGTCGATGACAACTTCGGTGTTGCTGTCGGTCAACAGGTTCAGCGGATCACCGGCGTCGACTTCTGCCGACAAGCTCAGATCCTCGGCGGCCGCCACCGCCTGCACCATCGTCGCGCCGACTTTGCCCTTCGATCCCAGCACCGCTACCCGCATGGTGTCACCCTAGAACGTGGCGATGTTGTCCACAGTCGCGCCTTTGTCCACAGCCGCCGTCTCGGCGCCAACTCCTGTCGACGGACACAGGTAATGTTTCGAACATGCATTCGACTCGTCTCGCCGTTCCGCCCGAAATGGCCGCTGCCTTCGATGCATTCGCCGATGGCGTCGCGAGAATTCGTGAGGTAAACCTGGTCAATTGCGCTCCCGAGGTTCGGCTGTATGCCCTGGAGCGCCTGGAAACCGCGCGCCGTCAGGAAGCGGTATTCAGCCACGATCTCATAGCGAGCCTGGCCAACGAGGACGCAGCCGATGTTGGCGGCCCTGTACATAAAGTGATCGCCGACTGGCTGCGGATCAGCTGCGCCGAGGCTCGTCGTCGGATCCGAGACGCCGAGCAGCTCGCACCTCGCGTGACGATTACCGGTGCGACGTTGCCGCCGGCGCTGGCCGCGACTGCCCAGGTCTGGCGGGACGGCCTACTCGATCCGCAGCATTTGCGGGTCATTCAGACGTTCGTGCGTGACCTGCCGGCGGACACGCCTGTCGACACTGTCGAGTGCGCGGAGAGTTTCCTGGCCGATCAGGCGACTAAGCTGCGACCCGACCAGTTGGAGAAGGTCGCGAACCGATGCGCAGTGCTGATCAATCCTGACGGAAAGTTCTCAGACCTCGACCGTGCCCGTCACCGCCGCTTCACCTGGTCGCCGCAGCGGCCGGACGGAATGAGCATCGGCAAGCTCATCGCTTCGCCGGAACTGCGCGCCAACCTCGATGCCTGGCTGGCCCGGTTCGCTGCCCCGGGTATGTGCAACCCTGACGATGAACGCCCCTGCATCACAGGTGAACCCGACCAAGACTTGGCCGGCAAGGACCTGCGTGGTCATGCTCAGCGACAACACGACGCGCTCAACGCGCTCGTGCGCGGCCAATTGGGCGATCCGAAACTCGGGGTGCACAACGGACTACCGGTGACGGTCATCGTGTCGACTACGCTGCAGGAGCTCAGCTCAGCCGCCGGGCAGGCGGTGACCGGCGGCGGAACGCTGCTGCCCATGCGGGACCTCATCCGGATGGCCGGCCATGCATACCACTACCTGGCGGTGTTCGACGAACATCAAAGTCGGCCACTGTATCTGGGCCGCTCCCGTCGAATAGCTTCAGCAGACCAGCGCGTGGTGCTCTATGCGAATGATCGCGGTTGCACCGCCCCTGGCTGCGACGTCCCAGGGTACTGGACCGAAGTTCATCACAACGATGCCTGGGCCCGCGGCGGCCACACCAACGTCGACGAGCTGACACTGGCCTGTAAAGGCGACCACAAGTTGACTGAGAGAGGTTGGCGCACAGTCAAACTCGACAACGGTAAGACACAGTGGATCCCACCTCCGCATCTTGACCACGGCCAGCAGCGGACCAACGACTATCACCATCCAGAAGAGTTCTTCGACAACGACTGATGGCGTCGGTCAGTTACTCACCTGTTCGTCATCGTGCGTTCACCATTCATGAGTTTGCGCCAAACCCGCGCGAACTGGAAGCCTGCTGTGATACCCACCAACAGTGCCCGACGCACTGAGCAGCTTGACGAAAGGAACCGGATCATGACGATCACACGCGGCTTTGCCGCCGGCGCGATGCTCGCCGGCCTCGCCCTGGTAGTTACGGCTCCCATGTCCACCGCGGACCCGCTGAACGGCCACTACATCGAGACCGAGACCTATCCGGACGGTCACCAGGTGCACAGCGACTGGTTCATCACCCCCTGCGGTGACGGGTGCGCCTCGATCAAAGAGCTGGGTCAGGCGAACCTGGTCAACGGGCAGTGGACGGTGGACGGCAAGGGCGGCGTTTCCTGCGAAGAGGGCGGCGACGTTCACGACGCGATCAACTTCCACTACTCGTGGGATCCGAACACGCTGGACGGCACCGTGCAGATCACCAACAACGTGAAAGCCTGCGGCAACCCGCAGGGTTACCAGGAGAACAACAACCTGCACCTGCAGCCGGCGCCCTAGGCGTCGATCACCACGCGGCCGCCGGTCGCGCGTGAGACGCACACCAGCATCTCGCCGTCGGATTCCGCGAGTCGACCTCGACGGTCGACGTGCCCGCTGAGCACTTTGACCTTGCAGGTCCCGCAGAAGCCTTGCCGGCAGGAGTGCGCCGTCGTCGGGTCCGTGTCCAGCATGACATCGAGCGCCGAGCGACTGGCGGGAACGTCGAGCACCCGCTGCGAGCGAGCGAGCTCGAGTTCGAACGGCCTGCCGTCGACGACCGGTGGCGGGCTGAAGCGCTCGTAGTGCAGCGGCGCGTTCGCGTGCTCGTCGCGAGCGATGCGCACCGATTCCAGCATCCCGCTCGGCCCGCACACGTAGACCGCGGTGGTGGGTGTCGCACCGACCAATAGATCGTCGGCCGTGGCGAATCGGCCGCGCTCGTCGTCGGCCCACACGGATACCCGATCCGGAGCCAGCGAGGTCACCTCGTCCAGCAGCGGCATGTATTCCCGGCTGCGACCGGCATAGATTGCGCGCCAATTCATTCCGCGCTGCTGCGCCGCCCGCATCATCGACAGGATGGGTGTCACCCCGATTCCGCCGATGACGAAGAGCACGTCACGCTCGTCGCCGCCGAGATAGAACGCGTTGCGCGGACCCTCGAACACCAGCGGGTCGCCGACCCGAAACGCATCGTGCATCTCGATCGAACCGCCACCACCGTCGGCGATGCGGCGCACTGCAATACGGTAATCGGTTCGCCGCCCGGGCGGTCCACACAGCGAGTACTGACGACGGCGACCGGACGGCAGCTGCACGTCGACATGGCTGCCCGGCGTCCACGACGGAAGCAGGCCGCCGTGGGGGTCGGCGAAAGTCAGCGCGACCACGTCCGGGGTGAGTCGCTCGCGTTTGGTGACGACCGCGGTGTGGGTGCGCCCCACCGGCACCACCCGGGACGGCGTCCACCGGGTTGCTGAGGACAACCCGCCGAGTAGCACGCCCAGGCCCCACACCGCCGTGTAGAGCCGGTCCCGCTTACGGCGGCCGTAGATGTCGGCAGGCCTGCTGGCCCAAATACTGTGCGGCACAATAGCCTTAAGGTCGGATGTCGTAGCGGGCCAACAGCCGGATCAACGAAGGACTGATGCGGCGCATCGCGTAGCCGACCCGTGATTCGGCCGCGATCGGCAACACCGGCGGGCCGCTCTTGACGGCCTTGACGATCGCCTTGGCAGTGGCTTCCGGTGTGTAGTTGCGGCGACGGTAAGCAACGTCGGCCTTGTCTCGGGCGCTGTCCTGTTCGTCCGGTGACATTCCCACGTAGACCGTGCTTTTGGCGATGTTGGTGTTGACGAACCCAGGGCAGACCGCGGTGACGGTGATGCCGTCGTCAGCCAGATCGGCGCGCAGCGATTCGCTGAACGCCAGCACCGCGGCCTTCGTCGTACCGTAGGCGATCATCGACTTCGACGGGAGAAACGCCGCGGCTGACGACACGTTGATGATGGTGCCGCCCTGTCCACGGTCGACCATTTGGGTTGCGAATGACCGACTTCCGTTGAGCACGCCGCGCAGGTTGACTGCCAGGATGTTGTCCCAGTGCGCCGGCGTCGTCTCCAGGAATCGGCCCGCCATCCCGATTCCGGCGTTGTTCACCAGGATGTCGACCACGCCGTGCTCGTCGTTGACTTGTGCGGCAAGCGAATCGATCGCCTTCTCGTCGCTGACATCGGCCTCGTACGCGGCTGCCCCGGCGCCGGCGTCCCGGACCGCCGCCGCGGTGTCCTCCGCCGCGGCCAGATCACGGTCGACGATCACGACGGTGTCGGCGCCTTGGCGGGCCAGTTCGAGGGCGGTGGCGCGGCCGATCCCGGCGCCGGCACCGGTGACCAAGGCGAGTTTGCCTCGCACGTCGCGCGGACCGGTTCGCACCGCGCTCTGTTTGTCCGGAGCGGCGCCGTCGACGACTCGGTCGATCCATTCACCGGTCAGCCGCGCTATGACGTCGGGACGCGCGGTCACCACCCAGTGACCGCCTTCGATCGGAACGACCCTGCTGCCCAACGGGATTGAACCGGTGAATCGCTGCAGCGCGGGCGTGACAAATATGTCCATCCGCGGCACCAGCACCTGGACCGGAACGGTGGTATCGGGCAGCTTCGCACCGGGCGCCAGAAACGGCCCGGGCATGTTGGCGCGGTACAGGTTGAGGCCGTTGACATAGTCGCCGGTAGATCGCACCGTTTCGAGAGGTCGGGTAAGGGTGCTGGAATTACCGATACGGCCAAACGCGTCAATAACTTTCACGCCCACCCCCGAGCGGATCATCAGCTCCGGCAGGCCGGGGGTCAGGAAGAACCAGATGTATCCCGACGCGAAGAATTGCCTGATCACGTCGATGAGACCGCGTGGAGTACGGGCCGACCGTAAGAACTTGCCCGCGTAGTTGAGGTGCGGCCCGGATATCGAGGTGAACGAGGCCACTTTGCTCATCACGGTCTCGTCGGTGACCGCGGCCCAGGCCTGAATCGAGCCCCAGTCGTGGGCCAGCAGATGCACCCGGCCAACACCCAGGCTGTCGATCACCGCGCCGGTATCGGAAATCAACTGGGAAAAGCGGTAATTCGATCGCCCCGCCGGGCGCGCAGACTCACCGGCACCCCGCACGTCATAGGCGACGAGGTTATAGCGCCCAGTGAGATGCTCGGCCACGCCATCCCACAGGTGATGGTTGTCGGGGTAACCGTGAATGGCCAACACGGTCGGCCGCTGCGGGTCGATCTCGGTGTAGCTATGGACGGCCAAAGTGACGCCGTCCGACGCGGTCACAGTGCTGCGGGTCGGCACGGTTGAACTGCCCGCCGAATCGGTGGTCATCGGATCCTCTCGGCTCAGTGCGATGCGCGCGCGGCGGGTGAGACCGCCAGGTAGTCGACCGCCTTCTCCACTCCGCCCAGCTGCGACGGGTGGAATCCCGGCAGGTAGTACGCGCCGATCACCCGCACGAAGCGCAGCGGCCCTGGCATCAAACCCCGTCGTGCAGCCTGGAAGTAGTACCACCAGCGCGGCTTGGCACCGTGCGGCACCTGCCGGTCAACGGAGTACATGAAGCGGACTCCGCGCACCCACATCAGCAGCATCATCGGCGTCACGACCAGTTGGGTGCGCACCTGCCGCAAGTAACCGGCCCGCAGGTGCTTCATCAGGTCGAAGGCCACGGCTTTGTGCTCGACTTCTTCGGCGCCGTGCCAGCGGAGCATGTCCAGCATTACCGGGTCGGTGCCGATCGCGTCGTGCTGCGGGGTGTCCAGAATCCATTCGCCCAGGATCGCGGTGTAATGCTCGATCGCCGAGACAAGTGCGACCCGCTCGAGCAGCCAGCTGTGCTGCCGCCGCACACTCCACCGCGGCCGGTCGCCCAAGAGCTTGCCGAACAGCCAGTTCATCTGGTCGGTGAACGGTGTCACGTCGATGTCGTTGGCGGCGAAGTACTCCTGCACGCCGGTGTGCGCCTGCGAATGCATCGCCTCTTGGCCGATGAATCCCTGCACATCGAGGCGCAGCTGGTCGTCCTTGATCAGCGGCAGTGCCTGCTTGAACAGGTCGACGAAGAACTCTTCGCCGGCTGGCAACAACAGGTGCAGCACGTTGAGCATGTGCGTGGTGAACGGCTCGCCGGGCACGTAGTGGAACGGCAGCTTCGCCCAGTCGAACGCGACGTCGCGCGCCTCGAGGACCAATCGCTCGTGATCGGGCCGTTCATCAAGCCCGGCCCCGCGACCTTTTAGGGGCGGACCGACAGCCTCGTCGTTGACCGTGAACATTGGCAGGAGCATACCCGGTACCCCCGGTATCGGGAACTCCTCGCGGTCAGACGGGCGCGGCTCCCCGCAGGTGCTCGAAGATCAGCGACGTCTGGGTGCCCGCGACGTCGGCATCGGCGTTGAGGTTCTCCACCACGAACGCGCGCAGATCTTCGGTGTCGCGCGCGGCGACGTGCAGGATGAAGTCATCGGCACCGGCGAGGAAGTAGACATCCATCACCTGGGGCTTGCGGCGAATCTGCTGGATGAATTCGCGGATTTTGCCGCGGGCGTTGGATTGCAGGCTGACCGAAATCATGGCCTGCAGCGGCAATCCCACTGCGGCCGGGTCGATATCGGCATAGAAGCCGCGGATCACACCCGAGTCAACCAGTCGCCGCACCCGGCCATGACAGGTCGACGCGGCGATGTCGAGTTCTTCAGCCAGCGCGCTGTTCGTTATGCGGGCATCGGCATGGAGCAGGCTCAGGATTTTGCGGTCCGTACCGTCCACATCAGCCGGCCGAAGATCCTTCGATGACAGCCTTTCACGATCCTGGTATTCCGTCTTTTCTTCGGTCATTTGCTTATTCTAGACGCATGTCTTCTTCGTCTTTGCACTATTGTTGAGCTTTCTTCACAATTGAGTTCATGTATGTCGGCATCCCAACTGAGACGAAAAACAACGAATTCCGCGTGGCGATCACCCCGTCCGGGGTCGCCGAGTTGACCCGTCGTGGCCATGAGGTTCTGATCCAGGCGGGCGCGGGTGAGGGCTCGTCGATCCCCGACTCCGAGTTCAAGGCCGCCGGGGCACAAGTGATCGCCACCGCAGAGGGCGTGTGGGCCGGCGCCGACCTGGTGCTCAAGGTCAAGGAACCCACGCCAATCGAGTACTCGCGCATGCGGCATGGCCAGACCCTGTTCACCTACCTGCATCTGGCCGCCTCGCGGTCATGCACCGAGGCACTGCTCGCCGCGGGCACCACATCGATCGCCTACGAGACGGTGCAGACCCCCGACGGCGCCTTACCGCTGTTAGCCCCGATGAGTGAAGTCGCCGGGCGACTGTCGGCTCAGGTCGGGGCGTATCACTTGATGCGCACTCATGGCGGCCGCGGTGTGCTGATGGGCGGGGTGCCTGGTGTCGAACCGGCGGCGGTGGTGGTCCTCGGCGCAGGAACCGCCGGATACAACGCCGCCCGGGTCGCCGTCGGAATGGGTGCCGCGGTCACAGTGCTTGACGTCAACATCAACAAACTGCGCGAGCTCGACCACCTGTTCGGCGTCCGAGTGCAGACCCGTTACTCGACCGCCCTGGAGGTGGAGGAAGCCGTCAAGCAGGCTGACCTGGTCATCGGCGCGGTGCTGTTGCCAGGCGGTAAAGCTCCTACGCTGGTATCGAATTCCCTTGTTGGGCAAATGAAACCGGGTGCTGTGTTGGTGGACATCGCCATCGACCAGGGCGGTTGCTTCCAGGATTCACGCCCGACCACCCACGACGACCCGACGTTCGCGGTGCACGACACGCTGTTCTACTGCGTCGCAAACATGCCCGCTGCGGTGCCCAAGACGTCGACGTATGCCTTGACCAACGCCACCATGCCGTATGTCATCGAACTCGCCGACAATGGCTGGCGAGACGCCTGCCGCTCGAATCCTGCTCTTGCCAAGGGGCTTTCGACTCATGACGGTACGCTGTTGTGCCAACGGGTGGCCGCTGACCTGGGGTTGCCCTTCACCGATCCGGCGGCTCTGCTGGTCTGACACGCGTTTGCGTGCTACACAAGCCGCGTGGGTTCACTCGCCGATCAGACCCGATGGATGGATGCGGTCGACCAGGCAGCCCTGGTACACAACGGCGAGGTGACGCCG
>Ga0137412_10001587_pt1 | contig 17751 bp, 16 predicted proteins | sample CZODoug2_1_16fun_FD_122160 | JGI IMG/M metagenome (GOLD analysis project Ga0137412, IMG submission 122160) | Vadose zone soil fungal communities from Angelo Coast Range Reserve, California, USA - CZODoug2_1_16fungal (Hybrid Assembly) | ecosystem: Environmental > Terrestrial > Soil > Vadose zone...
GAGTTGATGTCGCCGCCCGCCCCGTAACCGGCGAACGTCGATGGCATGAACTGCATCGGTCCTTGCGCGCCGGCGGTGCTGACCCCATCGATGCTGCCGAAGTGCGTCTCGATCAAGTTGACCGCGGCCAGGTAATTCCAGCCGACACCGGACGCCGCCTCGGACTCGCGGTACTCACCGAGCAGCTCCTCGGCAGGAACGGGTGCCTTGATGCGCCATGCCGGGAGCGTGTCCTTGACCTGAGCCATCGCGGTGAGCTGTCTGCGGGCGTCGACGTTGAGGTCGTAAGCCTGGAGCAGCGACGCTGGGATGCGCGGTCGTGTGAGCGCATCCCATTCGGGGTGGCGCCCGATCGCGCGGTAGGCCGCCTGCTGTCGGCGCGCGGCCGCTGACAGCACCGCCTCCGGCGTCGATGGGTCACGCAGTGCTTGTTCGTCGGCGACGAGATCGTCGGCCAGCTGCACCGGGTCTACCGCCAGCTGCGGTTGCGCGCCCGTGGGGGCATTTCCCGCGGTGGGAACCGTCGGCTCGTCCAACATGGTCGCGTCTATCCGCCCGTTGGCGGCCACCGTCACTGCCGTGGAGCCGGCGGCTGACGTCGGCGCTGTGGACTCCGAACAGCCGACGACCGTCAACAAGGCCGTGGCGAGCAGGACCGGGGCGCGACACCGTTGCGGAACGGCGACGACACGGTCACGGCGCACTGGTTTCACTTCCGTCGGCTGTTTCGGAGCGCGACCCTCTAAGGGGAAGGAGGGCTCGTCACCGAAGCCTATGGGCATCGGTTCGCTCGTGACGTACAGATGGCATCAGGAGAGTCTCCGTTTGGAAACGGTGCGGTGCGGCGTGGTGCGGATCGACGTCGGGCTGCTGATAATTAACGCGATCGTCGAACCGTGACAGCGGTGCGGCGAGCTTTCCTGTTGCACCACTTGGAATGTCTGACCACGAACGAAGGAGTCGACGACGATGGCGATCTTTGATCGATTGAGCATCGGAGTAGTTGTTGCCGGCGCAGGCTTGTTCGGGGTCGCCCTAGGGCTGAGCGCGAACGCTGCGGCCGCTGCATGGACGACCGGCGGCTACGAATGCATCTCGTCGTCGGCAGGCACGGTTGGTGCTCCGGCAGCGGCGCCGTGCGCCGCTCCGCTCGCCGACATGTCCGGGGTCCCGCTGGCATTGCCAGGGCCGGTGCCGGTGGTGCCGTTGGCGCCGCCGCCGATCGTGCCGCCGCTCGGTGTGCCGCCGATCGTCCCGCCGCTCGGTGTGCCGCCGATCGTCCCGCCGCTCGGCGCCCCCATCGCTGCGGCGGCTGGGCCGTTGGCCGCTGGTGCTCCGATCGTCGACATGGCAGGTGGCTTCGGGGGCAAGGGTGATCCGATTGATCCGCCCGCGCCCGGCGCCCCTGCAGACGGTCAGCCGCTTCTGCCGGGTCCTGCGGTTAGAGGCCCGAGCTAAGGCTCGTTCCTCCTCCGATGTCGGGGTAGCGCCGGACGTCAGTGCTGCCTGAAGAGTCGGCCGTCCGACCTAGACCGATGCTCAAGCGGCTATCGGGATTCACCGCAGCCCGCGAGTGTGCTTGAGCCGCAGCGATCTTCCGCGGCGACCGCGATATCACGCTGGACGCGTCGAATTACATCCGCCACTTCAAGCCGGTCGGTTCGCGCTCCCGTACGACACGTACATGGGCTCGGTTTACAAGGCCATCGCGGTCTACTGGCACCCGACGGTCGGGCAGCTGTGTGTGCCCGCGGCTGGACCGGATACACGCAAACGCGAGCAACTAGACGCAGCCGTCCGCCGAACGCGCAACCACGGCGACGATCCGACCGATTTTTCGCCGTACGTGCGCGTTCGGCGTGGGGACGAAAGAACTAACCGCTCGTCATCGAGGCGTGGGGACGCTCAAGCCCGACACCGTGCGAGGAACCTCAATGTTGTTCTCCTGCACGATCACTGGGTCACCGACGTTGACGGTGTTGAAGTACCATTCCGCGTCCTCGGGACTAAGGCTGATGCAGCCGTGACTCACGTTCTCGAACCCGAGTGAATTGACGGCCCACGGAGCGGAATGCACGAAGAGGCCACGGTTGGTGATGCGGACGGCGTAGTCGACCGTCAGCAGATAACCATCGGGAGCATCGGTGGGGATGCCGACGCTGCTCGAATCCATGGTCACGTCGCGGTCCTTCGACAGCACGGTGTAGGAGGCGACGGGCGTCGGGTACTCCGGCCTACCCATCGAGGCCGGGAACACGCCCGGTTCTCCCCAGTGGGGGCGGTGGTGCGGGGCCGGTAGTGCAGACGGCGGTCCCGAGTCGACGCCGTCGATCGTCACGGTGAACGTGTGCTCCGAGATGTTGGCGACGCCAACCACGGCGGGACCCGTTTGCATGCTGGTGGACACGCCGCCCACCGAGAGCGCCACCGTGCTGTGGGCAGGCCAGTATCGGTCGGGAACCCACTGCACGACGGCGTCGCCGAGCCACTCGTACTTGCCGGTCATCGCCGGCGTCGATTCAACGTCGATGGCGCGCTCGGCCAAGCTCTTGTCGGCGACGGGCGCGCTGAACGTCACCACTACCGGGTGCGCCACACCCACTACCTCGCTCGGCATGGGTAGCACGGACGCGATGATGGGCCGAAGGGACTGGTTGGCCGCCGCCATGCTGGCGCTGGCCGGCCCAGCAGCCACGAGACCGCTGACCCCAATGGTGACAAGAACACACCGCGCAACCTGACGCATGGATCCCAATCCCTAGATAATTACACCGATGTCAATTGGAATGGTAGAGGTTGGATGGCGTTTCGATATCCCAGTGCGCCTTAGCAATTCGATCAAGGTTCCGTCACGCTTCGGCCACGACGAACGAGTCCGAAACGTGACCTCTGACATCTCGTCGTCAACAGCCGGCAAAGTGCGGAGTTCTAGCGGGTCAGGCCTGCGCCCGATCGCCGAGGCGGAGCCGAACGGTTGCCGAGTCTGCCACCGTGACGCCGATGAGGGTCAGGTCCTGCAACCGCTCGTCGGTCACCTGCGACGTTGCATCCTGCACCAGAACCGTTCGATAGTCGCGCTGCGAGGCGTCGAAGAGCGTCGCTCGCGGGCAGTTGGGGAGATTGCAACCCGCCACGACCACCGTGGTCACGTCACGATCACGCAGGTGTTGATCGAGGTGCGTGCGATGGAAGGCACTCCACCGGGGCTTGAACATGATGTGCTCGTCCGGGCCGACACGTTGAAAACCAGAGTTCCGCAGCAGTTCTGGGTCCAGCAGTACCCGGTGAGGAAGCAGTTCCACCGGCAGCTGCGAACCATCGGTCCCGGGTGCTGCCATGTGTGCTCCGGCGAGGATCTGCGCCCGACGGAGAAGGTCGACGTCGTCATCTCCCGGCTCGTAGAACCGGACGACATGCACGATTGGCCGACCGGCGGCGCGGAAGTCGGTCGCCAACTGTGCCATCATCGCCAGCTTCTCAGCGGTTCCAGGAATGGCCCACGGGCCGTCGACGAAGTCCGACTGAACGTCGATCAAGACCAGCGCTGAACGGTGCCACCCGGGGGCAACGAAGTCCTCAGATTCCACGCATCGATGATCGCAGTGTCAGGCGTGACTGACGATGAGTTTCAGCGATCCGTCGAAGGTGGGCTGCCGCCGAAGATGGCCGTGCCTGTCGTCCCATGCGCCTGAAGCGAGATCGGCTCCCAGTGACCGTTCGAAGCGGGGCGTGGATGTCCTCGGTGACGAAGCTCCAGGCGGAGTTGGCCTTTCGTGCCCCCGGATCGAGAAGCGCCTCTGGGCGGCCGTAGTACGCCTCGCCGAAGCCGTCACTGCAGTTCAAGGGAATCGGGACGTTGGTGACGGTGGTGCGTGCCCCCAGAAGCGCCGTCAATCGATCGATCGACGGGTAGCGGACCGCTTCGGTGGCAAGTACTTCGGGTGCATAGTCGTCGAGCCAGAATTTGGCCAGCTCGGTCGGGTCACAACTCAATACCACGATGGGTCCACGGGTGACTCGTCGGGCCTCGGCGAGCCCGGCCGTCAGATCCGCCCACTGGTGAACGGTGATGGTTGCGAGCGCCGCGTCAAATGCCTTGTCGGCGAACGGCAGATGTTCTGCGTAGGCGTCCACGGCGTCCGGCAAGTGGGCGGGGCGCTGGCCTCGCATCGTGGCGCTCGGCTCGACCGGGGTCACCGGTCGGTCGGTTGGCTCGTATGAGCCGGCGCCCGCACCAAGGTTGACCACCGATTGCGCGCCATCGAGCGCTTGGGTGATCAGTGCTGCGATCGCCGGGTCGGGCTGGCGCGCTCGACACCCATGCCGGCGAGTGTTTCGCCGTGGCTCAGGCGACGGCAACGGGTTTTCGGGTCACCACTGGTACGGCAGGAACTTCCCGTTGAAGGTGACGACGATCCGATCACCCTGTGGATCTTCCTGTCTCGCGAAGTCCACGTTGAAGTTGATCGCACTCATGATTCCGTCGCCGAACTCTTCATGGATCAATTCCTTGAGGGCTTGCCCGTACACGTCGAGCGCTTCGTGGAAGCGATAGACGGTGGGGTCCGTTGCCAGGTCGACGTCGGCGATCCGGTAGGGCTGGCGCTCAAGTGCACGGGTGACGTCGGCATCGAGGTTGAGGATCTCGGCGACGGCTTGCGCGGTCGCTTGCGGCACCGGGTGCTTGCCGAGCAGGGCCGCAACCGTCCACACCAGGGGTTTGTCGATCTGTTCGGCCAGCTCCCGCCAGGTCAGCCCCTTCTCCAGGCGCGCGTCGTTGAGGATCTGACCGGCTTCTTCTTTGTCGATCGTAGACATACCTACGACCGTAATGCCCCAGGAGGGTGGGCGACAGGGAGCTGTCTTCGGGATCTGAAATGCGTCGATAGCTCGAACCTATCGACCGACGAATATCGTTCGCCCGTCCGCATCGGCCCGAACTAGCATCGACCCCGTGGAGGACATCGTTGTAGAAGAAGACGTTCGCGTCAGCAGACTGTTGGACGCCCAGGTCAAGGCTTCGCAGTTGTTCGACGAGGTCGAGGCGCGGGGACTGGTGCGCGCCGGGATCAGCGAACGCACCCTGTCGGACGAGATCCGTGACATCGCGAAGGACATGTTCGGCGTCACGCGGCACTGGCACAAGCGCATCGTGCGCGCGGGTGAGAACACCCTGGAAACAGCCCGCGACAGCCCGCCCGACCGGCTCATCGCCGACGACGACGTGCTGTTCCTCGATTTGGGGCCGATCTTCGAAGAGTGGGAAGCCGACTTCGGGCGAACCTTCGTGCTCGGCGACGATCCGCGCAAGCTCGCGCTACGTGATGCCCTTCCCGAGGTGTGGAACGCGGGACGCGACTACTTCCGCAGCCAACCGGACATCACTGGCGAGGAACTGTTCGACCACGTCGTCACCTTGAGCGACAAACAGGGGTGGGTCTTCGGCGGCGTGATCGCCGGGCACCTCGTCGGAGAATTCCCGCACGAGAAGATCCGCGGCGAGGAGATCGACTCCTACATCGCACCGGGATCGAAGCACCCGATGCGCCGAAAAGACCGTTCTGGCAGGCAATGTCATTGGATCCTCGAGGTACACCTCGTCGACGAGGATCGCCGCTACGGCGGTTTCCACGAGGAACTGCTCGACATCCCCTGACCGGCCAACTTGGCGCGCTGTATGTCGGCGCCAAGCACTAGTTCAGCTGGATGACGATGGCATAGCCGTCGTGATCGCCGGTGGTTTGGGTGGCGCTGTCCACCGCATTGCTCAAGGGCACGATGCCGACCAACGTTGCACCGTCGGCCATGAGCTGACTGGCGAGTTCGTCGCGGGCCGCGTTGTACGAGGTGTAGACATGCGTCGGCAGAATGCCGTTGAGACCGAATTGTTCGCGGCTGACCGCGACAGTCCAGACGAATCCCGACGCGGTCTGCACGGGGTCGGGTCCGAACGCACGGGCATGGTCGTCGGGGAGCAGAAAGAAGTTGTCGGAGTAGGCGTCCAGGCTGCCGGTGGGCTGTTGACCGTATGTGACGTCGTCGATGGTGCCTTGAAAACCGGTGGAGTGTATTGGCAGGGCCGGGAATCCGGCCTGACTCATACTCGCATTGAACTTGGCGGTGGCCTCAGCGGCGGTGCTCGACGTCGGATCGACGATGATGACGTTGATCGGCTCCAGGACCGCCCTGCCGCCGAGCTGCGCTCCGCCGAAGTCCGAGATCTGTCCGTTGGACTCCAGCAGCCACGGACCGATGTCCCCGTACGGAGTTTGGACCACGTCGTCGGCGCTGGGGACTCCAGGAGTAGTGGATACCGGATTCGCCCCGATCACCGGATCGTTGGTGAATCCGGTGGGAGTGCCCACCACCGGCATCCCGAGGGCAAATTCGATGCGACGGACCACCTCGAACGCCAGCAAGTGCAACGGATCCCCCGGGGGCACAGCCGGATTCGGAGAGATCAGCATATTCACCACCGAGAACACTTGCGACAGCACGCCGAGGATGACATTGCCCGGTAGTGGCGGTGCGACCGGTGTGGCGGCCGCTGGTAGCACGGCCACCACCGCCGGAGTCGGCGACGACGGCGCGAGCGCTGTTTTCGCCGCCGCGGTCGTCGCGGTTGCCGACCCGGCACCCGACACGAACGATCGGGCCGCAGGACCCGGGGATTCCGGGTCGACCGCGGGGCGCACCTCCGCGAGCGCGGCCACCTTCGCGCGCTGCACGGTGTGGGTCAGCCCGTTCCCCGACGACGGGGGTGGGTCCGACGTCAGCGTCGGGGATGAGATGGGGCTCGGATCGGGCGAGGCAGTACCGGCGGACGGGGTGGAATCCGTCGAAGCGATGACCTCGGGTGACGAGCTGGTGGATGCACTCGCAGATCCCGGTGTCGAGGAAACCGGTGCGTTGTCTTGGTCGGCCGAGGCGGTCGGCGACGTGTTGGTTGATTCTGCCGCGGCCGTCGGCTTGGTCCGGTGGCTTGTCGAGGACAAGCTATGAGTGGTGGGTTTCGTCTGCGACGGTTTGATCGATGACGCGGTGACGGATTCGCCCGGCTCCTGCGTCGAGGTCGACGGGCCGATCGACGTGCTCTCGGTTGACGTGCCCCCGGTTGATGTGGTTGGCCCTCGGCTGGCTTCCGAGCCCGTGCCGCTGCTCGATGAACTCGTGCCGCTACTCGATGAAGAGGAGCCACTTGGACTGTCCGAACCGGTGCTTTCAGCGTGAGCGACACCCGACCCGCTGGCCAGAGCCGCACCGACGCCAAGGGTGACCGCGCCAACGCCGAGCCAGCCATGAGCGACGCGAGGTTCCGGCTTGGCGCGGTGGCGCCCCTTCGCCCGTCGGGAGTTACTGGCCTTCGCCGTCTTCGCCCGGTGCCCACCAGCCACGCCAACCCCCCGTTGAACTTGATCTGCTCGTAGGTATATCAGCGTTCCAGCAAAGTTCCAAGGAATCTGCTAGCAACGCTGACCCGGCGCTTCGGCGGCGCGTGGTGTTTCGTCACGAATCCGCGGCGGGTGGGTACGGCAGGTTGCTACTCGCGTGCTCGTCGACGCGGACACCGGCACCAAGATAGGGGAATGCGCGCTGCGGACACGCAGGCCGATCGCAGATCCTGCACCCCGCGCCGATGGGCACGGTGGCATCGGCAGTGGTGAAGTCGATTCCGGCGGAGTAGATCAGCTTGTCGGCGTGGGCAAGATCGCAGCCAAGACCGATCGCGAAGCTCTTCTGCGGTCCCAGGTACCGATCGGACGGCGATTCGGCGGTTCTGGCGATCCAGAAGTAGGACCGCCCGTCCGGCATCTGAGCGACCTGGGTGAGGAATCGTCCGGGTTGCGCGAACGCGTGGTGCACGACCCAGAGCGGACAGTTCCCGCCGACCCGGGAGAAGTGAAATGCGGTGGCGGACTGTCGTTTCGAGATGTTCCCTGCACTGTCGGTACGAACGAAGATGAACGGTATGCCCCGCCGGTCCGGTCTTTGCAGGGTGGACAGTCGATGGCAGATGGTCTCGAATCCGACCTCGAACCGGCGGGCCAACTTGTCGATGTCGTAGCGCTGCGCCTCGGCGGCTGCCAGGAACTGCCGGTAGGGCAACAGAAACGCGCCCGCGAAGTAGTTGGCCAGGCCGATCCTGGCGACCTCACGGGCTTCCGGCGTCAGCTGATCGTCGGTCGCCAGGATCGCTGTGATCAGTTCGGAATGCGTCAACAGCGCCAGCTGCGTGGCCAGTTGGAAGGCGCGTTGCCCCGGCTGCAGCCAGCGCGCCAGGTGAAGCCGCTTCGAGCCAGGGTCGTACGCGCGTTTGGCGTTGGGGCTCAGCACGTCTCCGTCGTCGATCAGCACGGTGATGCCAAGCTGATCGGCCAGTAATGCGGTCAACTGCGTGTCGAGCCCACCGACCTTCATGCCATGCCGGTCGAACAGATCCTCGGCGGCCTCGTCGAGTTCGCCGATGTAGTTCTTGCGGTCGTAGAAGAAGTCGCGGACCTCTTCGAACGGCATCGGCCCCTGGCCGAGGCCGGGGGCCTCGAAGTCCGCCCGGCCGCGATAGGCCTCCAGTTCGGTGGTGGCGTCGTGCAGACGACGATTCAGGGCGACGAGGGTCTGCCCGACGCCTGGCATCCGTGAGACGAGCTCCTCGATCTGCGCGTCGGTGGCGGGACTGTCGGCCAGCGTCTCCCGCAGATCGGCGACGAGGCGCGCGTCGGAGTCCGGCGCGAAGTAGTGCGTCGGCAGGTCGAACCGATCGGACAGCGCCAACAGGACCGGCACGGTGATCGGACGCTGATCGTTCTCCAGCTGGTTGACGTAGCTCGTCGACAGGTCGACCGCCTTGGCCAGCGCGACCTGCGTCAGGCCGTGCTCTTCACGTAAGCGCCTCAGTCGCGCGCCCGCGAACGTCTTCGCCATCGCCCCACGGTAGCGCAAGGTCCTTACACGAGATCCGCAAACCTGGGCCACAAAGGACACAAAATTACGCTCTTACAGGGGGTTTTCCCAAGGTAGCGACTCTGCGTACCGTGCGGACATGCTCGAAAATGACGTTCGAACCCGACGCAGCGCCGACGACTTCCCCCGCACCGAGCAGCTGGCCTGGAAGATCGCCGAGGTAGCCGCCGACCCGGTCGAGGTGCCCGCCGAGGTCGAGGCGATGGTGGTCAACCGGATCATCGACAACGCCGCGGTGTCCGCCGCGTCGGTCACCCGCCGCCCGGTCACCGTCGCCCGTGCTCAGGCGCAGGCGAATCGCAACAAGAACGGCGCAACCGTGTTCGGCGTCGACGGGACGTACTCACCGGAGTGGGCCGCCTGGGCCAACGGTGTTGCCGTCCGCGAACTCGACTTCCACGACACCTTCCTGGCCGCGGAGTACTCGCACCCCGGCGACAACATCCCCGCGCTCGTCGCGGTCGCACAACAACTCGGCGTCCGTGGCGCGGACCTGGTCCGCGGCATCGCCACCGCCTACGAGGTCCAGATGGATCTGGTCCGCGGAATCTGCCTGCACGAGCACAAGATCGACCACATCGCTCACCTCGGGCCGTCGGTGGCCGCGGGCCTTGGCACCATGCTCCGGCTCGATCCGGAGACGATCTACGCCGCGATCGGTCAGGCACTGCACCTGACGACCGCAACCCGACAGTCACGCAAGGGCCAGATCTCCAGCTGGAAGGCGTTCGCACCGGCCCACGCCGGCAAGGTCGCCATCGAGGCCGTCGATCGCGCGATGCGAGGGGAGGGCTCGCCGTCGCCCATCTGGGAGGGCGAGGACGGCGTGATCTCCTGGCTGCTGTCCGGACCCGGTCACACCTATACGGTGCCGCTGCCGGCTCCCGGCGAACCCAAGCGCGCCATCCTGGACAGCTACACCAAGGAGCACTCCGCGGAGTATCAGAGCCAGGCCCCGATCGACCTGGCGCGCCGGATGCGCGACCGCATCGGCGATCTGGAGCAGATCGCCACCATCACACTGCACACCAGCCACCACACGCACGTCGTGATCGGCACCGGCAGCAACGATCCGCAGAAGTTCGATCCGGACGCCTCGCGCGAAACCTTGGACCACTCGGTGATGTTCGTGTTCGCCGTCGCACTTCAGGACGGAAGTTGGCACCACGAACGGTCCTACGCTCCCGAACGCGCGCACCGGCCGGACACCATCGAGCTGTGGCGCAAGATCCGCACCGTCGAGGACCCGGAATGGACCCGGCGCTACCACTCGAGCGACCCGGCCGAGAAGGCGTTCGGCGCAAGGGCCGAGGTGACGCTCAAGAACGGCGAGGTGATCACCGACGAACTCGCCGTCGCCGACGCACACCCACTCGGCGCCCGCCCGTTCGAGCGCGAACAGTACGTCGCCAAGTTCACCGAACTCGCCGACGGTGTCGTCGACTCGGCCGAGCAGCAACGCTTCCTGTCCGTCGTCGAGAATCTGTCGGAACTGAAACCTGGTGCGCTGCGGTCTCTCAACGTCCTTGTCGACCCCCGGGTGCTCGACAAGGCACCGACGATCCCCTCGGGAATCTTCCGATGAGCGGGCTGATCGGGGCGGTCAGCTCCGCCGCCGAGAAGAGGCGAAGCTTCCGGTTCGCGCTGGAATCAGGCCGGCTGCAACGCTTTCCTGGCGCCTTCTCGCCGTTGGTGGCCAAGCTCATCGGCGACATCGGCTTCGACGGCGTCTACGTCTCGGGGGCGGTGCTGTCTGCGGATCTCGGGCTGCCCGACATCGGCTTGACGACGCTGACCGAGGTGTCCGGGCGAGGCGCACAGATCGCCTCGGTCACCGACCTGCCAACTCTGATCGACGCCGACACCGGCTTCGGCGAACCGATGAGCGCGGCCCGCACCGTCTCCGTCATGGAGGACGCCGGACTGGCCGGGCTTCACCTCGAGGACCAGGTCAACCCCAAGCGGTGCGGCCATCTCGACGGCAAGGCCGTGGTGCCGACCTCGGAGATGGTGAAACGCTTGCGCGCCGCAGTTGCCGCCCGGCGTGACCCGAACTTCGTCATCTGCGCCCGCACCGATGCCGCAGGCATCGAGGGGTTGCCTGCCGCCATCGAGCGGGCCAGGGCCTATGCCGACGCCGGAGCCGACCTGATCTTCACCGAGGCGCTCACCGAACCCAAGGAGTTCGAACAGTTCCGGGCCGCGATCGACGTGCCACTGCTGGCGAACATGACCGAGTTCGGCAAGTCGCAGTTGCTGACCGCAACGCAGCTGTCGGACATCGGCTACAACGTGGTCATCTACCCGGTCACCACGCTGCGGTTGGCGATGTTCGCCGTCGAAGCCGGCCTGCGTGAGATCGATTCCACCGGAACGCAATCCGGGCTCCTCGATCAGATGCAGCACCGCAGCAGGCTGTACGAGCTGCTGCGGTACAACGACTACAACCAGTTCGACTCCGACATCTACAACTTCGCGTTGCAAGGAGTGACACCGTGACCGTAGCGACCGCACCGACCGAAACGCCGCGCATCTACAAGGGATTGGCCGGTGTCGTCGTCGACACCACGGCGATCTCCAAGGTGGTGCCCGAGACGAATTCCCTGACCTACCGCGGCTATCCGGTGCAGGACCTGGCCGCACGATGCAGCTTCGAGCAGGTCGCCTACCTGCTGTGGCACGGCGAGCTGCCCACCGACGGCCAACTGCAGCTGTTCTCGCAGCGGGAGCGCTCCAGCCGCGGGCTCAACCGGTCCATGCATTCACTGCTGGCCAAACTGCCGGACAACTGCCATCCGATGGACGTGGTGCGCACCGCGATCAGTTACCTCGGTGCCGAGGATCCGGAGGAGGACGACGGTTCACCGGATGCGAACTACGCGAAGTCGTTGCGGATGTACGCGGCCCTTCCGACGATCGTGGCCGCCGACATGCGTCGCCGTCGGGGACTGGAGCCGATTCCGCCGCACGCCCAGTTGGGCTATGCGGAGAACTTCCTCAACATGTGCTTCGGCGAGGTGCCCGAACCGGTGATCGTCGAGGCCTTCGAACAGTCGATGGTGCTGTACGCCGAACACAGCTTCAACGCCTCCACCTTCGCGGCTCGCGTGGTGACCTCCACGCAGTCCGACATCTACAGTGCGGTCACCGCTGCGATCGGTGCCCTCAAGGGCTCGCTGCACGGCGGCGCCAACGAAGCGGTCATGCACGACATGATCGAGATCGGCAGTGCGGACCGGGCCGCGGATTGGCTGCATGGCAAGGTTTCTCGAAACGAGAAGGTCATGGGCTTCGGCCACCGCGTCTACAAGAACGGTGATTCCCGGGTCCCGACCATGAAGGCGGCACTGGCACGCGTCGCCGCCGCCAAGGACGGCCAACGCTGGCTCGACATCTACCAGGTGCTGGAAAGCGGGATGGCGGCCGCCAACGGCATCAAACCCAATCTCGACTTCCCGACCGGCCCCGTTTATCACCTGATGGGTTTCGACATCCCGAGCTTCACACCGATCTTCGTGATGAGCCGAATCACCGGATGGACCGCTCACATCATGGAGCAGGCCGCATCCAACGCCCTGATCCGGCCGCTCAGCGACTATTCGGGCCAACCCCAGCGCGCACTGGCCTGAGTCGTTATCGCTACGCCAGCGCGCCAATCGGGTGCATTGCGTCGCAGTCGATCTCGTCGATCGCGCCGGTGGGATTCGGGTCAGATCGGCATTCGGTAGCCGTAGTACTCATGGTCCTCGTTGTATCCGCCGTGGCCCTTTCCGATGTGATCGAAGCTGTCGACGAACTCGATGGATTCGATCCATTTCACTTGTTTGAAACCCAACTCGACTTCGTTCCGCAGACGCAAAGGGGCGCCGTGGCTTTCGGTGAGCGGTGCACCGTTCATCTCGTAGGCCAGCAATGCCATCGGGTGTCGCATGTGTTCGATCTTGTGGCAGTCGTAGTAGCGGCCCTGTCCGGGGTCGGAACCGTCAGCCATTGAACGGAACACCGCCCACTTCGCCGACGGTCGCGGCTTGACGATCTGCAGAACGTCGGCCATTCGGACACCGCCCCACTTCGCGATGCCTGACCAGCCCTGAATGCAGTAATGCTGGGTGATTTGCTCGTGTTTGTCGATTGCCAGCAGGTCGGCATAGGTGAAATCGGTCGGGTTCTCGACCAATCCGCCCACGTGCAGGGTGTAGTCGGCCCACCCTCCATTCTGGAGTTGACGGTAAGTGTCAGATGTCGGCAGGGTGCCGTTGGGCCAGAAGTACGGCGATATGTCCTTCTCGGAGTAATTCGCCTGGGGATCGAGCGATTCCAGCAGTCCCGTGAACCAGCCAATTGACGCCTGGCCGACCTTTTGCACAGTGCGTGGGTAGCGCAGCGTGACAGGGGACGCGAGGAACCACAGGACGGCGATCAGGGCCATGGCCAGCAGGTAGATCACCAGTGCCGAGTAAGAATCGGTGTTGGTTCCGAACACGATGTGATTGAGATTCCCCACCAGACCAGTGGAGAAGACCATCACCGTGTGCACCAGTATGAAGAACACCATCCATGCCAGAACGAGGAAGTGGACGGAGCGAGCGACTTGCCGGTTCGCTGGCCCCCTCCCCAACCCAAACCGCGCTGCGATGGCAGGCGCCTGAAGCAGCCCTGTGATGAATGCCAGGGGTGCGAACACGAACACCGTCAAGAAGTAGGCGATCAACTGCAGACCGTTGTAGGCGACGAATCCGTCGTTGACCGGGAAATCCAACGATAGATATTGCACCATCGTGGACAGCGCATTGGGGATCACATCCCACGATTGCGGGACGATCCGTCGCCATTGCCCGGTCGCGAACAGCAGCACGTAGAAGACGATTCCGTTGAGTAGCCAGAGTGCGTCGAAAGTGAAGTGCCACCACCGAGCCAAGCCGATCGTGTGACGGACTCCGGGGATGCCGATCCATTTGGGCAGCGACACCGAGTCGTCTTTGGCGGTCCACACGCGAGTCGCCTCGACCGGGTCCAGTCGGTCCGGTGGAACTGGACCGCGCAACCGCAACCATGCCGTGCCCGGTGTGCTGCCGGAATTGAGGTACAGGCGGGGATGGTCGGCCAGGATTTGCAGGCCGGCTCGGATGATGAACATGATGAACACGATGTTGAAAAGGTGGCTCCACCGAAGCCAGGCCGGAAGCCCCGGTTCGATCGCACCTCGGGTGGCCGCGGTTCCCGGATAACGCAGAATGAACTCCTGCATCCAGTCGAAGTGCCGCAGTTGTTGAGCGACAGCCACACCCACGATTAGGCCCATGACCGCTAAGGGCACCAACCACAACGAGCTGATCCAGCGGCGTCCAATGCGAATCGAAGGGAGGCGGGCGGGGTCATCTGCGATGCCACCCGCCCATTCACCAAGACGGATTCGTTCGCTGGATTCCTGGGCGGGTGCGGTAGCGGAAGTTCGTTCGGTGCTGGCGTCCCCATTTGCGTGACCGTCATATTCCACGGTGATTACCGTATCGCGACCCGGCCGATGCGTTCATGTCTCAGGACGATTTATTTCACCGCGTCATGGGCTCGTGCAGAAGACCTGGCGAACGGCGGCACGGAATGACGAGCTTGGCAAAGTGGCGATGAATACGCGCGGGTCGTTCTGGAAGTAGTCATTGTCGCCGAATGCTGCACGTCGGCCGTCGTCATCGTGAACGAAGTCATCGCGAACGAAGCCAACGAAGCCGTCATGCACGACGTGACCGAGATCGGGAGTCGTGGATCGGGCAGGGGAGTGAGCCGGTATCGCTAAGCCAACACGCCGATCGGGTGCATCGCGTCGCCGACCGGGCTGAGGCGGTTCGAATCGATCGACTGAAGGATCTCCCCGCTGCGCACCGCGATGTTCGACAGCAGAGAGGAGGTCAACCCGTGGCTGTGCTCGGTGTTGCCCTGGACGTACAGCCCGCCGGCCGTCGGCTTCGAGGTGGCGACGCGGTAGTCGCGGGACACCACCGGCTGGCCGCCGTCATCCAGCACGACCTCGTCGGAGAGGTCGCCGAGAATCCCGCTGAGCGGGGTTGGTAGGAAGCCGGTGGCGTAGATCACTGCGTCACAGTCGATCTCGTCGATCGCACCGGTGGGATGGTGCAGGATCTGCGCCTGCACCCCGTCGGCATCCTCGACGGTCCCGAGCACGCTGGACGCGCCGCGCAGGAACAGCCGCCGGTTGCCTGCCACGCGTTCGGCGTACTCCCTGGCGTAGAGATCCTCGATCAAGTCGAGGTCCACCGCTGAATAGTTGGTGCTCCGGTGATAGTTGATCAGTTGCCGGCGCACGCCGGGGTCGGCCTGATAGAAGTCGTCCACGGCGTCGGGATCGAACACGCGATTGGCGAACGGGCTGTCGTCGGATGGGCTGTAGCCGTACTTCGCGAAGACGCCGTGCACCTCGATGGACGGGGACATGTCGTGCAGGTAGGCCACCACCTCGGCTGCGCTCTGTCCCGCCCCGACGACGACGAAACGGTCGTGCCGACGGGTCGGCAGTCGTTTCAAGTCATGCAGGAACTCGTGATTGTGGATCTGGCGGGCCGAGCGGGTGATACCCGGCGGCAGCTGGGGAGAGAGCCCGCCGGCGACGACCACGTTGCGGGCCCGCAACCGACCGGCGCGGGTGCCGGTGATCTCGACGTCGAACGCGCCGCCGACTTCGCGGATCGCCGTCACGCGAGATCCGTAGCGCACGTTGGCATCGACGTTGGCGGCGGCCCATGACAGATAGTCGTGGAACTCCAGCCGCGTCGGAAAGAACGTCTTGTAGTTGATGAACTCGGCGAGCCTGCCGCGGTCCGTGAGGTAGCTCAGGAAGCTGAACGCACTGCGTGGATTCCGTGGTGTGACGAGGTCCTTGAGGAACGAAACCTGCATCGTCGCGCCGGGGATCAACATTCCGGTGTGCCAGCCGAACTCGGGTTTGACCTCGACGAACTCGGCGACGAGCGGCGTGGTGACCGCCGGGTTGTCGTTGTGCTCCTTGACGGCGATCGCCAGCGCAAGGTTGGAGGGGCCGAAGCCCACTCCGACGAAGTCGAGCACACCGTCTTCGTTGTTGGCGTGAATGCCGTTGGCGTCGCTGCCGTCCGGCATCACGCACCTGCCATCTGGTCGACGGCGCCGGGCACGGGCTCGGAGGGATCCGACCCGAGCGCCACGATCCGGTTGTCGGAGTCCACGTGCACCACCTTGGCCAGGTGCGTCGTGCGTTCGGATTCGTCGACCTGCAAATAGGACATGATGATCACCAGGTTCCCCGGCGAAATCAGATGTGCCGCAGCACCATTGATGCCGATCACGCCCGATCCTGGGGCACCGGTGATCGCGTAGGTGACCAATCGGGCGCCGCTGGTGATGTCGACGACGTGCACCTGCTCACCCTCGGTGATGTCGGCCGCCACCATCAATTCCGCATCGATGGTGATCGATCCGACATAGTGCAGGTCGGCTTGGGTCACCGTCGCCCGGTGAACCTTGCCTCCGAGCAGTGTCCGCTGCATCCTCGCCTCTCTCGCCACGTCAGAAGTGGCCCCGGTTTCTGTGAGGTCTCCTGTGAGCCTTCTCAGAGTTGTAAGCGAAGGCTAACCTATTTCGGTGCACGCGCAAGGCCTAGGTTCGGTATGGGCGTGCTATTGGCCTCATGTCGAATTGGTTGGCGCGCAGCGCTTCCCGCTAGCACGTCGCGCGTCGGCCCGCTCGGGGGCCACCCGGAGGGGTTTCCCACGTTATGCAAGCCTAAGCTAACGTACAGCTGGCACGGACGACGAATGAAGGGAGTTTGCGCGTGAAGCAATACCGGAGGTGGCGCCACGCCGCCGCGGCCCTGGCCGCCGTCGTCCTGGCAGTCGGCCCGCTCGTAGCGTGTAGCTCGACGTCGGAAAGCGCAACGCCGGCAACGCAACCGGGGACGGTGACGATCAGCCACAAGTTCGGCGAGACGAAGGTGCCGGCAAATCCGAGCCGAGTGGTCACCGTCGGCTGGAACGATCAGGACTTCGTGCTCCCGCTGGGGGTCGTTCCGGTCAGCACCCGGGAATTCGCCAGTCACTACAACGATTTGCCATGGGTAAAGGCCGCCACCGACGGCAAGGGTGTGACCACCTGGGGTGGGGTGGATTCGATCGACTTCGAAGCCATCGCCGCTCAGAAGCCCGATCTGATCTTCGCGATCTACGAGACGATCAACGAGGAGACCTACGACCGGCTGTCTCAGATTGCGCCAACGGTGATCCAGTCGTCGGATTACGCCGACGAGGAGACGCCATGGAATGTGCAGATGCTCACCACGGGCAAGGCACTCGGCAAGGAAGCCGAGGCGAAGGCACTCGTCGAGAAGGTTCAAGGCAAGATCGACGAGGCGCGTAAGGCCAATCCGGAGTTCGACGGCAAGACCGCGGTGGTCGACTTCGGTCCCGCGGAAGGCGGGCACTACCTGCTCGGCGAGAACGATCCGCGCCGATCGTTGTTCACCGCTCTGGGCTTCAAGACCCAGGACGTGGTCGGCGACGTCAGTGAGGAGAAGCTCGCCTTGCTCGACAGGGACCTGCTGTTCATCGACGGCGCCACCAAGGAGCAGATGCTGGCTTCCCCGGCGTTCGCCCGCCTCGGGGTGGTGCGCGACAACCGCACGCTCTACACCAACAACGAGTCGAATCTGAACAACGCCTTGTTCTTCAGCGGACCCGACTCGCTGCTGTACGCGCTCGACCTGCTGACCCCGCAATTGGCCAACGCGCTCAACGGCCGGCCGGT
>Ga0137412_10001588_pt1 | contig 17749 bp, 16 predicted proteins | sample CZODoug2_1_16fun_FD_122160 | JGI IMG/M metagenome (GOLD analysis project Ga0137412, IMG submission 122160) | Vadose zone soil fungal communities from Angelo Coast Range Reserve, California, USA - CZODoug2_1_16fungal (Hybrid Assembly) | ecosystem: Environmental > Terrestrial > Soil > Vadose zone...
GATCGCCGCGTGCGCGAGATCGCGGTGGAACGCCTCGTACAGGCCGAGCCTGGCCCAGCCGACCGGGCGGCCCTCCTCGTCCGTGGCCGCGAAGAGAACGCGCCGGCCCCGGTACGGCGGCACGAGCAGGCCGCGCAGCTCGGCGGGGCTGGCGGCGGGCTCTCCCGGACGGTCGGCCAGGTCGGCGGCGTGCTGGCAGGCCAGCACCCAGCTCAACTCCGCCGCGCTCGGACCGCCCGGGCCAAGCTCCAGCGTCGTGACCCGCCACTGGCGGGGTGGGCAGGCGGAGACGAAGAGGCTGCGCACGGGTACATCTCACAGCGTGCACGCCCCGCTGATCGAGTAGAAACGCCCATCGGGCGCGAGATATTGGGCGGGATCGGTGACTCGTTGGGCCGTCTCGGTGCTTTATGTCTCGGTTTCATGTCTCGCCGGATCCAGCCGGAGTGTCCGGATGCTGGACGCCGGGGTCCGGGAGTGGCCACCGCGCGACGGAGTCGGCTACCGTGGGTGTCCTATGTACGCCAAGCGGCTGCTTCTTACCTGCCGCGGCGGGGGCCTGTAGACCACAGACCGGCACCCTCGCCGCGGTGGTGGTCGTTGCTTGCGTGCTTTTCCCGCCGGTCGTTCCGTGTCGACAGGCGATGGAGACAACCCAGCATGACCCCGCATGAGACGGCGACCGCCCAGCAGCCCAGCCGGATGCCGATCCACAAGTACGTACCCTTCACCCCGATCGCGCTGTCCGATCGGACCTGGCCGGGCAAGGTCATCACCGCGGCCCCGCGATGGTGCGCGGTGGACCTGCGCGACGGCAACCAGGCGCTGATCGACCCGATGTCCCCGGCGCGCAAGCGAAAGATGTTCGACCTGCTGGTCAGGATGGGTTACAAGGAGATCGAGGTTGGTTTCCCGGCGGCCAGCCAGACCGACTTCGACTTCGTCCGGGAGCTGATCGAGGAAGACCTGATCCCGGACGACGTCACCATCCAGGTGCTGACCCAGGCCCGCGAGGAATTGATCTCGCGCACCTTCGAGTCGATCCACGGCGCCAAGCAGGCCGTGGTTCACCTGTACAACTCCACCTCCACCCTGCAGCGCCGCGTGGTGTTCGGCCTGGACCGTGACGGCATCAAGGACATCGCCGTGCAGGGCGCGCGGATCTGTCAGAAGCTGACCGAGACGGTGCCCGACACCGACGTGTACTTCGAGTACTCCCCGGAGTCCTACACCGGCACCGAACTGGACTTCGCGGTCGAGGTCTGCAACGCGGTCAACGATGTGTGGAAGCCCAGCGTGGATCACAAGACGGTGATCAACCTGCCCGCCACCGTGGAGATGGCCACCCCGAACATCTACGCCGACTCCATCGAGTGGATGCACCGCAACCTGGCCTACCGGGACGCGGTCGTGCTGTCCCTGCACCCGCACAACGACCGCGGTACCGCAGTGGCCGCCGCCGAGTTGGGCTACATGGCCGGCGCGGACCGCATCGAGGGCTGCCTGTTCGGCAATGGCGAGCGCACCGGCAACGTCTGCCTGGTCACCCTGGGCCTGAACCTGTTCAGCCAGGGCGTGGACCCGCAGCTGGACTTCTCCGACATCGATGACATCCGGCGCACCGTGGAGTACTGCAACCAGCTGCCGGTACACGAGCGTCACCCCTACGGCGGCGACCTGGTCTACACCGCGTTCTCCGGCTCGCACCAGGACGCCATCAACAAGGGCTTTGCCTGGATGGAACGTGACGCCGCGTCAGCCGGCGTCCCGGTTTCCGAACAGACCTGGGCGGTGCCCTACCTGCCGCTGGACCCGAAGGATGTCGGGCGCACCTACGAGGCCGTGATCCGGGTGAACTCGCAGTCCGGCAAGGGCGGCGTGGCCTACATCATGAAGACCGAGTACCACCTGGAACTGCCGCGCCGGCTGCAGATCGAGTTCAGCCAGGTGATTCAGCGCTACACCGACGACGAGGGCGGCGAGGTGCTGCCCGAGGCCATGTGGGAGATGTTCTACCGGGAGTACCTGTCCGAGACCGGCCGGCTGCGGATGAACTCGCACCACACCTCCTCGGCCGCGGGCGAGCAGGACTTCCTGTCCGTCAACGTGATCATCGACGGGGTCACCAAGACGCTGGAGGGCGCCGGCAACGGGCCGATCGAGGCCTTCACCGATGCGCTGTCCAGCATCGGGGTGGACGTGCGGGTGATGGACTACCACGAGCACGCGATGAGCTCCGGCGGCGATGCTCGCGCCGCGGCGTTCCTGGAGTGTGCGGTTGTCGGACCCGATGGAAATAGCACCGTGCGTTGGGGAGTGGGCATCGACGCGAACATCGTCACCGCCTCACTGAAGGCCGTGGTCAGCGCCATCAACCGCTGAGCGGCCGCCCCACCCCCGTTGCGTCCGACCAACCGTGGCTTATAGCCCTCGGTTGGTCGGACGCAACGTTCTTTAACGGGTCCACCGTTCGGGCGATCTTGGAACCGGCCGTCCGGATGATGCGTCGAAGCCCACGAATGTCCCAATCGGGACGGGTTCGTGAAGTTCGAACGGGGGATGCGATGAATTACGTAGACGTGGTGCGGCACCGTCGGCGTCGGCGGCGGGCGTTGGCTGCGCTGGTGCTGGCCGCCACGGTGGCGTCCGCCGGTAGTGCTTGGGCCAACGCGCCGGTCGCGCCGTCGCCCGGTTCGACGTGGACCGACCAGGGTCCGGGCACGGTCACCACCGGCATCCCCTTGCCGCACCACCACTGATTCGGGCAAGAATCTCCGCCAAGGCTGTCGATGTCGAGGCATCTCATGCGTCGAGGAGACAGCGGGGTCAGCCGGACCCCCACAAGCGGAGGGTGAATGACATGGCCGAATACCTGGTGCTGATCTACGAGGACGAGGCCGGCTGGGAGCAGGGCGGCGCCGAAGCCTGGGCGCAGGGCATGAAGGACCACATGGCCTTCGGGGAGGCCAACGGGGCGGCCATCAAGGGCGGCAACGCCCTGCAGCCGACCGGCACCGCCACCTCGATCCGGAGCAACGGCACGGTCGTCACCGACGGTCCGTTCGCCGAGACCAAGGAAGCCCTCGGGGGCTACTACCTGATCGAGGCCCCGGACCTGGACGCGGCGATCGCGATCGCCAAGCAGGTCCCGCACCGCTTCGGCGGCGTCGAGGTGCGTCCGGTGATGGTCTTCGACCAGTCCTGACTGTGCCGCCGCACCACGGTTCGGCCGCGGTCGCCACGGCGCTGGCTGACGCGCACCGTCGGGAGTGGGCCTTCGTGCTCGCCGCGACGGTGCGCGTCACCCGCGACCTGGACCTGGCCGAGGAGTGCGTGCAGGACGCCTACGCGAAAGCTCTGACCGCGTGGGCCACCGACGGCATCCCGGAACGCCCCGGTGCCTGGCTGACCACCACCGCACGGCGACGGGCGCTGGACCAGCTGCGCCGCGCGGACACCGCCCGACGTCTGCTGCCGCTGCTGCTCGATGACGACGTCGAACCCGGCCCGGAAGTGACCGAGCAGGCCGGCCCGGTCGCCGATGACCGACTGCGACTGATCTTCACCTGCTGCCACCCCGCATTGAACCCGGACGCGCAGGTCGCGCTGACCCTGCGGCTGCTGTGCGGGCTGTCCACCGCGGATACCGCGCGGGCTTTCCTGGTCAGCGAACCCACCATGGCCGCCCGGATCACCCGGGCCAAGAAGAAGATCACCGGAGCGCGCATTCCCTACCGGGTCCCGCAGGCGGGGGATATCCGCGAGCGGGTGGCCGGCGTCTGCGAGGTAGTGCACCTGTTGTTCACCACCGGGCACACCGCCCCGGTGGGTGACGCGTTGGTCCGCCGCGAGCTCACCGAGCGCGCGCTGGACCTCGCCCGATTGCTGCGCACGCTGTTGCCGGACGACGCCGATGTCGCCGGTCTGCTCGCCTTACTGCTGCTCACCGACGCGCGGCGGGCCACCCGTACCGACGCCGAGGGCCGGTTGTTGTTGCTCGCCGATCAGGACCGCACCGCCTGGGACCGGGCCGCGATCGACGAAGGCCTCGCGCTGGTCCGGTTCGCGCTGGCCGGGCGGCCCACCGGCCGCTACACGTTGATGGCCGCGATCGCCGCGGTCCACGACGCGGCTGCGCACTGGGAGGTCACCGACTGGGCGCGGATCGTCGGGCTCTACGACACCCTGCACGCGGTCTGGCCGTCCCCGGTGGTGGCCCTGAACAGGGCCGTGGCCATCGGGTTCGCCGACGGACCGGCCGCCGGCCTGGACGCAGTGGACGCACTGGCCGACGAACCGCAGCTGGCCGGCTACGGCTACCTGGCCGCAGCCCGCGCCGACTTCCTGCGCCGACTGGAACGCATCGCCGAGGCCCGGCGGGCGTACCGGGAGGCGTTGGCGCTCACCTCCAATTTGACGGAACGTCAGTTCCTGGAGGAGCGGTTGGCCGGGCTGCCCGGCGGATGACACGCAGAATCCCGGCCCCGCCGAGTGCCCCGGGGGCCTCCGACACGGGAGAATGCAGCGGTGGCCTATTACCGCGACACCGGTGTGGTGTTGCGCACGCACTCCCTCGGCGAGGCCGACCGGATCATCACCCTGCTGACCCGCCGGCACGGTCGCATCCGGGTGGCGGCCAAGGGGGTGCGGCGCACCTCGTCGCGGTTCGGTGCCCGGTTGGAGCCGTTCCAACACGTGGACCTGCAGTTGGTCACCGGGCGCACCTTGGACATCGCCACCCAGGTGGTCACCCTGGACGCGTTTGGAGGGCGCCTGTCCCGCGACTACGCCCGGTGGACCGCAGGCAACGCGATGCTCGAGGCCGCCGAGCGGTTCTCCGAGAACGAGGGCGACCCGGCGCTGCGCCAGTACCTGCTGCTGGTCGGCGGGCTGCGGGCACTCGCCGACACCCCCCGCGACGCGGTGCTGCTGCTGGACGCCTACCTGGTTCGTTCGTTGGCATTGGGCGGCTACGCGCCGAGTTTTGCCGAGTGCGCCGGATGTGGCGCGCCGGGCCCGCACCGGTTCTTCACCGTGCCCGGCGGCGGCGCGGTGTGCGCGTCCTGCCGACCGCCGGCCTGTGCCGCGCCCGGCGCGGAGACCCTGACCCTGCTCGACGCGCTGCGCACCGGGGATTGGGAAACCGCCGAGGCCAGCGGCGACCGGGCGCGGCGGGAGGGCAGCGGCCTGGTGGCCGCCTACCTGCAGTGGCATCTCGAGCGCGGGCTGCGCTCGCTGCGCCACGTGGAACGCACCGTGACATCGACAGACGCCCCCACGTCGGCATGAGTAAGAAGAACTATTCGGCCCCACCGCCGCACCCGTCCGGCGCCCGGCCACCGGAGCTGCCCAAGGAACTGGTCCCGCGGCACGTGGCGATCGTGATGGACGGCAACGGCCGCTGGGCCAAGCAGCGCGGGCTGGCCCGCACGGTCGGCCACGAGGCCGGCGAGGCGGCGCTGCTGGACGTCATCTGCGGCGCCATCGAGATCGGCGTGCAGTGCCTGAGCGCGTACGCGTTCTCCACCGAGAACTGGAAGCGCACTCCGGATGAGGTGCGCTTCCTGATGGGCTTCAACCGCGACGTCATCCACCGTCGCCGCGACGAGCTGGACGCGATGGGGGTGCGGGTGCGCTGGGCCGGTCGGCGACCCAAGTTGTGGCGCAGTGTGATCAACGAACTCGAGGATGCCGAACGCCGCACCGTGGCAAACGACAAGATCACCCTGCAGTTCTGCGTGAACTACGGCGGGCGGGCGGAGATCGTGGACGCGGCCCGGGCCATGGCCGTCGACGTGGCCGCCGGGAAGCTCCGCCCGGACAAGGTCGACGAGCGTGCCTTCGCCCGCTACCTCGATGAGCCGGACCTACCCGACGTTGACCTGTTCGTGCGCAGCTCCGGGGAGCAGCGCACCTCGAACTTCCTGCTCTGGCAGAGCGCGTACGCCGAACTCGTGTTCCTGGACACCCTCTGGCCCGACTTCGATCGCCGCCACCTCTGGCACGCCATCGAGGTGTACGCCTCCCGCGACCGGCGCTACGGGGGAGCGGTACCCAACCCGCCGCCGCCGGCCGCGTCCTGACCCCGCGCTCAGGAACACTCCGGGCAGCGCCCGAAGATCTCCACGGTGTGCGTGACGTCGGTGAACCCGTGCGCCGCCGCCACCTGGTCGGCCCACTTCTCCACTGCGGGGCCGGCCACCTCGACCGCTCGGCCGCATTCCCGGCACACCAGGTGGTGATGGTGTCCGGAGCTGCACCGGCGGTACATGGATTCGCCGTCGTCGGTGCGCAGCACGTCCACCTGGCCGGCCTCGGCCAGCGACTGCAGCGTGCGGTAGACGGTGGTCAGCCCGACGTTCTCGCCCTGGTGACGCAACAGGTCGTGTAGTTCCTGGGCGCTGCGGAAGTCCGAGACGGAGTCGAGCACTGCGGAGACCGCGGCTCGCTGGCGGGTGGCGCGCTGAGGCACTGCGCCGGTCGTCATGCCATCACCTCGTTTCGTACCGATCTTCGGCGCACCACGCCGGTCAGGGCCAGCCCGGTCGCGGTGACGGCGAAACCGCCGATCGCCAGGACCACGATGCTCGGTCCCGACGGCACGTCAGCGTAGTAGCTGACGACCACTCCGCTCAGCGCCGCGACCGTGCCGAGGCTGATCGCCAGCGCGAAAGTGGCCCGGAAACTGCGGGTGATGAGTTGGGCGGTGGCCACCGGCACCACCATCAGCGCGCTGACCATCAGTACCCCGACCACCCGCATGGAGATGGTCACGGTGAGGGCGGCCAGCGCGGCGATACCGATGTTCAGGGCGGTCACCGGCAGCCCGGAGACCCGGGCGAACTCCTCGTCGTGGCAGACCGCGAACAGCCGCGGGGCCAGGCCGATGGTCAACACCAGGATCACCGCGGCCAACGCGAGGATCGCCCCCAGTTCGTGTGGCGCCACCGTGGTGATCTGCCCGAACAGGTAGGAGGTCAACCGGGTCGCGCTGCCCGCCGGCGCCAACGAGAACAGCAACACGCCGCCCGCGATGCCGCCGTAGAACAACAGCGCCAGGGCGACATCCCCGCTGGTCCGGCCCTGCGTGCGGACCACCTCGATGATCACCGCGCCGATCACCGCGACGACGGCCGCGGTCGGGATCGAGGCGGTGCCCAATAACGCGGCCAGCGCCACCCCGAGCAACGCCGTGTGTCCGATGCCGTCGCCAAGCAGCGCCAGGCGCCGTTGCACGAGGTAGATGCCGATCGCCGGTGCGGCCAGCCCGACGGCCAGGGCAGCGAGCAGGGCCCGCTGCATGAACGCCGGCGCCAGCACCTCCGGCATCACGGCCAGGCCCCGGGCGGGGCGCTCGAGACGTGATGATGCCCGTGCCAGGACGGGACGTGATCGGGCAGTGGGGGACCGTCGTGCATGACCTCGCCGGCGCACATCACCAACGCCCGATCGGCCCGCAGGGCACCGAGTTCGTGGGCGACCAGCACCACGGTCCGCCCGGCCGCGGCCACCGCGGCTACCGTGGCGGCGAAATCCTCCTGGTGGTTGAAGTCCACCCCGGCCATGGGTTCGTCCATCACCAGCAGATCCGGGCGACCGGCCAGCGCGCGGGCGATCAGCACCCGCTGCTGCTGGCCACCGGACAGGGCCGCCACGCTGTCCGCGGCGCGATCGGCCAGGCCCACCTCGGCCAACGCCGCGGTCACCGCCGCACCGCCGGACCGGCCCAGCGGTCGCCACCACGGGGCGCCGGCCAGCAGGCCGGAGCGCACCACCTCGGCCACCGTGGCGGGCACCCCGGTGGTGGCTGTGCTGCGCTGCGGGACGTAGCCGATCCGATGCCAGTCCCGGAACCGGGAGACCGGGGTGCCGAACAACGACACCTCACCGGCGGCCGCGGGCACCAGGCCGAGCATGGCCTTGACCAGCGTGGACTTGCCCGACCCGTTGGGTCCGAGCAACACGCTCACCCCGCCGGCCGGGAATCGGGCGTCGACTGCGTGCAACACCCGACGACGGCCGTAGGTGACGGTGAGTCCACGCACCGCCGCCGCGTCCACCGTCATGAAAATGATTGTCAATACAGGTTGGCGGTGTGTCAAACGCTCAGCGCGCGTTCAATCAGCGGACATTGAGGATGGCGATCAGGACCAGCCCCAACACCACCGACAACCGCAAGACCCGTCCCGACGTGGGGGTCATGGGCCAGAACGCGGCCAGGAACCAGCCGAGCGTCCCGGCCAGGGCCAGCAGCAGTGCCAGCCCGACCACGCCACCCACGGCCAACCCGGCGAACAACACCACCAAGGCGATGATCGGGGCCACGAATCGGGGCAGTCCCATGAGTCGGGCCAGGGCCGGCGCGGAGGCCGCCGCAACCTTGTTGACGACGACCTTCTCCTCCGCGACGTCCGGCCGGACCAGCGGTGGGGTGCGACGCGAGGTCGACCCGGGCAGCCCCGGTCGGGATCGAGCGCCTGCCGGAGTGCGACCCGGGGTCGGCCGGGGTCGTCGGTTGGGGGGTGTCCGTGCCACGGGCCCAATCCTGCCGTAGTTCCGGCTGCCGCAGGTCCGCGCCGGTCTCCTGCCGTAGGCCCCGGGCGAGCGAGCCGGCACGCTGGCCGCCATGTTGCTGGTCGTCGCCTTCCCTGTGCCGGGCGACCCGACCGCGCTGTTGGCCGAGGTCGATGCGGCGCTGGCCGCCCTGGCCACCCGTCCGGGATGGGTCCGCGGGCGACTCGGGCGCGCGGTCGACGACCCCGATCGTTGGGTGTTGACCTGCGAATGGACCGACATCGGCAGCGGCCGACGTGGGCTGACCGCGGGGCTGATCCGCGAGGCGATCATGCCGTTGATGAATCGCCTGCCGGACATCGAGTGCACCTACGAGATCGTGCGCTCGGTTTAGTGGATCTTCAGTCCCGGCAACCTTCAGTCCCGGCAACCGAAACCTGTAGTCGAGGCAAGGGCCGCAACAGGCCGCAGGGGCCTGTGCGTGTCTCCTTCTCGCGAGTAAGGTGAGCGCCTTCCCACCCCGGTTCATGACCCCGGAGTTTTCTGTTGTCCCCCGACCGCATCGAACAGATCGTCGGACTCGGCAGCCGGCGTGGTTTCGGGTACCCGTCGGCGGGCATCTACCGGGACCGGGCCAACGGCTCGACCGAGGCGTACAGCTCCAGCTGGGATTACGGCCCGCTGGGGGTGGAGCTGAAGGAGAACGTCAAGCGGCAGTGGTGGAAGGCCTGTGTGCAGGGCCGGGAGGATGTCGTCGGCCTGGACTCCGCGCTGATCCTGCCCGACGCGGCCTGGCAGACCTCCGGGCACGCGGACAGCTTCGGTGACCAACTGACGCAGTGTCAGGTCTGTCGGCGCCGGATGCGGGTGGACGAGGTCCTGGTGGACGTCGCGGCGCTGGCCGAGGGGTTGGACGCGTTGGCCGCGGCTCGCTGCCCGAGCTGCGGCAGCGCGGGCGCCTTCGCCGAGCCACACCCGGTGGACGGCGCGGTGCGCACCCGGCTTGACTTCGATGACGGCGAGCACGTGGTGCACTACCTGCGCCCGGATCCCACCCAGGGCATCCTGATGAACTTCGCGAACGTGGTGCGCTCGGCGCGGCGCAGGCCACCGTTCGGCATCGGCCAGATCGGCCGGTCGTTCCGCAACGAGGCCGGCCACGGCACCACGCTGTTCCGCACCCACGAGTTCGAGCAGATGGGCCTGGCCTACTTCGTACCGCCGGGTACTGACGACGAATGGCACCGGTACTGGATCGAACAGCGCTGGGAGTGGTACCTCGACCTCGGTCTGCCCGAGCACGACCTGCGCCAACACGCCCGGGTGGCCGACCCGCGGCGGCCCGGCTCGGTGCGCACGGTGGACATCGAGTACCGCTTCGCCTTCGACGACGCGACCTGGGGCAAGGTCGAGGGCCTGGCCAACCGCACCGACGTGGACCTGCTTGCGCACTCCAACAGGTCCGGCAAGGACCTCAGCTTCTTCGACCAGCTGACCAACTCCCGTTGGATGCCCTACGTGATCGCGCCGACCGCAGGGCTGTCCCGCTGCGTGCTGGCGTTCCTGACCGCGGCGTTGTCCGAGGACTGGGCGGCTGACGCCCGCGGCGTGCCGAAGACCCGCAGCGTGCTGCGGTTGGATCACCGACTGGCCCCGGTGAAGGTCGCCGTGCTGCCGTTGTCCCGCAACCCCGAGCTCTCCCCGCGCGGGCGGAAATTGGCCGATCGACTACGCCGGGAGTGGAACATCGACTACGACGACGCCGGCGCCATCGGCCGTCGCTATCGGCGGCAGGACGAGATCGGCACGCCGTTCTGCGTCACGCTGGATTTCGAGACGCTCACCGATCACGCCGCCACCGTGCGCACGCGCGACACGATGAAGCAGGAGCGGGTCTCCCTGGATCGGCTGCCCGGTTACCTGCACGAACACCTGCCGGGCTGCTGAAACACTGGTGGGGTGCTGACCGACCTCGCCCCGCTCCGGCTGGGCAGCATCGAGGTCAACCCGCCCGTCGTGCTCGCGCCGATGGCCGGCATTACCAACCGTGCCTTCCGGTCCCTGTGCCGCGAACACGCCCGGGCCGTGGTCCCGGCCGGTCCCGGCACGACCCCCGGGCTGTTCGTCAACGAGATGATCACCGCCCGTGGCCTGGTGGAGAACGACCGGACCACCCGGGCGATGGTCGCCTTCGACGCCGACGAGTCTCCGCGCAGCCTGCAGCTGTACGGCTCGGATGCGCAGTCCATCGGGGACGCGGTGCGCCTGGTGGTGGCCGAGGACCTGGCCGACCACGTCGACCTGAATTTCGGCTGCCCGGTGCCCAAGGTGACGCGCAAGGGTGGCGGCGCGGCACTGCCGTGGAAGCGCACGCTGTTCGGCCGGGTGATTGCTGCCGCGGTGGCCGGTGCCGACGGCCGCATCCCGGTGACCATCAAGATGCGGATGGGCATCGACGCGGACACGCTCACCTATCTCGATGCCGGACGGATTGCCGCCGCCGAGGGCGTGACGTGGGTGGCACTGCACGCCCGCACCGCCGCCCAGCACTACTCGGGTACCGCGGACTGGTCGGCGATCGCCCGTCTGGTCGAGCACATCGACGCACCCGTCCTGGGCAACGGCGACATCTGGGAAGCCGCGGACGCCGTTCGGATGATGGCTGCCACCGGTTGCGCCGGCGTCGTCGTCGGCCGGGGTTGCCTGGGCCGCCCCTGGCTGTTCGGCAACCTGGCCGCGGTGCTGTCCGGGAGGGGAGATCCCGGCCACCCGGACCTGCGCACGGTGGCCGACACGCTGCGCCGGCACGCCCGGCTGATGGCGGCTGATACCGCTGGCGAGGGCCGCAGCCAGTTCGCTAGGGAGACCTGGGCCTGCTGCGAGATCCGCAAGCACATCGCCTGGTACCTCAAGGGGTTCGCGGTGGGCTCCACGCTGCGCCGAGCGTTGGGTTTGGTGTCCTCGCTGGCTGAGTTGGACGATCTGCTGGGCATGCTGGACCTGGCCCAGGACTTCCCGGCGGAGGCGGTCGGAGTACCCCGCGGGCGCACCGGGTCACCCCGACGCGTCGCGCTGCCCGACGGCTGGTTGACGGACCCGTTCGACGGCGTTGCGGCCCCGGATGACGCGGCTGACCTGGTGCCTTCCGGGGGCTGATATCGAATCGTGTCCCCGCACGAACCGAAACGTGTCCAATTCCTCATGCCTCGATTCGGTGTTCTGGGGCAGAGCACGAAAGAATCCGCAGGGGCCCTGGCGGGTCCAGCCAACACCCGGGGAGTGTGCGCATGTCGCTGGAGGAGACCTCGACCGACGCCCCAGTGGTGGTGATCGGGGCCGGACCTGCGGGCCTGACCGCCGCCCTCGAACTGGTGCGTCGCGGTCGCGCGGTTACCGTGCTGGAGGCCTCCGACCAGGTCGGCGGCATTTCGCGCACCGAGGTGCGCGACGGCTGGCGGTTCGACATCGGTGGGCACCGGTTCTTCACCAAGGTGCCCGAGGTGGAGAAGTTCTGGCACGAGGTGCTGCCCGAGGAGGACTTCCTGCAGCGGCCGCGGATGAGCCGGATCATGTACCGCGGCAAGCTGTTCGACTACCCGCTCAAGGCCGGCAACGCGCTTAAGGGCCTGGGCATCCTGGAAGCCATCCGCTGCGTGATGTCCTACGCCTGGGTGCGGGTGCGGCCGCCGAAGGACCAGACCAACTTCGAGGGCTGGGTGGCCGCGCGCTTCGGCTGGCGGCTCTACCGGATCTTCTTCAAGACCTACACCGAGAAGCTCTGGGGCATCCCCGGCACCTCGATCCAGGCCGACTGGGCCGCGCAGCGGATCAAGAACCTCTCGCTGATGGGCGCGATCAAGAACGCGATCTTCCAGCCCAAGGGCCAGACGAAGATCACCACGCTGATCGACAAGTTCCAGTACCCGAAGTACGGCCCGGGCATGATGTGGGAGAAGTGCCGCGACCTGGTCGTCGAGGGCGGCGGCGAGGTCATCATGAACGCGCCGGTGGTGGCTCTGCACCGCGAGGGCGACCGGGTCAACGCGGTCACCGTGCTGCACGAGGGCCAGGAGAAATTGGTCCGCTGCTCCGATGTCATCTCCTCGATGCCGCTGGCCAACCTGGTCCAGGCGATGGACGAGAAGGCCCCGTCACCGGTCATCGAGGCCGCGCAGGGTCTGGGCTACCGCGACTTCCTCACCGTCGCGCTGGTGGTGCCCGAGGCCAACGGCTTCCCGGACAACTGGATCTACATCCACACGCCGGGCGTGAAGGTCGGCCGCATCCAGAACTACGGCTCCTGGTCGCCGTACCTGGTCAAGGACGGGCGCACCTGCCTCGGCCTGGAGTACTTCGTCAACGAGGGCGACGGCACCTGGTCCGCCACCGACGAGGACCTGGTCGAGCTGGCCAAGTCCGAACTGCTCCAGCTGGGTCTGGTGGACGCCGGTGCGGTGCAGGCCGGGTACGTGGTGCGGGTGCCCAAGGCATACCCGATCTACGACGAGGGCTACGACCGCAAGGTCGACATCATCCGCGACTGGCTGGGCGCCGCAGCGGTCAACGTGCAGGCCACCGGCCGTAATGGCATGCACCGCTACAACAACCAGGACCACTCGATGGTCACCGCGATGTACGCCGTCGACAACATCTGCGGCATCCCCCGTGACCTGTGGACGGTCAACGTCGAGGAGGAGTACCACGAGGAGAAGCGCGGTGACTCCTCCAGTTCCACCGGCACCGGCCGCTCGGCGCCGGTGTTGCCGCGCCGGGACAAGGCTCCCGCGGCCTGACGCCCATGCCGCGGTGACCAGCACCATCGCTTCCCCGCCGCGTCCGGAGCCGATGGCTCCGGGCGCGCTCGGCAGGTGGCCGCGCGCCGGGGTGCCTCTGGTCGGGCTGCTGGTGGTAGCCGGAATCGTGCTGCGGCTGTGGTCGCACTCCCCGTTGTGGCTGGACGAGGTGCAGACCGTCCAGCTCGCCAAGGTGCCGCTGTCCGACCTGCCCGCGGCGCTGAAAACCGACGGCGCCCCGCCGCTGTACTACGTGCTACTGCACGGCTGGATCAGCGCCTTCGGCGATGGCGTCTGGACCGTGCGGGCGCCGGCCATGCTGGCCTCGGTGCTCAGCCTGCCGCTCGCCTGGCTGGTGGCGCGCCGGTTGGGCGCGAGCCGGGAGGTGGCCGCGACCGCGCTGGTGCTGTTCGCGGTGAACCCGTGGTCGGTGCGCTACGCCGGCGAGGCGCGGATGTACTCCCTGGTGGCGCTGGAGGTGCTCCTCGGCACGCTGGCCCTGCTGCGCCTACGAGAGCGGGTCGACCGCCTCAGCGTGCTCGCGGTGGCCGCGAGCACCGTGTGCCTGCTCTACACGCACTACTGGGCGGAGTTTCTGCTGATCACCGTCGGCGCGGGCCTGCTGTGGGCCATGTGGCGGCGCCCGCACGAGCGGGCGTTCGCCGCCCGCGCGGTGCTCGGTCTGGTGCTCGGTGGCCTGAGCTTCCTGCCCTGGGTGCCCACGATGCTCTACCAGGCCCGGCACACCGGCTCGCCGTGGGCGAATCCGCCCGGCCTGCACTCGCTGACCCAGCTGCCGCAGGACTGGTACGGCGGCAACGGCCCGGCGGGCACGCTCGGCGCGGTGCTGCTGGTCGCGGGCCTGGTGGTGGCGGTGTTCGCGCGCCGGGGCGTCGACGGTCGCCTGCGCCTGGCTCGGCCCACCGGTCTCAGCGCCGCGCTGGCCGCGGTCAGCGCGGTGACCCTGCTGCTGGCGTGGGCGGCCGCGATGGTGGCCGATGGCGCGGTGGAGGGCCGCTACACCGCCGTGGTGGTGCCACTGCTGCTGCTGCTGCTCGCCCTCGGCGTCGCACGGCTGCCGGGTCGCACCGGGGCGGTTGTCCTCGCTGCGTTCGTGGTGGTGGGACTGTCCGCGAGCACGACGATGGCGACCGGTCTGCACAGTCGGGCCGGCCGCCTGGCGGACCTGCTCAATATCCAGGCGCGGCCGGGGGACCTGATCGTCTACTGTCCGGACCAACTGGCCCCGGCGGTGGAGGCCAGGCTGCACCTCGACGGCGTCACCCGCCTCGAGCTGCCGACCGAGCCGAACCCCCTGTTGATCAACTGGGTCGACTACGCGGGCCGCATCGACGCGATCTCGCTGCCCGACACGGCGGCGCAGATCGAGGGTCACGTCAGGACCAACCCCAGCGCCGCGGTGTGGTGGGTGGGTGGATTCAAGTACCGCACGCACAACCAGCTCTGCGGGGCGTTGCACAGCCGACTGCTCAGCGACCTGGGCCGGTCGTCGGTCTTGGTGTCGAACACCGGGCAGGCATTCGAGCGTCCGGTGCTGGAACGGTTCGCTCGCTGAGGCGCAATAGGCTGCATGCGGACAAAAACACGAGGTTGAGGAGCACAGGGGTGCCGAAGTTCGTCTACGACTTCACCGAGGGCAACCGCGACCAGAAGGATCTGCTCGGCGGTAAGGGCGCGAACCTCGCCGAGATGACGAACCTCGGCCTGCCGGTACCGCCGGGTTTCACCATCACCACCGAGGCCTGCAAGGCCTTCCTCGCGACCGGCTCCGCCCCCAGCGAGCTCTCCGCCCAGGTCACCGACAAGCTCGCGTGGCTCGAGGCGCAGTTCGGCAAGAAGCTCGGCCAGGCCGATGACCCGCTGCTGGTCTCGGTGCGCTCCGGCGCCAAGTTCTCCATGCCCGGCATGATGGAAACCGTCCTCAACATCGGCCTGAACGACGAGTCCGTCGCGGGCCTGGCCAAGCAGTCCTCCAACGACCGCTTCGCCTGGGACTCCTACCGCCGCCTGCTGCAGATGTTCGGCAAGACCGTGCTGCACATCGAGGGCGAGCACTTCGAGGACGCGATCGACGCGGCGAAGAAGGCCAAGAACACCACCGCCGACCTCGACCTCGACGCCGATGACCTGCGCGGCTTGGTGGACACCTTCAAGGCGGTCATCAAGACCCACACGGGCAACGACTTCCCGCAGGACCCGCGCGAGCAGCTCGACGCGGCCATCTACGCGGTCTTCAACTCCTGGAACGCGCCGCGGGCGATTCTCTACCGCCGCCAGGAGCGCATCCCGGCCGACCTCGGCACCGCCGTCAACGTGGTCGCGATGGTCTTCGGCAACCTGGGCATGGACTCGGGCACCGGCGTCGCGTTCACCAGGGACCCGGGCACCGGCGCCCAGGGCGTCTACGGTGACTACCTGCAGAACGCCCAGGGCGAGGACGTCGTGGCCGGCATCAGGAACACCGTCCCGCTGCAGGACCTCGAGGGCATCGACAAGCCCGCCTACGACCAGCTCATGCAGATCATGCAGACGCTGGAGAACCACTACAAGGACCTGTGCGACATCGAGTTCACCATCGAGCGCGGCAAGCTGTGGATGCTGCAGACCCGGGTCGGCAAGCGCACCGCCGCGGCCGCGTTCCGGATCGCCACCCAGCTGGTGGACCAGGGCCTGATCGACATGACCGAGGCGCTGGCCCGGGTCAACGGCGCGCAGCTGTCGCAGCTGATGTTCCCGCGCTTCGACGAGAAGGCCGAGCGCCGCAAGATCGGCCAGGGCATGAACGCCTCGCCCGGCGCGGCGGTGGGCAAGGTGGTGTTCGACTCGTACACGGCGGTCAAGTGGTCGCGCTCCGGCGAGCGGGTCATCTTGGTGCGCCGCGAGACCAACCCGGACGACCTGAACGGCATGATCGCGGCCAACGGCATCCTGACCAGCCGCGGCGGCAAGACCTCGCACGCGGCGGTGGTGGCCCGCGGCATGGGCAAGACCTGCGTCTGCGGCGCCGAGGAGCTCGACGTCAACACCAAGGATCGGGTGCTGCGCGCCCCGCACGGCGTCACCGTGCACGAGGGCGACGTGATCTCCATCGACGGCGCGACCGGCGAGGTGTTCCTGGGTGAGGTGCCGGTGGTGGCCTCGCCGGTGGTGCGGTACTTCGAGGGCGAGATCGACCCGGACGCCGAGGACACCGACGACCTCGTGCGAGCCGTGCACCGGATGATGGGCCACGCCGACGGTGTGCGACGGATGGCCGTGCGCACCAACGCCGACACGCCGGAGGACGCGGCCCGCGCGCGGCGGTTCGGCGCGCAGGGCATCGGCTTGTGCCGCACGGAGCACATGTTCCTGGGCGAGCGGCGGTCCCTTGTGGAGCGACTGATCCTGGCCGACACCGACGAGGAGCGGGAGCGCCAGCTCGGTGAGCTGCTTCCGTTGCAGCGTCAGGACTTCGTCGAGCTGCTGGAGTCGATGGACGGCCTGCCGGTGACGATCCGGCTGCTCGACCCGCCGCTGCACGAGTTCCTGCCGGACATCACCGAGCTGTCGGTGCGGGTGGCGGTGGCGGAATCCCGTGGCGAGAGCCGCGAGAACGACCTGCGGCTGTTGCAGGCCGTGCACCGGCTGCACGAGCAGAACCCGATGCTGGGCCTGCGCGGGGTGCGGCTCGGCGTGGTCATCCCCGGCCTGTTCCAGATGCAGGCCCGGGCCATCCTGGAGGCGGCCGCGCAGCGGATCAAGGCCGGCGGCGTGCCGCGGGTGGAGATCATGGTGCCGCTGGTGGCCAACGTGCAGGAGTTCGAGACCGTCAAGCAGGACATCATCCAGGTGGCCCGCGAGGTCCGGGAGGCCGAGTCGACGCACCTGGAGTTCCTCATCGGCACCATGATCGAGCTGCCGCGGGCGGCGCTGACCGCGGACCAGATCGCCGAGGCGGCGGAGTTCTTCTCCTTCGGCACCAACGACCTCACCCAGACCACGTGGGGCTTCTCCCGCGACGACGTGGAGGCGGCGTTCTTCTCGGCTTATCTGGAGAAGGGCATCTTCGGCATCAGCCCGTTCGAGTCGATCGACCGGGACGGCGTCGGCGAGCTGGTGCGGATCGCCTCGGAGAAGGGCCGGGCCCAGCGGCCGGGCCTGAAGCTGGGCGTGTGCGGCGAGCACGGCGGCGACCCGGACAGCGTGCACTTCTTCAACGAGGTCGGCCTGGACTACGTGTCGTGCTCGCCGTTCCGGGTGCCGGTGGCCCGCCTGGAGGCCGGTCGCGCGACCTCGGCCAGGCGTGCCAACGGTTCGGGGTCCCGCTGAGCTCCGACCTCGGCGGAACCACTCAGGACGAGGTTCCGCTGAGGTCGTACACCGTGGCGCCGCCGACGGTGGTCGGTCCGAAGTGGCCAGCGACCCACGCGCTGATCTCGGCG
>Ga0137412_10001589_pt1 | contig 17748 bp, 10 predicted proteins | sample CZODoug2_1_16fun_FD_122160 | JGI IMG/M metagenome (GOLD analysis project Ga0137412, IMG submission 122160) | Vadose zone soil fungal communities from Angelo Coast Range Reserve, California, USA - CZODoug2_1_16fungal (Hybrid Assembly) | ecosystem: Environmental > Terrestrial > Soil > Vadose zone...
TGGTTTTCCTGGTGATTGGAGTTTCGATTTTTGGATACGTGCGCGCAAGAGACAGCGAATTGGTGGATGGCGCTACGCAGGTTGATATCACCACCGGTGAAGGTTTCAGCCATCGATTCGACCGATGGGATATGGCGATCGAGGCAATCAAAAGCGCTCCTTACCTTGGCCACGGATTTGGCCAGGAATGGACCTACCTGCGCGACATCGGCAGCGAAGGGCGTGCTCACAACGCCTACATGACGGTCTGGATCGAAATGGGATTCGGCGGCCTCGCACTGTTGCTCGCGGCGATCTATCAATTTGTTTCCAGGGCAGTATCTCTGTACAGGGATTCGGAATTTCAAATGTACGGCGCGCTGCTTCTTGCATGGAGTGTCGCGATCTGCCTGGACAGCTTCGGCTCAGTGACGCTGTATTGGGAAAAGCTGCCAACGATCACCCTGTCGATCGGGATCGCCCTCATAGGCATCTGCGAAAGGAATCGTGTGTGGGCGGGCGCACGAAACGCATCCGCAGCGCCGTACGGAGCCCTCCCTGAGCATTCGCGAATCTGATTCCAGGCGAAACAAAAATTCGCGCATGCGATGAGGCGTAATCGTTGCCCGCTTCTTCAGAGCCGGTCTGTAATGACAAGCCTTGTGGGGCGCGGCTTCAGCCGCGCCATTAAGCGTCGCGCTATCAAGCGGCTTTAGCCGCTGGCGCGAGCGGAATGTGGCGCCAAGCAGATTCTTTAAGGGCGGGGATTGCTTCGCTCAATTCACGGTCTCGCGGAAAATAGAATCCAAACATGCAAGCAAGTGAAAACATCCGAGTATCCGTAATCGTTGCCTGCCGCAATGAGCGTAAGCACATCCGCAATTGTCTTGACTCTCTCTGCCGCCAGGCCTTAGGAGACATAAAAATCGAAGTGCTGATCGCGGACGGAATGAGCGATGACGGCACCCGCCAGATCTTGGATTTGTACAGACGAATTGTTCTCCCTCTTCGTGTGATCGACAATCGGGACAAGATCGCCTCCGCCGGACTGAATGCCGCCATTCGCGCGGCTCGGGGCGAGATTATCATTCGAATGGACGCCCACAGTGAGTATGCGCCGGACTATATTCGCCATTGCTTGGAGGTGCTCGACGAAACCAGCGCGGATAATGTCGGGGGACCGGCGTTGACACGCGCGGATGGATATCTGGGGCGGGCGATCGCCCTCGCCTACCACTGTGCGTTCTCCTGTGGCGGCGCAAAGTTTCACGACGTTGAATATGAAGGCTACGTGGACACCGTGCCCTACGGCTGCTGGCGCAAATCGACCCTGGAACGCATAGGATTGTTCGATGAAAGCCTCAGTCGCAATCAGGACGACGAACTGAACCTGCGGCTCATCTCTTCCGGCGGTCGGATTTGGCAGTCACCGAGGATCGCCTCCTGGTATCGGCCCAGAGCCACCCTGACCGCTCTGTTTCGCCAATATTTTCAGTATGGATTCTGGAAAGTCTCCGTGATTCGGAAGCACACGAAACCGGGTTCCTGGCGTCATCTCATCCCAGGAGCGTGCGTGCTTGCTGGTATCGCGTTGTTGCTCGGGGCCGCGGGAGCGAGCCTGAGTGGTTCCGCATTGTGGAGGTCTGCATTCATCACCGCCTGTGCGGGATTCGCCGCGCTGTACTTTGCAGTTTCTGTGGGCGCGGCATTTCTGATAGCCAGGCGCCGTGGATGGCACTTCCTTCCCGTTTTACCGGTCATATTCGCAACGTATCACGTTTCCTACGGACTCGGTTTCATTCTGGGGCTCGCTTACAGTCCCACGACTGCGAATCGCCATTCTCGTATACACGACGCAATCACGGCAATTACGCGGTAATTGCAATCCTGCGCGACCCGGTCGTTCGTCCAAAACAAATTCCAGAAAGTAGCGGGTAGTGTGAAGAGAAAGATGCCCTCTCCGTCCTGGAAAACACAGGACGGAGAGGCCGCTACAAGATCGATCAGTTTGGATGGCAGTTGCTTTTGTAGAGGCCACCCGATTTTTGGGCGGGCAGCCGTTCGTTTCATCGGGAATTTAAGGACTCGCAAAATGCGAAAAGAATATCTACCTTTTTCTCCGCCCTGTATCAGCGAGGAAGAAATTGCGGAGGTAGTCGACACACTGCGTTCGGATTGGATTACCACGGGCCCCAAAGTGAAGCGCTTCGAGGAAGAGTTTGCCGCTGCCGTGGACGCGCCGGCAGCTCTGGCGTTGAGTTCCTGCACGGCAGCCCTGCATCTTGCGCTGGTCAGCCTGGGGATCGGTCCCGGCGACGCGGTCCTGACAACGCCAATGACATTCTGTTCGGGCGTCAACGTGATTGAACAGGTGGGCGCATGCCCCATCCTCGTCGACGTGGAGCCGGGCACTCTCAACATCGATCCGGCTAAAGTAAAAGAAGCAATCAATAATTCCAGCGCACAACTGAATTGCAGTTATCGCCCAAAAGCCATCCTCCCCGTCCATCTGTACGGCCATCCGTGCGAAATGGATTCCTTGCTGGAGATAGCGCAGGAGCACGGCCTCGCTGTCGTTGAAGACGCCGCGCACGCCCTCCCGGCGAATTACAAAGGGCGGACTATCGGCTCGCATGTGGCGCCTTCTCCTATACCCGTTATGACGTGCTTTTCTTTCTACGCCACAAAAAATTTGACGACGGCAGAAGGTGGAATGCTGACCGGGTCCCCTGAGGCTGTCGAGGAAGCCCGCGCTTGGAGCCTGCACGGCATGAATCGGGATGCTTGGAAAAGGTACGGCGCCGGAAATTCCTGGTACTACGAAGTGACCCGCCCGGGGTTCAAATACAACATGACGGACCTCCAGGCAGCCATCGGACTGCACCAATTGGTCAAGCTGCACGGATTCCGCGCCCGGCGCGCGGAAATTGCCCGGCGATACAGCGCGGCCTTCTCCCGGTTTGAACAATTCCAGATACCGGTGGTACGCGACGAAGTCGAACACGCCTGGCACTTGTACGTGCTGCGATTGAACTTGGACCGTTTGAATATTTCCAGGAACCAGTTCATCGAAAAACTTGGCGCGCGCATGATCGCCAGCTCCGTGCACTTTATACCCATTCACGTGCATCCCTATTACCGCGACAAATACGGATACCTGCCCCAGGATTTTCCCGTCGCGCATCGCGAATATCAGAGGATCGTCTCATTGCCCTTGCACCCGAGAATGAGCGATCAGGATGTAGACGACGTCATCGAAACAGTGATCGACATCGCCCACAAACATGATGTCCGCCCCACCCGCCTGCGTGTTGTTCCAGGCATGCGAATTGACCCGCCGGATGCGGGATTCCCCGATGTGAATATGGAAAAACGCATAGACCTCCCGGCATTTTCGGCAACTCCCAGGATCATTCCATCCATCTTTCGTCGGGCGTTTGACGTGACTTGCGCCGCGCTGGGTCTTGCGCTCCTCTCGCCGCTTTTTGTGGCCATCGCCACGGCAATCAGATTCGATGACGGAGGTCCCGTCTTCTTTTCCCAACCGCGCGTAGGAAAGGATCTTCGAAAATTCCGCCTACTCAAGTTCCGCAGCATGGTTCCAAACTCCGGCGGTATGAGCCCACTGACAGTGCCGGATGATTCACGGATTACCCGAGTCGGCCGCTTCTTGCGTAAATACAAGCTGGACGAGTTGCCTCAGCTCGTAAACGTCGTAAGAGGTGAAATGCAGCTGGTGGGCGTACGGCCCGAGCTGGAGCGTTATGTGGAGATTTTTCCAAACGAATATGAAGTGTTGCTTCAGGATCGGCCCGGCATTACGGATCTTGCGACGCTAGCTTTCCGCCATGAAGAACAAATGTTTCAAGCCGGTCCGCTGGAAAAACAGTACGTCTCACAGATCTTGCCCCGGAAATTGAAGTTGTCCTTGAAGTATTTCCAGGCGCGGACATTCTTTTCAGATCTTGGAATCCTTTTTCGAACAGTTCTGGGCCTTAAGTCTCCGGCCGCCCACTGACCGCCGGGAAAGTTCTCTGTCGGGGTTCAAGCAAAACGTGAGCATGAGTTTTCATGTGTTTTCGCAGGCGGTGGCTCGGCGTCGACCTGACTTTGCCTCGCCGGCTCGATTTGCCACAAGGAAAGACCGCGCGGCGAAATTGGCGGGATTGGTCTTGCGGTACCGCTCCTGGTTCATTGCGTCGTTTCAAGCGCTGTTGATCTTCTGCGCGTTGATCCTGGCATGGCTGCTTCGATTCAACTTTTTTCTTCCCGATCGATTGCTTTTATTTTCGGCGGCGCCTGTCTTGATCGCGATCCGGCTTGGCGCCATCGCGCGGTTTGGCCTGTTGCATGGCTGGTGGCGATACACAGACATCGACGACGCCGTGGCAATCTTCCAGGCTACGGCGGCCGGGTCGGCGGTTTTTGTGTTTTGCATGCGCTTCGTCCTGGGTGTCGTTGCTTTCCCGCGCACGATTTATGTCCTGGAACCCCTGCTCAGCATGTTAATCCTGGGGGGCGTCCGACTGCTCTCTCGAATCCTGGCTGAATCCGTTCAAAAGGGCGCAACGCGGGGCAAGGAAGTGATTCTGATCGGCGCCGGGTCGGCAGCTCAAATGACTATCCGGGAAATCGGCCGCCCCGGCAGCGGTTACCGCGCTGTCGCCTGTGTCGACGACGATCGCTCAAAAACAGGAATCAAGATTCGTGGTGTACCCGTGATTGGAACTGTCGATGAGCTACGAACGTTTTCCTCAAGCCATGCGATCCATGAAGTTTTGATTGCTGTCCCTTCCGCCACGGGGAAGCAGATGCAGAGATTTGTAGACATCTGCGGGGAAGCGGACATGAAATTCAAAACCGTGCCATCTCTACAGGACATTCTCAACGGGCGAATCAACGTCAGTCAGTTCCGCGACGTACGCCTGGACGATCTTCTGGGTCGAGAGCCGGTCGAGTTCGATCTGGAGTCCGTCAAGAGGCAAATTGCGGGCCAGAATGTCTTGGTGACCGGCGCGGCGGGATCCATCGGATCGGAATTGTGCCGCCAAATCTTGCACTTCCGTCCCGGCAAGCTGATTTGTCTGGACCACAATGAAACTGGGATCTTCTATCTGCAACTCGAACTCTCAAAGCAAGAAAGTGGAAGCCAACTTGTATTCTGCGTGACTGATATTGGAGACCGTGATCGGATGAGTCATCTTCTGGCTGAACATAAGCCTCGAATTATTTTTCACGCCGCCGCCTATAAGCACGTGCCCATGATGGAGACGAACGTTTATGAGGCGGTAAAAAATAATGTTTTTGCCCTACTCAGCTTGCTGGAAATCGCGGAGGAAAACGCCTGTCCCAGCTTCGTCTTGATTTCATCGGACAAGGCGGTGAATCCGGCGAACGTCATGGGCGCTACGAAAAGGCTTGGCGAGCTGATTATTTCCTGCCGTCCAGCCAGCCTCACACGCTGCGTCTCCGTGCGCTTCGGGAATGTGTTGGGTTCAAACGGGAGTGTCGTCCCCGTATTTCAGAAACAGATTCGAGATAACCGGGAGCTCACCATCACGCACCCGGATATCATGCGATTCTTCATGACTACACGCGAAGCTGTCTCGTTGGTTCTGCAAGGTTTCGCCATTGGAAACCACGGCGACACGTTGCTGCTCGATATGGGCGAACCCGTGCGCATTGTTGACCTGGCAAAAACTTTGATCCGTCTCTCGGGCAAGTCTGAGCACGAAGTAGGCATTCGCTTTACCGGCCTGCGCGACGGCGAAAAGCTTTTCGAAGAGCTTTCTTACCCGGCCGAAGAAATTCATCCGACACCGTTCCCTAAGATCAGGCAGATTCGTGGCACACCGCATCGCGGAGACGATCTGGCGCGCCAATTGGTTCAGCTCAAATCCGTCATGTCCGTCAATGGCGCTGCCGCGATTCGCACGAAGATGAAGGAAATCGTCCCGGAATATTGCAATGGCCACGACGATCTGCCTGAAGATGCCGGCATTCTGGCCGGACAAAATGCGCGCGCGAACCCGCAGTTGTTCAGTCCGAAGGGGACCTCAGGAAATTCGACACGCTACCCCGCGGCCCATTGTTACAGCACCCCCTCGAACGAGCCCGGAAACTGATAGTTCCCATCGAAACGATGAATTGGACAGAATCCCCGCCCTAGTTTAACCTTTTTTTCGTTAGCACTCCTGACCACCCCGGGCCGAATGAACACCCACATTCGGCCCTCCTCCCTCCCAAAACTCACCGACCTCATCAATGTCCTCTGGGTTTGATGTGAAACGCTCAACACAGAGGCCACAGAGGACCACAGAGAGCCACAAAGAAATCGGCTTTATCTTGTCCGACGTCTATTCTTGTCATTCTCCAACAAACTCTCAGTGCACTCTGTGGTCTTTCTCTGCGTCCTCAGTGTTAAATTCCGAAAAGCGTACCAGGGAGGTCGCAGAGAACCACAAAGAAATCGAATTGTCTCCGGGTGAACCCTCGTTGACAACAAGCGAGAGAGTTTGGTACAGACCTTCTCGTCATTTCAGTGCACGAAGCACACGCATCCGGTGTGCGCAACAATCCTGTCAAGGTGGTGTGTGCGATGGCGTTGCCCAACGAACGTGCGAAATATTCCGCGATTGTCGATCGGCCAAAGCTCCGTTTACCGAACGGCGAGCGCATCATTGTCTGGACGATCGTGAACATCGAGGTTTGGGACATTTCGCGTGCGATGCCACGGCAAGTGCTGGCGCCGCCCACGGGGATCACCCAGCTGCCCGACGTCCCCAATTGGAGCTGGCACGAATACGGGATGCGCGTCGGTTTCTGGCGTTTCCATGCGCTCTACGAACGGCTTGGGATCCGGCCAAGCCTTTCGATCAACGCCCGTGTGTGCATTGATTATCCGCGCGTGGCGCAGGCCTGCAAGGACGCAGGGTGGGAGTTCATGGGCCACAGTTTCGAACAAGGCCCCATTCACAACGAAAAGGACCAGCCCGCGATGATCGAGCGCACGGTCGCTACGATCAAGGAATTTACGGGCAAGCCTCCCTCCGGATGGATGGGGCCTGGCCTCACGGAAACGTACGATACACCCGACTATCTCAAGGCAGCCGGGATCAAGTACATTTGCGATTGGGTTTATGATGATGAGCCAACGCAAATTTCCACCAAACACGGACCGCTTTTCACCTTGCCCTATACGCTCGAATGCAATGACATCGCGATGATGGCCGTGCAACACCACGAAGCGAAGTACTGGACCCAGAAGTGCTCCGATTCGTTCGACCGATTGTATGAGGAAGGCGCGGACCGGCCCAAGATTTTGGCACTCGCCATTCACCCCTACATCAGCGGGCAGCCCTCCCGAATCAAATATCTCGAAGCCGTTTACGATTACATCGCAAAATTCAGCGGCGTGCTTCACTGGAACGGCGAGCAGATCCTGGATTGGTATCAGAAAGCTAAGAGTTGTTAAAAATCGAGCCGTGTTTCGACTCCGAGCGAGAAGGCGTTACTTTTTTCGTTTGGTCTGCATCTTAAAAGATGGCGGAGTTCGAATCCCAGCTCCCAAACGCGACCGCTCCGTCGGTACGCATCGATCTGAGAATGAAGCAAGTAGGTTAGCCGGGAAGAACTGTCGGGACAGGGCCGCACCTGGCCCCACGGCTCAATAATTTAGTGGTCACAGTCACGGAATATTCATGAAAACAAAGGCAAAAGACCTGCCATACTTGAATCCTAGCCTTGGGCTCGCGGATATCCACGAAGCAGCACCCGCCCCTAGGAAGGATAAAATGGTCAGGCGTAAAGTCTCTGGTCCCGCTTCCTCCAAATGTCCCAGCTGCGCCACGGTCCATTCCAGGGCCGTGCTGGAGGAGCATCTCTACGTCTGCCCGGAATGCAAACATCATCTTTCGATGCCCTCGGCGGCTCGCATCGCCACCCTTGCGGATGAAGGGACGTTTCTTGAACTCGACCGCAATCTTGTTTCCGTTGACCCGCTGGAGTTTGCGGATTTAAGGTCTTATCGAGCCCGCTTGCAAGAAGCGCGCCGCGAAACTGGAGTCCGCGAAGCAGTCACATCCGGAGTTTGCAAAATCGGCGGCCAACGTGCGGTTTTGATCGTCTTCGATTTTGCGTTTCTGGGCGGCACGATGGGCTCCGTTGTGGGAGAGAAGATCGCTCACGCCTTTGAGGAGGCCACCGCACGGCGAATACCCTTAGTAAGTGTAGCGGCCAGCGGCGGCGCCCGCGTCCAAGAGGGAATGTTCTCGCTGATGCAAATGGCGAAGGTGGCGGCAGCGGCGTCCAGGCACGACCGGCAAGGCCTTGCCTTCATTTCCATCCTGACCGATCCGACATTTGGAGGCGTTACCGCCAGCTTTGCTTCGCTGGGCGACATTCTGATCGCCGAGCCGGGAGCTCAAATTGGATTTGTCGGGCCCCGCGTAATCGAACAGACGACCGGAGTTGCGCCGCCGAAGGACTCACACCGCGCGGAAACGCTGCTACAGGCGGGGCTGATCGATCTCGTCATCAAACGCGCGGACCTGCCTTCCGTGATCGCCTATCTGGTCGGCCATTTGAGGAAACAGAGATCCGCGGACGCGGGAGCGGAGGGCTTGCCGCAAACTGTGAAACGCCAAAGGCTGCCTGCTTGGCAAAAGGTGGGATTGGCGAGGCATACGGGGCGCCCTTCGGCGCGGTACTACATCGCCCGAATGGCTACACGCTTCCTGGAGCTTCACGGGGACCGATGGAGCGCTGACGATCCGGCCATCGTCGGGGGCCTTGCGGAACTGAACGGCCAGACCATGATTGTCATCGGGCACGACCGGGGCGGCACTCCCGAAGAAAAAGCAGCCTCGCATGATGGCAAAGCGTACTCAGAGGGTTACCGAAAATCGTTGCGCCTCATGAGGCTCGCCTCCAAATTTAGAATTCCCGTTGTAACGCTGGTTGATTGTCCGAACGCTCAGGCCAGCTATGAGTCCGAACACCGCGGGATCGCTCACGCGCTGGCGCGCAATCTCGCTACGATGGCAAACCTCCCTACTCCCATCGTTTCCGTGATCATCGGCGAGGGGGGAAGCGGGGGCGCCCTGGCTCTGGGCGTGGCGGACCGTGTGTTGATGCTCGAAAACGCGATTTACTCGGTAATCTCTCCGGAAGGAGCTGCGGCGATTCTCTACAGGGATGCCGGCAGGGCGGAGACTGTTTCAGAAGTCCTGAAACTCACTGCCCAGGATCTCCTTTCCCTCGGCATCATTGATACAGTAATCCCCGAACCCGAAGGTGGCGCGCATCTCGACCCCGCCGCCACGGCCGAGGCACTGAAGAGCCATGTGCTTTCCGCTCTTCGTGCATTCGCCAATGTTCCAACAAACCAACTCCTCGATACCCGGTACAAGAAGTACCGGCACATTGGACAGGGCGGCAAATTCTGGCGAGAAAAAGTCCGAAGCGGCCTGAGCGACGTCTTCGGCCTCCTGGCTTATGCGGTGTCACGCATGGAGAAGTCCAATCGGAAGAAACCACAGGTTCTGGAAGGCGCTCCGCGGACGCGGCCCGAAAAGAGCCGGTTGCCGGGGGCCGTCCCCAGACGCGCTGAACGCGACTGAAACGTTTGGTTTCGATATTTCCTACTTGGCCTGTTCGGAATGCAAGGTCAGTTTTTGCACCCTCCAATTCGTGAGTTCGCCGACGTAAATTTCGTTTTGGTTCCGGCAATCAATTTCGTGCACGGAACCGAACTCCTTCAATTGTTTTCCCGCGGTTCCAGACTTGCCGAGAACCTTTCCGTTCAATTCCATTTTGTAAATTTCACCGTTGTCCATGTCGGCGGTTGTCCTGCGAATCGGCCCGTACGCCATGCGCCATCGCGAAGCCATAAAGTCCCTGGCCTAACTCGCGCAGGTGAGGGACGAGATCCGTTATGGTTTTCGTGGTTCTTTGCGCTTGCGGGCCACTTGCGTTTTAAGTGCTGTTCAATTAGCTGAACTTGGTATTGCACGGCGTCTAAGAAGGGTGTAAAACCTTGCTAACGGTCTCGTTACACAGGCTCGGCAGACTTGCCGGGTGCTGGGGATGTGCATGTGAGAGTGGTCTTTCGGGTTTTCGCGCCTTTCCGAGACGAATGCGGGAGTTTGTGTGTTTTCCCTTTTCTGCAGCCTAATCTCAATTATTTTTCCAATTGTTGTTTTCAACGCGAGCAAATAATTCCGCAAATATGTCCAGGTTTCCAAGCGCCACAGTTGCGTGAGTGGTTCCGGGAGCAGGTTTGCACAAGTTCTCGGTCGCGAAATAAAAGGCCAACAAAAAATCGTTCGACGAGCTGACCTGAAGCCGAACGCCGGTGGGTGCGGCATCGGGTTGACGAAGGAGGATTCATGGCTGTAACGAGAAAGATGCTCCATGGGCCCTGTTCGATGCTTCTCGGCGCAGGCATTCTGTTCGTTCTGTCGTTGATGGCTTGTCCTGCGTCAGCGCAAGTAGCTGGAACGATTTTAGGTGTGGTGGAAGACGCCTCCGGAGGGGCCGTGCCGGGAGCAAGAATCACGATTACGAATGTGGATACGAGCGAGGCGCGCACAGTCGCGAGCGGTGACGACGGGGCGTTTCGTGTCCCCGGGCTGCGTCCCGGGCACTACTCGGTGAGGGTGGAGAAGGACGGGTTTAAGACATCGACCGAGACGGCGTTGTCTCTTAACGTGGCGCAGGAACTCGTCGTGAACCCCGCGTTGCAGGTGGGCTCCGCCACACAGGAAGTCACTGTAACCGGGGAGCCTCCCGTCATCAATACGACGACCAGTTCCCTCGGGTCCCTCGTCGACGACCAGCGAATTTCCGACCTTCCGCTGAACGGCCGGAATTACCTTGACTTGACGCTGATTCAGCCGGGCGTGCAAGTTAACACCCACCCATCAGGAGGCGGGTCCGGCGCTGCGGGGACATGGATCAGCACGAACGGCTTGCCGCCGCGTTCGAACAACTTCACCCTCGACGGCGCAATCATAAACAACCAGTACGGCACGGGCGCGAATTCGATCGCCGGAAATACTCTCGGTGTGGACGGCATCAAGGAATACAGAGTTGTCACGAACAATTTCAGCGCCGAATATGGTTTGACCACGGGCAGCCAGATGGTCATCGTCAGCAAGGGCGGCACCAATCGCTGGCACGGCGATGTGTTCGAATACCTCCGCAACAACCATTTGGATGCGCGCAACTTTTTTGAAGCTCAGCCTTCACTGTTGGGCGGACAGCGTCTGTCACAGTTCAAACGCAACAACTTCGGAGCGGCCTTGGGCGGGCCTATCCGCAAAGACAAGACGTTCTTCTACCTGGTGTATGAGGGCTTGCGGACGGCGCAGCAAGACGCCATTCAGGATACGACGCTTCCCGAACAATGCCATTTCGTGAATGTTACACCGCCTGGCGGTGGTCCAGCGGTGCCCGTGATCATTGGCGGAGGACCGCTGCCCGCCAGTGGCGTCTTCCCAGATAAATTTGCAATTCCTGCGGGGTTTAGCTCTGCAAACCAGCAGATCCTCAAGGGCCGTTTATCAGGAACGGTAACCATGGCGACAACGGGGTGCGGATCGCTGGCTGCCGGCGCAAACATTACCGGCTCCAACCCCGCCACCGCAAACATGACCACGCCGTGGATCGGGCAGTTCCCGTTTCCGAACGAGAATATTGCGGGCAGCAACTACACGTATCCGGGTTCAACGCGTGTGCGGGACGACTACGGCCAAATTCGGGTGGACCATACCTTTTCGGCGTCGGACACGTTTTTCTCGCGCTACACGCTGAACGACACGCGCCTGGTCACCCCGTACAACAACCTGAGCTCCGCTGATACGGGAAACGGGTATCCGCAGTTCTTTTCTCTCGGCCTGAGCCGGAATCAATACGTCACCTTCGGTGAGAATCATATTTTCTCTCCGACATTGCTGAACTCGGGGCGACTGTCGTTCAGTCGCACCAATTTCATCGGTTACCCTGGAATCAATCGCGACCCTGGACTCAATCCCGATTTCGACATGATCGATACGGCAAACACCCCGGGCAGCACATGTTTCGCCACAACCAATCCCGATTGCATTTGGTCGTATCTCCCGGGGAGATTCAACGGAGGTTTTGTACCCGGCCAGGGCGTGACGACCCTTTCCTTCAACAATACATTTCCCACCTATCATCCGCAGAACGTCTGGACCCTTGCGGATGACGTGTTTCTGACGCGCGGCAAACACGCGTTCAAGCTCGGTATCCTCATGAACAACTATCAGGACTCCTCCCAGATGCAGAAGGGAGCGTATGGGGCACTGAACTCGGGGAACAACATCCTCAATTGGATGACCGGCAAGACCACAAGCTTCTTGAGCGTGACTCCTGTTCCCGGCTTCTCCACCAACGGCGTCTTGAATCCCCCGTACCAAGGCCGCTATCTGGACAGATCTTACATGTTTAAGACGTTTGGGTTCTACGCCCAGGACGACTATCGCGCCACTTCGCGCGTGACGCTCAACCTTGGGTTGCGTTATGAGTTTCAAACCGTGCCGCACGAATTGTACCGCCGGAGTTCCATAATTCCCGACCTGTTAGGGGGATCCCCCACCTACAGGACCGGTGGGATCTTCAACCACAATTGGACACTGAGGAACTGGAGCCCACGCGTCGGATTTGCTTGGGATGTGCGCGGCAACGGGAGGACGTCGGTCCGTGGGGGCTTCGGCATATACTGGGACATTGCCAACATTGGGTCCCTGCTGACCCAGGCAGCCAACGGCGTTCCACCGTTTTCCGCTCAGACCCAGGTAGCCCAGTCGGCTAAGGATTTCGCGCTTCCTTTTGTTGACGTCAACGGAAATCCCAATACCGCCGATTTCGGTCTCTCGCAATTTGGGAAAGCTCTGCAGATGAACGACCCCAATCTCCAGAACCCGCACGTTTTGCAATACAACCTGACGGTCGAACAGCAGCTCCCTGGAGGAATCGGGCTTCAAGTTTCGTATGTGGGCAACCGTGGCATTAACTTGTTCTCTCTGATCGAAGGGAATCCCGTAGTTCCTAACAATCTTGTGAACGGCCAGTTGCCGCCCAACACGATGCCAACGTTCAACGTGAACAATGGAGAGGTTGGGTGCCAGAACAATGCTCTTACTTCCGTCAATGGCGTGACGCAGCCCCTAATCATTCCTGGGGTCAATGGCGGCAATCCAATCACTCCGTCAACCACAATCACGGCAAACGGGACTACAGGTATGCCATATCCGTGCAGACGCAATCCCTACTGGACTAGCGCGCTGTTCATCACTTCACCGTCGAATTCCTGGTACAGCGGACTTCAGGTTCTTGCGGTCAAGCGGCTGTCCCACGGATTGGACTTCCAAGCCTCGTATACGTATTCCAGATCAATCGACACGACCGCGGGCCAGATGTACAACACCGATTGCGGCGGCGGCGCGATCGGGACCGCGGTTGGATTCAACCCCACCAACTTAAAATTGGACAAAGGTTTGTCGTGTAGCGACGTGCCTCATTCCATGCGCCTGAGCGTGCTGTATCACCTCCCGAACATGAAGTCGGGGGGCATCCTGTCGAAAGTCCTGAACGGCTGGTATATGGGCAACATCGTCTCCCTTTCGCAGGGTTTCCCATTTACACCGTTGATTACTCAGGACCGCTCTTTCAGCGGTGTGATCACGCAGTCTAACAGCACGAAACCGGATCTCAACACGGCGGCTGTCTCGGCTGTGACCAACCCAGCAGGTGGAACATACAACTGGATCCCGTACGACCCGAAGACCGTCATAACCGGCGATCCCAACCACTGGTTCAATGTACTGATGTTTGGCGAAGGGCCGCTCGGCCGGCATGGCAATACGCCGCGCGATGTTTTGCGGATGCCGGGACTAACCAACTGGGATTTCTCCTTAATCAAGGACACCAAGCTGGGGGTACTCGGCGAGCAGGGTAATTTGCAGTTCCGCGCCGAGGTCTTCAACTTCATGAACCATGCGAACTTCGGCATCCCGAACGGCACCGCGTTTGCTGGAACCCTGACAAATACTGCCGCAGGTGGCAACGCAGGAGGAAATATTCAGGCTCCTGTGGGCGCCAGTGCATCAAATCCGCTTGGGACGGCCGGGCAAATCACCACCACGGCAACCAACTCACGCCAGATCCAGTTGGCGCTGAAGATTATGTTCTAAGCTCGCGACGGAGTCTTCTCGACACCCCGTCGTCTCGCGACGCGCAACTCTGGGAGGGTCCGGAGAGCGGGCCCTGCCAGGGCCTGAGGATTGAAGCACGCTCCCGTTTTTTCCTTTCCGGACATTTCAGACGAACCCTCTCGCATCCAGTCAAAAAAATGAGAAGATGAGGAGCGTCGCGTTGGGAAACTGCGCCGCGATTGTTCTGCTTCGATCGACCGTTGTGCCAAAGGAAACAGAAATGAAAGCCCTCGTGAAAAGCCGTGCCGCTCGCGGTCTGTGGCTGGAAGATGTGCCCGAGCCTGAGCCGGGCATCAACGACGTTAAGATTCGCGTTCTGTGCGCCGGCATTTGCGGCACCGATTTGCACATCTACGACTGGAACGACTGGGCGCGATCCACCATTCACGTGCCGCTGGTTATCGGGCACGAATTCTCAGGCGAGGTCGTCGAAGTGGGATCGAACGTGGCGGATCTTTGTCGCGGCGATTTGGTGAGCGGGGAAGGGCATGTGGTTTGCGGGCGATGCCGGAATTGCCTCGCAGGGCGGCGGCACCTGTGCGCACACACGCAGGGCGTGGGAGTGAACCGCGCCGGCGCGTTTGCGGAGTATGTGGTCCTTCCGATGATGAACGTCTGGAGGCACACTCACCCGATTCCACACGAAATCGCGGCGATCTTTGATCCGTTCGGGAACGCGGTCCATACGGCGCTATCGTTCCCCGTGCTCGGGGAAGATGTTCTCGTAACCGGGGCAGGTCCGATAGGCATCATGGCGGCGGTCGTGGCGCGATTTGCCGGCGCGCGGCACGTGGTTATCACGGACGTGAACCCGCACCGTCTGGAGCTTGCGAGGAAAGCGGGGATCCTGGTGGCGGTGGACACGCACATCACGCCGCTCAAGGACGTTCAGGCACAGCTAAAGATGCGCGAAGGATTCGACGTGGGTCTGGAAATGTCAGGGTCGCCCGCGGCGTTTCGAGAAATGCTGGAAAATATGTGCCATGGCGGCAAGATCGCCATGTTAGGAATTCCGCCGGCGGAGATGGCTATTGATTGGCATCGCGTCATCTTCAATATGCTGACGATCAAAGGAATCTACGGCCGGGAGATGTTTGAGACCTGGTACAAGATGACGGTAATGCTGGAGTCAGGCTTGGACATTTCTCCGGTCATTACGCACCGCTTTTCCTGGCGCGACTATGAGAAGGGGTTTGAAGTCATGCGATCAGGTGAGGCGGGAAAGGTGATTCTGGATTGGCATGATGCATGATGCGGCCACCTCCTGAAGAGTGCCCGGTATGAGGACGTTCGGAGTATGTTGATGTATCCCCGAAAGACGTCTCTACAGTAAGAACCCACTTGTTTCGATTCTCTAGTATAATGCTGGTCGAAACGACCAGCGGGGCCAAGGGATGGGTCTGCCCGGGTGCGTTGCTAGTTCGGATGATCCCCTAGTCTGTTGGGGACGAGGGTCTAATACTTTTGGGTGGAAAATTCGATGATAAAAACAGGCTCGCAAATTCTGTGGGAGTGTTTGGAGCAGCAAGGGGTGACAACTGTTTTCGGTTATCCCGGCGGCGCCATCCTCCCGGCCTATGATGCGCTGAAATATAGCAATATTCATCACGTCCTGGTGCGCCATGAGCAGGGGGCCACGCATATGGCGGATGGCTACGCGCGAGCTTCGGGGCGAGTAGGAGTTGCTATCGCCACGTCAGGGCCGGGGGCCACGAACATGGTCACCGGGATCGCCACCGCGATGCTGGATTCATCGCCGATTGTCTGCATCACCGGACAAGTCGGCAGCAAACTGATCGGATCGGACGCGTTTCAAGAGACCGACATCACGGGCGTCACGCTGCCGATCACCAAGCACAACTATCTGGTCACGCACGCGGATCAGGTCGCGCGCACGATCAGCGAAGCATTCTACGTGGCAAGTTCCGGCCGGCCTGGCCCTGTGCTTGTGGACATCACCAAGGATGCGCAGCAATCCACGTGCGAGTTCGACGGGAAGCCGGTCAAGCCGCAACTCCCGGGATATCGGCCCGATCTGTCTCCCACGCCCGAAGAGTACAAACAGGCGCTTGAGTTGATTCACAGCGCGAAGCGGCCCGTGATTCTGGCCGGGCACGGCATCATTCTCTCAGGGGCGATGCAGGAAGTCCGCACGTTCGCCGAGCGGAACAATATCCCCGTGGGACTCACGCTGCTTGGTCTGGGCGGATTCCCGGCATCGCATCCTCTGAGTCTGGGCATGATGGGCATGCACGGCGAGGCTTGGTTAAACACGACCATTCAGGAAGCCGATTTGCTGATCGCGCTGGGAATGCGTTTCGACGACCGAGTTACGGGGAACTTGAAGACGTACGCCCCGAATGCGAAAAAAATACATATTGAGATCGATCGCGCCGAGGTCAACAAGAACGTGAAAGTGGATGTAGCGCTGGTGGGCGATTTGCGGGCGATCCTGCGCGAGTTGCTGCCGAAAGTGAAAACGCAGGATCGCCACGAGTGGCTCGCTTACATTGACCGGATGAAGGGCGATGCCTCGGTGCGCGACATTCAGAACCTCCCTGATAACGGCCACCTCTACGCCGCGCACGTGATCAATGATATTTGGCGTGAAACGCTCGGCAGCGACACGATCATCGTCACCGACGTGGGACAGCACCAGATGTGGGAAGCGCAGTATTTCAAGCACGAGGAGCCGCGCACGTTGATCACCTCCGGCGGCCTCGGCACCATGGGATTTGCGTTGCCCGCGGCGATTGGCGTAAAAGCCGCGCGCCCTGAGGCCGAGGTGTGGGCCGTGGTCGGGGATGGCGGCTTTCAGATGACCATGGCGGAATTGGCCACGATGGTGCAAGAAAAAATGAAGGTCAACATCGCCATCATCAATAACGGATACCTGGGCATGGTGCGGCAATGGCAGGAGTTTTTCTACGACCGCAACTACGAAGCCACGCCGTTGCTCAGCCCCAATTTCGTGAAACTGGCGGACGCCTACGGAATTCGCAGCGTGGCCGTAACGCAACGGTCCGAGGTGGTGCCGACGGTTCAGGCGATGCGCAAGCACAACGGCCCGGTCTTGATTGATTTTCAAGTGGAGCAGGAAGATTCGGTCTATCCCATGGTCGCGGCGGGCGCGTCCTTGCACGAGATGATTCGCCGGCCCAACCCGTTAGAGGAGACCGCGGCGGACGCGTGAGAAACCCATGCTGAATACATTCGTGGTTTACGTTGAGAACAAGCCGGGCGTGCTGACCCGCGTCGCTTCGTTGTTCCGGCGGCGCGCGTTCAACATTGATTCACTCACCGTGGGACGCACGGAGAAGCCCGAGGTCTCGCGAATGACGATCGTGGTGGACGCGGACCGCGATCAAGCCCTGCGCGTCGAAGCGAATCTCTATAAGCTCGTCAACGTTTTGTTCGTCGAAAACATCACATCGAAGGCCGCGATATCCCGCGACCTGGCCATGATCAAAGTTTCCGCCAAGCACGATGCGCGGTCGCACGTGCTCGAACTCGCCAATGTTTTTCGCGCGCG
>Ga0137412_10001590_pt1 | contig 17739 bp, 13 predicted proteins | sample CZODoug2_1_16fun_FD_122160 | JGI IMG/M metagenome (GOLD analysis project Ga0137412, IMG submission 122160) | Vadose zone soil fungal communities from Angelo Coast Range Reserve, California, USA - CZODoug2_1_16fungal (Hybrid Assembly) | ecosystem: Environmental > Terrestrial > Soil > Vadose zone...
CTCGACGGCGGACTCATCGATATCCATCCTGAGCTTGTGCACTACCCGGAAATGTTGGATATCGAAGCTGTTCAAGACGACTGTGTCGCTGGCGACCTTCATGGTCAGGGGGTTGCGGAATGCGTCCAACGCGAGCGGTCCCTCGCCAAAAGCGGGCACCCCATACGTGGGCTCAGAGCCATTGAAGGCCCAGACAATTCCGAGCGATTCAACTGTTGGAAATGCGAACAGTCGGGCGGCCGGCGGTGGCGGATCACCTGCCGGCACGTCGACGCATCTTCCGCTCCGGTCGTAGCGCCAGTGGTGGAATGGGCATCGGATCGTTTCCCCCACTACCTGGCCGACAGAGAGGTCCGCCCCCAGGTGGCGGCAGTAGGCACTTCGGACCTGTGGTTCGCCCTGCTCGGTGCGGTAGACAACTACGCGGCCGCCGAGGAAGGGAATGCCTCGTACATCGCCGGGCGCCAGCTCACTACTGAGCGCGACTGGATACCAACAGGCATGAAACGGGTTTCGGGTAAGATTCGCCACCGTCGTGTCCTCTGCAACTTTCGACACGGCCATAACCGAGATGAGCCAACGGGCAGATTATCGCTCAGGGCATCGTTGATTGCGAGATTCGAGGCCGCGTTCGACTCCATGTAACAGAGTTTGTCCGGTGAGCGGACATGTCCGAACAGGTGTGCGCTGGGGGTTACGCTGTGGTTCGACACACCACGGCGTGTTGGAACCCCATGAAACTTTGAGTCAGCGATGATCTCGCGAACGGAACATCCCGCCGCCGAGGTCATCTTGGTATGACAATTTCACCGGCCATTGGCTCTCGCATGCTTTCCACATCGCGCAGTGGCGACAAGCGGTACAGGCGGCTGTACTCACGACTGAACTGCGACGGGCTGCGGTAGCCGACGCGGTATCCCGCAGTGCCCACGTCCAGCCGTTCGACGAGCATGAGCCTGCGCGCCTCATGCAGCCTGAGCCGCTTTTGATACTGCATCGGCGTCATGGCGGTCACTGAGCTGAAGTGATGATGCAGCGATGACACGCTCATGCTGACATGGTCGGCCAGATCCTCGATACGCAGTTGGCGCGTGTAGTGTTGGCGCAGCCATGCGATGGCCTTGGCGATCTTGTTGCTCGGACTGTCGGTCGACGCAATCCGCAGCAATTTGGGCCCATAGGGTCCGGTCAGCAGACGATAAAGGATTTCCTGCTCGATTAATGACGCCATTATCGGGATGTCTTCCGGCCTATCGAGCAATCTCAACAGCCTCAGTGTGGCGTCGAGCAGTTCCAGCGGCGCGGTGTTGACAGCTACCCCGCGCATGCCATCGACGGTGGCTGCCACACGCGGGACGCTGACCCGCTTCAGAACCTCTCTCAACCTGCCGGCGTCAATCGCCATGCCGAGCCCCAGGTGCGGGATCTTGACGGTGGCTTGCGTAACGCGGGACACAACCGGCAGATCCATTGAAACCACAAGATAGTCTCCGACGCCGTATTTGAAGACTTCATCCCCGAGCGTGAGGCTCTTGGCGCCTTGGGTCACCAGCGCAAAACAGGGCCATTGGGCCGTATGTAACGGCTGCGACGGCGATGACCGGCGATTGAAGAACAGATTGCCGATGGCGGTGGGGTATTCGCCATCCGCGCCGGTCAATCGGGCAATGATGGAGCTCAGCGCACGGTAGTAGTGTGAAGGCTTCAGCATGCCACTCCCCTGATTTTCGACGGCTCTTTCTAACCAAGGTTGCCTGATATTCCATCCGGCGGTGCAGGCTGCAGAGAGCGTTTGCAGGATCGTATATGAATCTCGGAGGATCGCAATAACGCCGCGGAGCCGCCTGGGCACACACTTTGTCTCACCACTCAGCCAGCGGAGTTTCAATGATGCATCCTCCTACACCCCCCGCGACTGCCCAGCGCAAAGTGATACTAGTCACCGGCGCGAGCGGAGGAATCGGCGAGGCTACCGCCCGCCATCTCGCGTCGGCCGGGCACCGGATCGTTCTGGGGGCGCGGCGAAAGGACCGTATTGCGGCGGTTGCGCAGACGATCCAGGAAGCTGGTGGCCAGGCCGTCGCGCTCGAACTAGACGTGACCAATCCCCAGAGTATGCAGGCCTTCGTTGGCAGCGCTCATCGGCAGTTTGGTCGGATCGATGTTCTCGTGAACAATGCCGGCGTCATGCCCCTGTCGCTCATGGCGGACCTTCGCGTTGATGAGTGGAACCAGATGATCGACGTCAACCTGCGCGGTGTCCTTCACGGTATCGCTGCGGTCCTCCCGATCATGCGCGATCAGAAATCAGGTCACATCATTAATGTTGCATCGGTGTCGGCGCACCGGGTTGATCCGACGGCGGCCGTCTACTGCGCGACAAAGTTCGCTGTCCGTGCGCTGTCGGAGGGACTGCGTCAGGAGAGCAGGGATCTGCGCGTCACCGTCATTAGTCCTGGCCTGACGCGGACCGAATTGTTCGACGGCATCGGCGTGCCGGAAATGCGGGCGGCCGTCCGCGCCATGCTCGAGGAGAGCTCGATCCCGGCCAGCGCTGTCGCCGAGGCCATCGGCTTCGCTGTCAGCCAGCCCGAAAACGTTGACGTGAACGAGTTGATCGTGCGTCCGACTGCGCAGGGATGATCGCCGTGAATCAACTCGCCAACAAGATCGCACTCATCACCGGCGCGTCGAGTGGGATCGGGGCCGGGATTGCCGAAGCATTCGGAGCCGCCGGCGCCGCCGTGGTGGTAAGTCCGGACGGCAGCGATCCGATGCGCTTTGCGTATCAATCCATAGCGCAATCGAGTTTGACCTATCGTGGAGCCCGCTCTTAGGGTTGCAAGTCGTTGCTTGGATTCCAATATCAGCACGTACAAGCGACGAGAGGGGGGCTGATGGATGAGAAGAATGGTGAGCTTCACGCTACCCGTATCACGAGGGCGGCAGCAGGCCTGGCAGTTTCAATCTGCGCCTGCGTGTTAGGCGGGAAGGCGCTTGCGCAGAGCGCGTCTGGCAACGCAGTCGATTCTGCCGTACTCGACGAGGTCGTCGTCACCGGGACTCGCATTCGGTCTGCAGCGGACGGATCGAGAGCGCCGACGCCCGTCACGGTGGTCTCGACAGAGAGTTTGCAAGCAACGACGCCGAGCAATCTTCCTGATGCTCTAAACAAGCTTCCGGTCTTTCAAGGATCGCAGCAGCCGCGCCGTGCAGGCGACGGCAGTAGTAATCTTGCGAGCAACGTTTTGAACCTCAGGAACTTTGGCTCGCAGCGCACGCTGGTCTTGCTCGACGGCCATCGGCTCACGCCAACAGAATCCAACGGCACCGTCAGTGTGGACACGCTGCCGGAAATGCTGGTCTCGCGAGTAGACGTCGTGACCGCCGGCGCCTCAGCGGTCTATGGATCCGATGCGGTAACCGGTGTAGTGAACTTCATTCTCGACAAGAGCTTCAGCGGGCTCAAATTCAACCTCAACTACGGCGAATCGACGTATTGGGATGGCTCGGACTTCCGGCTGGGAGCCGCCTTCGGCCATAGTCTCTTTGGCGGCCGCGGGCACATTCTGGCATCCGCAGAGCATTTCCATCAGGATCCCATTGCCACCTTCGACCGGCCGTACGGACCGGGTGTTAACGTGCTCACCGGCTCCGGCACTGCCACCAGCCCGTTCATCGTAACCGCCAACACGCGGCGGGCCGATTCCGCCTTCGGCGGCAGGGTCAACTCATGCGCTGCGCCTTGTCCCGCGCTGGGGGAGCAGTTTGTTGCGAACGGAGTGCTCGGTCCGTTCGATCCAGGCAGCAAAAGCGGCACCGCCAATCAGAACTCGGGGGGGGACGGTGCGTACAGCCCCTATACCACGGCACTGGCCGGGGTGCGTACGGATCAGGGTTTCCTGCGCTTCAGCTATGACATCACTGATGGCATCAACTTTTATGCGCAGGGTTCCGCCGCGGAGACCTATTCCTACGGCTGGCACTTTCCGGCCAAATTGACCCCGGTCGGCGCTACCACCGCTCCGACGACCGCCAATTCGACGGCGAGCGTGTTCTTCAAGAACAATCCGTTGCTGCCGCCGGAGGTGCAGACGCAGCTGGGCAACAACGGTCTCAGCAACTCGAGCAACACGTTCAGCCTGGGCACCTACATCACCGATCTGGGCGCCGGGGGAACGACGGGAACCCGTAATTTCAACCGGAACTACAACATCACGAGCGGATTGAACGGTGTTCTGGGGCGATTCCATTGGGACTTGTTCTATACCCACGGTCAGAACCGCCAGCATGTGTTCAATCTCAACAATTCCAACTACCAGCGGCAGTTTGCCGCCTTGGACGCGGTCACGGCACCGGACGGAACCATCCGGTGCTACGCTGCCACGCAGGCCGCCACGGCTGCTCAATATGCCGGTTGCGTTCCTCTCAACGCGTTTGGGCCGACTGCCATTACACGCCAGGCCTTCGACTGGTTCACGCAGACCACTTTGTATCGGATGAACGACACCATGGACAATGCGGGGGGCAGTTTCTCGGGCAGTGCGTTCGATGACTGGGCGGGGCCGATCGAGTTCGCGCTGTCAACGGACGTTCGCCACCTGCAATACGAGGTCACCAGCAATGCGGATCCCACCGCGCATGTCGACTGCACCGGACTGAGAATCTGCAATCCGAGCCTGCCGTTGTGGGCGCAGCCCGTATCGGGGCAGGTTCAGGCAACAAACGATGTCAAGGAGGTAGCGGCTGAGCTGGAAGTGCCGCTGCTTGCGGACGTGCCGTTCGCCCGCAGCGTCGTCGCCAATCTGGCGGGGCGCCACACCCATTACCGCATATCCGGGAATGCCCAGACCTGGAAGGTGGGTTTGGTCTGGGACGTCAACGGCACTGTCAGGTTCCGCGGAACTACCTCCGTTGACATTCGCGCACCGACGCTCAACGACCTTTTCCAGCCTGTTCAAGCCTCCGTCACCGGCTTCATCGATCTGCACACCTCCACCAGCAACACGGTGTTCCTCGTCACCAAGGGCAATCCCAACCTGGTGCCTGAGAAGGCGCGCACGCAGACGTTCGGCGTGGTATTCGAGCCGCGGTTCATTCCCGGCCTGACGGCGTCGGCGGACGTCTACCAGATCCGTCTCGACAACGTGATCGGCCCGGTCTCAGCGACCAATAACTCCGTGCAAAAGCTTTGTGAGGACTCAGGTGGAGCATCCCAGTATTGCTCGCTTTTCCTGCGTCCGTTTCCGTTCGCGGATCACTCGGCTGCGAACTTCCCCACCAATATCTACTCGCTCAACCTCAACACGGCAATGGCCGAGATCAGGGGTGTGGACTTCGAGGCCAACTACAGCAAAGACCGATTCAGCGCCCGGCTGTTCTCCACTTATCAGCCTACGACCAATTCTCAGGCGTTTCCTGGGGCGGCCATCGTACACCTGGTGCCGCCCCAAGCCGCGACGGCACCTAAAACCCGTGTGACCGGTGTCTTCAGCTACGATATCGCCGACTGGACCGTGGGCTTGCAGGACAACTGGATGAGCGGTTACAGCCAGGTGACGCAGGACGGCCAGGTCTGGGCACGTCCGCACGTCAAACCATTTAATTCATTGGATCTGAATCTTCAGTGGAAATGGCAGGCACTCGGGGCCGATCTATCCGCCTATTTCACCGTTCAAAATTTATTCAATTCGAAGCCTGATCTCGTGCCGGCCGGCGGCTCCGTCGGCCTGTTCTATCCTGTGCCGAACGGCGAAGATATCATGGGGCGTTATCTCACCCTGGGAGTTCGCGGCAAGCTGTGACGAGAGGCCTGTGAGCAGCCACCTATCTTCGCGGCGGGAATTTCTCGCCAAAGGGTCGGCGACACTCCTGGTCGCGGGGTTGAGCCGTTCGAATGCGTTGGCCGCTGCTTTGGAACGCGTACGCGCGAAAATCAGCGACGTGCAGACGTTGACGCTCCAAGGCGAGTCGAGGACCTATGTCCTGGTGAGAGTCGTCACCAACGACGGGCACTCGGGCATCGCTGAAGCGTACGGAACGCCAGGTGTCGCGGTTGCCGAGCAGATCATGGCGCTGAAGCCGTGGCTCCTGGGCAAGAACCCTCTGGAGATCGATCGGCTTTACACGCTGATGGGCGAGGGCAGCCCAGGGCTTGCGGGGAGCCGCACTGATGGTTCGGCTCACATGTTGATCCGTGCGGCCAGCGGCGTCGAAATGGCGCTGTGGGACCTGGCTGGTAAGCTGTTGGATACGCCGACGTCCGTTCTGTTGGGTGGGCAGTTTCGCGATCATGTTCGTGTGTACGATCATTCGCGCCCGCAAGACATGCTCGACAAAGGTTCCTGCCGCCACTGGGCGGCTCAACTGAGGGAGCATCGCAGCGGCTTCACGGCTCACAAGATCGATATTCCGCGCACGTCCTCCATCTGGGAGGCGAGTGGCCGATCCGGGCCCGACAACGCGCGCGATCCGGTCAACCGCCATCTCACCAGCCAGGAGCTCAAGCAAATCGCGCAGGCGTTTGAGAACGTGCGGGAGGCGATCGGCTGGGACCACGACCTGATGGTTCACTGCCACTGGGAGTTGGATCTGCCCTCGTCGATCCAGCTTGCCGCGGCGCTCGCCCCGATCAAACCACTGTGGTTGGAGGACCCGCTCCCGGTTGACTACACCGGGTCATGGAAGCGTCTGGTCGAGCGCGCGCCGGTGCCGATTCTAACGGGCGAGAACCTCGCGCGGCGGGAGGGCTTCGCGCCGTTTCTCGTCAATCAAGCCTGTGACATCGTAAATCCCGACCTGCGTAACAGCGGCGGCTTCTTGGAAACGAAGCGCGTCGCCGACATGGCCTCGCTCTACGGTATTCCGATCGCACTCCACAACACTGGCAGCCAGCTGCACACGTATCAGGCCTGCCAGTGGGCCGCCTCCATCCGCGACTTCATCATGTGCGAGACGATCACAGGTGAGGGTGGGTGGATGGACCAGCTGATACGGCTGGACGGTCCCTACATCGAGAAAGGTCATGTCCAGATCAGCGACCAACCCGGCACGGGCGTGGAACTGAACCGCGAAGTGGCCGAGGCGCACCTGGCACCCGGACAAAAGTGGTGGGGAGATGTCTAGCTCGATGCTACCCGCGGCAGGGCCGCAAGAGCGCCCCATGGCCACACGCCGGTGGCTGATCGTGGTTCTCCTCGCGCTTGCTGCCGTCGTTGCGTACATCGATCGCGTCAACCTGTCAGTCGCGGTGATCGACACCGATTTCAAGAAGTATTTTCAGCTCAATAACGCGGATCGGGGCATGGTGAGCTCCGCGTTCTTCTGGTCGTATGCCGTGCTGCAGATGCCGGCCGGCTGGATCGTCGATCGCTACGGCTCCAAGTACCCCATGGCGATCTCGTTTGCCGTGTGGAGCCTGCTGACGGCGTTGACGGCATTCACGGTGGGGTTCTCCTCGCTATTTGCGCTCAGGCTGCTCCTCGGCGTGAGCGAAGCCGTGATGCATCCCGCCAGCCTGCGCTGGATCCGATTCAACTTCTCTGAGACTCAGCGCGGTCTGGCCATCGGCGTCTTCATGTCGGGCTCGAAGCTCGGGCCGGCAATCGGTGCAGTGGCAGCCGTGTGGCTGATCGAGCTCCAGGGCTGGCGGATGATGTTTGTTATCCTCGGCCTCGGAGCCCTCGTCTGGCTGCTTCCCTGGTCGCTATGTGTGCGAGATGATCGCGGGACACGCGGTACCGATCAGCCCGTCCAAACAGGGACTGCCAGCGTGCCGATGAAGCAGATGCTGGCCAGCCCGGTGTTATGGGGCACGGTGATCGGCACGTTTTGCTACATGTATTTCGTGTACTTCTGCCTCACATGGATGCCGGCTTACTTGAGCGAGGCGCGCGGATTGTCGCTCGGCTCGAGCGGTCTTTACACGACGTTCAGCTTTGCGGGGATGGCGGCGATGTCCATCGCCGGAGGCTGGGCGGCTGACCGCCTGATTGGGCTCGGCTGGGCCCCGGTGAAGGTCCGTAAGGCTTTCACCATCGCTGGGTTTCTTCTGGCTTCGACCGAATTGATCGGCGCCAGCTCGGCCTCGCTCCCTGTAGCCCTGTTCTTTGCGGTCCTGTCCTTGAGCGGCCTTGGACTTGCGACCGCCAATTACTGGGCGCTGACCCAAACTCTGATCTCCAGCAGCTCAATCGGCCGGGTCGTGGGAATCCAAAACTTCGCGGCGAGCCTCGCGGGGATCGTCGCGCCGATCCTCACAGGCTGGATGGTGGACAAAACCGGGAGCTATTCGGCGTCGATGCAGACGGTCGTCTTTTTTCTGGCTCTGGGCATCGCGGCCTACGTTTTCCTGGTCCGCGAAAGGCGCGTCGTCCCGGGCGCCTCGGATCCCTACTTTGTGTAGGGGCAGCTCGGAATGACCTGGAAGATGTTGCTGTGTGGAACGTTGCTGTTGCGCGCTGCCGTACTCGAGGCTGCAAGTCAGCCGGTCTCATCCGATTGGGTCAGCTATGGCTACGATGTGGGAGGCAATCGATTTTCGCCGCTCACGCAAATCACGCGCGAGAATGTCCGGGATCTCGAGATTGCGTGGACCTATCACATGCGCCCGGCCGAGGTTGCCGAGGCCGATCCCACGGACTTCTCGCCTTCGGAAGCGACTCCGCTGGTGATCAGGGGCGTGATGTACCTGCCGACCCCCTATGGAGAGGTCGTCGCGCTCGACGCCGATATGGGTAAGAGGTTGTGGGCCTACGATCTTCCCAACCACGAACGGCCCTCGACGCGCGGGGTCGCATACTGGCCCGGCGAGGGTGCTACCGGAAAGCGGATTTTTTTGGGTACACGGTCGGGGAAGCTGATTGCCCTGGACGCGGGTACCGGACAGCTCTGCGCTGACTTCGGCCATGGAGGGATGGTCGACATGAAGACGCTGGAGGTCATGAACGGTAACCCAAAGGGCCTGCTGGGCATGTCATCGCCTCCACTCGTCTTCGATAACCTCGTTATCACGGGTTCGCAAGTACAGGAATTTCCAGCGCACGGCGCAGCTGGCGATGTCCGCGCGTGGGATGCGCGAACAGGCAGGCTTGTTTGGACGTTTCATACCGTACCGCGGCCGGGTGAGCTCGGGCATGACACGTGGGAGGGCGAGAGTTGGAAGAGCCGTTCCGGAGTGAACGTCTGGACCTCACCTGTGGCCGACTCCAAGCGGGGAATCGTCTATCTCCCGGTGGCGGCTCCGACGTTTGATCGCTGGGGTGGCGACCGCAAGGGCATGAACCTCTTCGGCAATTCGATAGTCGCGCTCGAGGCAGCGACTGGAACGTACCTGTGGCATTTTCAGACGGTGCATCACGACATCTGGGATCTTGACCTGCCATCGGCGACTCTCATCGACGTGAAGAAGGGCGGGCGGACCGTCCCGGCCATCGCCGTTGCAAACAAAACTGCCATACTCTTCCTGTTGGATCGCGTTACGGGGCGACCCCTCTACGAGGTAAAGGAAGTTCCCGTCCCGACGGACACCGACGTCCCGGAAGAAGCCCCTTGGCCGACGCAGCCGGTACCGATAGCGCCGCCGCCGCTCGCGCGCCAGTCATTCAACTTGTCCGAGCTCACCGACCTGACGCCGGAAATCAAGGCCCGATGTCAACAGCTCGTCAAGGAGTGGAACATCGCTGAAAGCAAGATGTATCAACCGCCGAGGGCGGGCGTGGCCGTTGCACACTTTCCGGGTGGCCAGGGCGGAGTGAGCTGGGGCGGCAGCGCCTTCGATCGCTCGAGTGGCTATTACATTGTCAACATCACCAACATGGCGAGCCCGGCACAATTGGGGCAGCGGCCCGATGGCGCCTGGGGCCTCGCCTACGGATATCGGTATTTCTGGGACTTCGCAACTCGTATTCCCTGTCAACGGCCGCCGTGGGGAGAGTTGCTGGCAGTCAATGTCAACACAGGCACGATTGCGTGGCGCAGGACTCTAGGCGTTACCGATAGCTTACCTCCCGGGCTGCGCAACACGGGCCGGCCGAGCGCAGGCGGCCCCATCGCCACCGCATCCGGGCTGATCTTTGTCGGTGCTACCGATGACAGTCGCCTGCGTGCGTTCGATAGCTCGAACGGTGAGTTACTATGGGAGGAGCGCCTGCCCGCCTCGGTCTATGCCACACCGATCACTTATCGAGGCAAGTCGGGGAAGCAGTTCGTCGCTGCTGTCAACACCGGCGGCATGACCGGAAGCGACATTACAAATGACGAGGTGACTGTTTTCGCGCTGCCCGTGAATACGGAAAAGAAGATTGCTCGTGCGACGCAGGTTGCAACCCCTGTCGCCGGTGCTGCTGCCGTTGTCGCCAGCGGCAGCGCCGCCGGTGCCGGCGCCCAAGCGGACCCTCCGCCTGGACCCGGACTGGACCTGATCACTCAGCACTGCATCAGCTGTCATCCGGCAACACAGATTTTCGCAGCTCCCCTCAGGACATCGCTGGAATGGTCGAAGACGGTCAAGAGGATGGCGGCGCGCGGAGCAGAGGTGACTCCTGATGAGGTCAGGACGATCAGCGACTACCTGGGCGGACATTTCGCGCCGCCAACCAGCGAGCCGGGCACGAGATGAGTGCGAAAACGTACCGGCTTGCGGTCTTATTAATGGCGGTGTTGAGCCCGTCGCTGGCTGGCGCGAGGACCTTCATCTTTTACGCCGGCAGTTACACTGCAGGCACTTCCAAGGGAATTTATGCATGGCGCTTTGACGACCGCACCGGTGGGCTTGCGGCCTTGGGCTTGATGGCGCAGACACCGCAGCCCGCTCATATCTGGATCGCGCCCAATCGCAAGTTCCTGTATGCCGTAAATTGGGAGATGAACGGGGGCGTCAGCGCGTTCCGTATCGATCCGAGGAATGCGCACCTGACCTTTCTCAACCGGGTCTCTTCGCACGGTGCGCGGCCGAATCAGGTCGTCCTCGATCCGAGCGGCCGGATTGCGGTCACGGTCAACTACACGACGGGCACGTTGGCAGCTTACAAGGTGTTATCTGACGGCAGACTGTCAGAAGCCTTTTACGTCGATCAACATAGCGGTACGCCGCTGTCCGCGGACCAGCCTGGCCCCAAAGTGCATGGTATCGAATTCAGCAAGAACGGTCGTTTCATGTACGTGACCGATCTCGGGCTCGATCGCGTGTATGTGTATCGCGTTGACTCGCGGAAGCCGTCCATCGTTCCAGCTGACCCGGCGTTCGCGATGACGCATGCCGGTGCCGGGCCCCGCCGCCTGCAGCTCTCGCGTGACGATCGCTTTCTCTATGTGAACCACGAGACCGACTCGGAAGTCAGCGTGTTCGCGATTCGGGAAGCGGTGCTGACCGAAATACAGACGATCTCCACGCTGCCGCCCGGCAGCGCGGTCAGTAACACCACTGCTGAGATCATGATCGATCGCGCGGGACGTCATTTATATGTCTCCAATCGTGGGCACGACAGCATCGGTGTCTTTGCGATCGAGCGATCCACCGGCACACTGACGCTACAGGCGAATGTTCCTGCTGGCGGCCAGACCCCGCGCAACATTCGCCTCGATCCGACGGGCCATTATCTGCTGTCCGCCAATGAGAATGGAGGAACGATCACCGTGTTTCGCGTCGACGGGGCGAGCGGGATGTTGAACCCGACGGGTGTAGCTGCCCGGATTGACACCCCGGGTGGCCTCTTTTTTCTGGATGTGGAATAACATACGTATCCTCAGGAACGACCTGCCAGCATGATCTGCCGCAGTTTATTCACATTCGTGTTGTGCACTTTGGTCGGCACCGCTGCGTGTGCCGCTCAGACCGTCTGGAATTTCGACAATCTGCAGCGCGTTGGCGGGTTCAAGGTCGAGGTCGAAGGCCATCCCCGTCTCGTTGGCAGCCCCGTGGGAACGGCCGTGCAGCTCGACGGGCAGAATGACAGTCTGCTCATTGAGGGCCGGCCGTTGGTCGGCGCCTCGACCTTCTCCATCGAAGTGATTTTTCGGCCCGAAGGCGGCGCGTTCGAACAGAGATTCATGCATATTGCCGCGACCGATCCTGCTACCGGCCTCGATGCGCCGCCCGCGGGCACCGAGGATCGCAATCCGCGCTTCATGTTCGAGATACGCGTGGTGGGAGACAGCTGGTATCTGGATTCGTTTATCAGGAGCAAAGCGGGTTGGAAGACGCTTGCCCGTGCCGACAAGTTGCACCCGCTGGGCCACTGGTATGCCGTTGCTCAGACCTATGACGGAAAAGCGTATCGCGCCTATGTCGACGGCGTGCTCGAGGCGGAGGCGGAGACCTCCTTCATACCGCACGGGCCCGGGCGTGTGCGCATCGGCGCGCGAATGAATCGCATCAGCTATTTCAAGGGCTCGATCGCCGCGGCGCGGTTCTCCGACCGCGCTTTGGCTCCCGAACAATTTCTCAGGATCCCCGAATAGGCCTGGTTTGGTGCGAGGGTAGCAGTTGAAATCCCGCCGAGACTCCAAACGTAACACCTCCAGCGGCCCCGTCGATCCGCCGCACCAGCGGGTAGCGCGCATGCCGGAGCTCAGTCAACTCGCCTGCTTCGTGGCCGCAGCAGAGGAGTTGCACTTCGGACACGCCGCAGCGCGCTTGCATATGACTCAACCGTCGCTCAGTCGTCAGGTGCAAGCACTGGAGCGGACGTTGAAGGTTCAGCTGTTCGAGCGCGGGAATCGCACCATCAAGTTGACTTCCGCAGGGCGGGTCTTTTTGCCCGAAGCCAAGCGAATCCTCGCGCTCACCGAAAGCGCCGCCAACTGGACGCGCCGGACGTGGCAGGGCCAGGCTGGCGTCATCCGGCTCGGCTTCACCGCGACCGCTGCCTTTGTGGACCTCCCACTCATACTCAGCCGTGCTACGGCGGCGCTGCCGGACGTGAAGATATTGCTGAAAGAAGGTACCAGCGCGATGCAAAAGGACGCTCTGCTGGCCGACATGCTCGACGTGGCCGTGCTTCGTCCGCCGATCGATCGGAGCAGGTTCAAAGCCATGCCGATCAGGAAGGAGCGCTTTGTGGCCGCCCTCCACAGTAGCGATCCGCGCGCCGGCCAGCCTCAGCTGGCCCTTCGAGACTTTGATGGGCGTAACTTCATCATGTATTCGGTTGACGGCGCCGGGTACAGCCACCGGATGCTGAGCGCTATGTTCGATCAAGCCGGCGTCGCTCCCATCATGGTTCACCAACTCGACCAGAATCACTCGATTCTGGCGCTCGTGTCTGCGGGAATGGGCGCTGCGCTCGTGCCGCATTCTCTGACCCTCATCAGCTTTCCAAACATTGTCTTCCGGGAAATCGCGCTGCAGCAGTGCGATCCGATCGAGATGTACATCCTGTGGCGGCCTGAAAACGCGAATCCCGTCCTGCCGACGTTCCTCGCCTTGTGCCGCTCGATCTACGCCGAGGGGTCGGCGACGAGCCATGCAATGCGCGCATCGATCAATAACGAAAACACTCTGGACGACGTTCCGTGATGCGAATTAGCCTTTCCGCAAACCCGCGCAACGCGACCGTGATGCCGCCGCTGCCGGCGGGCCACCCCCAACGCTCAGTGCAACTTCATAACGAGAGTCTTCTACCGTGACCGCATCTTCTCCTCAAACGACTGCCGAGAGCACTGGGGCCAATGCGCCGGTCTCCGGATCGCTCCCAGAAATAGCCGACGAGGTGATCGACAAGCTGCGCCGCGTCAGCACGGCGACACTGGCGACCGCCTTGTTCAAGCGCGGCTTGCGCAATCAAGTGATCCAGGGCGTGCAGCCGCTGGGGCCATTGAAGGCCAACATGGCGGGCATAGCCTTTACGTTGCGTTACATTCCTGCCCGCGAGGACTTGAACCCGCTCTCCGTCTTTCTCGATCCGCAGCATCCGCAACGTAAAGCGGTGGAGGAATGCCCGCCGGGGGCGGTGTTGGTGATGGATAGCCGTTGCGATCCGCGGGCGGCCTCTGCTGGAGGCATTCTGTTGCGCCGATTGATGGTGCGCGGTGTTGCAGGCGTGGTAACGGACGGCGGGTTTCGAGACAGCTCGGATATCGCAAGACTCGAAATACCAACATTTCACCGCCGGCCTTCCGCGCCCACAAACCTCACGCTGCACCAGGCAATCGACATCAATGTACCGATCGGCTGCGGGGGTGCGCCCGTCTTTCCCGGTGATGCGATCGTCGGCGACGCTGATGGCGTGATTGTCGTCCCCAAGGAGATCGCGGCCGAGATAGCTGAAGAAGCCACGTTCATGACTGTCTACGAGGACTTCGTGGCCGACATGGTTGCGCGGGGGTGCTCAATCATCGGTCTGTACCCGATGACTGACCACCGCAACGAAGCGCTCTTCCTGCAGTGGCGCGAGCGGACGGGCCGCTGAAATCGAAAGGGAAGCCGCGCAAGAAATCCACCGAATCTGCGCTCTTCCAGAACCGGCGAGGCAGATACAGATCGAGAAGCTCGAAGGCGAATCCGGCATAAGCGTTAACTGCGGCAAGGATTAATAGCGTCAACGTGTGCCAAAGTCTGCGCGGCGGGTATTCAGTGTCCGCGGGCAAAGAGGCTGACGCAACTACGCGACAACCCACGAATATCGCTGTCGGAAATCCGCATAGCCTTCCGATTACAGGCGTTGTTCTGTGATGTAGAACTCCTCCGTTTCGCTCATCGGGTCACTCTGTGGGCAAATCCGCCCGATATGACCTACCTCTCCCTCACGAATCCCTTCCGGGAAGCTCAGCGCGACCCAGAGTACGTGGAGGCACGGCGCGCGGCCCACGCGGACCTGGCGGACTGCGACCGGGAGTTGGCACTGCCATGATCGCAGGATCGCTCCTTCACGATGTGGGGCGTGATTGGCAGCGGGCGGGGTAAAAACCTCAAACGCGAGCGGAGTGGAGCGCGGAGATGCGCAAGCTGTAACGGACTGCAGGAGCGCGCTGTGGCTTGCACTTGGATGAGGAGAGTTAGTTTGACCCTGGCGCTGGAAAATCAAGTCGCCGTCGCGGACGGGGGCGTGTGATTGATGCGTGCACACCCCGCCCCGAGGAGTGCAGTGAGAAAGACCAGGAGTGCATTTCGTCGGCGCAATTTCACTTAACGCGAATGCTCGTGAGAACGCAAATCAATATACCGAAAGCGTCCGGATGTTCTGGCGTGAAGCGCCGGCTCACCCGTAATATCCCGATGTGATCACGTCTTCGAGGTACAAACATACGCATGCGCGTCGAATATGAAGTGGGCTACCGGGATAGGTTTGTTTTTAATCTCACACATCAGTTTTTGACGCCTTCGATCAGCGGAGCATTCTTACTTCTGCCGTTGCTCATATTTCTCATCGAGATCCGAACACGACCCCTCATCCAGTCCTTGGTAGGGGCTGCCATCGCATTTTTGGTCATGTGGATTGCCCAGGCCGCCTTCCTCGCGATCGTTCTAATAACCCGCCGAAGTGACAGCGTCCTGACTCAACATGTACTCGAAGCGGATGAAGATGCCCTTCGCGATTCGACGAAGTTCAACGAGTCACGCTATTTCTGGCCTGGGATTCTGCAGGTGGTCGCTCGACCCGGCTTTGTTGCCGTCTATATCGCTCAGCATTCGGCGCTCATCATTCCTAGCCGAGCATTCCGCTCGAAGCATGTGCGAAGGCAATTCGTCGAGCTGATCAAGAAGAATATGCGTGGACCGGTGGCCGCAGCTGATTAGGGTCGTGAGCGGTCCTTCGTTCGAGGCGATCGGGGCAGTCGATCCGCGGCGGGCGCTGCGCGCCAAGGAGTTGGAGGTGGGGCGAGGGTGCAGGCGATCCGGACCGCGTGTTTGATCGAAGCGCTTCCGTCGGTTCGGATCGCGAGGGCGGCCATCGGAGCCGCAGGGGAGGCGGCGTTTGCGCATGGACGAATCGGGTTTCGTGGAGTCCTACGGATAGCGACGCGCGAGCTTCGCGATCGCGACAGGGGTGATTGCGTCGGCTCCGGCGGGCGACGGAATGCGGAGGGCAGCGACGCGCCGAACTGCGGGCCTTTCACCCGGTCACCATCCGGGAGTCAGTCGCGGGTGGTCGGATGGCGGTCCCACAGGCGGCGGTCGGGGGATGGGTAATCCGCCTACGCAGTCGCCCCGACTTCCGATGCGCGGGAAGTTTGCGGACGCACCTGCAGCGGTGTGTCTGGAGCCTGGCGGCCACGGGCGTCGGATAGACAGGTCACGGGAGGATCGCGTGTGGTGTGGTCCATCCAACGTGCCGCACGGATCCCGACCGGCTCGGGCGGGTGGCGGCGTTGAACGTGGAGTCGACTCGATGCGATGGATTGCTTATTGAAGCTTCGATCTAAACCGTTCACCGAACAGACGCATCTTTTTCTGAATCGACCATCGGGGGAAGGATCGCTATGCCAAAACGCCATAGGTACGTGGGACTGCTCATCTGCGGAGTCGCTCTCCTGAGCGGGCGATCCTCCGAGGCGGGCGAGCGGCAGGCGTCTCCAGAAGGTGCATTTTCTGCAACAGAAATCGCTCCACCTGCGGCGGACCAGCGTTCCATCCCGCTTCCTGGACAAAGAGCCAGCGCCATTCCCGAGTCTTGGCTCGACATAGATAATCCCCTTGATCGATCTGGATTTGCAGGTCCGTCAACTCTAAGAAATGTTTCGCATGCGTCGCTCACGCCATTCCTGCCGGACAAGAAGAACGGCACAGGCTCGGCTGTTATTGTCGCACCCGGCGGCGGCGGCGTAGAGCTCTCCATGGAACTGCAGGGATATCAGGTCGCGCGTTGGTTGAATGAGCGGGGCATTGCAGCGTTCGTTCTCAAATATCGTCTCGTACCGACGCCACGCGAGACTTCCAAATTTTTGGAGTTGATAACAAAAGAATCAGGAACGGCTCTCGAGGGAGTGGTTTCACCGAAGGAGGCTTCCGATGCTGAGGCGGCCGCCCGCCAAGACGGACTCGATGCGGTTTCCTACCTTCGCACTCATGCTGTTCAGTGGCACCTTCGGCCCGACCGAATCGGCTTGTTGGGATTTTCTTCCGGCGCGTTTACATCGATTAACATCGTACTGTCCAGTGATGAGCGCAGTCGGCCCAATGTGGTAGGCCTAGCCTATGGTGCTTTGGCGGATTGGAGTGAGAAAATTCCTGCATTCGCTCCTCCCGCCTTTATCGTGGCTTCAACGGATGACCATCAGGTGCCTGCCATTCAGGGGGTTATGATTTACAAGGCCTGGCTGGAGGCACATGTTCCGGCGGAGCTGCATGTATTTGAAACAGGTGGGCATGGTTTCGCCATGACTAGACAGGGGAGAAGCAGTGATCAGTGGCTCGATCTGTTTGATCATTGGCTACGAGAGCATGATTTCGCACCGAGCAATCTGCATTGAGAGCGTCCCCTGAGGAACCCAGCGGTGGAGTTCGCATCTATGCGCATGGCGCAATTGAGTCAGCTGCTATCTTTGCCAGCTCGTTGCTGTTCTGACTTGCAGGTGCCAGAGCCTCGATCCTCTGGGGCGATCCCGTCTGAAGGATCGGCGGCGGGTGTCCAACATTGCGTCCCGGCCGCAGATTGGTGATGCAGTGGTACGAGCCCTGCGTGTTTTATCATCAGTCCTTTGGAAAGTGAGTGAGTTCTGAAACCCTGCTGCCGACAGCGGAGCCAACAGGAATCTGAGCATCCGAGCGAAATGAGGAGAGTGCGCGATGATAACGTGCGT